>Ga0315314_1004020_pt1 | contig 11210 bp, 7 predicted proteins | sample TDP9_MG_FD_203631 | JGI IMG/M metagenome (GOLD analysis project Ga0315314, IMG submission 203631) | Freshwater sediment microbial communities from Lake Towuti, South Sulawesi, Indonesia - TDP9 | ecosystem: Environmental > Aquatic > Freshwater > Lake > Sediment | place: Indonesia: South Sulawesi... | reverse complement strand
CCTGAAAAGAAAACCATTAGGAGTGTCACGGTGAACGGCAGAGATCACCCTGACTTTGACCCTGAGAAGGAGATCATAAGGATAACTAAACTGCCAAAAACCGTCGAAATCATAGCTAAATACTAGACAAGATCCTAACATCAATCCAGATTGCGAGCTGAACGAAGAGGCGGAGAAAGCCAAGGTTTCAAACGATTGGTTGACAGGGACCACAAGTTAGGGTTCAGGACTATGCTCCACTTCAACATGTGGGGCGTCGACTATAAGTCGCCAATCTACGAGAAGTTCAAGGAACACTAACTGAGAGACTCAGAACCCAGACTGCTAGGCTGGGATGCAGATCACAACAAGGACGGAGTGTGCGAGAGACTCTTTGCATACATCTCACCAGACTACGATAAATTCCGGAGCCTACTCATGGAGAAAATATCTTCAATCATTGGAAGGTTCGGAATAGACGCGGTTCACCTAGACCAAAGCGCCGCCTACATAGATGATCCGAAACACGACGTGTCCGGGGGCTTCCGTTGGACTAACACCAATATACCGCATCTGGTTATGGGGCGGAAAATCACCCAGGTCTTCAAAGAGTTGTTCAACTCATACTCCAAACCAGTCGGCCACATGGGATATGCCTTCATTGGCGTACCCAAAGCGCTACCGGAGATGGCGGGAACTCTATGACTCTCGATGTCATTCCCTCCTTGGGGCTGGATTCGAAGTACCCCAAAGCTGCCGGTGCTGGCTTGGGGGAACCGCCCTCAATACCTCACTTAGACTCTAGAGAGGACTTATTTATGTTTGAGAACGCAAAGAGATACCTTAAGAGAATTACTTAGCAAAAGCCGTGTTGAATTGTGGGGCGACCTAATCATCTTTTCCCAAATCACCGGACTAAGCTGAACTTCTTAGCAGTTAACCCCGGGAAACGTTACGCCAATGGATCTGGTAGTATTGGAAGCGACTCAAGGCAGGATCCAGATTCCGTGTCATCAGTCCAGAGCCAACGTCAGCCTTAACCCTATTTATCGTATAGGGTAATCGCTTTTCTTACGCCAGACTTTTATCATATGTTCGACATTTTCCCAGGGGATTGAGCCGCACCTCTTTGGGTCAGATCCGAGGATTAAGGAGTCGAGTGCAGAGAGGATGAATCCGCCTCCAGGTGCTAGCGCAAGAATCGATTCCTTAGCCTCTTCTTCTATCTGCTTCGGTGTTCCAGTTCCGAGCGTGATTGGGGCGTTCATGCCTCCCCAGAGGCATATATCGTCGCCAACTGTGTCCTTAGCCTTTTGTAGGTCTGCTCCGCCCTCAACCGGATCGGGGCCGAAGAGCATGTCCACTCCTATCTCTTTGTAGATGCCCAGAAGTGGCATTATACCGGTCGTCACATGGTAGCAGAACCTTGCACCTCCTTTGTGGACTACTTTGGTTAGCTCGCGCAGCCTAGGGGCGAAGAAGGTTCGGTATATCCTCGGGGACCAGAAGTCAGCAGTCTCGTAATAGCCCCGGCAGGTGATTATGTCAGCTACTTCAGTCTCGAGGATCTGTTGAACGTATTTTATGTTCCATTCCAGGGTCACATCCAATAGCCTGTGAAGGACCTCTGGTCTTCTAAAACTCCACAGAACTGCGTTCTCAATACCGCAGATCCAAGCGACGATGTCGCCTACGGCTATCCCGAGACCCCCACCATTTACGATGACACCACGATCCTCGGCGAAACGTCTAAAACGTCCCGCTTTTCTGTGGAAAGCTTCAAGATCCTTTTCAGTAGGCTCACTGAAGAGGACAGAGAAGCTTTCCACATCCTCCATGTTCTCGATTATGTACTTCTTTGACCGGGAGCCTGGGATCATATGATCGCTCCATAGGGGGACCTGGTCCCCGTGGGGCCAGTCTGGTGTCTGTCGGACGACTTGTCTTAGCACGCCTTTCGGCGTAATGTAATCTTTGGTTAGGCAGGGAAATTGTTCTCCCGGTATCTTCTCCCTGCGGATCTTTACCTTAACCTCTGGGTTGAGTTTCCATAAGTTGTCAGGTGTTAGGTACAACATTGGGTCCACGCCGAGCTTGAGGAATATGTCAACCGCCTCAAACTGGCTGCGGCACGGCTTACCATAGGTTTCGGGAAGCATGGTGTCCCTGAACGTTAGAGGAACGTGATCAGCCTCCTCGTGGTTTATAGCCCTCAGAAGCCGTTCCTTAGAGCATAATCCACCCTTCATCTTCCCACCTTCGGTAGGTAGTCATCACTGTCTTGTGGGCGTGAAAATAAAAATGTTGTGTCAAGCATATCAACGATTAGAGGAATGTTTTTCCCTCAAGCACGCACGGCAGCAGTGATAGAAGACCTTTGAAGCCCGGACAAGGTTGCCTTCAGATTTTTCCCGCATATCAATAATGATAGACCGGCTTTTTCCGACCGGTCTGAAGAAATACATCGTTAGAGATCATCGATAAGAGATTGCCTTGTTGAACTTAGTAGACATCCCTAAGAACCAGAACGAAAGGTAGCTGAGTCGCCTTGGTATATCGATCGAGATGACTACAGATCTGGCAGTTCTGATATGAAACCTAACATTATGCCACTCCAGACTACATTATCTTCAGGCCCATATATTGTAACGCTCGGAGCGCCGGTAGCTACCCACGGTGCATTCGGATCTACTTGAGCCTGCTCTGGCCATACTCCTTCAACCACGACTGTGCCGCCGTCTCCTGTTGCCGGTTCGCCTTCGAGAGTCTTAACCGTAACCTTGCCTCCGCAATATGTGTCTGGGATCATGATAGCCACGGTAGTTCGTGGAGGAACGATTATATCCTCTAGAAACGTGTAATTCATGGATGCACCTATATTAAGGTCAAAGTTCACGAGTGCGCCTATGTTTATCTTGCTTATATGTAAAGGTCTTCCTCCGACGGACTTCAGCTTTACATAGAGCTTCTGAGCTGCCCGCTCACCTATCAGGATTTCATTGACTGTTACGGCTTCGCCTTGAGAAACTTGGTGAAGCCAATAGCCGACACCTCCAACCAGAATCATACCACACATGACGACAAGGAAAAACCTAATCCCCTTCATCTCAGTCTGCCGAGATAAAGGTTACAGATATGCGTTTAAATTCTTTCCTCAAGCAGGAATAGGGGAAAGGATTAGCAAGAGCTCCTCTTGTTCTAAACCGAAACATGAATCTAAGACGTTTTTGGCCGACAATCGACAGCATGTCTTGAGACAAAACGATGTTGCCAAGTTTCTCTTTTTCCCTCGGCGCGGATTGGTGGGAACTAGATTGAATATTGAGGGTGGGTCTTCAAACGTTCGGTTTCTGCTCACCTATCACAAGTCTAATAAATATATTCTCCCAAAGGATTGGATCAGGGTTCAAAATGATAAGGTTCTCAGTATGTATCGAAATGATTTACAGAGAGCTCCCGTTTCTGAACAGAATAGACAGCTAGCTAGCCTAGCGAGGTTCCAGGCAGACATGAACCTGGAACAGGTGAGATAAATTATGCCAACCTATTCAAGAAGATTGACGAGTTAGGATGTGACGGATTCATCGGTCTCGAGTTTGAACCGCTCACGGACTCCAGAGAGGCGCTCAAGAAGGTTATTAAGATTTCAGGAATCAGCATAGCGTGCTAATTTTCCTAGGTAACCCGTGTCTCATTGGTATTATCCTCCCACGACTATCGTTGGGCCACTAGTGCTCGCAGGAAAACGGTTCTGGAGATATTATGGATCTGGTAGTTCTGGTGCGACGTTTACGGATATACTAGTCCACAGCTCTTTGTCTTCTGACCCATATATAGTAACGCCATAGTAAAGGCTGGGATCAAACGGTTGATTGTGGTCCACGTCCTCTGGCCATGTTCCCTCAACAACGACACTAACGCCGTCTCCTGTGGCTTCCTCACCCTCTAGAGTCTTCAAACTGACTCTGCCGCCGGCGTATGCGTCTGGGATTAGAATGGCGACCACGGTTCCAGGAGGGACGACCACGTTTTCAAGAAGCGTATAGTTTATGCCCGATACACTGATTTTCGAGATTTCTAAGGGCTTCGCCCCCGTTGACTTCATCTTCGCATAGATCTTCTGCGGCGCCTTCTCGCCGATCATGCACTCCATGACCGTGACGGACTCGCCTTGGAAGACTTGGTAGAGCCAGTAGCCAACACCGCCTGCGAAAATCAACCCAAGCACAATGATAAGAAAAAATTTGATGCTCCTCATTCTCAAATCCACACTCATATAAAGGTTACAGATGCAGAATTTAAGATTTTTTCATAAACGTACTAAAAATAAAAGGGGGGTTGGGGTCTTCTTTTGTGCTAGACTGGGAATATGAATCTCAACGCGCTTGCTGGCGCCCCGATCAGCATCATGCATACGGCATACCCTGAAATGAGCCCTACGACAACCGGTAGGATGCCTGAGAAAGCTTTAGCTCCACCTATTCTTATTACGAGCGATTTGATCACCCACGCGCCCAATGCAGCCATTGGTAAGCCACTAACTGAGTATGTCCAGTGCTGCGTCGCTAAGACCAAGCCTAACGGATCAAGGGGGAACCATACGAATCTGGTCGGAAGGAACGTGAGAATTCCGCTCGTGATGAATCCTAGCAAGGCTTGTGGCCACCAGGGATCTGCAGCGGGCGTAGTAGCATATAACTCGGCTGCGCTCATACCCATGCTCTCCCATTCGGTAGTTGTTGGGAACGGTAGTTTTGCCGCTCCCCAGTAGTGCCACCATGCGATAAGAGACGTTATGCTTACAAAAGCGGAGATCAACGTCGTGACGATTGTCGTTATGAAGATGTTGCGCGTGCGAGCGCCTGTTACGTCGCCAAACTTGTAGAGGTCAAGGCTTTCGTTGCCAGGCATCGTTTGTATTGCTACTCCTTCGTCTGCGTTCCACCATCCGCAGAAGGATATCGCTAAGACCTGACTCTGCGATCTGGTTTCAACGGGTGGATAGAGCCATTTAAACCATCCCTGTTGATAGTATGGGTCCTCAACAGGGAAGCCCAAAACACCATGTATCCTTGCATTGCTGAGATGATTGATAGCCATCGCAGTTAGCAACGTTATTCCAGCGATAACTTCCATACCACTTACTGAGAAAATCGCGATTAAGGCTATGACGCTTACCATGAGCAGCACGAAGTTCAACCTGAAAGACAAAGCTTCTTCTTGTTCCCATCTCTTCTCTTCTGGGGAACCTTTGCCCATGGCCAATCTGAAGACCGTCGCTATGTGATCTCTGTTTAATATTGCCCACCATATGATTATGCCAGGAAGCACCCCCATTAGTCCGAAAGCTGTCAATTTCAGTGGTGCTTCTCTTCCAATGCGATCAGCCCTAGTCCAGGAACCTTCGACTTCTATTCCCGAGTAGTAACCCATGGCGTAAGCGATCTGTGGAATGACCACGCCAAATACCAACCAGAAGAACCAGAAGCTGAAGAGGAATCTTAGAGGTGCTAGGAGCGCCAGACACCACCATACTGGGTTAAAGTTCAGGTAAGTTAATCCGATCACGGTTTGAGTTAATGCTGGTGCAGCTACCGTTAAGTCAAGGCCACCAAGAGTCCAAGGATTCCAAGGTGAGCTTAGCCACCCATAGATGTCGGGTATGAACGGGAATATGCTTGTCAACAGAAATGGCAGGTAGAAGAGGAAGCCCGCGATGAACCCATAACTGAACAAAGCTTTCTTACGAGGCGCACCGGATTCTGCGGATTCAGGAGCTGTGACAGTTTGAACCGTAAGAGCGGGGGCATAACCATACGGATACGGCAATTGCTCCGTCACTATCCATCTTCGCCTGACCATATTCACCAACGCTAAGAAGAACAACCTCAGGAAGAAAGGCAAAGTCACCGCAAAGATTATAGGACCAATCCAGACCCCCCAGACCGGAGTTGCACCACCGGTGTACAATTGCTCCACATACTCAGTGGGCGGCATCCACCAATCTGGCAGAAACACATCATGTTCTGTAACCCATAGCCGCGGTTTATTTATCCCCGACCACCACCAGCCCGGCATGTGAGCGTTGCTGTAGAGTAGTGTTGTCAAAACAGCAGCATAGACATACGTAATTTTCTTGGACAGTAGCCAGCCCTTCCCCTTCTTTAGGTAATTCGCTATCTCCGCTGCTAGAAATGCTGCAAGGAAAGCTCCTCCGGAAAAGGCTATGCTCGTTTGAGCCGGACCTAAGCTAAAGTTAGCAGTGTAGACACCACTCTGACATGTCCATATAATGTTAGAGACTATCGGCAACAACACTGCAATCGGTATGATTATCAGCCACGGAATCTTGTCTTCAGCAACTTCTGTTTTTTTCTCTCCCAAAACCCTTCACCTGTAGCAACTATTCTTTATCTTATCACTTTTAAGATTTTCGGCTATTGCAGTGTTCCGGAGAGCCTTGACGATGATAACTCATCGGCGGTGGTTTGATGTTTCTTTCAAACGGTAATATCATTGCGATTGCTACCTAGAAGAAATTCTAGTGTTCAAAGTTGAAGAGTTGACGAATTGGACATAAGCTCCAACCAATTGGGACTCCCTCGGGGGATATCAACTGGTCTTAACCTCTAATACGGAAGAAGCCACATAGATTTTACCAGAAGTATGACTGAAAATATCAAAATGTCCACGAAGCCCGTTCCTAGCGTAAAACCTATGACGAGCACCCCTCGAATCTTATCAAACCCTTCCGCAAATCTCGGTTTGATTAGTTTCTGAGCGACTATCGATCCTATCAGCATAGCAAGGGAGTATTCGAAAGCCTGGGTTGGCAAAACCGTAAGCGTGCCAACTCCAAGTGTGCCTAAGCCGCCGGCGATGAAAGAAATCAGAAAGTGTGGAAGATGGAAGGCGAAGTCAGTAACAGCATATACAATGGACCCCGCAACTATAGAGTAAAGGATTAGATTGGTGCGAAACAGATATCCTGACCATATCCATTCCTGTGTTCTAGCCCAGTTCAGTGCGTCTATTGGCCACCTGAAGATTGTAGCCGGGTATGCGCCGGAGGGTATTGCTGCTACAGACCAGAAAGCCGAGACTGAAATGAAACCGCTGAGCAAGCTAAGGATGGTGACTATAATATAGGTCTTTGCATACTCGATGGTTCTTACCTCACAGATTTCCGCCTGGAAGAAGGATTGAGCCACTATTGCTCCGCCTGAGTACATCGTAATAGGTGCGAACCACAACTCCCTCCCCCTATAGCCACTGTAATAGATGATCAGCTCCCTTTGGTATGGCACCGTCAAACCGCCAGTAGTGACGCCTGCGGCGCCGGCACTCAAGAATGAAACGAAGAAGGCTCCTCCTGAAATGAATAGAATCAGAAGCGGTAACGAAAAATTTGGCACTAAAAGATAATTCAGCAATGAAGAACTCAAAGTTGCACCAAAGAACATTAAGAGAAGAAGAGGCAACGGCGGGATTCTTTCCCCTTCCACATAGTTGCTGCTGCCCGAAGGTTGTCCCATTCTCTTTAAAGCCTTGAAAGCCTTAGTTAAGGATTGGGGATGAAGAATGAGCGGCAGGAAAGTTGCGGCTATGGATAATCCTATCGAAATGCTTATGAAGAAGTATAATTGCGCTCTGTCAACTAGCGTAAAAATGGGCCAAGAGGTGCTGTAGGGGCTCTCTGAGGGCCATAAGTCTAAACGAGTGATTATATGTGTACCCAGAAAATAGAATGAGAATGCACCTAGGAATTGTGGAATGCTGATGCTCAGGGGGAGCAAGAAGCCTAGTACGTAGGGAACCACATATGATGTGATCGCGAATCCAGCTCCGGGAAGGATATTTGCTATCAGAGGAGTCAGATCGACTGCCAGGGGAGCGGTTGCCGCGTATTCGACCAGACGCCCACCTAAGAACGGACCTATAAAGAAAGGGACGAAGGAGAACAGGAATCCATAAATAGCGCCAGCCAAAGCTGAAGTCATTAAAGCTCTGATTTGAAGTTTATCTCTCTCAGCCAGTGTCGTTATCGTTTCGACTTGGGCTGAAGCTGTAGGAAACTTGAGTTTCTCAACCTTAACAAACAAGCCATAGCAGAAATATCCCATAGATATATCCGTTAGGAGCCAAAATACAGCGTCTAACAATATAAGAGAGATTGGCACGAACCATGATAGATCGAAAAAAACCAATCTAGAAGTTCTCAATTGCAAAAGTACCCTTTCGCTGGGTACCCACCATGAAGGAACATACTTTGAGATCTCAAGTGCCTTCGCAGGCAAAGAAAATGCCATATAGGCGTTTTTAATCGGGTTCAAAAACCATGTTCCGTAGATTATAGCCATACTTTGGAATGAAAGTAAAATGAAGATTTCCTGTTTCGTAAAAGGAAATCCCACAAACCGAGCGAACTCTGCAAAGAGCAATATTACTATCCATGCCTGCACTGGCAAGGCCACATTCATTATGAGAATGCTATAGATGGTGACTGGTTGTATAAGGAATGCTCCGAAAACCAAAGCAAGGAGGGTTCTCCACGTGAGACCTTTACCGTAGACCTTGGCGCCCAACGGCTCCAACCTTCATCAAATCTAAGAAGCGGTTCACGTACTTCACCTTATCAGATTGGCTTAGAACCCGCCATAGTAGCAACTGGCTTCTCAGTAGGTCGATAAATACCCTGTTGGATGATATCCAAGTGCTCCGTATTCCGGAAACCTGGTTTAGATTGATTGTGAAATGGAATTTTCCATCCGGCATCAAGATGGCATCAAGTGCGAAGAATTGAGCTATTCCCAAATCGAACGGGGCTAAGTGAATCTCTGCAGTTAAGGAGAAGCTCTCTTTATCATCAAGTTTCTTAGTTGATATTTCTGTTTCCTTGCAGATAAAACTCCCCGCACTTTCAGAGATATGGCCTTCTAGGTATTCCGCGAGGAAAGAGAGAATGCCGCCTGCTTCTTCTCTTTCAGCTACAAAAGGCATCGGGATGATCCATTCTTTTTCTTTGGGTTTGGGTAAAGCCCACTTCCTTCTGAGGGATGGAGTTGCAATATGACCAGCTTTGAGTGAAGGATAAATGGATGACAAGATGGCCATAGACTGGGAGATCAGTATTACGACTATCACAAAGAATGAGGAATAGTTTGGATAAAAGTTAGGTGGGTAAAGATTCAAGTTGCTGCAAACATATGCACCAATGATTCCTGTGAGGTATCCTAGAACTGAGCTGATTATTGCATGCACGGTAGCTTCAGCGAGGAACATGCCCATTACATGCGTTGGGGATAGGCCAACAGTTACAAATACCTTTATGTCTCTTACCCTCTCATGAACACAGCCAAGCATCGTACTCAAGATGACGAAACCGCCCACCACTATCGGAATCAGAATTTCACCTAGACCCGTGGAGCTTAACCATTCCCTATAGCGAACTACATGGATTGTTTCTTGCTCTTCGGGGACTGTGTAAACCACATCGGTAGCTGTTCTCAAAGCTAAGTCTACAGCGATCTCGCGATTCAGGCTTGAATTAAAGGGTTTGATTACTATGCTCGTGGGTATCCGCTGCAGCTGTAAATACTCAAGTTCCGGTTCTTTCAGATACATAGCTAGCTTATATGGCATTATTAGTATCTGGTCGCCAAGAATGTGCGGTGGGCTTACTTGGATTTGGCCTGTCGGTGTAATGAAGGGTACAATAGGAGTCACAGCTTCGCCATCCAGATCGACCATCCCTCTAGTGCCATCCCACAGATACTCACCGCCAATTACTCCCGCTACCGTAAGGTTCAAACCCAAGAATTGAAGCCTCGAACCAACATCGATGGGAACGCCAAGTTCCTTCGTTAAGTTCATAGCCATTTTTTCGCTTAAGATAACACTGAAAACATCTTCCTCTTCAAACCACCTCCCCCTAATGACTAATGCATCTATGCGGGTAATGTTGAGCTCCTGAGGGGTCAGGAACAAGATGCCTTTGATGACTGTCATTTGCTTGGGCGTCAGAATCCACAAACCGATTCCTCCTCTGCCCGGAGGCACGGGTGGAAACATCCACGCTCTTGGAGCAACCAAAGCCAGATCGTTATAGTGAGTGTAAATCTGGTAGAACATCTCTTCCGGGATAGGAGCCCATGGGTACAGCCGCACAAGAACTCCAGGATAAAGTACAGGACCAGTATGGGTTGTAGCTCTGGAAACTGGCATGACGGCTATGGATGTGAATGCTAAAAGGGCAAATACGACAATACTGATAGAAATTAGGGTCAAAAATGTTCGGAATTTGTATTTCTTCATATTTTCTATGCCTGTGGAAATTGCTATGACAACCATGCTTGTTCTGCTCACCTTCACAAAGTGACTGCCCAAAAACTTCTCCCGAACCTCTAATGCCGCGTTGTAAGCTTCGTTACTTATGAAGAAAATGATAGGAATTATTACAACAATCGTCGTAAAAATCAGTAGTGTCATGGGGATGTTGGTCGCGATGTGAAAACCGGGGTGGAAGACAGCCAGAATTAGTATGAATATGGTGAACAGGATACATATATCAGCTAAGCGCCTAAGCCCCCTAGAACTAAAGAGAAAACTCTCTATAATGAATACGAAAGGTATCAAGAACATAAAGAAGAAAACTGTCGTATAGATCGTTTGGAATATCAGATCCATCATTGCCCTATATGCTTTCTGCTCATAGGACCAGAATGCGAATGAATACGAATATACCAAATCATTGCTGTTTTGGGAAATGGCTTCTCCGATTTGGCCAGAATATTGCGACGCACGATCATGATAGAAGAACACGGCTGGATTTCGAACAGAGTAGCGAGAAGCCATATTGACTCTTTCATCATTTACTAGGAACAGGTTTTCAGCTAGCATATAAGGAGTCTGCTTGAGTCTTAAGGTTTGACCCCGTCCGACATTGTAACCGAAGCCTGAAGAATTATTCTTTGTGGCATTGTTAAGGACACCGATAGCTCGTCCTCCTGGACCAAGAAATAATAGCATCTCCGTGGGGGTTTCTGGCTCGACGAAAATCATAAGATCGCCATAGAAAGATTGTAGTGTACTTTGGTGAATCATAGGGCCGTGGGCAATGTGATTATAGATTGACATTGTTAGAGTCTGCCGCAGAGTGCCTGGGTCAAAAAGAGAAAACATAGCGATGCTCCCGCATTCGAAGATCGATATTAACCTTGTATATTCAACGG
>Ga0315314_1004019_pt1 | contig 11211 bp, 14 predicted proteins | sample TDP9_MG_FD_203631 | JGI IMG/M metagenome (GOLD analysis project Ga0315314, IMG submission 203631) | Freshwater sediment microbial communities from Lake Towuti, South Sulawesi, Indonesia - TDP9 | ecosystem: Environmental > Aquatic > Freshwater > Lake > Sediment | place: Indonesia: South Sulawesi... | reverse complement strand
ACATCCAACATTTCATGCAAAAACTTACGGACTTCTGTATAGCTTCTAAGTTGTGTGGTTTGGGTTATCCATTCTGCAAGCTCCGCAAGACTAGCCCTAACAATTTCCCTAGTGTCCCTATTCATCCTATCCACCTTTTCCACATAACCTTTAACCATATTTTTCACCACAAAAAAGAGGGGTTAGGGTTTCTTTTTGAGGTATTTCTCCCAATTCTTATAGTCGAAGATGCTGAGTTTCTCAAACTTTGGTTCGTCAGACCTTCCCATGATTTGCCCAAGCAAGAAAGGCAACGCGTCATTGATGAGTGCGTCAATGAGATCGTGGCAGCCCTCGCAAACCATTAGGGGCCCATACGCCGGATTGCTTCTTCTCTTATCGTCTTCTAGTCCACCATCGCCCATAGGTCCACCACAGAGGCGACAACGTGGATAATTCTCAGGAATCGTTTCCTCACTCATGTTTCGCTCACCCCATCTCTATTAAAATCTCCATCCAATGCTCAGACACGTATTGTTTAACTGTTTTGCCTTCTCTACGCGCTCGCCTCTCGATTTCCTCACAGACATCCTCTCGAATGGTCCAAGTCTTACCATCTTCCGAAACCTTGACGGCTTCCTCGCTCAAACCTTCCTTTCCTCCTTTGTGTATTCTTTCACGATCTCGCAGACTAGATCCTCAACTGTTTTACCTTCACGTTTAGCCTCACGCTCTACCAGCTCATACAGCTCTTTCGGAACCCAAATCCTCTTAGGACCCTCCGCTAGTTTGTGGTATGCGTTGGATATCAAGACCCTTAGAACGTCGGCATCGGCTAATAGACCCATGTCCTTTTTCACCACCGCAAACCATTTCTCCCCGGTTTCGTCCAATTCGGCTGAAACAGTCTTCACATCAACCACCTCGAAAATAAGCCTAGTATATGTGTGCTTAAAAGTTTTTATGTCAAAAAACTGATATTTTAATAAATAAAGCCCAATTTGACCGTTACAGGGATCATAGGAATGGATTCCAAGAGTCTTTATAAGTAGCTTGGCAATAGAGTGCCCACTTCTTTATATGTGGCTTGCTAGTGGAATTTGTCTCCGGGAGACAATTTGGAAAAGTTTTTACACTGCTTGCTAGTGGTTTTCCTTTTGTCCAGTTTCCGGACGGTTGCCTGCGCAACCAGTGTTCACGCTATGAACATATTTAATTATTAATTTTTTCGAGCTTCATTTTATTAAATAGGCTAGAGATCAACATGAAACTTGACCACTATAACGGTCGTTTGGTAGCTTTATAAGAACGTTCTTATAGAGTGAAACCCTCGTCCCCGTAGGGACGTTAAGTTGTTTGTTTCATGAGAAACTCCGATTTTAGGCGCGATTCTCTTCAAAACTCCAATATCTTCCAAATTTTTGGTAGATATTGGTTGGAACCCTGAAGCTTGCAAAGTTTCAATAGGGTAATAAAAACAAGGATTTGCGCTGGACATATCCAGCGCTGCTCTACTTATAAAATCTCTACCTTTGATATCTAACAAAGATGGAGAATTTTTTGCAATGATGAATGAGTTAGGTATCTGGTAAAACGTTTTACCAGATTTTCATGTCCCCCAAAATTTTGGGGAACGAGGTTAGTGTCGATTTGCGAAACTTGGGTTAGTGTCGGTTTGGCCGCTTCATTAAGCCCCTTCACCGAGTCGGCGAAATCTTTTCTTAAACTCATCCCAACTCTTAGCTCGCGCCATCGCATCGCTCAACCTTTTGAAAATGTCCTCTCCTACTTGCCCTCTCAAGTTGTCTAATTCCCTTCTCACCTTCTCTTGGCGCAATTCCATTGTCTCTAAGCGTGTTCTAAGGTTCATGTTCTCGGCTGTTAAACCGTTCACCAAGGTTTGAAGCTGCCTGCTTCTTTCATCCACCTTAGCCTCTATTTTTGCTTCCACCTCAGCCACATCCACTTTAGGCATTGAAATACTGATGAGCCTTTCACGTTCTAGGTATATCCGGCGTAGGCTTTCAGCTTGAACGCTCTTGTAGGCTTTCGCCATCTCCCCTATTTGATGGCCTAGCCAAAAGTCCACGATGGTATCCGGCACACCGCTGTTAGTCATGATGCTTCCGAAACTTTCCCTCAGGGCATGGGGTCCAAGCGGATTAAAGAGTTTGCCGTTCATGTCCTTGTCTACGAACTCGGCTTTTATGGCTAGGTCCCTCATCATGTTCTGCACCAGGTTGGTGGTCATGGCCTCGCGTCTCCTCGCCTTTATGCTTGCCTTGAGAAACAGCGGTGTTTTCTCGTCGAACCTTGTTCCCCTAGCCTCGGCGCTGTGAATGTAGGCTTTAATGGCTTCTAGTGCGTCGTGGCCCAAGAAGCTATAGTAGTCGGTTCCGCTCTTCTCTCGGAACAGGTCCAGCCTTAAAGGATGCTCATTCTTTGCCAGTCCCTTGGACACGTCGCCGTACTTTAGGTTGCACAGGGTTTTAACATCCATGCCGCTTTGAAACAATGTCAATATAATGGCTCGATCCCTGGGAGTGTGCGCGTGATCCACCAGGACCTTAACCTGTTCCGCACCGACCTTCATGCGCTCATTTGTCACCCTAGCTCTAGGCAAACGCGCTCTCCCCTTCAGCTTCACGTAGATCTCGTAGGTGGTGTAGAAGGATCGTATGGCGTTGACGTAGACGTGAGCCGTCTTATCGCTTAAGCCTTTGCGTAGAATCACATGCTCGCCTTTTCCCCTGCTATGAACCGGATACTCTTCTTTCATCCATTTGAAGAATCCGATGAGCCTAGCCTTCACCACATCCCTGCGCTCTCGAACATCCCTCTTGGCATCCTCTAAAGCCTCATCGACGAGCTGCGTTGCGGTCATGCCAGTGTACTTGGCGTAGGTTCTGAAGGCTGAACAATAAACCTGTTTTGTTTTCGCTCTCGCTGTGGTGCCCAACCACTTCACTAAAGGAGCCTCATTCCAATCCACCGAATCCTCCCTCACATTCTCAACCTCCTCATCCATAAACAAATAAACCTTTTAGTATTTAAACCTAACTGTACACTTAACCTTTTTAATGTAAGATTAATTGAGCGGTTATAGAATGATGTTGAAAATAGTTAAAGAAACCCGCCTTTTGTTCGGCTTGTAGGCTGGTTCCCTATATGGTAGTTGTTTGGCTGTAAGGTAAATGAATAAATCCTAAAGGCTGACTTCCGCATATTCACTATTCATTCTACGGCATTTCGGGCAGTAACCGTTCCTCACAATGGAATCGTTATGATCCTTCAACTGTTCATAGGGGGTCGCGGAGCTTCTCCCAAATTCCTCAGCAATCTTGCCAATACTTAACCCTTGAACCCTCAGCTTAACCATTTCAACGTGTTCCCCATCAGACACCGTTTTGAACGTTCCTTTATCCAAGGAAGGTTTAGCCTCGCTAGGCGACACATACTCTATGTTCAAGTCCACTGCTTTAATGATGTTCTCCTTTTCTTGCTTATGCCAAGGAATCTCCGGGAACACACCTACGCCTAAGCTTCCCTTTTTCGTGAGCATGAGAAAGGTGTCGCGTGGCATACTGCGCACAAGAGGAGGCTCAAAATATCGGTACAGCCATTTCAAATCTTTGCTTAAACCTGCCTGACCTTGGCTCTTCAAAACGGTGAAGTCGGATAGTGAACGCACGTCGATGTCAATTGAATAATATCTCAGCGTATCCAAGCCTAAAGCTACACCCATGTGGCGCATTTCTCTCAACATATAGATGAAAGAAGCTTTCGCAACCGTTTGGTTTTCACTCACTTTTAGCCTTGAATAGTATAAATTCGATGCCTCTCTAACAATCGTGTAAACCAGTCTGCTCCAAGTGAACCTTTTATATAACAAATCAGTTAAGCGATTTGTCTCAAGGAACTGTTGATCTGCAGAGAAATACAATGGGCTTGCGCTAATCAAAATATCGTAGTTGTAAAAATCGTGTAGGGTGACATCGCGCACGTTCTTCTTTGGGAAACTGCTTTCAACAATGACATTGTCCCCGTGAATCAAAAGAATCTTCTTATCCTTAGCCCAACGAGAACGAAGCCAAGCTAAATTCTCACCATCTCTGCTGCCCCAGAGGTCTAAGATGCAGTGGCCTTTCTTTAGGTATCTCTCTCCGATATGTTCCAAGTAAGAACTCTTTCCGCTTCCAACCGTTCCCAGAACTAGCCAAACGTGGGGGTGATTATAAGTTATGCTTTCATTTCCACGGATCCAACGAAGCTTCATTTCTCGGTCTCTTCCTCGTCCTCTTCTAATTCTTTCAAGCCCTTTAAGCTCTTTAGGGAAACTCGTGCAAATTCTTCCGTTAAATAGTGGTGTTTGTCCAAGGAATCCACAAGCAAATCCATTAACCGTGGCGCATAGTGAGCATAAAGGTTGTTGACGTTACGGGACTTCACCAGACTTGTTGAATAAAAATCAATGCCCTTCGACATCTCCAAAACATTAAGCACATCTTTTCTTGCCGCTTCAAACTCGCCGCGAATCTCCTCTTTAACTACTCTTGGAACGCAAAGGGAAAAATTCATAAGAGCTCTGAACCAGTCGTATGGGGTTCCTTCTAGGCTGATGGCGTAAATCTTGTTGAGGCTACTTGCCACAAATCCTTTCTACTGAACTTCCTATAGAAGAAGTTCATGTGTAGGTTGGCAGTGTCTTTTTCCGAGATTCTTCCTTTTCTTCGGTCACGACGTTTTCACCTCCTTCAAGGTTGCCTCTAACAGAACTTTGAAAGCGTGGGGGTATTTGGGGTAAAGAAGTGAACAAGCACTCAAAAACTCTAGGATGAGGTCTTTGGTGATGGGTGGCGCTGTAACAGGGTTAGGCGCTGTAGCGCCCAAGGTCCCAGCGATTGTGGGCTTGGATCTTGCTTGGGTTAACCCCATCTGAGTTTTCTTCCATGCGATAGAAGCCTTGCTCCTTCCCATGGCCTCGCCTATTTCAGTGTTGGATAGTCCCTCGGCGTCGAGTTGCTTTAGCTTCTCAATTTCCTCGGGCGACCAAAAACTGTGTTTCCCACCTTTAACAATGGGTGTCGCTGCCGGAGGCGCTGATTTCTCGCTAGAGGGGTTGTTTTTGTCTTTCTTTAGCTTAACAAAAAACGCTGCTTCCCCGTTGAAGCTATTTGTGTAGATGGAGTAGCCTTGGTTCCTCAGCTCTTTTTCCCAGCCAGGTAAAAAGAACCGATTTGATACGACAACACATTCACCGTAAACGTCGATGTTTTGGATTCCGAAACGCTGTTTTAAAACCTCAATTAGAGATGTTTCACTCATTTGGCTCTCTCCTTTTCTATCTCCTCCATAATTTTAGGTAAGCTTTCGATGAAAGTCTCCTTCTCTTTATAGACTTGCTTCTCAATTAGGTCAATTAAGGAATTGACCAATGTCATATATAGATTGGTGATCTTGTTTAAACGAATTTCTATTATTTCATGCAGAAACGTGGTCCAAGCTTCAGCCTCGGATTCGTCAAAAATGTGGATGATGCCTTGAGCTATGTTGCCGTGATCCTTGCGAGTCGGATCTGGGGTCCATTCAACCGTGAAGGGGAGTCCCAACCTTGCGAGAATTCTATTCATGCGTTTCTCAATGTTATAGGGAGGCTTGCGGGTGGAGGTGGATTCCGCCCCCAACTTCCCACCTTTAACCCGCTTCGATGATTGATGTGGAAGAGCCTGTTCCCCACTCATTTTTTCACCTTCCTTTTTGCAGTAAAGCCATCACAATGCCAGGTTTCATTCATATGCTTCTTGTCGTAGTCAAGAAAACTCGCACACAACCAAACGCAAAAGGGTCCATCTCTCCCGGTTAGGTTGACGCATTCGCTACACTTACCTGGACGAGTTGTATCTGTGAGATGCTCAAGTTTTTCGATGAGAGCGCCACGTACAAAGTCGGCTCCACCATGCGCCTCGACAAACTTTCCAAGGGATTCCTGAACCTTCACGCTAAGAACATGGTTTAAAGGTTCACCTCGAATTTTGATTAAAAGATTAGGTAAACCTACCCTATCGATTTCTACGTTGTTTTGGGTAGGTAACTTATTTCTTATTGAGTGAGTTTCGGTAACCGAAAATTGTTTCGGTAACTTATTTCTTTTCCTCATTCACATTCACCCACCGCATTCATTGGACAATACTTTTCATCTAAGAACACCTCAAGGGGTTTCTCGGCTTCTTTCTTGAGGCGTTTGTTCGTCTCATCTAAGCAACTTAGCCTTTCACTGCAAACATCGCAGTCTTGGACTAGTCCCTTTGAAACCATAGCGCCAAAACATGTCTTCATCAAGCCTCAGCCTCCTTTCTCCCTCAAACTACTTTCAAGCTCCAAAGCACACTCATCGCAAATGGCAACTGGACTCTGTGGATTCTGGAAAAGGGTGGCTCCCCTAGTCATTCTTCCGGTCGTCTCACATCTTGCGCATTTACCCTCTTGCGATTCTGTAAGAAGAACAACCGTTACAATATCAGTGGCTTCAAACAATCGCTTTTCGATGCCTAAGCGTTCAGCGATATCTTCCACATTTTCCTTTAGCAACTTGTACTCCATCCCCTTCCCCAGCCTTCGCTTGTCGGTGAAACCTAACCGTTTAAGTGCGCGTCCAACCCACCAGGTGTTAAGCCACTGTGGCTCTTCCTCAAACTTTTCTATCATGAGGTCCCTAATCGTTTTGACTTTGTAGTATTCATCTTTCTTAACCAGAGACACCAAAGTTTGAACAAGAATGTAGTCACCTGTTTCGGTCATGTTCTCAACACGTTTCTCTTTGGTGACTTGAATGGCTAAGTCAAGAATGGTTTTGAATAGTGTATTTTGTGTAGTTTGTGTGGTTTGTGTAGGTATTGAGATATAACTATCAAAGAACTTCGCTAGGCATAGTAGAGGTTTCCAAAGCTCCAACTCTCTATCCGATATATTCTCAATACCTTCACTAACTCCACTAACTTCACTAATTACACCTTCAAAATTTTGGTAGATATCGAGAACTTCATGCCAATGAGTTAAATACACCGTGTAAAGCAGATCTCTAATCTCTTGCCAAAAGGGATCATTAATATCCACTTCGCGGTTAAGAATGGCCTTGTTCTTTCCCCGCTTCATTATGATAGCGATAACTCGGTCCTCAGTGACGTTTTCAAGTCCCTGTATGTTAGCAAGTTTCTTAGGGGAGAAAACCTCGAAGGGTTCCGGCACCAACTTCTCCTTTTTCGTCCTCTCGGTTCTCCAAACCGGAAGCCCCTTCTTGTAGCCACATAGCAACAGGTTACGAAAATCTTGCGCACGGTCAGGGTTAATCAACTTCTCAGTTTCATCCATTAGGAAGGTACAACGCCCGCTTTGTATCAGCCTAAATATGGAAGATGTTGAAACGTTGCCACTTGAGATAGCGTTGAAGCATATGACCGATGACAACATTAAAGCCTTTGTTTTCCCAGTTCGCTTTACGCCACCAAAGTAAATGTAGGGATATGTGTTGAAGAGATGATAGAAATAAGTTCCGATATCCCATAAGGTATTCAAGTCGTAGTAAGCTTCCTTGTCAAACTCTATGTATTCAGTCCAAGCAGCTCTAACCGCGAAATAGGTGCTTGTGGGATCTGCGTTTATATCGCCATAGAGAAAGTTCTTGATTGATTCTAGGCTCCAACGGTTTTCTAGGATTGTGGGGCGATAAGTAAGAGTCCAATTCAACTTTTTTAGGTATTCCTTATTGCATAGAATTTTCTCTTTCATAGATGTGACAAGAAACCAAAGCTGTTCCTCCTCCGGCGCACCCCGCCCCCCCTCTTTCCCTGGTTCCGGTTTAGGAGCGCAGATGCACGGTAGTTGCACGCCAACATACGCCCTATCATCCACGATTCCTATGCTTGGATGAACCTTCTTTGTCACACTCGTAAAAGAAGGCGTTATCCTCTGATCGTCTAATTCGATAATCTCATCATACATGCTACTGGGCTGCTCAAGGACTCTAGGAGCTGTTTGAAAAGCGTCAATGCTTACTTTGGCCTTCCAAACATCTTTCGGGTGCACACCCAACTGTTTAGCAACTTCGTTATGATCGGCTTCGTTCAAATATTTGAAGGGGCCAACCGTCTGACTACCATAGGTAAAAAACCAACCTTCAGTAGCGTGCTTAACTTCAATTTTTGCCTCCTCTGAGGGGCGTGCCCCATATGGGGCACTTTCGGGTTCTTCTGCCAAAAGTTACACCTCAAAGGTGTGCGTTTCTCAAAACATATTTTTCCGCTAACTTATCCAAGGCTTCAGAGATAGAGGCGAGCAAACAATAATGATGGGTGGGCGAATCAATTTCACACTTTTGGCTGAAGGGGCAGTTTGGGCAGTGTTTTTGGTGGTAACGCCAGAGAGGAGATCTTATGGGCTTCTCCATCTAATTTACTTCCTTGGGACCCGAAAATGCGACTCTTTCCATCCAGATGAGATGTATTCTCCGCCCTCTCCACGGACGATACTAGCGATCTTAGCAAAGTTTTCAGATCCCAAGTATTGACGGGGCTTTATGACAATGTATTCGCCTACCGCCTCAAAGGTGAGTATTTCCTTTAGTTCCGCGGGAAACTTCGCCTCAACTTGTGCTATCACACTAACCTCTGGCTCTGGCTCCTTCAAGGGGCTTCTCTGAAGGAAATCTTCCCCGCTTAGTTTGTATGCGAAGAGACCAAGGTTAATCTCTTTCATGTTTTGTCGTTTCATGGCTTTAACTAAAGTTAGAACGGTGTTTCCAGCCTGTGAGATTCTGATCCAAGCCGAATGGCCTTCCTTAGCAGGGTATGAACATGCTCCTTTCTCGTCTTTCTGCCAGCTTCTCCATGCAGGGTCGTGTTCAAGGTCGTGTAGGTCCACGTTGGGTATTGTCGTGGCTGTTGGCGGAGGTGGCGGGGATGGTAGCGACGGCGGTGATGGTAGCGATGGCGCGCTTAACCACCCATCAATCATTCCCAAAGCTTGGCCTCTCGCTACATCAATTTCCTTCTCGTCGTCAATTTGAATTTCAATTTCATAATACTGCTTGACCCATTCCTCGGCTTCACCTGGGCGATGTGTTTTTCCTCGACCAACCACCAACCTTGTAACCCGTGAAACCTTCTCTTCACTCAACCTTTCCACCTCCTCCCCCACATCCAAGTTCCCCATTTCTCTCGGTTGTGGTGCCAAAGGTGACCATTCTTCCCTCTATGTCGCTTCATCCAGTTGACCCTCCTTTTCTTCGAAGGAAAGGTACAACCCCCGAAAGGCATTGTAACGCCAGACCCCTATCAGCTTCTCAGTGGCTTCCTTTTCACTAATGCCTAAATGTCTTGCTTCTCGTTCTACCGCTTCTTTCGGCAGGGTAATTTCAATGGTGGCCCTTCTTGCTCCAGCAGTTCTCAACTTGTATTTTTTAACAATGACTCGTTTGTCGTCCAGTGGGATAGTTTCTGACATTTTTAACACCTTTTTACACAAAAAAGTAATATAGGCGTTTGAATACCCCGTATTTTGTGGTTGCAATGACTTCCCAAAACGTCTATGAAGCCGAAAACCTTGATTTTGAACGAACCTACGAGAATTTAGCCTCCAAGTTGCCTGGCGTAATCAGAGAATCAGCTGGCAGAGTTCTGGGGGGAGTGCCTGATGTGGGGGCGATATCCTTTAAGTTGCTCGGAACCGACATAAAGGTGCTAATTTTTCCTAAGGGACCACCACACAAAATTCAAGTCGCGTGGACAGACACAAAAGAAAAAGAACAGTATTGGCCAAAATTGTTAAGTCTCTTGGTGCCTCTCCCCCGGAAAGAGGTTGAAGTCACACCTTTGTTCGCGAATATCACGGCGCGCGTAAACTTTCCTTTTTCAAACCCTCTAACTTTGGAGGTACCTTGGTGTGACAAAAAGTTTCACTATGCTAGGGCTGACACCGACCACCTGCCAAAAGATATGAGAGAACTTTGGGAGTTGGATGTTAAATTGTATGAAATTCTTTTGCGAATGGAGCATAAGATTAAAGAGGATGCCTCGCTTTTTGGCTCCCCATTAGTTCTTATCTCAAAAGCGAGTTAGTTCGCTTTTAGCCACGTTCTATGATGCCGTCGCCCTTACGAAAACCACAATGCACCCGTAAACGCCAGCTTGTTCTTTTTCCGTCACGTTTCTTAGACCGTAGATGCGCTTGGCGAGAGGAATATCCCTTTTGCTTATAAAGGAGTTCCCGTAGTTCGTGTCCGGCGCAAGTCTCAGCCAGCTTAGGGTCCTCTCGGATGAGCCGCTTGGTGAGGTAAACGTGGGGGTGAGATCCACGTTCCCTAAATTCGTTGGCTGCTGGGCCTTTGAGTCCTCCGCGCCTCTGCTGAACCGTTAAGATTGGTTTTCGCTCAAACTTGAGCCTCGTGCTTTTCTCGGCTCGCCGGATCAATCGAGGCCAATACCATTTTTTGAAGCTAGTTAGGGATGGCATGGCAATCATCCTATAATATTGAAGGGAAACGTTTAAATATTTGCACATGAATTATTTCTTAAACGTTTAAGAACTATTTCATGGAAGCGGAGAAAATGCCAACGAAACGGGGTCCCTATAAACATCACACACGCCGAGCTCGACACCAGTTTTTAGATTTATTCCCAAACGTGAAAACTAGCACCCCACAGGGTAAACGCGAATACCAACGGCTCTATATGAGAGAGTACATGAGGGTCAGGAAAGGCATACCTCAGTTTCGATTTGGTCATGTGGGGCGACCGACTAAGGAGCTTCAACAAGAAATGGAAAGGATGCGCCAAGAAATGACGAAAAAGCTTCCAAGTTTAACAGAGAAAATCATGGGCAGAAAGAAGAGAAGGTGAAATGCTTGAGGTTTTTGGATCGCTTCCAAACTCGTAAAGTTATCCAAGTCAAGACATGTTCTTTCCCAGACTTACCGGTTTTAGAAGTGGACATCCAAACCTTACAAAAATTGGCTAGGGTTATTTATGAAACCCCTAACGATTTTTTTGTCATACATGGAGAAACCGTTTACCGATCCATAAAGGAACCGATGGACCCCTCGCCCCTTATCATAGAATGCGAAAACATCGCGTTTAACCCCGACCACACGAGCGTTATTGTGGATTGTAATCTTGCTTGGCTAACCCTTTTTGCGGTTAGGAGTCAAAGTCCTATTCTCGCAGATCCAAACTCGTTCTA
>Ga0315314_1004018_pt1 | contig 11211 bp, 7 predicted proteins | sample TDP9_MG_FD_203631 | JGI IMG/M metagenome (GOLD analysis project Ga0315314, IMG submission 203631) | Freshwater sediment microbial communities from Lake Towuti, South Sulawesi, Indonesia - TDP9 | ecosystem: Environmental > Aquatic > Freshwater > Lake > Sediment | place: Indonesia: South Sulawesi... | reverse complement strand
TTATCTTGAACTTAGGAAACTTTTTGTTTGAATACAATCACTTGAGAATGCACGGAGGATTAAATTACTTAACCCCTTTTGACAAACTCCAAAAAGTTACCGAATTATTGAGCTAGTACAACCGTCCCTATTTCTCCTAGAATTAGAAGCGTCCCCATTCCCTCTATTTTACAAAAGATGTTTTCTTCTTTCATTTGTCTAAGCCCAATCAAATCTATTGTAAAATCTCCTCCGTCCCGATTTCTACGTGTGATTGAAATTGTCAATTGTCAAACCTGTCACCGGTACAAAATCCTCTATCTAGACAGGTGGCATTGCATTATATCAGGGAAGACCGTCCCCAACTTCTTTACCGTGAATGTCAAATGTCAAGACCTGACCCCCCTCACTTACGCACCTCCCGGATAAATTATACAAAATCCTCTATCCGGACAGGTGGCATTACATTATATCAGAGAAGACCCGGCCCCAACTTCTCCACGTTTTTGACCATTATCACCTACGCGGTGATAGCGGTTACATACCTTGAAATTTGAAAATTTCAAGTCCGACACGTTTCTTTGTAGTTACTTATTCTCCCATTCTTGTTGTTTTTCATAAAAACTAGAATTAACCACAACAAGATTATTAAATATTTTTTTGACAGTAGCATTATTTTTGGGAAACTCTAATAAAACTTCTATGGCTTTTGACAAATCGCTAGCTATAAGTACTGGATAGCCCGAAAGAAACTCAAACCATTTTAAAAATTTATCGTCTTTTTCTATTTCTCTAATTTTGAGCAATACATCTTGATGGCAATAACCTAATCGCCAGTAAAAATCACCGGCTAACTGCTTATTTTCTATGAAAAATTGTCTTTGTTTTTCAACACAAATTTTCCACAAATCAATACATTCTTTTGGTTTCTTGTTAATGAAATCCTTTATGAAATAGAATATTCTTTCACACACTTCATTATCATATTTTTTAGCAAGCATTTTTAAGTACTTTATTGATAGAGCAAACAATTCTTCATCAAAATCACCTTGTTGAGTTTTTTCAGGCAAGGACCAAAAGTTATTTGCTATAGACTCTCTTACTTTGGGAGAACCATTTATTATTAAATCTTCTAATACTTTAATGAATTCAGAATCATCAAAGTTCTCAATATCATCATATAATCTCTTTTCTTTGAACTTCCAATTTTTAAAACTATTTTTTCTAAACAAAGCATAGTAAACAAATAATGGTATAAATTCAGCAATGGATTCATCCGGAAGTTTCCGAATTAGTCTAAGAAGTTCCATTGTACTATCTTGATTCAATGCTCTGATATGATTAAAAACAGATAGGATACTCTGGGTTAAACCCATTTTTACTTTATCATCGGATATTTTTACTATGTCCTTTAAAAGAGAAAAAGCTATTTCTTCAACCCTTTTTGACAATTCTAAAGCTTTCCTTCTATCATCGTTTAAAAAAAGTATATCACTATTGTTCGGAAGTACTGTTAATCTATTCGCTGCTAATTGTCCTAGAGGGAAACAAGACATTTGTTTAATATAGTAATTTTCGTCTTTTGTAAGTTTTTCGGTTAAATTGACAATTTCTTCAATATAGTTTCGTCCTTTCAAAACCGCACAATCCATTAAAACATGCGCACACCATCCTCTTACTGACGTAATTTGTACAATCCCACCGTGTTCGCCTACTTTTAGGTGTTCATTGTATTTATCTTCAGGATCCTCTGGATTCTGACCCGGTAAATAAGGGTCTGGGTCATTAATAAACACTTTGATTATTCTCAAAGCTTTACCAACCTCGTCTTTAATGTTTTTAGCTTCAGCAAGTGCTTCCGCAAATTTGACGATTGATTCTCTGGCGTAACTAAGAAATCTTCCCTTTATTTTATTGATATCGTTATCCAGACTATCTAATAATGGGTTTATAAAATCATTGTATATTTTGAGTAATATTTCAGGTTTATCTGTATCTCTTTCTTTATAATTCAGAATGCTATTTGTCAATAAAATCTGCTGATTCTTACTTAATACTTCGTTCTTATTAATTTCATTTAATATTCCTATCCCTTTCTCAGGGTTTTTAATTATTATTGTATTCAACAAACCTGCAATATCATAAACATCAAAATCATCGTATTGTTTGATGAAAAACTCGCCTTTTATAAATTCTGTAAACAAATTTATAGCCAAACCAAAATCTATCTCAATCAAGTTTCTTATATTTTTTGTAAAATTTCTATCAGCACGAAATATTGAGGTTTGGTATTTGGGATTTTTAAGCCACTTTTTAACCACTTCTATTGCCTCTTTGTGTCTGTTTTTTACTAATTCAGTTACAATTTTATCCAAAAATGGGCTTATTGGAAGTTCATATCTATCAACACCGATTTTTACTAACATCCATAATTTATCAGTTTGAGTGGTATTTAAATATTTGTTGTATAGTTCTTGATATATTAAATCTGATTTATGCGGAATACCTTTTTTAGACAAAATAAAATCTTTCAACCATCCAAATGATACATCTGAAATTTGCGCATCATCAGAAAAATATTTTTCTAACACAAAAGGAATACACGTCCTATTAAGAAAATCTGGCCTATCAAAAGAAACATCTTGTTCTTTAACTAAGCATTTATCAACGATAAAGTTCCATGCTTCATCCGGATGCAGTTCATTATATTTTTTTAATGCATCTCTTAATAAATACCTTATAAAATGCCTATCATCAATTTTTATATTGTCTTCCCAGTAACAAGACATTCCACCCATTAATTCCCAACCTTTGAATTTTGCACCATATTTATCATAAACCAAATCATATTGTTTTGCTAAAACATCTTTCATCTTTAAAAATTTAATTTCAAAGTCAGTCATATCAGAAAGCAAATGCTCTTTTAATATTTCAAATACTCTTGGAGGTGTAAACAATGAATGTTCGCCATCATCTTCTACTAAGTTAAAAGTGCTAATAAGTGTATTGTATATCTCATCTCTCAGTAGCATAGATTTATCATAAATAAGTTTTAATAATCCACATATTTCGTCTTTATGATATAGCAAATCCTTTCTATGTTTACTCTTTAAATAAAAATAATCATCTCTGTTATTTTCCAGTAATGATTTTAATATCTCTAATGAATCTTTTAGTAAATTAGAGTCTATCCCAATAATCTTTTTTATTATTTCTAATGATTGTTCCTCAAAAAGGTTTTCTGAATAGTAACTCCTTTCTTCACCAATATTATCCGAAATAAATTTCAATATATACTCCCTATTTTGTTTTGCATGAAGGTTTTTCTCAAATATATCAAATAAACCGAAAGAATAGATATGTATTTTTGCTGCCTGCCACAAATCATCCCACAGATTCAAATCATCTATTTTTTCTTTTTTAAATCTATCTAAAGTAAAAAACATAAGGTCCCTGTCTGCAGTAATTGCTGATATTTGGTTTTTAGCCCAGACAGGAGAGTTATTGTTCTTAATAGATGTTATTATATTCTCTAACTGTTTTTGTTTTTCTATTCTATCTTTATCAAATAAACCACTATCCCTTATCGCATTTTGTCTTATTTTTTCAATTTCATCAAATATTTCTTGTTTTCTATATATTGAACTCTTAGCAGAACCATATTGTATTTTCTTCAGTAAAATTTCATCTGCAAAAATCTCAATTTTATCTTTAGGTAACCAAACATTTAAGTTCAATAGTTCTTCAAATAATGAATACACAATGTTTTCTTGATGTTTTTCTTTAACTTCCCAAAAGTCAACTTTAGGAAGAATTTCAATTATTTTTCTTGAAAACTTAATTTTAATCATATCTGGCAATTGGTTAAATGCCTTTTTTAAATCATAATACCGGACACACCTAACTTCTTCTGCCATTTTTTTATTTAGATTAGAACATACTATTAGAATTTTATCATCATCTGTAATACTATTTTTTCTCAAAATGGTTCCAAGGATAGTTTTCAATTCTGAATAGTTAATATCTTTCCCCCAATTTTTTGATTCACAAATAATTTTACTGCCATCAACAAACACCAAATTAAAATCCGCATAATTTGGTGCTTCTAAGTGAATATATGAAAAGTTTGGTTCTCTAAGATACTGTAAAAATAACGATAGAGCCGCCTGGCATTGGTAGTTAATACCTTTAATATTATTTGCCCCATGTTTATTCATTTGCTTTAACCTCTCCATCAGTAGTCATCGTGACATTATTTTTGCAATACTTTTTTCTATTTTGTTCTTTTCTTTTTTCTGTAGGTTGTAAATATTTTCGTTATACTTTGCTTTGGATACAACCGCTTTCCTGCTTAAACACTCACATAAAGATAGCGAAAAGCCATTTGCTATTATCCCTTTATTTACTTCAATACTCTGTAATATATTTTCGAGTAGTTCAAGCCCTATTGTCCGGCAAGGGACTTCAATATCATAGTTTTTTATTTCTAATGTTTTACATAAATTTTTAATTTCTGATATAATTAATTTTTCTAAATTTGACAAACCATCACTAGAATTCCTGTTAGAATAAGATGGCCCTGTTTTAAAATCAATTCGTTTCACAAAACCCTTGAATTCCTGGATACTACAAAATTCATTAAAATTAAATTCCTTATAACATCTCTCAGATACTTCTTGTGGAGTTTCATTATAGTTATTTTTTGTATTGGGATTTCTACAAATAAATAATAAATCATTCCAATTCTGTAAAAAATTACTCGGGAACCCTTGAAAACTATCGATATCTGGCTCTGGTATTATTATATGCATTTTACATTCTTTGGATTGTGTTTCTCTGAAAGTATATAAAGTTCGTAAAGAATCTTTTAATTCATTTCTTTTATCTTCAACAAAATCGGCTCCTGTTTTTATTTCATACACAAGATGTTCATTGGGATTCTGTACTTTTATTAAAATATCTATAGAATTATCTTTACTAAAAGGAAAATCAATATAAGCTTCTATCAATTTCCCTTTATTAAATAATTGCAATATCCTTAGTAAAGCGTACTTATACTGATAGGCAAAACCAAATCTTGCTTTGTTAATAGAATGTAAATTCATAGATTTGTTTCTTTTTCAACTATTTTTATTTCTTCTTCGGTTAAATCGTAAAGTTTATAAATCATCTGGTTAATCTGGCGTTCGTATTCGTTAACTACCAGATAATAAACTATTTAGAAAATCTATCTCCCCAAATGTGAAATGTCAAACACGGCACGTAGAGTGTTTTTCAATAATTTGCTTCTCTTTCTCATTAATTCCGTAAAGGTCGTAGACAATATCATCAGTTGCTTTTTGCGTGTTCTTTATTTTGTTGCGAAGATTTTTGACTTCGGCAAGCGTTTTCTCTAATTTTCTATTAAAGAGAGAAATGTCCGCCGGAAGTAAAAGGTTGTTTTTAATCTCTGGAAACGGTTTACCAATAAATGATGGAAGTAGTTGACTCAATATGTCAAGTAGAGCAGTAGCACCTGAAATTGCTAATGTGGATTTATCTTTCCCAAAAAGAAGGAGATGGTTTTTTTCTTTCTTTATTCTGGCGAGATAGAAATTCTTTTCATCAAAAGATTTTAATAAATCCTGTTCAGGTGTAATTTTTACTTCCGAATGGAGTCTTAAACTAAATTTTTCTCTTTCCGGAAGTTCATCAATAAATTTTTGGATATTGATTTCAGATAAGAGTTCGTTATCAAGAAGCCGAGTAAGTCGTTTTGGAAAATATTTATTAAACTTTCCTAAATCCTTTTTGGCTTCAATAATTTCATCAACTTTTTTCACTAACTTATCGTGGATTTTTGCTTCTTTGCTATTTTTGAAGTCAATTCGCCGAATAGGAATTTGCTTTAATCGTATTTGTCTTGAGACTCCCTCGCCCCTCCCTTTATATCTTATCCAAAAGTTCAGAAGAAATGAATTAAGTAATCCTAGGACATATTTGATCGATTCTCTAACACCCTGTTTTGGTATATAAAGATTTATGTCCGAGTTCTCAAAGAAATTTCCATCTTGAAGTGCATAAAAATTTTCTTTGCCCCATCTGGAAGTTACAATCTTCGGGTTTTCATATATACTTCTTTCGTGAGGCCTATGTAGTCTCCACCACGGATATTTTTCACCATACCTGTCCAATCTTGACTGTAAAACTTCTTTGAATTTTTCTAAATGGCTTTTTATTCTTGGGAATTTCTCTATTTCAAATTCATTGTCAATATAAAGTAAATATTTCTTTTCTTCAGTGGTTTCTATAAAATAGTTATCTATATCAGAATTTTTGTAAGTTCGCTTAATTATTCTTTTCTTCTCATCATCTCTAAACAAATGAGCAACCTCATTTTCATTTAAGACAAAAATACCATCTCCTACTTGAATATTGAATTCCTCACGTTTTTGTAAGGGTATTATCTCTAGGTTTTCTTTATTTAGATAATCGGCGTTGGAAAAGATTCCGCAGTCTAATTCGCACAAATTAGATATTGGCATTCCAAAATTTTCCATCTTGGTTAATATTTTATTTTCGGTTGTTGTATACTTCAAATTCCAAGCATTTTCATTAAGTTCGCCTTGTTTTACTGGGCTAACGAACATTTCAATATATTTATCATTGAATTTTTCTTTTGGAATATTTTCTGATATATGTTCGGTCAGTTTTTGTAATTTTTCCTTTGCGGTTTTACCCGGAAAATCCTCTTTCACTTTCACAATTTTTATCTCATTATTCTTGCGTTTTTTCTCATCAGAACATTTTTCTAAAATAAAAACCATATTGTGCTGCCCCGGGGCACCTTCAAAAATTTTTGTCTCACCGAAATCAATCATTCCTTGAATAATGGCACTTTCCAAAATATATTTTCTTAGTTTTGATGCACCCTCAGCAGTTGGCCAGTATGAGGTGGTAATAAAGCCAAGTTTCCCGCCTTCTTTAAGTTTTGATAATCCTAAAATAATAAACCAATAAAGATAATCCATCTTGCCTTGATAATACTTCTGCCAATAGGGATGATATTTGATTGTTTGCCGAAAGAGTTCTTTATGTCCTTTTTCACCAATGTAAGGCGGATTTGCGCAGACGTAATCAAAATCCTTGCCATCTCGGATAAAATTAAATTTCTCTCTTTTCGCACCTTCTAAAGCAATATGGTCATATTTATCATCATGTTCATATCTCACATCTTTGAGAATATCAGTCATTGGAAGCACCCGTTGGTCCATTTGTAATTTTAGAGAGTCCTGACGGATAACTGAAAGACAATAAGGTAATGGTTTATAAAGGTGTTTATGTGAAGCAAGAAGTTTTTTAATAACCGGTGTTAGTTGAAGTAAAATATTTATTTCAGTGATGTAATAGGGGAAAGCAGAAATTTCTGAACCATAAAGTCCATTAGTAATAGCATTTTGAATTTCCAAAATTTCGTTGAAATCTTTATCATCATATTTTGCTTCTTCACGGATTCTTCTTGCCGCTTCTACCAAAAATCCACCGGAGCCAGTTGCCGGGTCGAAAATAAATCGTGGTTGTCTTTTGTTACCTTCTAATCTAAAAAATGCTTGGTCATTGATAAAACCAACCCTATCCCAGATAAAGGAGACAATTTCCCGAGGGGTATAATACTGTCCTTTGTTTTTTCTGTCGGTTCGGTCAACATATTCTTCGTAAACAGTCCCTAAGACATCTACATTGAGTTTACCAAAATTAAATTGGGAAAATTCATAAAGGACATCAACTAAAACATCCTCACTTGGCTCATACCAGGAATAATTATTTTCCCGTGCATAAAGCCAAGAGTACTTATCGGCGGCGAGTCTGAATGCATGCCAGAGAATTTTTCTTATCTCACGATTAAAATTTTCATACCATTTTTTAAATCCGCCATTGTAAAGAGTTTCGTCAATAAAACCAATATCTTCCCAAGCACGAACCAGAAGAATTCTGGTCATCGCAAAATAAGCAACACGATAGAAATATATATCTTTAGCCTGAATATAGGAATTGCTTTTGTCGACAATAACACTGTGCAGTGGCTGTCCCGTCAAATCTGACTTTTTACCGATTTCTTCTAATGTTGTTTCAATCTCCTGAACAATTTTCCTTTTTCTTTCGTCGCTCTCAACTAATTGCGGAATATCCTTTTCTTGAGATTTCACATCATCATGAAGCCAAGATACCACACTCCGAATTTTGGAAATGAGATGGTCGGGTTCTAATATTTCTTTTCCTGTCCAAGGTTTCTTTTCGGAAATAAGTTTTATCTTGGTAGTTTTATCAACGGTCTGGAAATAAAATTTTTCTACAAAGTGCAAGAACCTCCTTGTGTTTGGTTTAACCAAAATGTGGTCTAAAGTCATTTTGTATTTTTGATAATCCAAGTGCAACTGATAAAAACTAAAGCTGAATTCTTGAATTGGTTCTTTGCTTTTGGATGAAAAAACTGCTAAATCTCGCATATTACATAAAATCCCGTAGTCAAGATTATGGCTTTCAATATAACCTTTTATTTGTGGATAATGTGTTCTCAAATCCTGAGTATCCGTTCCTTTTGCGTCAAAAACAAAAGGATGGAGATTTGTATCTACGGGAATGAAATCTGGTCTTTTGCCAGATTTTTGGTCCGGGCTTTCTGGGATAAAATCATTTTTGCTAAAGCCAAGTATTTTCTCTAAAAATTCAGGAAAAAGTGTGGGACGAACAAGAGTATCTTCGTCTGTATGTGTATTAGCAAAATAATCGAGATATGTCTTTTCCTTATTTTTGCTAAGTTCTTTGTAAAGTTTAGTATAGGAATCAAGAATTTCAATAACTGACTTTACCGCTTCCTTATTTTTTACCAGCGATTTTTTCATAGGTTCAATACCAAGCTTATGAACTGGGGTCGAACTGGGGTCGCGTCTTGACATTTGACATTGCTATTTCAGCATCTGACTTGACTAAATTGACTTGCTCGGGTCAAAAAGTGTAATCCCCATCCTACTCCACCCCTCACCTTCATCCTCTCCCTCAAGGGGAGAGGAGATACTGGGTGAACCCCTCATCTTTTTTCTTCTCCCCGGAGGGGAGAAGAAATTCGCGATATTCGCGGAGTCTCTCATTTGGCATATTCGTGGCAATAAAAAAACCTGAACTTCCCTCCCCTTAGATGAACTCAGGACAGGAAATTCAGGTCTTGGTTAGTTCAACTTTTGTGTTCTTCATTTCGGTGAAATGCCACCGGATAACTATACAAAGAAAATTTTGACTTATACTTTTTGTAACTGAGCTTCAAGAGTAATCGGTACTGACTTTGCTTTGGTAGTTTTGAACCTTGCAGCAAAGTCAATAATGGTTAGACCGACGATTTTTTTTGTTTTCGGGTCAAAACGTACCAGGATTCCATCTTGAATTTCTCGGCTGATTGCTTTTTTTGGTTCACCTACGGAAAGATAAAGCACATCTGCCTTTTTGTCATAAGAGAAACTTAATCTTCTTTTTTCCATACTAATTCTCCTTTTTTAATCCGGTCAGTAATATAGACGGTCTTTATAACCTTAGTAGAAATATCCACTACTACTACAGAATATAGGTTCTTACGATAGGAACGGTAATAAAGGAAACGGTTTTCATAAATACGACTTCGGTAGATAAAATTTGGGTTCTTCAGAGTAGAATCAATTAAGTCAAGATGTTCAGCAATTTCGGGATGTCCGGAAAGAATATGTTCTAATACCTCAGTGTAAAGAGTAAAAGTTTGGTCATTCTTATCAGTAAAAGTTCTCACTTATTTTTTAATTTTACTAAAAAAACAAAAATTAGTCAAAACAAGAAAAATCTATTAAGGAGTTAATCCAGTATCTCGCTTGACTAAATTGACTTGCTCGGGTAAACCCCGCCCCTGCGTGCAGGGGCGGGGTAAACCCCTCAACTACCTCTACCCCTCACTCTCGTCTTCTCCCGCAAGGGTAGAGGAGATAATAGGTGAACCCCTCATCTTTTTTCTTCTCCATTTATTACTTCTTTTTTATAACACCAAAAAAACTTAGAATTTCTTTTGTGTATCTTACATTTACTAATTTTTTGATTTTTGCAGTATGAAAGTGTTTATCTCCAGTAATAAAATAGTCAGGTCTACTTGCGAGGACAGCGGCAAGAATTTTTCGGTCGGGGTCATTTTTTAAAAACTGATATGCTTTAGGAAGGTGTTGATTATATTCTGACTCTTTGACTATGGAAAAATCCCTCAAAGAATTTTCAATTTCTTGTAATGCGATTTTCTGTGATTCAATTTTGAGGGATGATATTTTCTTCAGAATTACCGTCTTTAACTCTGCAACAACGGTATCCGATGTGATGAATATTAATCCCGGCAGAGTGAGGAGTTTCGCTTCATTACCACGGAAGAATATTGCTGAGATGAGAATGTTTGTATCAAGGAATATTTTCTTTACTTGCGGGTCTTTTTCCATTCACGAAGTAACTCTTTCTCGGTTAATCCAATGTTCTTAATGAAGTCTCGGAGATATTCGCGACTTTGTTCAGCAAGCATTTTCTTTAAAGCAGATTCAACAACTTCTGAAGTGTCACGAAATAAACCTAACTTAACCATATTTTTTACTTCTTGAGCAAGGGCTTTAGAAATCGTCGCTTCTAATCTCATTTTTATACACCCCTTTTTGCTTATATTTCTTACCTTTTGTTGGAGTTTAGTATATCATAGTTAGTCAGCAAAGTCAAGACACAAAAAGACTAAATTGACTTGCTCGGGTAAACCCCGCCCCTGCGTGCAGGGGCGGGGTAAAGAATTCTGTTTAAAATTTTAAGCAATTATTGAGAACTTGTCAAGGAGAGTTGAATTTGACATTGGGTTAAATTTTTTCTATAAATGAGAATTGGCGAGATTCTTCGCAGAGTTCAGAATGACACCGAAGGTTCGGTGTCAGATTGCTTCGTTTCAATTGCAATGACAGGCAAGAGTGATGGAGGTGAGAAATGATTAGTTGCGGTATAATGGGGACGCTTCACATTTCCTTAAACGTGAATCTTGCCTTCCGTTGCATTTTACCCTTCACTATGAAAAATTATCAAAAATTAGAAGCGTTGTTAATGCTCACTAATTAGGTAACTCTTTTGGTATAATATAACCAAAGGAGACCTGATTATGAGATATCATTATGAGATTATCCTTAAGCGATGGCTACCCATACTCAAAGAGTATGAGCG
>Ga0315314_1004017_pt1 | contig 11212 bp, 9 predicted proteins | sample TDP9_MG_FD_203631 | JGI IMG/M metagenome (GOLD analysis project Ga0315314, IMG submission 203631) | Freshwater sediment microbial communities from Lake Towuti, South Sulawesi, Indonesia - TDP9 | ecosystem: Environmental > Aquatic > Freshwater > Lake > Sediment | place: Indonesia: South Sulawesi... | reverse complement strand
CCATAAGCGACGTTTTTGAAGATAAGAATTATGAATACAAACAGAGGCACGCCTAACAGCGAAGCCGTTACCCCATAAGCTATGAGCTCTCCAGACGCACCCACAGACAGTGATGGCGCAAAACTTGCAAACACGTACGTGCCCAGCGCGTAGAGAAACGCAAAGACTTCAAGGATTGGAAACCGATAATCCTCGTGCAGGGCTGAAGCAAATATCTCCAGAAACGGCTTTCCCCTTCGCTTTTGCACGGCAGTTCATCCTCCCTTGTTTGCGGCGGTCACTACCAGCCTATAAAGTTCTTCTAGGGAAGCGCTTCCTGTTTCGATTCCCAGAATCTTGGCTTCAGCTGTTCTAGCCAGCCTTGGTGCGTCTTCGTAGAGTTTTTCCTCGTTTCCTTGTTTAACTCGAACAGAGATTCCCCTGATGTCTGTTTCCAGTTTTTCTATGTAGGCGAGTTTTCCGATTTCACTAGCCAGTTCTTCTGGCTTGTCTGTTGATATTCTAATAGTTCCAGCAGCGTACTTCTGATAGAGTTCAGTCAGCTTTCCAAACGCCCAAACCTTTCCTTGGTTGATTATTGCCACAGAATCACAAACACGGCTCAATTCAGGAAGAATATGAGACGACAAGAGAAACGTGACCTTCTGATCCCTGTGAAGCTGGAGAATCAAGTCTAATAGTGCGCTTCTGGCTTGAGGATCAAGGTTGGACGTCATTTCATCGGCTAGAATCAACTGGGGCTCATGAATCAACGCGTGAGCGATAGCGAACTTCTGGAGCATACCAGCCGAAAGCGCTCTTATAGGGCGATCACGCGCATCCTGTAAGTCGACCAGTTTCAAGACCTCGAGAGCTCGAGACTCGGACACACCGAAAATTCTACACGCCCTCTCCAAGTAGTCTAATGTTTTTTGATGTGCTGGAAAGAAGGCTTTCTCATGAACCACCCCGATTAGAGTCCGTATGTTTGGGTTGTCCCAAGGATCCTGGCCGAAAACCTCCACCCGACCTCTATCAGGCTTCAGCAGACCCAAAACTATTTTGATCGTTGTGGTCTTTCCAGCTCCGTTTGGTCCGATCAAACCCGTAACCGAGCCCTCATTCAGTGTCAGATTTAAACCGTTCACAGCGACCACCCTGCCGTAGTTTTTGGCAAGGTCCTCAGCAACGATTAAAGCCATGATTACCCCAGATAAGGTGTCAGTAGAGCACATTTAAATTTTGGTGGGCCCGGGGCGATTTGAACACCCGACCAACAGGTTATGAGCCTGGCGCTCTAACCGTGCTGAGCTACGGGCCCCTTTCACTATTCGATTTCTTGTGGTTCATTTAAGCATTTTCTGTTTGGCAACTCCGAAATGATTCTTTAAATTGCGCTCATTAATCCTAAGAAAGCGAAAAGTAAGCCCGTGCAAGATTATTGTGAATAATAACGAAATGTATAAATCATGAGTTTTCGCCTTTTAGCATTTGGTCGGGCGGTAGCTCAGCTTGGTAGAGCTTCCGAGCCGATAAAGGCATTGAGCCTCATCGACGGAGACGCTGTAGACCTCTACCAGCATGGTAGAAGGGTCACCCAGCCTATCAAGCACACAATCAGAAGATAGGCACCGGCTAAGCAGAAACCGGTGTGTCGCAGGTTCGAATCCTGCCCGCCCGACCACAGTCTCAGAACTCTTAAATATCTATGCAGCCTTTCTCCAGCTTCTTTGCCATTTGGAGTCTTCTCACATGAAAGAGGAACCTGATGATTGGACCAGAGAAGAACTGCAAAAGGAATACGTCGAAGAAATGACAGCTGTCACGGTTCCAGTCAACGTCTCAATTTACGGTCAACAAACAATACTCGACTTGTCAAGCATGGAGAAGCTCCTGAGAAACGCCGAGATTATCAGTCTCGAAGACTGTGACTGCCGAGTAAAATGGCACAAATGCAACGGACCGCTCGACGTGTGCATAAGCCTAAACAACGAAGCACGAGAATCCATACAGCGTGGAGCCAGACGAATCTCACTAGCCCAAGCGCTTGTAACTCTTCAACGTTCGCACCAAGCAGGCTTAGTTCACATGGCTTTCACGTTCAAAGGAAAAGAAGCCCCCGAAGTCATCTGCAGTTGTTGTTCATGCTGTTGTCATTCATTAAGCGCGTTAGTCAGATTCGGCATGCCCAACGCCGTCGTGGCATCAGAGTACATAGCTCAGCAAAACTACGACACATGTGACAACTGCGGCACATGCGTCCAACGCTGCCAATTCAAAGCCCGACAACTCGACTCAGACGGCAAACTCGCCTTCAACCAAGCGAAATGCTTCGGCTGCGGCTTATGCACGACCGCGTGCCCAACAAAGTCCATAATACTAGCCAAGAGAACATAAACCAAAATCACAAAGAGAAAACGGCACACCAAGTAATTCCCACAACAGTCACAAGCACCGATATATCCTCAAACTTGTTGATGACACTAGGAGCGCTTAGGCATCAACTTGCACACAGCTGAACCAAACGTCCAAGTGTCGGTATTATTACTGTTCTTAAGCGAAAGTTAATAACATCTGAAACACAACAAGCACAGAGTAGTCTCTCGCGTTCAACCACAGCTGAAGTCACAGTAGAAGAAGGCTTAAGCCGCTGTTCCCTTCTTCTTCAGAAATTTATTCTCCCGCACAGAAACCCAACTCATACACATCACCACATAATTTAAAACATCGTCCCGCAGAGTTTTATCCACACCAAAACATCTACACAAAGGGTTGCTGAATTCAACATGAAAAAATCCTTAGACATGTTCACCCAAGCCAGAAAAGAAAGCAGAAACTATCTGCTCGAACCTGAAGCAAAAATCGTCTGCATGGAATACGGCATACCCGTAACACGCTTCAAAGTGGCACTCACACAAGATGAAGCCGTCAAATTCGCCGACCAAGTCGGCTACCCAGTCGTTTTAAAAATCGTCTCACCCGACATACTGCACAAATGGGATGTGGGCGGAGTCATACTCAACCTCAAAAGCGCCGCTGAAGTGAAAGACGCCTACACCAAAATCTTTGAAAACATAAAGAAACACAAACCCGACGCCAAAATCGCAGGCGTAGTCGTTCAAGAGATGGCTTCCCCGTCAACCGAGGTCATCGTTGGCGCCATCAAAGACCCGCAGTTTGGACCAGCCTTGATGTTTGGTCTGGGCGGAATCTTCGTGGAAGTGCTCAAAGATGTCACCTTCCGAATTGCGCCTATAACAGAGGCTGACGCCAGAGAGATGATAACCGAGGTTAAGGGTTATCCCATCCTCAAGGGTTATCGGGGTCAACCACCAGTCGATATCGACGCCATAGTGAAAATATTGTTGAACACCTCTCGGCTCGTCATGGACCACATGGAAATAAAGGAGCTAGACCTCAATCCCATACTGGTCTACGAGAAGGGAGCAAAAACAGTGGATGCCCGAATCATCCTTGAATAAGACATCAAAACAGAAGTCAGCTCACAAATGAAACATTTTCGCAGCTGCAAATCCCGCCGGAAACACCTTACTTCGTCCGACTTGACGGAAGACGATTTCAAGCTGTCTCAGAAAAACTTCAAGCCAACAAAACCTTCGACAAAAACCTTCGCCAAATGCCTAGTAGTCGCTGGAAAAGCCCTTTTTCTAAACGGCCTCAACCCAGCCCTAGTTTACGTTGCGAGCGACGAGATTAACGCCCTATTCGTTTACACGGCGCCCTTCAATCGTCGAGTTGAGAAGATCAATTCCGTACTGGCTGGAAAAGTCTCCAGTGCATTTTCACTGTGCGCTCTCGAGAGGTTCAAAAAACCCTTAACAGTAAGTTTCGACTCCCGCATTGCAGTAGCAACAAGAGAGAAACTGGTGGACTATCTCATCTGGAGACAGCAAGACACTTGGCGCAACCACAACAACGCCTATGCCTACTGGATGCTGCACAAACTCAACCACAAACCAGCGGAAGCTGCGAAAATATTGAAAGGTTGGAAAAGCCAAAAACTTCACGAGTTTCTCTTCCAACGCGGGATGAACCTTTCAAAAACTCCAGTGTGGCAGCGAAGAGGAATACTAATCTATAAGCAGCCTTATCAAAAACGCCTAGCCAACGTCACGGTAACGCGTTGGCGCACAGAAGAAAATTGGAATATCCCCATGCTCTCATCTAAAGAGGGAAGAAAACTCATCCAAAACATCCTCGAATGGACGAAACCCCACAAACACAGAAGGAATAACCCACTTGCCGACCCCAATTGAACAACGAATAGACGAACTCACTCCACAAGTCACAGAGACGAGACGAGAACGCGACCAATTAAACAACGAAGCCAAAGAATGGGCAGACAAAAGAAACGAGCTGCACGAACAAATCAGGGCGCTGCAGACTGAAGTTAAAAATCTGAAAGAAAAACGAGACGAAACAAACCTTCAAGTGCAAGTGCTTAAAGCAGCGCGAGAAAAAGCGAGGGTTCAAAGAAAAGAAAAACACGAACAGACTGTCAAAATCAGAGAAAAAATCAGGCAATTAGCCCAAAAGAAACCGTCAGCCAAACTAAGCGATTTAGAAAGAGAGATTCAAGACCTCGAATGGAAAATCCAGACAACATCACTCTCAGTGAAGGAAGAAAAAGCCATAGTTGAGCGAATGCAAACGCTTGAAACTCAACGAGTTGTATACACGCATATGCGAGAATTGAAAGACAAGCTTCTAGAACTACAAACCGAAGCAAAAGCGTTGGAAACTCAGGCAAGGCTCAGCCATGAAAAACTATCTGAACTAGCCGAGCAAAGCCAAAAATTCCATGAAGAAATGATTGAAGCCCTAAACAAGGTTAAGAGCGTCAGACAGAGCGCTGACGAGGCACACCAGAAGTATATTGAATTTCGTCAAAGGGCAGACCGAGCCCACGAGAAATACGTTGAAATCCAACAGAAGGTAAGGTCTCTCAAAGAAGAATTAGAAAAGAAAGAGAAAGAACATTATGCGAAACGTGAACAGGCGCTTCGAGAAGAAGCTACCAAAAAAGCTAAAGCAAAGATGAGCCGCGGCGAGAAATTAACCTGGGATGAATTCAAACTGCTCACCGAAGATGAAAACCCAACGGAACATTAAAGAACACAAATTCATAAGATTAAAGTGGCAGTGAACATCTACTCCAACGCTGGCTGACCCTGTTGGCAAAAAAAGACGCCTCAGCACCCGAGCGCACTCTCATTCTGTGCGTCGACAGAGACGACGACCTAGGCGCCAAAGCAGGAATAAAAACCCCAATTTTGGGAAGAGAGGAAAACATCAACGCCGCCGTCAATCTTGCCATCAAAGACCCAGAGGAGCCAGACGCAAACGCCATTTTCGAAGCCGTGCGCATCTACGATCGTCTAAAGGAAAGCGCCACTGAAAAAGACCCCAAAAACGAATGCCAAATCGCAACCATTGCTGGTTCAGAGTTAGGCGATGTGGGCGCCGACAAAACCCTAGTCGCTGAGTTAACAGACGTCTTAAAAACGTTTTCAGCGAGCGAGGTCATCCTTGTCAGCGACGGGTTCGCAGACGAAGCTATTTTGCCTCTAGTCCAATCGAGGGTACCCGTTTCATCAGTTAGAAGAATCACGGTGAGACACAGCGAGTCAATAGAAGAGACCGTATGGATCTTCTCACGCTACCTAAAAATGCTCTTTGAGAATCCGAAATATGCTAGCATAGTCGTCGGTCTTCCAGGAATCTTATTGATGGTTCTTGGTGTCATGTATGCACTTAACCTGATTGCTTATTTCTGGATGTTCTTCCTAATTTTCTTAGGCGGCGCCTTTGTTATCAAAGGCTTCATGCTCGACAAGGCAGCGCGCAACTTCTACGTTTGGGTAAGAGAGTATTCTCCCCCACCGTTTTCAGTTCTGATCGCTGATTTTGCAGCCTTAGCTGGATTTGTGCTCATTGGACTTGGAATCTATCAGGGAGGTTTTCAGGCTTCAAACTTCATTGCTGGCTTAACTCCTCCTCCTAGGCTTCCACCTGAATGGTTAGGTGTTCTGCCTCACCTGTTCGGTGAGTTTCTTTCCCAGTCCATTGTGCTGATTGTTATTGGCATCTGTGTATTGCTTTCGGGCAGAGCCATTCGATGGTTCTTTGAGCGCGACGCCCGGTTACTGCGCACTGCGGTAATAATAGTGGCAGTTGCATGGTCGTCGCAGATATTCTTTCAAGCCTCTCAAATCCTGATAAGCCCAGCGCTCGCCTATGAGACGTTGGTTTACACAAGTGTTATTGGTATATTCCTCACAGTCGCTGCCTTCCTCGTAACCACCGTGCTGCACAGAAAGTACGCTGACTTTTTTGTGGAGAAAGAAGAGAAAATTGAGGAAGATTGACATCGCTGTAATAGGCGGAACCGGAACAGAAGTTATTCCTGACATAGGCGAGCAAATCAGGGTAGGAACGCCATACGGATTGGCGCCACCCATTTTCTTAGGTCAAGTTGGCGAAAAGACCGTGGCTTTTTTGCCGCGTCACGATGTTCATCACAATGTTCCACCGCACCGGGTTAATTACAGAGCCAACATACATGCGTTGCACACTCTAGATGTGACACACATTATTGCAACAAATGCCGTAGGAGCCATAAACCCAGAGTTTAAAGTAGGCGACTTGGTGGTTCCTCACGATGTTGTTGACTTTACAAAACTTCGACCAAACACGTTTTACGACAACGCACCAGTTACGCACATAGACGTGTGCGAGCCTTATTGCCCAGAAATTCGCTTTGCATTGATTAAGGCTTCTGAGAGAAAAGGCGCCAAAGTGTTTGGCAAGGCTGTTTTCGTGTGCACTGAAGGCCCTCGCCTTGAGACGCCTGCTGAAATCCAAATGTTTGCGCGTTTAGGCTGTGATGTTGTAGGCATGACTGGCATGCCTGAGGTGGTGCTTGCTCGCGAGTTGGCAATGTGTTATGCAACGGTTTGCTTTGTCACTAACATGGCAGCTGGTTTGGAGAGACACTTGACCGCGAGCGAACTCATGAAAGTGGCTAAAAAGACTGCTCCGGTGCTTCAGGAAGTCTTAAAAGAAACCGTGATAAATCTGCCACAGAAACGTGGATGTCGCTGTGCTCAAGCGCTTAGAGATGTGAGGTTTCGGGGTTAGATAATGCTTAAAACTGTGCTGTCGGCTGCGGGTGTTTACAAAATATATGAAAGATGGCTGCAGTACCAAGTGAAGAACGGCAACAAACCCGAACACATTGCAATCATTTTGGACGGTAACCGTCGCTGGGCTTCGGAGCAAATGTTAGCAATTCCATGGATTGGTCATCAGATTGGCGCCGCGAAGGTTGAAGACCTGCTTGACTGGTGTCTCGATTTGAAAGTTAAGTCAATCACTTTGTATGCTTTTTCAACGGAGAATTTTCAGCGGTCACCTGAAGAGGTTGAGCAGATCATGCGAATCGCTTCGGAGAAACTGCACCAGATTCTGACTGACGAGCGTATTCACAAGAATAGGGTCAAGGTTAAGGTTATTGGGCGATTGGGTTTGCTTCCTAAGAGTGTGCAGGAGCTGGTTTGGCATGTGGAGGAAGCTACGAAGAGTTATGATCAGCATTTTCTTAACGTGGCGTTGGCTTATGGTGGGAGAGCTGAAATTGTCGATGCCACAAGGAAGATTGCGCAGAAGATTGAGAAGGGTGAGTTAAAACCAGATGCCATTGATGAGCGGGTTTTTGAGAATCATCTCTATACTGCTTATTTGCCTAAGCAGGACCCGGATTTGATTATTAGGACGTCGGGTGAGGAGCGATTGAGCGGTTTTTTGCTGTGGCAGTCGGCTTATAGCGAATTGTTTTTCTTGGATGTTTATTGGCCTGATTTTAGGAGGATTGACTTGCTTCGTGCTGTGCGTACTTATCAGAAGCGTAGGAGGCGTTTTGGTCAGTGAATTTGGTTGTTTTTTGTTACTTTTAGTTGTTTTTAGTTGTTTAAGGTAACTTTGTGTTTACTGTGTTGTTTGGGGTGCTTTAGTGTGACTTTAGCTCTCTACTGTTAGTGTGAGTGTGGAAAATTTTTTTCTGAGGTGAGGAGTCTCGTATCTGTTTGTGTTTTGGATTCGGTTTTTGGTTCTGATTAGTGTTTCTAGTTGTGTTTGTGTTTGGTTTGGCGCACTTTCAATGTTGCCAAAAGCCACTCTCAATGTTGTTAAATGTGACTCTATAATGATGTTGTGTGCGGGAAACTAATTTTCAGAAGAAGAAGGGGAACAGTCCCTTATGCCTTCTTCTACTTGAGGGCTGGGAACTGTGTGCGTGGTGGCGACAAACAACGCTATAGTGTCATCATCATGCTTGTGAAGTGGCTGAATCGTTTTGCAGGCGGTTTCGATTAGAGAAAATGTCTTCAGACGCTTTGCCTACTGGGTTCAAATTTCCAACCCGCCCGCATTCAAAGGTGACTTCGACTAGAGCTTCAGCCCCTCTTCCAACTGTTTAACTAGTCGCGGAGGGAAATCCTTCATTTCAACGATTGCAACAAGCTTCTTCAGTTCTTTCTTGGCTTTCGCATGCAATTGTTCTGAAATCCAACCTTCCTTCAAAGCTACTTCCAGTTCGTCTTGATCCAACACTCTATACCTGAGGTCTGGCGAAACCCACAGATCTAAGAATAGATCAGTAATCTCCACTGATCCGTCCTTGAGAAGCTTTGGTGGGGCAGTGATGTCGCAGTAGTATCCTGTGTGCTCTCCTTGCAAGTTTCTCACCTTAACGATGTTGAACCACTTTCCTATGAGTTCGAAATATGTTATTGGAAATCCTGCTTGCAAGACCATTTTGTCATCAAACTCGATCGAGTGTGTGGACGTGATTTGAGACCTACCGACGATAACTTTCCTAGATTGATAAACTAAGTCATCGTACATCTCCAAGACTTGTGCTGGCAACCGAATGTACCGGAGGTGAAGTCTGGGGTTAGTAGCGGCTTGCGTGAGGATGGACTCGATGAAGGGGATCTTGGCATCAGTGTAAGCCTCACGATCTGAAGTGTGTTTTTCTGCCAGTTTCTTCTTCAACTCGCAGTACCTTTGAGCTGCATCCGAGTGACAGCGCAGGTAGTCCCGAAACATCAGGTGCCGCTTCCAGAAATCTCCACCATGTTGAACCATATGCAAGTGAAAATGTTTGTTGCGAACGCCTTCCGGTCCCTTCCTGAAGTATCTTCTTTCAGGCAATTCCTTCTCGTACTCGGGAACATACTCGTAACCGATGCGTCTGAGTGGTTCAATGCACTCCTCAGCGTCTGAAAGTTGTTGCACTGAAGCCATAATATCTATGATCGGCTTTGCTCCCAGACCCGGAATGGCAGTGCTTCCGACGTGTTCTATTGCGACCACTTTGTTTCCTACTACACTGAGAATTCGGTCTTTCTCTTTGGAGTATATCGTAGGCCACCGGAGATCATAGTCTACAATGACCACTGGGCGCCTCTCTTTGATAGTCTTTCCTTTGTCTGCGATTTGTGCTCTCATCGGAAACCATTCATTCGGGACAACGATAGTGATTAGAATATCGAACGGCGCTTTAAGTGTGTTGAAAGAATGTTCCGCTCCGTTAGGTGTAAAAAAGGGCAATCCGGGTAAAGTCTCCACCTGGTTATGGGTGCAAATCCCACCCCGCCCGTATACAAAGAAGAACAACATTTAGGGTTGAGTTGTAAATAGTTATATTCGTATTTCCCTAACTTGGCTACCTTAGTGTTGAAAAGATGATAGAGGGCTTCTCGGGAGAGAGGAAGATACCACGCACTATGTCTACTCAACACCCTGACAATGCGTTGGTTCCTCAATGGTGCAAGGATGAACTAATCCGAGGAGACAATGAAGTCTACGAAGCATACTATGCCTACAGCAGCCTCGGCTGCCATGAAGTTATGTGGGACTCTGAGGGAAAAGATGTAGATACACGTGTTGTGAGGAAATTACTAAGCAACTATTCGAACTTCTTCAAGGAGAACATCATTGGGAAAGACGTTTTTCTCACTTATAGAATTCCCAATCCACGAGTGGAGGTTACCGAAAGGAAAATAGTCGTAGAGACACTGCAGAACATACCTGTAGGCTGCGATGTTGCATCGTCTTTCTACAAGAAGGATGTAACACCAATACTCGAAGTAATACTTCCCTTTACAACAGACAGTAAGGAGCTTGTTTGGCTGTCTAACTACTACAAGAAAGCTGTAGTCGGCGTCGAAGACATAAATCTGGATGGGTCGCTGAAGGTGAAGGATTGGGTGGGCTGTTTCAAACCTAGTAGCATCGAACTGATTCCATTGATAGAAGACATGGAGAGTCTCTTGAAGATAGACGAGATAATTGAACCTTACATAGACACTGTTAGACCCACATACGTCAGGGTCTTTATTGCAAGATCAGACCCAGCCCTAAATTATAGCCTCGTGAACTCAGTAATCCTTTCTAAGCTTGCCCTGTCAAGGTTGAAGTCCTTAGAGAAAAGGAAGGGAGTAGCCATCTTCCCGATTATAGGAGTAGGATCCATGCCTTTCAGAGGGCACTTGACACCTGATAATTTGCAAGGCTTTCTAAGTGAATACCGGGGGATATACACTGCTACCATTCAGTCAGCCTTAAAGTATGACTATCCACTTGAAGATGTCAGAAGAGTCGTGGCTGTTCTTAACGAAAAGCTTCCCTGTGGCGAGCCAGCTATTATTGAATCCAGCGAGGAAAAGGTTCTGCTTGAAGTGCTTAGGAAGTTCAAGGCGAGGTACCAGAGGCTAGTGGAGGAGTTGGCTCCGTTAATAAACAGCGTTGCATCTTACATTCCTGAGAGAAGAGCCAGAAAGCTTCATGTAGGTCTATTTGGCTACAGCAGAAATGTGGGTAATGCTCTTCTTCCGAGAGCTATACCGTTTGCCGCAGCCCTCTACTCCTTGGGCATACCACCTGAGTTCATAGGTTTTGGAGCGCTGGGTCACCTTAGCGAAGATGAATGTGACATGCTGATACGGTATTACACGAACCTAAAGCAGGACCTCAACATGGTTGCAGGTTACATGTCGCACGATAGCATGGACGTACTTATGGACACGTGCAAGCTCATATCACAGAGGGTTGGGATATCAGAGGAGAAATTAAAATTAGTCCTCCAAGAGCTAGCCAAGGATATTGAGACAGTTCAAGAAAACATGAGCTTAAACCTAGGACCAAGAAA
>Ga0315314_1004016_pt1 | contig 11219 bp, 13 predicted proteins | sample TDP9_MG_FD_203631 | JGI IMG/M metagenome (GOLD analysis project Ga0315314, IMG submission 203631) | Freshwater sediment microbial communities from Lake Towuti, South Sulawesi, Indonesia - TDP9 | ecosystem: Environmental > Aquatic > Freshwater > Lake > Sediment | place: Indonesia: South Sulawesi... | reverse complement strand
GCAGATGCTGTAGTCCGTGTTGAGGATACTTCTATTGATGGAGATTATGCTATCATTAGCAATTCTGTTGGCAAGGGCTCAGGCTTAGCAACCATGGGCTCAGACGTGTATCATGGTCAATTCGTTATGAGCAAGGGTGAAGAGCTTACAGCAGAAAAGATTGGCGTATTGGCAGGTTTGGGCTATGATAAGGTCAAAGTATTCTTAAAACCTAAAGTTGCCATATTCTCTACAGGAAATGAGCTTATAGAGCCAGGCTTAGAATTAGGAGCATCGAAGATTTATGACGTCAATCAATACTCCACAGGAGCTTTAGTGCAAAAGTCTGGTTGCATGCCAATACATCTTGGCATTAAAAAGGATAATCTTGAGGAGATTCGTGAAGCCATAATAGAGGGATTAAGATGTGCTGATGCCATAATAATGTCAGGCGGTACTTCAGCTGGAGCTAGTGATTTAGCCTATAAAGTATTTGAGGGGCTTGGGAGTCCAGGTCTTATCGTTCATGGAATAGCGGCAAAGCCAGGAAAGCCTACGATAATAGTAGCCATAAATGATAAGCCAATATTTGGATTGCCAGGCTTCCCAGTCTCAGCCTTGATCGTTTATGACTTGATAGTTGATCCTTTCTTAAGAGCCATTTCAGGAAAGAAGCTTGAAGCTAAAAAAAGATTGAGGGCAGATTTGGCAACAAGGTACATATCAGAGAGGGGAAGGAGAGAGTATCTTCCAGTATTCTTAAAACATAGCAAAAAGGGTTTTATTGCAATACCTATCCTTGGAGGCTCTGGCGCAATAGCGTCTCTCAGCTCTGCAGATGGGATAGTAGAAATCCCTGAAAATGTAGAGTTGATAGAGAAGGATGAGAGAATTAGCATAGAGCTCTTTTCAGATGCAAAAATATCTGATATCATAGCTGTTGGAGACTTGAGCCCTATATCACGAGTCATCTTAAGCGAGTTGAGAGAAACAGGAGCAAAAGTGAGAGAGGAGTTTAGAGGGCTTGAGCATGGATTGGCATGGTTGAGGGATGAGATTGCAGATTTATTAGTGGCATGCACACCAAAGAGTGAGAGAGTCTTATATGAATCAAAAATTCCTCTCAAAATCAAAAAAATCAGAAGCTTCACAATGGACATGGTCTGGGCTTTTTATGGAGATGGGATTAATTCAGGTTCAACTTTCGTATTGCCTCGAATTGGTTCAGGCTTAAGGGATTACGCAGAAGATAAGATTAAGAATATGGTGAAGGATTTTAATTTGATTGGGACATGGTCATACGATGCTGCAATAGATTTGATTTCAAACCGAAGAACTACAATTGCACTCTTACCTTTATGCATTGCAGTAAAGCACGACTTTAATTTCATAGATGCGTTTTCTGCAAAGGTAAGCTATTTTATCCTTAAGGATTTTCTTTTAACTAAGGTAGGTAAAAAACTATCAAAAATAATGAAAAGCAAAGAAACAATTCAAACCTTGAGCTCTATGCTAGGAATATCTACAGAATAAACCCATTACATAAGTTGAAATTGATCAATTTTTCATTTTTAGTATATCTGGCTTATTCGTAACAATTCCATCGACATCCATTTCAATCAACTGATTCGCTCTATCAAGATCATCTATAGTCCAAGGGTATATCTCTAAATCATGTTTATGGGCTTCTTTAACCATTTCTTTTAAAATATATTTATGTTCAGGAAATAATGAATTTGCATGAGCATTTAATGCAAGCTCTGCCGATTTGACTGGGTGGCACTTGAAGATAACTCCTGTCTTTATCATTGGGTTAAGCTCTTTTATCCTTCTTAAAATAGGATGGTAAAATGAAGTTATAATAGCTTCTTTTTCGATGCCTTCTTTCTCAATCATCTTAACTACAGAATCTTCGATATTCAGAACTTTTATCTCAATTATCAATATCGCCTTATTCCTTACAGTGTTTATCACTTCTTGAAGGGTTGGTATTCTCTCACCCTTACCAGCGTCCAGCTTCTTTAGCTCTTCTAGCATCAAATCCTTGACGTATCCTTTGCCATTAGTTGTTCTATCGACACTATCATCATGAATTACTATTATATGGTTATCTTTACTTAATCGAACATCAACTTCGATCATATTAGCATTAAGCTCCAAAGCTCTTTTTATGGCTCTTAATGTATTCTCTGGCTCATAAGCTGATGCTCCTCTATGGGCAATGACAATACTCATGACCAATTACTCATTATAAGAGGTAACATTTTAAGATTAAGGTTTGCCCTTAGTTCACTTTGTTTATTATTATTTCTATACCTGATGGCATGAGCGATACAATAACTCTTGTTTATCCACGCTTAGAGCACCGAATAGAGTTATTATGTGATAAGGTTGGAGAGATTGGCGCCAATGGCATTGAAGTTAAAAATAAGTCACGAATAAGAAGATTAAACTCAAGACTAAATACAACATATCGAACCCATTGATCCTTTCTGCAAATGGCTGAAAGACAACCACAACAGAAGAACGTTAACAGGAAGCCACAAAAACCTTATTTAAATGAAAGTTTTCCAGTATAATGGATGCTTATGTTAGAAGATCTCCTAAGTGTAGTGTTGATGATTCTCATTATATCTATAGCAAGTGGGACAACTGTGTTGGCTTATCTTTTCTCAAATTTCTTCAAAGGAAGTCCTTTTGAAAGACCCTGGAAAACATTGTTATCTATCCCTTTTTTCCTTCTTGGAATAGGTATCATTGAAGCGTTAGACATCACTATACTTCGCTTACGCTCACTTCTAGCCCTTGCAGCTTTAGTCATGATGCTCTACACTTACTATCAATTTTATCAGACTGTAACTTTCGTTCAGCCCTATAAAGGTGTGGTTAGAGCCACGGTCGGAGCAGAGGTTAATAAATCTCAACTAAAAGAAGAGAAGGAGAAAATTTTGATCAGAAAAGACATATATGACAAGTTAGTCAGAATGGCTGAACGGAGAGGAATAACCATCAATCAAATGGTATACACAATAATAGTTCCTGAATGGCTAGAATCGAGAAGATTTGAGCCCGAGAGCTCCTAAGTCCATTTATATTTACAGTAAATATACGTGATCATAATATAAACACTACGTATATATTTGGGACCTTCCCTCTTTATGTGGGGTGAGAAAATGGTAAAAGAAGGTTGGATAGCCCTCGGCTATGCGGTTATGTTCTATGTATCGCTAGCCTTAGCCATTGCTGGTGCCATCATGTTCTTCACCGGGTTCCCAATCGTTTCACTCCTCTGGATATACGGGGGATGCCTTGCTGCATTCTCTGCCCTTATAGCTACTGATCTTGCATACACGTTCCATAAGAAGAGGAGCGCTTTAGTGGAAGTAGAGGTACCAACACTAGTCCCAGAAGAGAAGGCCGTAGCTCCAGTGGCGAGGGCTAAGCCTGTAGAGGAGGAAGAATAGAGGAGGTAAAAGGTAGCTTTGAGCGAGCTCCTTTGGCTCACGCTTGCAATAACAGTCTTACCAGTGATTACCTTAACAGTATTCATATTCGGATTCGCAGTCAGGTTTGCGAAGTGGTTTATGGAATGGAAAGTAGCACCAGTGATGGGCAAGCCAACGACGGTAAGGGGTAGTCGGTTACGAAGTGTAGTGGAAAATTGGACTCTCAACCTCTTACCTCCTAGAGATTTAGCTGCGAGGACAGACTTACCGTTCTATATGGTAGGAGTGACTATGCATCTATCCTTCATCCTTCTTCTCTTTACGATGGCCCATCAGCTTGTCTTTTTGAACTACATCGGTTCAGTTATCCCTATTTCAGGATATACTTCTGTCTTTATTCCAAAGCCAATCTCACATATAATCTCAATAATCTTTATCTGTTCTCTTTCTATTATGATAACTCGCCGAGTATTTCAATACCTAACCAAGAGACATTTAAGGGCTATTTCCAGTATAGGAGACTTCATCGCAGCTCCGTTGCTATGGATTATAGGTCTCACTGGTTTTCTTGCTGCTATCTCACCAAATTTATGGCCTAATCCTGCTGATATGATTAATATGATAATCATTACGGTGCATCTGGTAACTGTTCAGCTCTTCATCATGTATATTCCTTTTAGTAAATTCATCCATGGAGCAACTGCCCTAATCGTGAGGACATTATTTGGTATAAGGCGTGGTAGATATGGGGTGTGAGCTGTGAAGAGCGAGAGAGTAACCGTTTCAATCGATGAGCTTACCGCTACTCAAGTAATTGAGCTAGAGACTTGTGTGAGATGTGGAGCATGCGCTAATTCATGCCCAGTTTACTTAGAGGATAAAAATGTGTTAGCCATACCTGCATTGAAACTCAATGAGTTAAGGTATTTGGTGAATAAGGAGCGTAGCATCTTATCTATAATCTTTCGACCTAGACCAGTGAAGGCGGAGAGGCTGGAAGAAATTTCGAAGCAGTCATATCGTTGCACTCTTTGTGGCAGGTGCATGACAGGCTGTGTCTTCGGCATTCAAAATCGAGAACTTAGGGAAGTATTGCGCTCTATTTTGTACAGGTCAGGTTATCTACCTACACCTCTAAAGAAGATCGCTACCTCCTTAAGTGAGAAGATGAACCCTTTCGAAGCAAATGCAGAGAAAAGGCTCAGATGGATCGAGCAAACAGGGCTTAAAGAGGTGCCGATAAAAGAAAGAGCAGACACTGTATTCTTCGTTGGCTGTAGCTCAGCTTTCTTAGAGTTAAATCAAAGGATTGCGTTTGCAACAGCATCGATATTGAATCATGTAAAGGAGAATTGGACGCTATTAGGCGATGAATGGTGTTGTGGCAATCCATGGATAGCAATTGGTGATCAAAGAAAAGCACAAGAGTTTGCTCGTCACAACACTTATCTCATAGAATCTATGGGGGCAAAGAGAGTCATAACCAGTTGCGCAGCCTGTTATAAAATGCTAAAGTGGAAATATCCTCAGATCATTAGGCACCAACCTAGATTCGAAGTGCTTCATTTTACAGAATTTTTAAGTCGATGCATTAGAGATGGACAGATACAATTTAGTGAAAAAGTTAGAGGAAGAGTGACGTACCATGATCCTTGTGAACTCTCTAGGCTAGGCGGTGTGGTGGAAGAGCCTCGATATGTGCTTAAACGCTTAACAGACAAATTCTTAGAAATGCCTGAGAATCGTATGGATACCTACTGTTGTGGTGGAGGAGGCTTCCTTAAAGAGATAGACGACGAGTTAAGGCTCAAGATCGGGACCACTAGAATAAAGCATGCAGAAAAGACTCAAGCAGAGATACTTACATCTGCCTGCCCAACTTGTAAAATAACCTTAATAGATGCTGCAAAAGAGGCAAGAAGCGATGTAAAGATACTCGACTTAGCCGAGTTGGTAGCTGAGCAGATGAGGATAATATGATGGAAATTTCAGCATACTGGCAACTTACAAAGCCTAGAATTACTTTTGCTATCCTTTCCCTCTACCTCTTATCTGTATTTACGAGCACATCAGGAAACTTAGCTAACTTTGGGAGAAGTCTATTAGGTGCTGTAGCGGTCTTTATATCAGCGGCTAGCTCGAACGCCCTCAATTGTTATATAGATCAGGACATAGACCGAATAATGGCTAGAACTAAGCGGAGACCTATCCCTTCTGGAAAGATAAAGGCAAAAGATGCCTTCACATTCGGCATGCTTTCAATGCTTGTCTCAGTCATAATAACTTATTTTTTAGGCTATCCTGCTGTCTTTCTCCTTTTTTTAGGCTTATTTAGTTACATCATACTCTATACGCTACTTCTGAAAAGGAGAAGCTTTCTAAATGTTTTCGCTACAGCCCCAGCCGTTGCTACTCCTGTATGGTTCGGTTGGGTGATTGGCAGAGGTACACTAGATTTTCAAGGTTTTTTAATGGGCTTCCTTGTTGTGCTTTGGGGACCGCTTCACCTCTGGAGCTTAGCTACAGCTTTTGTCAAGGACTATGAAAAAGTTAATGTTCCAATGATGCCTTCGATTGTTGGACGGCAGAAAGCTTGCTGGTATACTTTGGTTTTATCGATCATCCTCAGCTTCGCCTCAATTCTAATTTTCTTCTTAGGATATTATGGATTGGTTTATTTGATTGGCGTAACCATCCTTGATGTCATGCTTATCTTCCTAAACATTAGAGTTATTCTTCATCCTACCAGCAGAAGAAGCTGGATTCTCTATAAATTCTCAGCCCCTTACATAGTGGGGCTATTCTTCATGACTATCTTTTGATTGAATGCCTCGTACGAAATTAAGCTTTGCTCTAAAGGCTAGCTGTATCAGATGATTATCGGCTTACATTGTGAGTTTAATCTGGACGATTAAAAGATTGTTATTCAAATTCATTGCTACATGAGTTAAAATTAGGCTTGGCATCAATCAAAATGTTTACTGAAGAATCACTTTAATGATATTTCCTTAAAATTATAAGCATTTATATACTGATAAATATTATAAGATATTATATGGAAGGTCGAAAAGTTCAACGAGTTGGCACTTCATCACTAGCTGTCTCATTGCCCATCGATTGGGCGAAGAAAGCCGGTATTAAACCTGGAGATTTGATTCTATTTACGCAAGAAAAGGATGGGTCTTTAAAGCTAGTGCCAAGTGCTTTAGCTAAGCAAGAATCAGAGGTTAAAGAAGCAGTCGTGAACTCAAACTTATGTGATGAGTATGGAATGCTGGAGAGAATCATAGTGGGGAACTATATCCTTGGTCATGATGTAATAAGGATCGTCTCCTCTATAAGAATGCAGGGTGCACATGTTGAAGAGGTTCGTAGAATCTTACGTAAACTTATAGGATTAGGCATAATCGAAGAAACTCCAAATCAAATCGTTCTTCAATGCTCAGTAGATCCCGCTAAATTCCCGATATATAAAGTAATGGGAAGGCTATACATCATATCTTCACTGATGCATGAGGAAGCTGTTAAGGCGCTTATAGATAGTAATTTTGAGCTGGCGAAAGAAGCCATAAGCCGAGAGGATGACGCAGATATGATGTACTATCTTACTCTTAGACTACTTTACTCTGCACAACAAGACAAGGCTATAGCTGAGAAAATAGGCTTAGTAGAGCCACTGCACGCCTTAAGCAATAGAGCGATCGCGTTGCTCCTAGAGAGGATTGGTGACTGGGCGGAGAATATCGCGAAGAATGTGCTTAGTATTAAAGACTGCAGAAGTGAAATTAATGAGTCGATAGTCAATGGACTATCCCAATTAAGCAAGTTAGCCTCTAGCATATGTTACAAAGCCATGCAAAGCATCTCCAAAAACGATATAAAACTTGCCAATAGTGCTATAGGAGAGTATAAGAAAATTATTGAATCTGAGGAAGAAAGGTTGACAAAAGAAATTCTTGAACAGGTATCTAACATATATGTAGTAGCACATTTAAGGGCAGTCTTATATAGCATAAGAAGGATAGCAGAGTTAGGTGCAGAAATAGCTCAAATGGCTATTAATAGAGGTCTTGAAAAATCGAGCAAAATCTGTGAAGTATACTGATTCCATTGCAATTTGTATAGCATGTACCCAACTTAACAATTTTTCAACTAAGAATTTGTTGAAATGCACATAGATGTATATAGAATAATTTTTCTTGAAGGCATATATTTATAAACCTACGCCGATATTAACTTTATGTGTATTCTCGGTGAGATGATAAAAATGGGTGGAAGGGCACAGTTAATCGTTGCTGAGCCAGTAAAGGGAGACGCTGGCATTGTAAGGATTGATAAGGCCACTATGACTTATATTGGTGTAAAGCAAGGGGATGAGATCGATATTGTTGGGGAAATATTTAGTGCAGCTCAGGTTAGAGCTAAGGTCGAGAAGGTCGCCTCAAAAGACGAAGGGAGAGGTATCATAAGGATAGCAAGAGATAAGATGGAAGAGGGAAACTTTAAGGTTGGAATGAAAGTTATCGTGTACAAGTCATGGCTAGAAACCTTAAAACTCGCAATATCTATTAAAACCTCTCGTGAAAGTGAGTGGGTACCAGTTGAGGCCCCAGAACTGGTAATCGAAGATTCAACTGTGCTGGCTAGGGTCTCAAAGAAAAGCGAAAAAGGATTTAAAGCCAAAAACCAAGATGGACCAAACTTAGAGCGCCTTTAAAATGTGGTTTTACTGAATAGGGATATACGCTTAGATAGATATTAACAAGGAAGATATCGAAGATTATAACAAATACATAAGAGATAAAGATATTAAAGACTCTACAAGATGGCATTATCTCGCAAATATACAGACCTTTATGAGAAAAATATTAGGTTCAAAGAGATGGGAAAAGCCGTTATGTTTTAAAGGTTTCGGCCTTCCATCGAATAAGAAAGTTCTTCTAATCGGTTCTATGAATAAGGCTTTTATTGTTATTCTTTATTTAAGAGGTAGATTTGGAAATTAATGAGCTTAAGAGCTCAGAAATTAGTGATTTATCTAGGTTGTGCAAGACAATATTTGGGGATGATATGAGATTCTTGACCTTGAAGTTCTTATGCAATAGAGATTGTGCATCTATCAGAGAAATAGCTAAGAATGTTGGGATGAGTCATAAGAACTTGGTAAAGTACTTGGATTTTTTGGTTAATAAGGGTGCTCTTGAGGTTGTTTATTCTAGCTCAAATATCAGATTGTATAAATTATCACAAAAGGCATCTATATTGAAGAAGTTCCTCAAATAGCTTTTATTCAAATATCGAAATTCTTACTTCCTTTTTATTACCGAGCATCTTTATGAAGTATCTTCTATCACAATAAGGGCACTCAGGCTCAAAGTACTCAGCTATGAAATCTTTACCACATCCGCAATGCACTCTAAACCTTATACGCTTTAGCTCCACTGCCATCAATTCTGTCAAGCTCTCTTGCATCAAATATCACTAATAATATTTCATTGAGTGTTTAAATCCATTATGTAATTATTCGCAACGGATACGTAATAAAAAGCACGGACGATATCACTCGTGTATACGCGATTTTTAAAGGATACATTAATAGGCATAACCCTCATTCGATGAAACTTCTAATAATACTTATGATCAATGAATCCAGAGCATGAGCTTATTTCTTTAGATCAAAGTCATCTACTCGATCTAGTTATCTTCAATACGATTCCTTTAGGGCTATCATGAATTTGAGAAACATATTTTCTATTGCAATATGGGCACTCTGGCTCTAGATTCTCAGCTATAAAAACTCTACCACAATCACAGATTATTTGTAATAGGCTGAGCTGAAGCTCAACCTTAGTCAATCTGAATTTTAAGGCTTGAGATTTCTTTAAAGTATTCGCTCCATGGTTCGAAAAGGTACCACATGTTACCAAATTCTCATATTATTCCTTGTTGAGTACCCTATTGGTGTGTCGGATTTAGATCGAAATCAGATAGCTCGGGGGACTAAAAGGGGATCAGCCCCCGTTAAAGCGAGAGCGATGATAGCTCCCCAAAAAGAGGAATGTTGTTCGAGGGTAAAGAGCTACTGGTGGGGCTTTTGGGGCATTTTGCGGAGAAAGTGGTAAAATGATAAATGATGAAGAAAGAGAGATGTTCAACCTCATAATGGAAGATGGAGTGATCAAAGCAAAGGTTGTAGTGAGCATTAACCCACCATCAGATATTCCACAAGGAGTCTATAGAGTATCGTACACTCTAACAGTTATCGACAGCATAGGGATGCAAAGAATCACAAATGGAGATTTGGAATTTACTGTTGTCAGCATTAATTTCTCTCTTTTTTATTTATGAGAGTATTTGCCAGAAAAACATAGTAGGCGTAATTTTTTTAAAAAAATAGCTATTACTGGGGCGGGCGCGGGGGCATTAGGCGCTCTGGCAGACAGTTTCTTTCTGCCTAAAATACTCGCCACCCCTGATACCATAACCATCAGGCCTAATAGTCTCATTTCTGAAGTATCATATATTATATTTAAAGATGGCAATACGATCAAAGCAAGAAACGGCAAGACTGGACAAATACAGTATAGTGGTACAAATGCGGCGGCAGTAATACAAAATGTATTTAACACAATTAAAGATAATGGTGGTTTGGTATTTTTTAAAGCGGGTGTGTACGACATTACTGGGAATGATTTAACTGTTTATACTAAGGTTTGTAAGCCAATTTTTATCAAAGGAGAATCTGCAAGAACAACTGAGATAAGGTCTGACCGAGTTAATTATTTATACTTAGATGGGACTGGTTTTGAGACTTCCAAAAGATATAATATGTTTTTTATGAGCGATATACTCCTTTCTTTGGCTTTGAAAACAAAGAATACTCTTGGTAAAGCATGGTATGGAGATTTTAATAATGTAACTGTTTCTCTTAGTTGGGATACTCAGCAAAGCGATAAATATGGAGTAGATCTAGAAAATTTCTGTGGCTATTTCAAGGGCATAGTTAATGTTGGGAGAGCATCTGGTTGTCGCTTTTATTATGATACGGATGATGCAGATATATTTCTTGATCTTTGGGTTGATTTGAATCCAGATACGGATGGAGAAGGGTATGCTGTTCTTGTATCAGCTACGGGGAAGAATCCTACTAATTTTGTTATTAGGTCATTACACACTACTACTCCTGGGTTAAATACATTTAACAACGCTTTGGTAGTTCAAAACTTCACGAGATTTTATGCATATGATTTGTATCTTGAGGCGGCTAAAAATTATGGGGTGGTGCTGGACAATGTATATCTTTCTGAGATTGAATCACAATATCCCATTAAAGTTCAATTACTTAATGGTAGTTCAGTAAATCTAATTAAAAGTGTAGATGACGTTCAAGTAACGGGAAATCTTCTTTATAACTTAATTAGGATTGGTAGAGTTACCAATTATGATTCCTTCTCTCCTACTATTGGGACTGGGAATGTTTATGGAGATGCTTGTGTAAGGGGAGTTGATACTGGTGCGAGAATGGGTTGGAGAGACATAAAAAATATTATTATTGTGTTGTCGAGCATTGGGACAGAAACTATTACTGTGAAAATTGAAACGATAGATGTTACTGGAACAAAGAATACGGTTGAAGTTAGCTATGATTCTGATGGAACGAAAGAAGCGCCGTTTGACACAGTTAGAGCTTTAAAATTTGCCTATACCGATATTAGAAAAATAAATGTTTATGCTAAAACTAACCAACCCTCTACCTCAGCAACAGTTACTGTTTACATCTATGGTTGATAAAAT
>Ga0315314_1004015_pt1 | contig 11220 bp, 9 predicted proteins | sample TDP9_MG_FD_203631 | JGI IMG/M metagenome (GOLD analysis project Ga0315314, IMG submission 203631) | Freshwater sediment microbial communities from Lake Towuti, South Sulawesi, Indonesia - TDP9 | ecosystem: Environmental > Aquatic > Freshwater > Lake > Sediment | place: Indonesia: South Sulawesi... | reverse complement strand
CCTGATCGTCCTCTTGAACAGATGCCTGAATGGAACCATCGCCCTCGCCACATCCATCACCACGACTGCTCCAGAAGCATCGTCCGCGGCGCCTTGGGCAATATCGTGGCCGTCGAAATGGGCTCCAACAACTATCAACTCGTCTGGATACTTTGAGCCTAGGATCTCGCCTACTACATTGTACGCTGTCCAGTTCTGTTTGACTTCGTTCTGAACGTTCATGTGGATACTGACTCCTCGCTTCAGCTGCCGCCGGATAAATGACCCTGTCTCCAAAGATACTCCGACACCGGGTATCTCACCTAGCATCCGGTAACCTGGCCTCAGAGAGCCTGTCTGAGGTAACTGGCCCGGCAGATGCTGCATGAATATGAAACCTGAGGCGCCGTGAAGAACTGCGAATCCGTACCGAGTTCTTCGGTGGCCCCAGTTCCCCTCGCTGTCAAATGGTTCCGTCGAGCATAAGACGATCTTTCCAGGGACCTGCTGCTTCGCCTTCTCATAGTCCTGTTTCTTGCCAGCACCCACATCTACTACGTCTGCCTCCAATCCCTCGGAAGGTGTTGAAGGTGAGAGAGCTAGGGATATGCATGACAGTTCGCACTCGAGCGGTTTTACCATTGCCATGTCTGCAGTTCTTCGAAACCAACCGATATACCTGAATGGTTCAGCGGCCACGTTGGAAAGCCCATACGCCCCTAGCCGCTCCACCATGAATTCCACAGCTTTCTTTTCGCCTTCCGTTCCGGCAAATCTGCTCCCGAACTCGTCGCACATCTTCACTAAGTTCTGGAACTGCTCGTTCGAGGCCCAGATGTCGCCCACGATCGCCTTCTCGGCTTTCATCAATTCCTCATGCAAATGACCCAGCCCCTCGATAGGAGTCTCGTAAGGTACGTGGACTTTCAATCGTATTTAAGCCAGATTCCCAGACTCCGCACTCCGATCTTTCACAGACGGCTCCGAAAATCGTTGAAAAACTAGCGGTCGCAATCTATGAGAGGAGCCGGGTCAACAATGTTTGCGCCACTTCTTCCTTGTCACAGACCTCTGCATCTTCACCCTGCTCTGCAAGAAGGCTCGCAGCCTCTTCGCGTCTGCCCTTTCGATAAAATCGATCGTGCCTTTTCTTCTTGTTGATGCAGTTCGCGCAAGACCGATTTTCTCTTCAATTACTGGCCGTAGCTCAAGGTCGATCTCATAGCCCCAACTGTTCCTCCCCATTTCCCGAGCCACTTTCACAGTAGTGCCTGAACCCAGGAACGGATCGAGCACCGTTTCGCCAACATAACTGAACAAGCTGATCAGCCGCCTAGGTATCTCTTCAGGAAATGCCGCTATTCCTTCCTCGACTCGCCCTTGAACTGGCAAGACATTCGTTATGTTCCAAACTGTCAGGTGCCACTCGTTCCTATTGTACTGGCATGTGTCTATCCTGGATGCTTCCCTGACTTCACGATCCAACTTTCGAGCATACCCATAATCGAATTTACCCTTCTGGAAGATTATGATGCTCTCTTGGATGTTGTCTGGATAGAAGTACATCGGATAGGGATTCCGAAGGACGACGCCGCTTCTTCTACTGATTCTCATGTAACCTTTGGGCTTGACCCAGACGATTCTGTCCCTGTATCTGAAGCCGTTCTCAATCATGATCTTTGTTATGTCGGCAACCACAGGATACTTCTCACCCTTCACGAGCATGTCATCAGTTACGTACGATGCTACTCGCCCTGGAGCCAAGACCCTATAGAGTTCTTTCGAGAACCCTGTTATGAGATCCAAGAACTGATCGTAGTCCTCGAAGAGATCTGGGTAGTCGAAAGGAGCATTGTAATATGGAGGAGAGGTCACCATGAGGTGAATTGATTCCGAGTCAATCTCGTGCATATCTCTACAATCGCCAAAGACGATCTTGTGGCAGGCATTCACTTGTCTCATCCCTCCAGCGAGGTCCCAGATGTCGATGAGACACAACACCTTCGCAATGAGCTCATCAACCGATTTCCCATGAGAAGATCCTCGCAAAAGTCTTATAGCTTCATTTGTCCTGTATGATTTCCCAAGGGATCACAGGGCTTGCCAAGTCTCGACGTATCTACCCTCGGAGATTTGCCAGTAGTTCTGTTGATCCTTATTCTCATCATTGCAGGCTAGCTCGGCATTCGCGAATCGTCCGGGCGGGCCGAAGAGGTTTTGATCGAGTTGAAAGAACACAAGATACGGAACCTTTCCGACGAGACCTTGAGAGAGGAAACGCCATGACTATGCACGCAGACTATGTATGGATGGATGGAGAGTTCGTGAGTTGGCCAGAAGCCAAGATCCACGTGATGACCAATGCGTTACACTATGGGACAGGAGTATTCGAGGGCATTCGAGCCTATCCTTCAAATGAGGACCTGTACGTCTTTCGCTTACGTGATCACATGGCGAGGCTCCTCGACTCGGCTGCGGTATACAGACTCAAATGCAACTTCACTATTGACGAACTTTGCAGCGCAACCTTAGAACTGTTAAGGAAGAACAAGATCAAAACGTTGGCATATATCAGGCCGATCATCTACGCATCTCACCTTGCGGTACACCTAGATTTGCTGAAGGGATCCTCATCGGTCGCGATCTGTGCGTTTCCAATGGAAACGCTCTTTGAGAAAGCTGGCCTGGATGTATGCGTCTCGTCTTGGAGAAGGATCGATGATTCATCAACCCCACCATTGGCTAAGGCATGCGGAAACTACATCAACTCGATCCTAGCGAAGATCGAGGCATCTTCAAATGGCTTCGACGACGCGATCCTCCTAGACCGGAACGGCATGGTTAGCGAAGGCACAGGAGAGAACATATTCATCGTCAAGTCAGGAAACCTGATGACTCCCCCATTGACCTGTTCAATCCTGCCGGGGATCACAAGACACACAGCCATGACCGTAGCCCAAGACACAGGAGTGACAGTAGAAGAGAGGGCGATGAGCCGAGCTGAGCTCTATACGAGTGACGAGGTATTCTTCACAGGCACTGCGGCTGAGATAGCGCCGGTTCTCACGATAGACAGAAGAACGGTGTCGGATGGCAAAGTCGGTCCGGTCACCAAAAAACTGATCGATCTTTACGCCAAGATCGTTCACGCAAAAGAGCCAAGATACGCTCACTGGGCCACAAGCGTGTACAGGAACAAGTCGCCACATCACTCTTCCAAGCCAAGTAGCGCGCGACGATCGACAAGCGGAGTCAATCCCAAGTCATTCACGGGTTGGAGCGATTTCGAGCTGGACCTGCTTCGAGAAATCAGGCCGCAGGCCTGACTTTGCGACTCGAAGCCACATCAATCAATGCTTCTCTGCCATGGAACAACGGCGCCATAGCTGAAGGTTCGGATGGAAGCGATGAACAGCGGGAGTTGAGACCACAGTCGATCAACGAGGTGTTGGCTGAGCGTGACACTTCGGATATTTGACACACTGTCCCTCAGAAAGAAAGTCTTCCGCGTCGATGGGAAAGCCGTCAGGATGTTCCTTTGCGGACCGACCTTGTACGATTATTGCCATCTAGGTCACGCCAGAACCTTTGTGGCATTCGACATTATCGCTCGGTACCTGCAATATCTGGGCTACAGAACCAAGGTCATCATGAACGCGACAGACATATCTGATGAAATCCTGAAGAGCGCAGAGCACGTGGGCCAGAGTGCGGCCGAGTACTCAGACAAATACTACCTGTCCCTGATCGAGGATTTGAAGGCGCTTGGAATCAGCACAGTTGATTCCATTGTTCGCGCATCCGACAACGTTCCACAGATGATAGCTTGGATCGAAGGACTATTGGATCGAGGCGTCGCGTATGTTACTGACGAGGGGGTATTTCTTGATACTAGCAAAGTGAGGGGATACGGGCAACTCTCGCACCAATCGAAAGCGGAATTGGCGTTGAGGAGGCTCGAACTAAGCCCTGACAAGAAATACCCCGAAGACTTTCTAGTCTGGAACAAGATACGAACCGAGAAGAACATTTGGGACTCTCCGTGGGGAAGGGGCCGCCCTGGGCAGCACATCGAAGATGCAGCAACATGCACTAGGAATCTTGGCACGTCATACGACATCAACGGTGGCGGAGACGAGTTGGTCTTCCCGCATCACGAAGCAGTCAAGGCTCAAGTCGAGGCCGTGACAGGAGCACCGCTCTGTAGGTACTGGCTCCACACTGGCCTCTTACGCGTCAGAAAGAGGAAGATGAGCAAGTCCCTAAGGAACTTCATAACTATTCGCAGCGCCCTAACTAGATACGACGCGCCCAGCCTCAGACTCTACTTCTCTTTGACTCACTATAGAAAGCCCCTTGACTTCAGGAAGTGTGATCTAGAGAAAGCGGTTAGGATGTCGAGGCGGATTCGTGAGTCAGTGAAGTATATGAAGAGGCCGACGGTACATCCCAAGGTATTGAGCACAGACGAGCATCTCGATCAGATGATCTCGCGATTCAAAGCTGAATTTCTTGGCGCTATGGATGACGACTTCAACACGGAGAAAGCCGTGAAGGAGCTCTTGGATTTTACCGGTCAAGTCATGATGCACCATCGTCACAAATGGCTGAGCCCAGGCGACCTCTCAAAGGCCGTAAGGTCGCTAGCCGAGCTGGGTGACATCCTAGGCATCGTGTAGGGCAAACAGACTGAAGAGATGGACAGTGCGACCTGTCAGTAGACCCATGCCCGAACTGGATGCCTTATCCTCGGCATAATGAATTTCCATGCATCCACAAAAGATTGGAACTCATGCCACTCGCCTCCCCGTCCAGCTGTGAAGACTGTCCGCTTATTCCGGATCCTATTGCAGATATTGACGCGGTACTTGCCTTGGCGAATACCTACAAACAGAAACCCGCCGAAGGCGAACTTTCGCATATTCCCGACGATACGTAGACCCTCATCCTCTTCCAGATCTCGCATCCACTTCTTGAGACTGTGCAAGCTGCGAATGGGGTCCTCGATCGTTGAATACACTCTTCACGCCTCTTCCAATACTCCTGCCGTCACGAAACGCCCGCCATCTACCGCCCCCCTCCGGGTTGAAACGCTAAATTCATGCGGGGCCTAGGGTTCAGTAACAAGGCTCATCTTAAGGTCTTGATACCAAGCTCTTGCGCTTGCGCTTTCATCTTCTCTTTGTGACCCTCTATTCTCTGTATGTAGAACTCCACGTTGGCGACGTTTGTCTTCAGAGATTGCATGTAGGGCTGGCACAGTCTGATGTCAAATTGTTGGAAAGCTCCAAGAAACTTTCGGCCTGTAGCAGCTGCATTGCCACAGGTCGCTGTACAGGGAATAAAGTCCTTCGCGAAGAAGGCGTAGAGCTCTGGCTCTAGGCCTTGGGCTCTCAGAACTTGGATCTGCCTTGACGCCCTTTCCTCCGCCAGAACATTCCCCATTGTTCTTCCTCGCAGGTATGCTTCGATGCAGCATCTCGGATAACTCAACATCTCCCCCATGCCAAGAACGTAGTCGGAAGAATACTCTTCTGGATAAGCGAATGCTGAACGCGGAGGCCGTTCACGCAAGTCTCGAAGAAACTTGTCGCGGACCGAAGTTCTAATTGCATATAGCTCCTGAAGTCTGGTCTTGGTATCCTCGCCCATGTGGAAGAAGAGTTCACGCACAGTAGGTCTGACTTCCACTTCAAACACCCGAAGAGCCAAGCGATTTGTCCAGTTGACGTGGCTCCTGAAAGAAGGAGAGCGCTCCGCAGTCACTTGATAGGCCTCGCGAAGCCTATTCTTGAACTTCTGTATCAGTTTCGCCTTCTTCCTAACGTCTCTCTCTAGCGCAAGCTTGTGATAATCAGAAATGCAAGCCAGGTCGATTCTTCTGGCTATCTCTTCCCCATCTGGAAATTCTGCTGGAATGGTCATGAGAGAGCATTTGCGGACGCCTAGCGCTACGCTAAGGTAGTCTTCGAGAAGTGTGTGAAGCAGAAGATTCTTCTCTTCAAGCAAGTCAGTGGCCGTTTGCTGTCTATCCGCTATCATTCACGCCCAACCTAATCACCATCTTGTCGGCTAATATTCTTGCCGAATCATCGCGTCCCTTCGCGATTTACCTCGCTGAGTGAAATTGAAAAAAGTCTCCAACGCTAGGAAATCGTACCTAAGATTTTCTTGACCTCCGCTTCAGAGGCCTAGTGCGCCTGTCGGTGGAGATGAAGTGACCGGCAGAGATCAAAAACGTTGCAAGGCTGAAAAGGAGGTTGAACGAGTCAGCTCCTCCGTCTTCGTGGATGTCGGAGGACTCTTCCTGGCCTGGCTCGAACTGCCTGTCTGGCCTGAGATATCATATCTGTCAAGCTCGTAAATGCGTTTCCTACGTCTTCCATACGCACAACAAGTATTGTGTCGGTAAAGCAGCTCATCGTCTCCTCGATGTTTATGTGGCGCCTAGATAGAGGGTTATAGAAAGCAACGGCGCTCCCAGGCACGCCTATTATCCCTCGAGGACTATGCACCATTATGGCGGCGAGGCCCCTCTTCTCATCGAGGATATCGCCTCTTCTGAACATTGAGGAGACACTGTCGAAGAGCCTTTCGTCAAACACTAACGTTATGGCCGAAACACCCTCCAAGACCTGAAGGAACTCGCCTCTGAGATCCGCCATCGTCCGCCTCACAATCTGAACTGTGCGCTTTGTCTTCTCGACAGAGAATTTCGCCACATCAGTCCTGAGGTTTATCACGCTTCTGGCAACTATGCCACCAATGTTCCCATGAACAGCGCGAAAGCTTGACTTAGCTCTCTTGACGGCCGTTATGATGCTCTCCAGCCTAACCGCTCGTTCCAGCACCTGCTCCACTCGCGGTCGCAGAATTCTGGCCATCGCGCTGTAGTTCCCGTATCCCCGCTCTAGAGCATCTTGCATCGAGACATCATTGTCTATCAAAGCCTGCACAGTTGCAGAAACGCTGGCTCTGACCAATTTAGGTCACCGCTGGCTATATCGAACCATTTCTTGACCACAAGGAATATGAATCTTGCTGAGGCGAACGTATTCCGCAACGAGGATTCGACCGAATGACTGAGACTACGAGCACGGAGAAAGGTGGAAAGAGGCAGACCTCGAATTTCTGTGTAGAGGTTTGCCGAGGACGCCTCGGATCATGCCTAGAATGCGTCGTGGACCATGTGGCCTTCGAGAACTGGCTGAGGCGAAACTACCGAGACAATGGAATCTTCGTCAACACTTGAATGGAGGTGAATCACAAGGATGAGCAAGACAGAGGGAACTGCCAAATCGCTCCAACTTGTTGCCATCGCTCTCATCATGCTCTGCGTCGGTGTCGCTGTGGGCTACTCGTATAGTCAATCCCAAGTCCCGCCGCCCAAGCCAGCAACCACGATCACCGCAACTGTGACGGCAACTCCACCAAAAAGAGTCAGCCTTCTCGAGAAGATCAAACAGAAAGGATCCATCACGGTTGGAACCAGCGCAGACTATCCGCCGTACGAATTCATAGATCCGACAACTAAGAAGATCGTCGGACTCGATGTGGACATAGTTGAGGCCATTGCCAAAGAGCTTGGTGTCAGCGTGAAATGGGAGGACATGCCTTTTGACGCTTTGATTGCTGCAGTCGAGGCTGGCAAGATAGATATGATCGCGGCAGCGATGGGACTGAAGGCGGAGCGAATTCCAAAGCTAGACTACAGCATCTCATACGAGCAGGGCGACAATGTAATTGTCGTTAAGGGAGACTCGCCAGTCAAGCCCTTCACCCAGCTAGCTGAAGTGGGAAAACTTAACCTGAAGATCGGAGTCCAATCAGGAACAATACAGGAAGGCAGAATCAATGAACTTGTCAAGCAAGGAACGGCCAAAAAGGAAAACGTAATCTCATATGAAAGAGTCGACCTGATGGTGAGCGACCTAGTCGCAGGGCGAATAGACGCGGCCATGATAGACAAGCCAGTCGCCGATAGCTTCGCGACACGCTACTCGATCAAGGTCGTGTACACTGAGTGGGCTCCACCAAAGTGCCTATGGATTCCAAAAGGCGAAAGAGAACTCTTAGATGCGATAGATGCTGCGATGCTGAAGCTTCACAGTAACGGAGTCATCCAACAGCTTATCAACAAGTGGCACGCTTCATAGCTCAGAACGTTCACCAGTAACCGGAAGTCCATCTATTGTCATCTCTTTTTGACTTGTTATTCTCACATTTTGTTTTCATAGTAGAAGGATTGCCGATAGCACTAAGCCTCACAGCCTACGGTCTGAGCTTGGGTTTTCTTGTAGGTCTCCCCCTCGCGATCTTGAGGGTATACGGTGGAACAGTGGCGCGACTGTTTGTGTCGACATACGAAAGAGTGATGCGTAGCGTTCCTCCTCTCGTTCTGATATTCCTCTTCTATTTCGGGATTCCGATGACGATGCTTGAGATACCCGGATTCCTAGCCGTGATGCTCGCTCTTGGACTCTGCAGCTCTGGGTATCAGTCTCAGATCTTTCGAGGTGCCCTCGAGTCAGTTGGCAGAGGCCAAATGGATGCTGCGAGATCGCTGGGAATGAGCAGGTTGCAGGCGATGAGATTGGTGATCGTCCCTCAAGCATTGCGGTTCGCCCTACCGAGCTGGGCAAATGAACTTGCGACCATGATCAAAGACACATCCCTCGCCTTCGTTGTAGGAGTTGCTGAACTCATGAGAAGAGCCGACTACGTTCGAGCCGCGACGTTTGATCCGGTCATGCCATATCTCGTTGTCGCAGGCATCTATTTCGCAGTCGTTTTTCCAATAACACGATTGGCGGGAACCTGGGAACAGAAAAAGAAGCGATTGGTGACAGGCGCTTGACCACAGTCGTGTCAGTTGAGGATGTGTGGAAGCTCTACGGGAAGGTGGAAGTGGTCAAGGGAGTGTCATTCAATGTAGACGAGGGAACAACCACTGTAATCTTTGGCCCCAGCGGAGCCGGCAAGAGCACACTTCTAAGATGCATCAACATGCTCCATCCTCCCGACCGTGGAACTGTCTTCCTCCGCGGCATTGATCTCATGAAGACGGGTAGCAAAATGAGCTACTACCGATCAAAGTTCGGGATGGTTTTCCAACATTTCAATCTCTTCAGCCATCTGACTGTGCTTGACAATGTGATGATAGGACTCAGGGTCGTGAAGAGAATTCCTGAGGATGAAGCGAGAGCAATCGCGATGAAGGCGATTGAGAAAGTCCGAATGAAGGATTGGTGCAAGCAATATCCCAGTCAACTCTCTGGAGGACAGAAACAGAGAGTCGGTATCGCCAGGGCTCTGGCGATGGACCCTGAGGTCATCCTGTTTGATGAGCCGACGTCAGCTCTGGACCCGGAGCTGATAGGAGAGGTCCTGCAGACAATGCTTGATCTCGCGAAAGAGAAGAAGACGATGATCTGTGTTACACATGAGATGGGGTTCGCCAAAGCTGTGGCGTCGGAAATGATATTCATGGATGAGGGTGTAGTGGTAGAGTCTGGTTCTCCCGAGCATTTCTTCACGAATCCGACAAGTGAGAGGACGAAGAGATTCCTCAGCCGACTGACTGAGCTCTATGGGCGACATGAAAAAAGTGACACGGCTGTCGACGAGAAATGATAGACTACTTGGGCGATCTACTTGAAGGGCTGCTGGTCACATTCCAGCTAAGCTTTACGGCACTCGCAATCGGAGCAATCTTGGGACTAGCCGCCTCCCTCGCCAGAATATATGGTAACAGGCCGCTATCATACGTGGCGAATGGGTACATTGAGCTCATCAGAGGAACACCACTGACTGTTCAACTGTTCATCATTTACTTCGGGCTCCCATCACTGGGTCTCCTTTTCTCACCCACTTTCTCAGCCATAGTGGCGTTGGGGCTAAACAGTGGCGCCTACCAAGCAGAGTACTTCCGAGGTGCCATAGAGTCGATAGGCAGCGGCCAGATGGAAGCTGCACTTTCTGTTGGAATGAGTAGGTTTCAAGCTATAGTCAGGATCATACTTCCCCAAACGTTCAGACTTGCACTGCCGAGTTGGTCGAATGAGGCAGCATACTTGCCCAAGTACAGTTCAGTCGCATTCTTGGTCACGGTCCCGGAGCTCCTCGCCAGATCGAAGCTCGTGATAGCTCAGAACTTGAAACCCCTTGAAGTTTACACTGTCGTTGGACTCATCTATCTAGTCACCATAGCGTCCATCTCCAAGATCTTGGACATGCTATATGAGAGATACAAGTTCACAGTCGAGTAGTGGACTGGGCCATTGGCGACTCGACGTGCCAATCATAGATTTATACTTTCCAAAATAGCTGAGAGAGAAGTCTCACCGAGGCTTTGAAGAGAGAGGTGGAAAATGAAACTCTCAAATCGAGTATTATCGACAGAGAAACTATCGTACCTTGATGTCGTGAAGATGGCGAAGAATGTTCCCGACGTGATCTACCTCAACATTGGCGAGCCCGACTTTCCTACTCCTGCGCACATTGTCGAAGCAGCGAAGCAGGCGATGGAGAGAGGAGAAACTCACTACACGTCTGACGAAGGAATCCCTGAACTTCGGAGAGCCATCGCAGAGAAGGAATCGCAGAAGCTTGGCCTGGAACTAGATGAAGAAAATGTCGTCGTGACTGCTGGCGCAACTGGCGGCACATACTCCACGTTAATGGCTTCAATTGATCCTGGAGAGGAGGTGCTCTTGGCTGACCCGTACTACAGTGGATACTACTACGCCGTCCAGATGGCGGGAGGAACCATCGTAGGGGTAAGGCAGGTAGAGGAAAGAGGTTTCCAGATCGATGCAGATGAATTGGAACGAAAGATATCGCCGAAGACAAAGGTCATGATTGTTGCATCTCCCAACAATCCTACCGGGGTCACATTGAGCGACGACACACTGAAGGAGATGGCGCAAGTAGCTTGCGAAAGAGATTTGTTGGTTGTGTCGGACGAGGTCTATGATGAATTCGTGTTTGAAGGCGAATTCCGAAGCGTGGCGACCTATCCTGGAATGAGCGAGCGAACAATCATCGTGAACAGCTTCTCGAAAACCTATGCCATGACGGGATGGAGAATCGGCTATGCTGTCGGGCCAAAGGAAATCATAGGCCAAGTCGCAAAAGCTTCGCATTCGACTGGGATCTCTGTCAACTCAATCTCTCAACATGCGGCAATAGCTGCGTTGAAGGGCCCCCAAGAACCAACGAAGAAGATGCTCGAAACCTACA
>Ga0315314_1004014_pt1 | contig 11221 bp, 5 predicted proteins | sample TDP9_MG_FD_203631 | JGI IMG/M metagenome (GOLD analysis project Ga0315314, IMG submission 203631) | Freshwater sediment microbial communities from Lake Towuti, South Sulawesi, Indonesia - TDP9 | ecosystem: Environmental > Aquatic > Freshwater > Lake > Sediment | place: Indonesia: South Sulawesi... | reverse complement strand
GGTGGACCGCGGGAGCTTATCCGGCGGTGGCGCTCTCGATCGGCGGGATCGTGTGCATTGCCGCGGCGGTAGGCGGGGCCACTTCTCAATCGCTCAAGACGGGATTTCTCGTGGGGGCGACTCCACAGCGGGCAGAAGTCGCCATGATCATCGGCGCCCTCACCTCGGTGCTGGTAGTCGGCTTCACACTCGTGCTCCTCAACCGTGCCTACACGCGTACCGAACCTCTGGTGATGGAAAACGTGCAAGTGACTGCTGCGGAGATGCGCGTGATGGGCGAAGCCGTGCGCGACGGGAAGACCTATCAGGTGATCAACGTCATTGGTTCCCGGACCGTCCCGGACGGTCGGTACCTCTACGACCCGGCGACGCACCGCGTCGAGTTCCAGGAGCGCGTGGGGATTGGCTCAGAACGGCTGCCCGCGCCGCAGGCCGTCCTGATGAGCACCGTCATCAATGGCATTCTGCGCCAGAGCCTGCCTTGGGGATTGGTGCTGCTGGGGGTTTTCATTGTGCTGGTAATGGAACTGTGCGGCATCCGCTCGCTGGCGTTTGCCGTGGGCTCCTACCTCCCGATTGCCACGACGGCGCCCATCTTCTGCGGTGGAGTGGTGAGCTGGCTGCTGCAGAAAATCTACAAGCGGCAGGAGGGCGAAGTCTCCAGCGGCGCGCTGTTTGCCGCGGGCTTGATCGCCGGTGGCTCCATTGGCGGCCTGATTCTGGCAGGCATCGTCGGCTTCGAGCTCGAGCAGAAAGTAGCCATCGGAACCAACTATTGGCCCGGGCTGGCCGGCTCCAGTGTCTTTGGCTTGCTGGTCTTTATGGCGATGGCCACGGCGTTGTTCGTCGTTGGCCGGAAGAAGCTTGAATAAGAGCAAGAAGGCTGAAGGGTGAAGTCTGAAGGTTGACAGGTTCTATTCTTCAGACTTCAACCTTCCCGCTTCATCCTTTCCTGGCCTGGCCCACCAAGCACACTCTCCCTGAAATCTTTGGCTGAGCTGGAAGCCCTGTGCTAGGCTTTTAGCGATGCGCCGCTACCGTGAAGCTGAGGTCTCCTTTGGCCCGCCGCTCACGCGGGTAGTCAAGAATCTCATCATCATCACGGCCGCCATTTTTGTAGTGACATTGATTCTTGAAGGGCGGCGTTGGGCTTATCCTTCGGGGTGGTTTGGCCTCACACCGTATCTTGTCACCCATAGGCTCTTCCTCTGGCAACCGGTGACGTATCTCTTCCTGCACGCGGGCTTCTTCCACGTTATTTTCAACTTGTTCGCGCTGTGGATGTTTGGGTCGGACCTGGAAAGAATGTGGGGGCCGCGTCGCTTTCTATTCTACTTCTTCCTGACGGGCATTGGCGCCGCCGTGTGTGAAGTGCTTCTCCAGCCTTCACGCGCTTTTCCCCCGACCGTCGGCAATTCCGGGGCGGTATATGGTGTGCTTCTGGCTTACGGCTTGCTTTTTCCCGAACGCCCGATCTTGTTTGCCCTTATCGTCCCCATCAAGGCCAAGTGGTTTGTCGTGATCATGGGTGCCATCGCCTTCCTCAGCGCGTTGGCTACACCCGGGTCGGTTATCGGTCATGTGGCTCACCTGGGAGGCATGCTCTTCGGATTCCTGTACCTTCGAGGTCGCAGCCTCACTTACTGGTGGGAACTTCGCTACCACGCGTGGCGGCGCGCCCGACTGCGCCGACGATTCGAGGTGTACATGCGGAGGCGCGAAAAGAAGGACCAAACGGGGCGGTGGATTCACTAGAGAAGGTGTGAAGGGTGAAGTGCAAAGTATAAAATGTAACGCCTACAAACGGACGCTACGCGTCGCATTACCAAGGGCCGCGGCAGCCACGTCTTCGCAAAACAGAACGGGTAGTGGCTGATCATGCACGAGCACTTCCCGCGCACACTAAGCCTATGGAGTGCGGCAGCTTGCTGCCGTTTTTTTCTCACGAGAGCCCGCGGCACTTATAGGGAAAAGAGCCGTCCAGCATCAGGTGGGCGCGAATGGCGGAGCGTAACGCGCTAATCGAGTGGTTACTTGCAGGGGACCCGGCCATCCGCTGGCAGACGCTGCGCGACCTGGTCGGCGCCGGCAAGCAAGTTGTCATGCGGGAACAACAACGAGTGGCTAAGACTGGCTGGGGCGCAAGATTGCTCAAGCACCAAGAGCCCTCGGGGCAGTGGGGCGGCGGCATTTACACTCCAAAGTGGATATCCACTACGTACACCATGGTGCTTCTTCGTTCGCTGGGTCTGTCTCCGGGGCATCCTCAGGCCTTGAAGGGCTGCGCCCTTCTATTGGACAAGGGATTCTACCGGGATGGCGGCTTTAACTGCTCGTCCTCGTATAAGCACAGTGAGCCCTGCGTCACCGGGATGGTGCTGGCGGTGGCGGCCTACTTCCGCCTTGTGGACGACCGAATCCATAGATTTGCCGAGTATCTCCTGAACCAGCAAATGAACGACGGCGGCTGGAATTGCCAGTCCTATTGTGGTGCCACACACAGCTCAGTCCACACGACGATCCTCGTGCTCGAGGGGCTTCTGGAGTACGAGAGATTCACCCCGCGCCCAGCCAGGGCGATCCGCGAGGCACAGGCACGAGGCCGCAATTTCCTGCTCGTTCACCGCCTTTTCCGCTCCCACCGGACGGGCGCGGTCATCAACCCCGCGTGGACCCGGTTTTCCTTTCCACCCCGCTGGCACTACGACGTTCTGCGTGCTCTGGACTATTTTCAGGACGCCGGGGCAGCGCGCGACGCAACGCTTGCCGAGGCAATTGATATCGTGCGGAAAAGGCGCAGACCTGACGGCCGCTGGATTCTTCAGAATCGCTACCCGGGAAGGACCTTCTTCGAGATGGAACAAGTTGGTCAGCCCAGCCGCTGGAATACGCTGAGGGCCTTACGAGTTCTCAAGTGGTGGGGGAGCCGGTAATGGCCTGATCCGCCGCCCATCCAACCTTGACACGTGAGACGCGCGGTGTTAGTTTGCTCGTGGCTGTTGCTCTTTGAAAACTCTAGTTCCTGCGGTGGTCCCGATCTTGGATTGGGAACAAAAGGAAAGGCCGTGGAAATCGGCCGCGGTCCCGCCACTGTGATCGGCAAGCCGCATTCTCCCGGGCCAACAGGCCAGCCACTGTCCCGACGTGTCGGGATGGGAAGGCAGAGGATGCAGCGATGACCCGAAAGCCAGGAAACCTGCCCGGGAACCCCAACTCAGCCTAACTCTTCGACGGAAAGAGTCCTGAGGAAGCTATGCCTTCCGGTTCCGGTTCGAGGGATGGGGAGGCTTTTTTGTTTTATCCGTCCTGTTCCCCGGCCTCTTTTCGTCTGCGAGCCCCGTCGCGTGAACGGGGAGAAGGAGGCCGGACATGGTCCAATCAACAGTCAAAAGTCGAAAGTCGAAGGTCGAAGGTCCAAGGTCAAAGGTCGAAAGTCAAGAGTCAAGAGTTGAAGGTCAAAAGCCAGAAAGCGGGTCCTGCTCCAGTTTGTGGGTCAAAGTCGCGGCTCGGACTCCGGACTTCGGACTCCGAAGCCTCGGACTCATCCTCTTGCTTTGCACCTTCGCGGGCCGCACCGAAGCCGCGACATTGGAAGGGACCGTGCGTGATCCCAGTGGCCGCGTTGTTCAAGGCGCGCGGGTGAGCCTGCTCACCTCGCTGGCGGCCCTTGAAGATCGTCAGACCGATACTGGCGGGCGGTTCGAGTTCAACGGGTTGCGGGGCGGAGTTTACAAGCTCGTGGCAAGCCTGCCGGGATTCTCAGCCTCTTCCGCCGAAATCGAAGTCCGCGAAGGCGAAACGCGGACCGTGGAGCTGCGCCTCGAGCTTAGTGCCGTGCATCAACAAGTGATCGTATCCGCCTCGCTGGGCGGGGCACTCGCGCCCCAGCTCGGCTCTTCCGTCAGCGTCTTGACGGGCGAAGAGATCGACGCCCGAGGCGCGCAGGCTGTGCTTGAGGTGTTGCGCGGCGTTCCCGGTCTTGAGGTCAACCAGACCGGCCGGCGCGGCGGGGCGACGGGCGTTTTCATCCGCGGCGGCGATTCGAACTACAACTTGGTGATGATTGACGGGATGCAGGTGAACCAGTTCGGTGGAGAGTTTGACTTCGCTCCGCTGCCCGCCGACGGCGTGGAGCGCGTGGAGGTCACCCGCGGCCCGCAAAGCGCTCTGTATGGCTCAAACGCTGTCACCGGAGTCATCAACATCGTGAGTCGCAGAGGTGCGGGCCCGCCTCGCTTTTCCGTTCTGGCGGAGGGCGGGAGCTTTACCACGCGGCGTTTTTCGATCGGGGCAAGTAGCCTCACCCGCGGCCTGAGCTGGGCCTATAACCTTTCGCGACTCGATTCCGGCGGCGTCGTCCAAAACGACCGGTACCGGAACCAGAGCGCCTTCCTGAGCCTCGGCTACTCGCCTAGCCCGCGGCGCCAGGTGAACTTCCATTTCTTCGGCAACGCCAACGATGCGGGTGCACCAGGGCCTTTCGGCTCGGACCCTCTCCACCTCTACGACGCCCCGATCTTTCCGGGTGGGCCTACGTCCCGGGAGGTAGGTCTGCTTTCCCGTGACAAGCAGAATCTGTTCGGGTACCAGGTTCATTACGCCGAACAGCTTTCTGCACGCTTGCGGCAGGGGGTCACGGCCAATGTCGCCACCAACGACTATTACTTTCGCTCGCCGTTCGGCGACTCGTTCTCCAACAACCTGCGTGGCATCGTGAACACGCGAAGCGAAGTCACCATCTCCAGCCATGATTTTCTGGTGGTCGGGTTTGAATACAACCGCGAGCAGATCAAGAATTTGTTCATCGCCGATTCGAGCGGTGTCCCCTTCCTGCTGCCGCGCACCAGCCTGGCTTACGTGGTGGAAAACCGCTGGAGTCCCTTGAGCCGGGCCTACGTAACCACGGGAGTGCGCGTGGACAGTATCGGGACGAGGGAATTGCCTCCGGGAGCGTTCGGCATGCGGCCGCTGCTGCCCGGAAGTGCCATCCGTAAGGTGAACCCGCGGGTCTCGCTGGCATTTCTCGCCCGCGAATCCGGCGCGGGAAACAAGTTTGGCGTGACGCGCCTCCACGGGGCTTTTGGCACGGGCATCCGCGCGCCCAACGGCTTTGAGCTGGCCTTCACCGACAATCCGAGGCTGAAGCCGGAGAGGAGCATCAGTTTCGATTCCGGTGTCGAGCAGAGGTTCTTTGACGAGCGTGCTGTTTTGGACGTCACCTACTTCTTTAACCGCTTCGAAGACCAGATTGTGGTGCTGGGCGGGTCGCTAGCCAATCTCAGCAGCTTCGTGTCGGACAACCTGGCAAACTCTCGCGCGCAGGGCGCAGAAATCTCCGTGCGGATTCGGCCGACCCGCTCCGTCGAGGTCGCCGGGCATTACACGCGCCTCGAGACGGACATCCTCGCGCTCGATGGCACCAGCCTGGTGCGGTCGCCATTTCAGGTTAGCCAGCCGCTCTTGCGCCGCCCACGCCATGCCGGCGGCTTGAACGCGACGTGGCACCGCGGCCGCCTCATGCTCAATCTGAACGGCTACTTACGCAGCAAGGTTCTGGACGTGGAGCCGAACCTCGGCATTTCCGGAGGCCTGTTCCCGAACAAGGGTTACGTTCTCGCCAACGCCGGATTCGCCTACCGATTGCCCCGAGGCGTTGAGATCTACGGGCGGCTGAATAACTTCCTGAACCAGAAGTACGAGGAATCGTTCGGCTACCCCTCCCTGCGTCTGAACTTTCTCGCCGGCATGCGGTACACCTTCCCGGCGGAATAGCGCCAGCGCCTCGCTGGCTTTTCCCATGATGCCGCCGAGATGACGGGGCTGGCGCCGCCCCCCTGGCTCGGCGATTCCCCGCTCAGAGGTGCGGCCGCGCGGGGCGCAGTGCCGCCCTTGCCGACAGGGCCGGGACCGGTAGAGGACCGATCCAGCACGCTGCCGCAAGAACCGTCTGAGGGCCACGAGCTGGGCCGGGCAATCGGTTGCTTAGCGAGGTCTCTCTTCTTGTACGGGAGCAGCAGTGACGGGTGCGCCGACCTGCCACCAGGCAAGCAACTTGCTCCCCCAGTCGTCAAGGTAGGTGTACACGACCGGGACGACAATCAAGGTGAGGAGGGTAGAAGTGATAAGGCCGCCGATGACCGCGCGGGCCATGGGGGAGCGCATCTCAGAACCCGCGCCAATCTCGAACGCCAGGGGCAGCATGCCGAAGATCATGGAGAGCGTCGTCATGATGATGGGCCGGAGGCGGACTTTAGCGGCGCGCACCAGGGCGCGGGCGCGGGTCTCGCCCTCGCGCCGCTGGCGGTTTGTGTAGTCGATCAGCAAGATGGCGTTCTTCGTCACCAAACCCATCAGCATGATCAAGCCGATCATGGACATCATGTTGAGCGTCCCGCCCGTGACCAAGAGCATCAGCGCCACACCGACCAACGAAAGTGGCAGGGAGAGCATGATAGCCAGCGGATGAAAGAAGCTGCGGAATTGCGAGGCCAGAATCGCGTAAATGAAAATGATCGCCAGGATCAGGGCGCGGTAGATGTAATAAAACGTCTCCGCCATATCTTCGGCTTGGCCGGTATAGTTGATTTGGACGCCCGCGGGCACCACGAGGGCCGCATTGCGCATGCGCAGCTCGTCGATAACATTGCCCAGGGGCCGCCCCTCGGTTGAGGCCATCACGCGCACCTCGCGCATCAGGTCGCGCCGCCGGATCACTGAGGGTGCCTCGGAATCCTCCAGGGAAGCCACCAGACTGAGCGGCACGCCCGGCAGCCCGCCGGGATTCATACTCATCCCGCCTTCACCGGGCTGCTGCGGTGACACGGGAAGATAGACTTCCGCCAAATCTTCGCGCAGCCGCCGCTGGTCCTCCTCCAGACGCAGGCGGACGTCGTAAGCATCGCCGTCGGCATCCTGGTACTGCGAGACTACTTCGCCCGCCACCAGTCCCCGCACGAGCGAAGCCACCGTCCCCAGATCCAATCCCAAGTCAGAGGCGGCCTTGCGATCCAGGCGTACCCTCACCTCCGGCCGCGGGTCCTCACGGCTCGTGTCCACGTCGGTAGCGCCGCGCACCGTGCGTGCCTGCTCGGCTATGAGTGCGGCCACTTCGTTTAGGCGGTCCAAGTTGGTGCCGCGCACGCTGATTTGTATCGGTCGGGCCTCGCCCATTTGCTCGGCCTCCTCGACGCTGGAACGGAGGGTAGGCCAGCGAGCCAGCTCTCCCCGCACGAAGCGGCGCAGTTCCAGGTCGCTGTACCGGCGCCGGCGGCGCGGATCGAGCTTGACGTAAACCGCACCCTCATTGACAGGTGTGGTCCCACCTGCCCCGATCGTCAGATACGAATAAGTTACCCCAGGCTGGCGTTTCAGCAACTCGGCCAGGCGGCGGCCCACCTGCGCGGTCTCGCGCAGCGTGGTGCCGGGAGGCATCTTGAAAGCCACCTGGAAGTCCCCGCGGTCGAACTCGGGAAAGAAGGCGCTTCCCACCTGCGCGAAGATGAGGAAGCTCACCAGGATGGAGGCCACAGCGATGCCGATCACCGTCCCGCGATGCGCCAGCGCCCACTCCAGCCCCCGGCCCAGCCACTCCTGTAAGGCCACAAGCTGCTGATTCACCTTCGCGAGTTGTCGGCTCAACCAGTTGCGGCGACGGTCGGCCTCAATGGCGGGGTCATACCAGCGCGAGGACAGCATGGGATCGAGCGTGAACGACACGAACAACGACACCAGGACGGCGAAGCCTACCGTCATGCCGAACTGATAGAAGAATCGACCCACGATCCCGCCCATGAACGCGACCGGCACGAAGACGGCGATGATCGAAAACGTCGTGGCCATGACGGCCAAGCCGATCTCGGCTGTCCCTTCGATGGCGGCCGTCATGTGGTCCTGACCGTGCTCCATGTGGCGGACAATGTTTTCCCGCACCACGATGGCGTCATCGATCAACATGCCGATCGCCAGCGACAGGCCCATCAACGTCAAGACGTTCAGGGTGAAGCCCAGCGCCCGCATGATAGCGAAGGCGCTGATGACCGAGACTGGAAGCGTCAGCCCGGTGATAACCGTACTCCGCCAACTGTTCAAGAAAGCAAAAACCACCAGCACGGTGAGGAATGCGCCGATGATCAAGGTGGTGCGCACGTCTTCAACCGCGTCACGGATGAACACGGAATTGTCGCGCACTACGCGCAGTTCGACGCTCTGCGGGAGTTCCGCCTGCAGATCCCGCAGCCCTTTCTTGACGTTTTCCGCCACCTGGACCGTGTTGGCTCCTGATTGCTTTTGGATTTCCAGGGCCAGCGCCGGCTCGCCGTCCAGGAGCGAAAAGCTCCGCTGCTCTTCGATGCCATCTTCGACGCGGGCGATCTGCGAGAGCGTGATGGGATAGCCGCCACGCTCGGCGATAATGAGGTGGCTGAAATCCCGCACGTCTTTCGCTCGCCCCGCCACGCGGACTAGCGACTCGCGCAAGCCTTGATCAAGCTTGCCGGCCGGCAAATCCAGGTTCTCGCGGCCCAGGGCGCTGAGCACCTCCGGATACGTCAGCCCGTAGGCTTTCAGCTTGTCACGATCCAGCAGGATGTGAATCTCGCGTCGCGCTGCGCCCACCAGCCGTACTTGGCCCACTCCCGAGACGTTTTCCAGCCGGCGCTTCAAGACTTTTTCCGCGAGCGTGGTGAGCGCTTTGGCATCCAGCGCGGGCGAGAGCACGGCGACGGAGAGGACAGGCAACTCCTCAATCCGGAGCTGCTGGATCACCGGCTCTTTTACTTCCCGGGGAAACTGGCTGCGGATGCCATTGATCTTGCTCTGAACTTCCTGGAGGGCCGTGTTGATGTTCTTTTCGAGCTGAAACTCGACCATGACACTCGAAATGCCCTCGGTCGTGATCGAGCTGATGTGCCGGATGCCACCCACAGGATTGACCGCCTCTTCGATCCTCTTGGTGACCTCCGTTTCCACAGTTTCCGGCGCAACTCCGGGGTAAGTGGTCGTGATGCTGACCACCGGGATATCGATGTTGGGAAAGAGGTCAATCTTCAGTTCAAAGTAAGAAACGATTCCCACCACCACGAGTGCCAGGACCATCATCGTGGCAAAAACGGGCTGACGAATGGAAAGGTTCGAAAGAAACATAAGCTCCTACGGTCGGGGTGTGACGTTCACGCCGTCGGCGAGTTCCAGGTTCTGCTCCGTCACAACGAGCTCGCCAGCCTTCAGCCCCTCCCGGATCTCGATCCCTTGCGCTTGTTCGACGCCTGTCTTGACCTCGCGCCGACGTACCCGGTTCCCTTCCGCCACAAAAACAAAAGGGGCTTGGCCCACGCGCCGCCAGACCGCTTCGGGAGGAACGACCATAGCTGCCGGCTGCATTCCCGTCACCATTCCGCCCTTCACGAACATTCCGGACTTGAGCTTCCCCGCCGGATTCGGCACTGCGGCGCGGACCCGCACCGAGCGGTTCTGGAGCTGCACGCCGGGGCTGATAGTCAAGATGCTCGCCGTGAATTCTTCGCCGGGATAAGGCGCGACGCTAAAACGGATCTTCTGCCCCTTCGCCAAGCGCGCGAGTTCAGAAGAGGCCACATAGGTTTCGAGTTCGAGACGCTGGTTGTCCACCAGCTTGTAGAGCAGGGCGTTGCCGTCCGCCCAGCTTCCCGGGTTAAAGAATCTGCGTTCCACCTCACCGTCGATGGGAGAAGTAATTCGGCAATCGTTTAGATGCTTCTGGGCAAGGGCAAGTGCCTGGCCAGCCTGCTCCGCTTGAGCCGCGGCCAGCTTCACCTGAGCTTCAGCGTCGCGTGCTGCCACCTGCGCCGCTTGGTAGTCCCGGTCGGTAATTCCACCGGAACGGAGCAAGTTCTCTGCCCGTTCCTTCTCCGAGCGGGCGTGCTCATCGGCGACCCGCGCGCGGTCCAGCGCCGCTTGGGCTACCTCGAGCGCCGCGCGCGCCTGGCCCACAGCGAGGCGGGCGTTGCCGTCGTCCAGTTGGGCCAGCGTCTCTCCCTTCCGGACGCGGTCCCCTTCCTGCTTCAGCAACGCCACCAGCCGGCCGGCGAACTCCGTCTTCACGTCCACGGCCACGGAGGAAACCAGCGAGCCGGTGATGTCTAGCGTGTACTCCAAGGGACGGGAATCGACCCGCACCATCCGCACAGTGAGTGAGGCTGACGCCTTGGTGGGAGGCTTCGCCGACTCACTGGAGCACGCGGCGAGCAACGCCAGGGACGAAACCAGCGCCGCCGGGACAAGCCACGCCACAAGCCCCCTTCGCTTCGGGGAGGGAGCGCTATGCCGCCCGCGAGCCGCCACTTTCGTGTAGCTAATTTCCCGACTTAGGTTCTGCATCAATGCTTTCCAAAGGATTAAGGCCCATGACCCAGCGAAGCTGTGCCCGGGCCAGTGTGTGATCGTAAAGGCCCCGCCACAAGTTGGTGCGCGCCACCGCAAGCGCCGTCTGCGCGTCGGTGACGTCCAGCGTGGTGGCTGCCCCGTATCGGTAGTTATCCTGCATCATCGTGAGGACGCGCTCAGCTTCCCGCACGGTCAGGCGGGCAGCCTCCACAGTCTTTTCGGCCCGCTCAAGCTCATCCGACGCATTCTGTACTTCCAGACGAATGCTGTTCTCGGTTTCAACGCGGGTCAGTTTGGCCACCTTGGTCATGGCCACGGCCTGCTGCAACAAACCGGAGCGCCGACCTCCGTCGAACAGCGGCAGACCCAAGTTCACGGAGAACATCCAACGGGTGAAATTGTGGTTCCAGAGGTTCATGGGGTTGCGCGCGGAAAAACCGTACTGGCCACTGAAGTCCAGGCGCAGCCGGCTCTCGGCATTGGCCAGTTTCTTCTGCGCTTCGGCTTCCAGCTCATTGATGCGCAAGCGTTGGAGTTCGGGGCGGCGGTCAATGGCGTGGCGCGCGAGTTGATCGCGATCAACCCGCGACAACGGGACAAAAGCAAGCTCACCCACCGCCTCGGTGGGATAATCGATGGGGCGGACCAGCAAGTTGTTGAGCACGGCGCGAGCTTGCCGGATGGCGTTCTCGGCGCGGATCAGCTCGGGTTGCGCGTTGGCCAGGTTCACCTGCGAACGCAGGACGTCCACTTCGGTGGCCACGCCCGCCGCCAGCCGCGCGCGTGCCATCGCCAGATGCTGCTCCCGCTGCGCTACGGTTTCACGGCTAACCTCGAGGAGTTGCTTGGCCAGCACCAAATC
>Ga0315314_1004013_pt1 | contig 11223 bp, 14 predicted proteins | sample TDP9_MG_FD_203631 | JGI IMG/M metagenome (GOLD analysis project Ga0315314, IMG submission 203631) | Freshwater sediment microbial communities from Lake Towuti, South Sulawesi, Indonesia - TDP9 | ecosystem: Environmental > Aquatic > Freshwater > Lake > Sediment | place: Indonesia: South Sulawesi... | reverse complement strand
GTCGCCTTCGTAGCTCTTCTTCGGTACCAGGTTCCCCCAAGGCGACAAGAGTGGCGGCGTCCTCTATCACTGGCAAGTTCGGCAGTATCCACGGCTTGTTATCTGCTACATTTCCGGTACGCCGTCACCGAGTCACCAGGTTGATCTGCTCCTCAAGCTGCTGCTCTCGCGCTTGGAGGAACGTGCTGAAGTCATTTGCGAAAAGAGGAGATCCAGTACCCGAAGGCAGAAGGTGCGACTTGAGAATCGCGGTCAGATGATCCTCCCCTACCGTCTCCCGAATTTCCCCCAGATAGTCAGACGGTGAGCGCTTCCCGATGCGAATGTCGGTCGCCTTGTCTATCAGCGTCCGATTCAGGACGCAATCTCGAAGTGTTCCATCAATGTCCGGGCTGGTCTCCTGCAGATAACCCTGCGGGAAGACATGATGATCGTCAATCTTTTCTTCCGTGATCATTCGGCTCGTAATCCGGTCTGCCGTGTGAAAGTCCCGCGCCCCATGGCGCAAGATGAGGGCAATCACGCCCCTGTACACGCCCCGCTGTCGTGGTGTAACGTGGCGGAGAGTGCTCACATCAAAGGAGAACTGGGATACACATTCCGGCGGATGGCCGCCACCAAGCCACCGCTTGAGCTCCGTGAAGTCCGCCACGGCCTGTGTATTGGGAGCCTTCTCATACGCCTGCTTGAACACAGCGCACCAGAACCAGCGCTTGAACTTATTCCGCGCTGCTGCAACATCCGGCCCTTTCGCGGTGTCCGCTACCGCCAGGGTTGCGGCCGCAGGAACGAGCATTGTCGTGTACGGCAGCCACCGCGGCACGATCACCCCACAATCGTCCCGCAAGATCTGAAGAGCGGTCGCGAGGCCTCTGACAACCGAATCCCAGCCGCCGCGTACTTGATGAATCTCCAGTTCAAGAATATCACCTCGCTTGCACGAGGGCGCCCCTTTGGCCGTGAAGAGGGCGATACTTTGCAAGACGTAGTATGGATCGACCTCGAAGTCGGCAATCCCACTGTACCGTTTGCGCGCCTCGTCCCAGAGGTCCCGAAGACGTAGGTCGCCCGGCCAAAATTTCGCCACAAGCAGGTCGAACACTGAAAGTTTCACGCCAGTCCGGTTCAGCGTCTCAAAGATCGTGCACACAGCCCCGGCTGATGTGTCCTCAGAAAGCGTCACCATGGGGAACTCATATTCCTCGATATTCCTGAGATACTTGCTCTTGAGGCCACGGAGTTTCTCCTTGAGAATCTTCTTCTCCACCTCGACAACCCCTTTCCGGTCCAGAACACTATCGAGCCAGACCTCGAACCCGTCCGAATTTCTCAGCAACTCCTCGATTGGAAACACCAGGGCCGCAGCCTGCTGATCCAGCGTTCCGTATTGTTTCTCGGCCTGGGTTTTCCTGAGATAAAAAAGGCAATCTTCCAGATCCTTGCCTTCCAAAAGACCAGCCAGATCGACCAGGTAACGGTGGGTCCCTTTGCCGTACAGCGCTTGATACAGTGAGGTCAATCGTTGCTGTCCATCCAGAATGAGGTAGGACGGCGGATGCTTGTCGAGTGACGGCGCACCCTGAAATTCCCTCGGCTTGAAGTAAAAGCCGGGCGAGTTCTTGATTCTCAGTAGGCTCCCCGCCGGGTAGTTCTGGCACAGGCTTTCGATCAGCTCTTCCGTCTCACGGGGATCCCACACGAAATCTCGCTGGAAATCCGGGAGCGCCACCTCTTTGTTGTCGATGCTCTCCAGAAGGTACTTCAGCCTCTCGGCTGTAGGGTAAAAGATCTTGCTCATTCCGTCCTCCTCACCACTCCTGATATCTCGAAAGCTGAATCCCAGCAGCTAGGTATCTGGCCGCGCCTGGCATGTGTCACCTGGAACGGCCTGCGGTCCCCCCGCTCCCGGAGGCCAGACCTCCAGGAGGGACTACCACGGCATGCTGTCTGGAGCCGTCTTCTTCCCATCGACGCTGGAAGCGACCAAACCAATCCCGCCTCCCGGTCGTGGATCAAGCCCCCCTCCGCCCATCCGTCCTCCTGAAACGACCGCCATAACTGCCCCACTTCCCCCCTACTCGGACCTCAGCCTACTCAACCCCTCGGGGAGGTCATCAAGATGGTGTATCTTTGGCCACGACGCCGGCCATGGCAGAGCATGCGAAGAAGGACTGTTTCCTAGAAAGACCACCCCAGCACCGCAAGCATTCATGAGCGGAATGTCATACTTGCTATCCCCCACCGCGACCGCATCTGATAGGCTCAACCCTAAAGGCCCGATGAGTGTTCGTAGAGCCAGATCCTTTCGAAGAAGATCGACCCGAAACACCCCCTCACCCGTCAGGACACCCTGGCGGTCAGCCTCGATCCCATTGGCAACCCAGTGCTCAATCTGCAACCGTCTCGCAACTGCCCTGACAAGGATATCAATGCCGGCACTCACGATTGCAAGCCGGTATCCCCGAATACTTAGGATTTCACATATGCGAAGCGCGCCCTCCGTAAGCCTGAAATTGGAGAGTATCGCTTCCACCTCGTGAATGGTTCGCACCCCCCATAGCTTTATGTCCCTTCTCATAAACTCAGGATAGTCGATTTGACCTTTCTCATACGCCAGAAGGTTCGTCCTCGAAGCCTGATAGGTACCAAAGGCTCGATGTAGGGTCCACCAGGCGCTCGGTTGTCTTACAAGAACTCCGTCGAGGTCAAATGCAATCAGTCGAAATTTCACGATCGCCTCTTTGGTAATGAATTAGGGTGAGTACCACAACAACAGATAGAGTAGTGAGGCCACTCCAGCCACGGAGGGACAAAGATAAAAACCAATGAGACATAGTATCGCACGACATCGGCTTACTTCTTTCGAAATCAACCTCGTCATCCCGAAAAGCTTGCTCCCATCTACCACCCGATCAGAATACGCGTCGTCTATTTCTTCTCCCCGCCTTACGGCTCCGATTAACATTCGGTAGTAATAGAAAAAATCGAGGACAAAAATGCTCGCTAGCAGCAGCAGGCCGAAGACGATTATGGCCGCAGCCACGTGTACCTTAAAACCTCGCAAATCGAGGTACTGCCTCGGATATTGACCGATGGCGAGGGCTGCTGCTCCGTACACACCCATGACAACGCTTACTCCGGTTGTTCTGGCGCGAATAATCAGTTCATTGAAGTGCATCTGGGTAGCGATCACCGTCTTCCATTCACTCAGTACCAATTTGGTTTGTTCGGCTTCCTCGTTTTCGTCACACATCATAGTCCTCCACATGCAAATGGGCGGCCCGTGACCGAGAACGCTGAGATCTTGGACCGAATACAGCGCAACCCGCAGAAATCTGAGAGACGTGAAAACGTCTCGATTTGGCAGGGCGCCCTTAAGCCCTACCACAGAGGTAACACGCCGAAAGACTCACCGTCATCTCCCCCATCGACCGACCTGGTCGTTCTGACCTCCCTCAGTAGCGGCGATCCGGAGGTTCAGTTCAAGCAGGCGACGAAGGATCTCGCGGCGGGCGGCGGGAGAGACGGTGAAGCGGGTCTGGCCGCGCTCGCTCTGGTGAAAGGCGTGACCGGAGTCCCGGTCTTGCCAGCTGTAGCGGGTCAGGATCAGCGGTTCCATTCCAGCCTAAAGTGAAAGGTGATTTCGTTTCATAGAGAAGATGCACCACACGCGCTCAATCAATGTCGAGTATCTTCAGGGTTCGAGGGGGTTGCCCCTCCACAACCAATTCTACCTCATCCCCGATTCTGGCTGCGAGCAACGCCGTGGCAAGCGGGGTGTGGCTTCCTACGAGGTTCCTTGCAGAATCGTTTGCTCCGTCCACAATCCTTACCCTTTTTCTTTCCCCGGGATACCTTGGATCGTAGTAGGTCACCCAATCCCCGCCCCGGACGCCAAGAGTCTCGGCTTCTGAGGTCTCTTCGGCGAAAGCGAAAAGGGGCATCTCAATTGGCTGTTGCTCGGCCTGAGCTTTCGCCTTGGCCTCCGATTTCTCCCAGGCGCTTTCAACGAATGCAAGCAGGCGCTTGATCTGACTATAAAAAAAGGTACCGGACACCTTTTAAAAAAAGGTACCGGACACCTTTTACGCTCCAAGTGCCTGAATTTGCTCAGGCACGGAAACAAGTTTGCGACGGCCGCGGCGTGGGGTGTATCGCGCCACGAACGCGGCGCTCCCCACGGCCCGTTGGGTGCTCCAGCGGGGGTCCCGGGCGTCGGTCGTGGGGTCGGGACTCGGCGCCAGGAGGGTCCGGTAGTGCCGCTGGCGGACGGCCGGGTACGGGCTCAGGGCCAGGTAGCTCGGGTGAAAGGTGAGCCAGGGATTCGGGGTGCCGAGGGCGTAGGCGGCACAACTCGACCAGGGGTAGGCGGTCGGATCTGCTCCGAGGCCAGCCCGGACGGGATTCCGGTCCAGGTAGCGGAGCGCGGCCAAGGCATAGAGGTCATCCTCGACCAGGACCGCGCGATACCGGCGCTCCCAGAAGTGGCCGCGCCGGCCCCGGGCTTTATGGAAGGCTTTCGCGGTCTCGGTCATCCACCACCGGAGCGGGCGACCGAGGGCCTCCGTCGTGGGGGCTTGGACCAAGAGGTGCACGTGGTTCGACATCAGCGTATACGCATAGAGGGTGACCTCGTAGGTGCGGCGCATCTCCTGGAGGTGGGCCAGCAACACGGCGAAATCCTCGGGCGTGGTGAGAAAGAACTCCCGGTTATTGCAGCGGGCCACTACGTGCATGGTTCCCCCCGGGGCATAGACGCGGCCCGCCCGGGGCATCGCCACGCGGCGCACTGGCTGCAAGAGATCCTCTGCGAGGGGGTAGGGCTTCATGACTGCCTCGTTCATCGTCCCACCGGCCAAGAGTTGAAATCGCAGAGCAAGGAAATCAAGGCGTTAGCTCCCTAAAGGTGTCCGGTACCTTTTTGCGGTACCTTTTTGGACCGCCGGTCTAGGTGTTGAGCTGACCCAGGTACTCGTGGCGGAAGCCGTCCACTTTCAGCTCGATGAGGACGTGGCACTTGAGAATGCGGTGGTAGAAGACCAGGTCCACAAAGAAATGCTCCTCCCCGATGAGGAGACGCCTCTGGCGCGCCTCGAAGCAAAAACCGCGCCCGAGTTCGAGCAAGAAGCCGTGCAGCTTGTCGAGAAGCAGATCCTCCAGGGCGGATTCGGTCATGGTTTCCGGGGGGTAAGCCCCAGAAACTCGAAAACGTATGGATCGCGGATGACCTGAGCAGGTGTCTGCGGCTCGGCTTTGACCCGGACAAGCGCGGACAGCTTCTTCTTGTTCCGGGACAGGCCCGAGCGTTCGTAATAGAGGCTGGTGATCTGGCGCTTGAGTTCCCGGACCGACCAGTTACCCTGGAGGCACTCGAATTCGTAAAAGGCGCGCTTCAGGGGATCATCCAGGGCAGTCAGTAGCTCAAAGTGGCTGTACGACAGGCGGGGCAGCAGTTCCTCGGCGGGGACGACCGATTGTGGGGACCGCGTCCCCACCTTCCTGGCCGCTTCATCCCCGCCTGGGAATAGGCATAGAGATTGTGGGGACAGCGTCCCCACAATGCCGGGGTAGGCTTGGTAAAAATCGCGATACCGGTAGAGCTGGCGGCGGTTGCAATTCGAGACACCCTTTGCCGTCAGCCTTTCGCTTAACACGTCAAACAACCGCTCCCCATACGCGGCCCGGTAGCTCCCGTTCAACTCATACTCGCGGATATAACAGCCGATCAGCCAATTCCTCAGCGTCAGGGAGACATTAATCGCCCTGGCCGCCTGCATCTGGAAGTGCTCGTGCAGGTGAGTGATGGCTTGAACTAGGCCATCGAAATCGCGGGCAGCGGTCACAGGAGGCGTGTCGCCTGGAGAGGGTTTCCCCGCGGCGGAGGCCGATCGCGAGATCCTTCGCGCCGACCGGGTCTTTCCGGCCCTCTGCTGTCTAGCCGCCATAGCTTGGGTCCTTCGGACTGCCTAAATCAGCATATCGGGTCGCGCGGCCTGAGCGCGCTGCTCTTTGAGCATGGCCGTCGGCCGGTGCCCCCTCTCCATGAGGGCGTCGGGCACGGGGCAGCCGAGCTGGTGGAGACTGAGGCCCGACGGCCCGGGACCTCTATCCCTTCTCCGACCACAACGGGCCGTTCCCACCTTGTCGCAGGTACTTCACCAGGACGCCGATGGGATTCTCAATGCGGCGCGGCGTGTCGCGCAGCACGCGTCGCTGTCGGTCAGGGCTTGAACACAAACGCCGATCCTCACGAGAGAATCGGCGCTTATCCCACCGTGCACTGCCCACCCACCATTTCCGCGTTCGGCTTCCCCTGCATGCCGAGGAGAACCGGCACCCGCTGCCCCTTATATCAGGAACGCCCAGAGGATGCAAGGCCCCCACTGAAAGGAATGACAGGGATAGTGAGACGGTCAGCAGAGCGACAGCGAAATCCGATAGCGTTGGCGATAAGGATAGGGATAGCGATCTCCGATAGCGACAGGGGCAGAGGGACCGAGAGGGGGGCGATACCGATCTCCGATAGCGATAGCCGCAGGAAGACGGTTACCGGGAAGATCGCAATAGCGATGGGGACAGGGAGACTAGCGGGGACCACAGAGACGGGGAGGCGGAGACGGAAGCGATAGGGATAGGATCTGTGGTCGGAGGTCCGAGGTCAGACAGTAATGCCTCGCTCTCACTCTTGCCGCAGAGGCCTCCTGAACTGCCCGTAGTGCGGCCGGGCTTCCTCGACCTTGAAACCGATGGCTCGACGTCTTGGCGCCGGTGCGGGGGATTCCATGAGGTGGTGGATGGCATCGAAAACGACCTTGAACTGGGAGTCGTACTTCTTCTCCAGCGCGTCGAGCCGTCGTGCGAGGTCCCGATTCGTGGCGATCATCTCGCGGAGCCGCACGAAGGCCCGCATGATCTCGATGTTCACCTGCACGGCGCGCGGGCTCCTTAGGACACTGGAGAGCATCGCCACACCCTGTTCAGTGAAGGCCCTCGGCAGCTTGCGCGTTCCGCCCCAACTTGATATTCCAAAGTGGAACTTCAAGTCGCTGAACTCCGCTTCAGTCAGTTGAAGCATGAAATCCTCGGGGAAGCGCTCAAGGTTCCGGTTGACGGCCTTGTTCAGGTTGCCGGTCGTGACCCCGTAGAGAGCAGACAGGTCCTTGTCGAGGATCACCCTGTGCCCGCGAAGAACCAGGATCGCGCCCTCGATGCGCTCCACCGGAATGAGACTCCGCTCAGCCACATTGGCCTCCATCATGGCTTGAGATCATACCGTGCTTGAGATCACACCGTGTCCGGCCTCCCCCGCACAACGAGGCGGGCTGGCACACGACGCTCCTTATATCAGGAACGCCCCGGCGATGCAATGCCCGCGCACGGGGCCACAGGGATAGCTGACAGGGACAGAGACAGTGATAGGGACAGGGGCGGAAGGCTGAGAGGTGAGCGCCGAGCGCCTAGCGTCGAGAGATCAGAGCCGACAGGGATAGGGAGAGGTCTGGACCGAGGACGAGGAGATTCTGGATCAACAATCGGTAAGGGTTGTATTGACATAACATGTGTGCTATCGTTTCTGCCGAACTCGAGCGAGGAGGGATTGCATATGGCAGGAGGACCATTTCTGAACATCAAAGCTCCGAAGGAGCTTCTCGTCCGGCTGGATGACTACCGTTTCGCCATGCGGAGGCCGTCCCGGGCCGAGGCGGCTCGCGAGCTCCTCGACCGCGCGCTCGTGACATTCTTCGAGACCTCGCACGTCGAGCCGGTCCTTCCGGGGGATCCTGACTACAGCCTCGTGCGCGGGCGACGGCGGGACCCAGTGGAAGCCCTCCCGATCCGCGAGATCGAATTCCGGCTTGCCCGCCTGAAGAGGGTCCGAACGCGGTGAGGCTGCGCATCCGCCGCAGGGCAAAAAAGGAACTCCTTGGCATCGAGGACGATGCCACCTTCTTCACGGTGGTCAGGGCGATCCTGAACTTGGAATCGAACCCCCGGCCGCGCGGGTATGACAAAGTGGAGGGGCAGGTCGAGATCTACCGGATCTGGGTGGGTCGGGATTGGCGGGTGCTCTACTCCGTCAACGCCGCCCGCGAGGAACTGATTATCGAGGCGGTGAGGAAGAAGGACGAGCGGACGTATCGGCGCTGAGCGGCTGCTTCGCCCGTAGGAGGAATGAACCCAGAAACTTCACCGCCAATCCCGCCATGGGTGGGGCAAGATCCCAAAGAACCGCCAACTCTCATCATTCCAGAGAAGCCCCCGGGCCGAAATCTTCCGGAGCCTCTTTTTCGGTCGTTCCGGGTCAGCCGCTTGAAGGCGGCAGTTCCTTTGCGTGCTTCGTGCCTGCGCCGCTGGCGCGGCCGACAGGCGCGTGCCTTGCGGTCAAACTGCACCCTTCAGGCTCAAACCATTTCTCACCCCCCAACATACTGCGGCAAGACGGTGATCCTGTCTCCGTCGCTCAGGACCGCGTCATAGAGGTCGGCCTCCCGGACCACGCGATCATTCAGGATGGCGACGACCTGCGGGTAGAGCCGCTGCCTCTCCCGGTGAAATACCTTTTCGGCGACCCGGGGATTCTCCTTCGCCAGCCGGTCGAGCAGCATCCTGGCGGTGGTTCCGTGCTCGACGACAACCCCCAGGACAGAGCGCATCTCCGAGGGAGACAGCGCGTCCGCTCCCAGGTCCTTGCCCATCCAGGTCCAGAATTCCACGCTCACCTTGGGCATGTCCTAGAGGTCCCGTATCAGCTCTGCCAGGCCGAGCTCCTTCAGGGTTTGCGGGAGCGGCTTGCCGGTCTTGGGATCCCACCCCATGAGCCGGTAGTAGTTCTCCAGCATCCAGGCCCACTTCTCCATGATGTCCCTGCCCTGCGTAGGCCCGTCAATGGGCACCGAGCCGTATCGCTTGGAAGGGCGCTCGTCCTGCGCCTTCATCCCGTGCCGGAAGTTGAACACGCGGAGTTGATTCACGACTCGCCTGCCGACCGTGAACGCATCCTTGAGCATCCAGTCCCATCCGGTCACCGCGTTCAGGCACTTCAGGATCAGTTTCGGATCGGGTGAGGCAAGGCGACAGATCCCCAGGCAGTCGTCAAACTGCCGAATCCCGTTGAACTTCGCATTCAGGGTGGAGACCTCGTCGTGCGAGAAGGGGTCCGTCACGGGGGGAAGGTCCACCAATTCGGGTTTCAGGCCCCCGAATGTGGATTCGATCGTGCTGGTATTCGTCACGCAGGTATCGAACAGCTCGCACCAGCGTCCGCGGTGGTCGTGGCCTCTCGGCGTGACACCCTTCTGGGCGTAGACCGCCCAGTCCGCAGCCTCGCCGCCGACCCGCCTGGAAGCCCGCATCACCCCATCGGCCAGGAGGTCACCGAGGTAGCCCTCCCGCCTGGCGATCCGGTTCAACAGCTCCCTGACCCCTTCGACATTCCCCCACCTCAGCTCGATCCCGTCGGTTTCCCGCGTCGTGAACACCCCCTTCTCGAAGCACTCGATCGCCCAGCCGATCGTCCAGGACGCCTCGTTGCAGTCCATCCCGAGTCGGTCGGCCTCCCTGGTAAGCATCACCGTGGCGCCCACCTCGTCGTTCCCGATGACCGGGCCCCAGGCTGCGAGAGACTCATACTCGGGTTCCTCCCCCACGAAGCCGCAATAGGGTCCCTCCGTGACGGTCACCTGCACCACGTGCGACACCGGACACTTGTGGCAGGGCTTCGGTTTCACTTTGAAATGGGTCCGGATGAACTGCCCGTTCATGCGTTCGTGATTGGGATACAGATTGGTTGTCAGGTTCCTCACGGGTAAGGCGCCGACTCCATAGATCGCCGAGAAGCCTCCGGCTGTCCCCCATTTCTGAAACGGCGGTCCCCATGTCCTGGCGACTTCGTACAGCTCTCGGTTCGCCTTCCTCAATGCCTCGGGGTCATAGATGCCGAAGGTATCGGTCCCCTTGTAAGCCACCACGGCCTTGAGGTTCTTCGATCCCATGACCGCGCCCACGCCATTGTGTGCGGCGAGGTGCCCGCCGTCTCCGACGATGGCCGAATACCGGACCCTGTGCTCACCAGCAGGCCCGATGGCATAGATGCTGACCTCCCGCTCCTTCACACCCAGCTCCCGTCGCAAGAGGTCCTCGACGTCAAAGACGTCCCGCCACACGAGATGCCGGGCATCCCGGATCTCTGCGGCTCCGTCGCGGACGAGGAGGTAGACTGGAGTCGGCGAGGTGCCCTGGAAGACGATGCCATCGAACCCTGCGGACTTGAGGTACGCCCCGAAGAAGCCGTTGGCCTGGGAGGACCCGGCCAGGTTGGTCATGGGGCCCTTGGTCACGACGTTGAACGTGCTGGCCCCGAAGACGCCACTGCCCGCCAAGGGGCCTGTGGTCCAGATCAGCCGGTTCTCCGGATCGGACCACTCCACTCCAGGAGAGACCTCGTCGTACAGGTACGCTGCACCCACGCCGACCCCACCCACCCACTTCTTCACCATCCGCTCGTCCAGATCCTCCCCCCACCGCCTGCCGGACGAGAGGTCCACTCTCAGAATATTGCCAGCGTACCCGCGCGGCCTGTTCACTCACGCTCCCCCTTTCCGGCTGGGCTCTTAGATGCAGGTCGCGCCACAGGCGACCATGAATGCCGCGATTGAGATCGGCAGCGCGTCATATCCCATAGAGTTTGTAGCACGTCCGGCACGGCTCGGGCGGGGGCGGCAGCGCGATTTCGGCGCTCCCCCCGCCCGCCAGCGTGGCCAGCGCCTGCGTCGCGAACCGCATGCGCCGCTCGGCGAACCGCTGGCGGAACTCCCGGTACGCCGGCCGTTCCCAGATGGCGAGCAAGTCCTCTTGCATGATGTTTCCGAACCGCACGGCCGGGACCCTCACACGCTTGCCCTGGAACCATCGCAGGATCTCGGTCTGGCCGGGGACCGCAAGATACGTGCAGGGAGCAACCCAGCCTTCGCACGAGACAACCAGGATCTTCGTCGGCTGGGCCTCGCACACGGCGACTTCCTCGAGATCGAGTGGATATGCGCGGAAGGCCAGCCCGATATGTCGCGCCCGCTCCCGCGCCTCGTCCACAGGTCGGGCGAACTGATCCCGAAGCTCGGGACAGCCGAAGACCCGCATCTCATCGTGTGCCGGCGTTACCACGTAGTCTAGGTTGATGGCATACAGCTCATCGACGCCCAACGATCCGGCCAGCTCTATCGCCTT
>Ga0315314_1004012_pt1 | contig 11224 bp, 5 predicted proteins | sample TDP9_MG_FD_203631 | JGI IMG/M metagenome (GOLD analysis project Ga0315314, IMG submission 203631) | Freshwater sediment microbial communities from Lake Towuti, South Sulawesi, Indonesia - TDP9 | ecosystem: Environmental > Aquatic > Freshwater > Lake > Sediment | place: Indonesia: South Sulawesi... | reverse complement strand
ACGCAATCGACGTTGATTGTACCGCATCCCGGAGAACGCTAACAATAGCGGAGTACAAGACTTCCAGCTTGCGCCGGCTCACCCGGTTCATCGGCCGGGCCGGGTGAACGCCCGCCCGGAAGAGCGCCTCGGCGGCGTAGATGTTGCCCAGGCCGGACACGTGGGTCTGGTCCATCAGGAAGAGCTTGGCGGGCTGGCGCGATTTACGCGCCTCGCGGACGAACCCCTCCGGCGTGAAGTCGCGGGAAAGCGGCTCAGGGCCGAGGCCTTCCAGCAGCCGGGCGGCCTCCACGGTGGTGTGAATATTGACGACACCGAGCGCCCGCGTATCATGAAAGACCAGCGTGCGCCCGCCGCTCAGCTCGAACAGAACCCGGTCCGAGGGGCTTCGCTCGTCCCGGTTCCGGAGATACAGCTCGCCCGTCATCCGCAGATGGACCCGGATGGTGAGCCCTCGGGAGAGGTCGATCAGGATGTTCTTGCCCCGGCGCCGGACCTCCCGGACCGTGCGGCCGGTGGCCAGGTTCACGAGGTCCGCCGGTGTCTGCGGCTTCACCGCGCCGGGCCGCAGCACGCGGACGGAAGCGATCCTCTTGCCGACCAGCCGGGGCCTGAGGCTCCGGCAGATGGCTTCGACTTCGGGCAGTTCGGGCACGGCTGTCAGTAGATTGTCAATTCAACGGCGGCGCCCACGCCGCAGCCGAGGCATTTGGCGGCCGAGGCCTGGTTGGAGATGATCTCCAGGTATCCCGAGCTGCCCACAATCGCGCAGAGTTCGCCGGCCGGGCAGCCGGCGAAACTACTGGCCAGCCGCGCCACCCGCTCGGCGCCGATGGCCATCTCGAAAGGCCTTGTCTGGACGGCGGGAAACTCGGCAACGTGAAAGTTGGTGATGAGGTTCCCGAAGCGATCCACCTTGAGGATGCTGCCCGACCAGATGCGCTTGCCGGTACGAACCGGCTTGTAGAACTCCAGGCGGGCGTAGTCTCTGATCGGCTTGCCGAACCGGGCGGGGGCGACGCCTTTCGAGAGGTGGGCCGCCACCGGCGCAAAGATGTCGCGGCCATGAAAGGTCTGGCTGACGGGCTTCAGGAAGTACTTCTCGGCCGTGATCGCGCGGACCTTGTGTCTCTCCCGGGCGAAAATCATCGAGAGCACGCCGTTGTCCGGGGCGACGAAGTACTGGCCGGCGGCCTCGGCCAGGATCGGCCGGCGCAGGCTGCCCACGCCGGGATCCACCACCACCACGTGCACCGTCTTCTTCGGGAAGCAGCCGTAAGCCTGGGTCACGACGAACCCGCCCTCGGAAATCTCGAACGGGCTCACCTGGTGGCTGATATCGACGATCTCGGCGGCCGGGTTGATCCCGAGGATCACCCCCTTGAGCGCGCCGGCAAAGTGATCCGAGAGGCCGTAGTCGGTGGTGAGCGTTATGATCGCGCGGGGCATAGGTACTAGAATAAAAGAGTCAGGTCTGGGCCGTGAATCGTTTCTACTTCGACCATAACGCCACCACCCCTGTCGCCCCCGAAGTCGTCGAGGCGATGACGGCGGTGATGTGCGAGGAGTTCGGGAACGCCTCCAGCGTCCACCATTTCGGCCAGGTGGCCAGGCAGCGGCTGGAGGCGGCGCGGAGCCAGGTGGCCGGGCTGCTCCATGCGCAGCCGCAGGAGATCGTCTTCCTCAGCGGCGGGACCGAGGCCGACAACCTGGCCGTCTTCGGCACCGTGCGCCACAGCCCGCGGGAGCGCAAGCACGTGATCACGACGGCCATCGAGCATCCGGCCGTGCTGCACTCCTGCGCGCAACTGGAACGCGAAGGCGTGGAAGTGACCCGGGTACCGGTGGGCGCGGACGGCCGGGTGGATCCCGGCGACATCCGCCGGGCGTTGCGGCCCGAGACCGTGCTGATTTCCGTGATGCACGCCAACAACGAATTGGGCACGGTGCAGCCGATCGCCGAGGTCGCCCGGATCGCGCGCGAGGCCGGCGTCTGCCTGCATTCGGACGGCGTGCAGGCGCTCGGCAAGGTCCCGGTGGACGTGAATGAACTCGGCGTGGACCTCTATTCCACCAGCGGGCACAAGATCTACGCTCCGAAAGGAGTGGGCGCGCTGTACGCGCGGAAGGGCGTGCGGCTCCGGGCGATTCAATTCGGCGGGCATCACGAGCGCGACCGCCGCCCGGGAACCGAGAACGTGCCGGGCGCGGTGGCGCTGGGCCGCGCCTGCGAGCTGGTGAAGGCCGGCTTCGAAGAGGAGTCGGCCCGCCTGGCGGGGTTGCGTGACCGGCTGGAAAAAGGCATCCTGGAGCGCGTACCGAGCGTGAGCGTGAACGGCGGCAAAGCCCCGCGCACCCCGAACACCTCGAATCTCTGTTTCGAGGGCGTCGAAGGCGAGGCGATGCTGATCGCGCTGGACCTGGCCGGTTTCGCCGTCTCCAGCGGGGCCGCCTGCTCGAGCGGCGCCGTCGAGCCGTCGCACGTGCTGACGGCGATCGGGCTGCCGGCGGAGAAGGCGCGCGCGAGCCTGCGCTTTTCGCTGGGGCGTTCCAACACCGCCGAACAAGTGGACCGGCTCATCGACGCGGTGGCGAGCGCCGTCGAGCGCTTGCGGAGGCTTTCGCCCGTCTATCCTCATGCCTGAGGCTGCAACAGTGGCCGTTGCGATGAGCGGCGGCGTGGACAGCTCCACGGTGGCTGCGTTGCTCCACCGCCGCGGCGTGCCGATCGTCGGCCTGACCATGCAGCTCTGGAACCAGCGGCGGCTGCCCGAGCTATCGCCCGAGGGCGCGGTGGGGCGCTGCTGCTCGCTCGACGACGTCTACGACGCCCGGCAGGTGGCCCAGCGCCTCGGCATCCCGTATTACGTCGTCAACTTCGAGGAACGCTTCGAGCAGCAGGTCGTCAAGCCGTTCATCGAGGAGTACCTGGCCGGCCGCACGCCCATCCCCTGCACGCTCTGCAACAACTACATCAAGTTCGACCAGTTCCTCGAGCTGGCGGCCTCGGTAGGCGCCGAGACGATTGCCACCGGGCACTATGCGCGCGTCACGCTCGATGAGACGACCGGCCGGCATCTTCTGCTGCGCGGCGTGGATGAGGCCCGCGACCAGACGTACTTCCTCTTCGGCCTCACGCAGGAGCAGCTCGCGCGGACGATGTTCCCCCTGGGGGAGTACACCAAGCCGCAGGTGCGCGAGCTGGCCCGCCAGATGGGGCTGCCGGTGGCCGACAAGGGCGACAGCCAGGAAATCTGCTTCGTGCCCAACGGCGACTACGCCGCGTTCATCGAGGCCTACTTCCGCGCCGGGGGCATTTCGCTGGAGCGGACGCGCGGCGAAATCGTCACGACGGATGGGCGCACGCTCGGCGAGCACGATGGCGTGCATCGGTTCACGGTGGGCCAGCGGCGCGGCCTGAGCGTGGCGGTCGGCGAGCCGCTGTACGTGATCGCCACCGAACCGGCCACCCGGCGGGTGATCGTGGGCCGGAACGAGGAATTGCTGCGGGCCGCGCTCACCGCGCGCGAGGTGAACTGGATCGCGTTCCCGGAGCTGGCCGGGCCGGTCCGCGCCCAGGTGAAGATCCGCAACAAGCACGTGGCCGCACCCGCCACGGTCTCTCCCACTTCCGACCCCGCCCGTGTCGAGGCGCATTTCGACGAGCCGCAGCGGGCGGTGACCCCCGGCCAGGCGGCCGTCTTCTACGACGGCGACCTGGTGCTCGGCGGCGGCTGGATCACCTGATCGACGCGGTAGCCGCGAATTTGGCGGCCGCTCCCGCTCAGAAGCTGGCGCGAAGAACCACCTGGATCTGTCGCGGATAGTTGGCCGAGCTGTTGATCTGCCCGAAGGCGCTGTTGAACTGGTCCGTGGTGGGGTTTCCGAAAAGGACCCGGTTGAACGCGTTCAGCGCCTCGCCGCGGAACTGGAGTTCGGCCCCCCGCTCGTTCAGCCGCCACCGCTTGTTGATGGAGAGATCCACGTTGTTCATCGTCGGTCCGCGCACGTTGCTGAACCGGAACGGCCAGGTCCGATAGTGATACGAGGCCGGCCGCGTCGCAGTGTCTCGGGTGAAGCCTGCGTCGATGTTGAACCACTGCTCGGCAGTATGGGGACCCTGGCGGATATCGTCCCCGGCGCCGAAGAAAACGACATCGCCCCAGCTCAAGGGAACGCCGGACTGATAGGTGTAGACCGTGGAAAACTGCCAGCCTCCGATCGCAGCATCCAGCCTCTTCGGAACGGATCTGAGGAACTTGCCACGGCGCCCGATCGGGAGCTGGTACATGGACGCAACCGTGACGCGGTGTTTCCGATCCGCTCCCGCGATGCACTCGTAAGGAACGGGGTCGGCCGGATTCAGGTAACCGGCGGCCTGCATGTTCTTGGCCCACGTGTAGGAGCCATTCAGTCCAAGGCTGCTCGAAAATCGCCTGGTCGCCCGGATTTGCAGCGAGTGATACCAGGAATAGCCCTGGTACGTGCTGGTTGTGACCGCGCCGAAATGCGGGTACGGCTTCAAGAGGTTCTCGCGCGTGATATTGTTGTTCGACCCGATCGTGCCGGCGATTCCGGGGATGCGAACCAATGGATTGGGGACATTGGCCGCCAGGTAGTTCACGCGCTCCTGATCGAAGAACGGACTCCTGGAAAGCTGGGTGTTGCCGATGATGTTCAGGTCGCGCTCGATCTCGACCGTGGTCGCGCGGTTCCCAACATACGCCGCTTCGACAACGCTGCTTCGGCCGAACTGCCGCTGAATGCTGCCCTGCCAGCGCTGGTTGTAGGAAGCCACGGGATCGGGAAGGAAAAACTCGATGGAGTTGCCGACGTCCGTCATAATGCCGAGGGTGGAACCGGCCGGCTCCAGGATGCCGTCCGGGAATGGATTCGAGAGCGTGCTCCAAAAGGTAAGACCGCTGTCCCGTGTGGGCACGAGCGGGGTGTTGCGCTCAAAGCCGTTCTGGAGCACGTCGGTCCGGCGAAGGCCCAGCCCGCTGAAGTAGATGCCGTATCCCCCGCGGAAGACGGTGTTCCTGGCGAACGAATAGGCCAGACCGACACGCGGCATGAAGTTGTTCTTGTCGCGCTTCCATAGCTCGCGGGGTTGGCCGTTCACACCGGCGAACAGCAATCCTCCCCGGACCTGGAACTGCTCGGGAGGAAGTTCCCAGGTAGGGTTGCCCGCCCAGCTTGCGGCATAGGCGGCTCGTGCCTGCTCTTCAAAAGGCTGTACCGCGTCGAAATCGAAATCGCGGACGCTGCGGTTATAGCGCTCCGTGAGCGGCCCTTCCAGTTCATACCGCAGGCCGAGCGTCACCGTCAGATTGCGGCGGAGGCGCCAGTTATCCTGGAAGTAACCCGCCCAGACGGTGGACTGCTCGGCCATATCGCCGTTGCGGGCGATGTAACTGCTCGAGGCCGGCAGGCCCAGCAGAAAGGCCGCAAAACCCTGGCCGATAGGAGCGCTGGTCGAATTGTCCCGCGGTCCTCGTGTCCAGGTTGTATCGAAGTTGTACCGCCCGCTGCGCGTCGAGTTGCCGTTGTAGCGGTTCTGGCGGTAGGCGCGCCACTCGAACCCGTAATCCAGACTGTGAACGCCGCGCAGGTTGGTCAGCGACGCCACCGCCGAGTGCGTGTCCATGAAGCGCGCCTCCCCGGTGTTGAGGGTCGTAAAGTAGCCCGTGATATTGAAGACCGGGAACTCGCGCAGGTCGGGACTGATCGCGTCGTTCAGCGCCTTGGGGAATCCCAGCGTCGTCAAGTCGAAGTTGCGGCCTCGCAGCGGCGCCACTTGACGCACGAACCGGGTGTAGCCATACCGCAGGTTCATGACCAGGGTCGGTGAAAACGCGTGCACGTCATCGATCGAAGCCCCCCGTGGGAAGTACAGCGTTTGCTGCCCGGTGGCGCGGTTCTCGAAGTAGTCGTCCCGCCGGCTGTCCCGGTTGTACCCGTTGGCGCGCGCGAACAGGCGGTTCTGGCTGGTGATATTGTGATCGACCCGCACGGTGTGGGTGAAATAGTCCGCCGCTTCGGTCCGGTTGGGCTGCGGATAATTGTTGCGATGATCGGCGGTGGTGCCGGCGGTCAGCGGCAGCGGGAAGTACTCGAGGACTTTGCGCGCCACCGGATCGAACAGGCTGGAAGGAATCACGTTGTCCGGGAAGGGATCCTGCTCGTACCGCGTGCTGCTGCCTGCCACGCGACGCCGCGTGAACGGGTCGTAGATCTGGTAGTTGCCGGAGATCCGCAGCAGCTCGGAGAAATCCCCGCTGCGCATCTCCGCCGTGGGAACCGTCAGGTTGATCGAACCGCCCCGCGGCCGCCGGTCGCGGAGGGCCTCATAGGCCCACATGAAGAAGGTTCGGTTCCGTCCGTGGTGCAGCCGGGGAAGCACGATCGGTCCGCTGAGCGATGCGCTCCAGCGGTTGTAGTTGAAATCCCCCCGCGGGATCCCGCTGCGGTTGGCGAAGAAATCGTTGGCCATCCACTGTGGCTTAATCTTGGTATAGGTCACGTTCCCGCGCAGCTTGTTCGTACCGGACCGCAGGCTGATGTTCACCAAACCGCCGGAGGTTTGTCCGGTGCGCGCGTCAAAGGAGCTGGTCTGAATCCGGACTTCGCCGATGGCGTCCGCGGGGGGCACATAGCCGGCGGCGACCCGGCCGTTGCTGCCCTTGGACGTGTTGGAGACGCCATCCAGCGTAATGTCCGTAGTGCCGCTGACGCTGCCGTTCATGCTGTAGTCCACGATGTGCGTCGGCTCGTAGGGCCGGTTGAGCCTCTGGTCGCCCTCGAATGTTGTGCCCGGAGCCAGACCAATCAACACGTAGGGGTTTCCATGCGCGATGGGCAGCTCGGTGAGTTCCTTGGTTGCCACGGTGACGCCCAACGAGGCATCCGCGGCTTCGACGAGCGGACCGGATTCGACTACGGTCACGCTCTGAGTGACGTCGCCGAGTTCCAGCCGGACGTCGATCTGCAAGTTATCGTTGACGCTGAGCGTGATCCCGCTTCGGGTGAACCGCTTGAAGCCCTGGCGCTCCGCGGCAATCTGGTAGTTCCCTGGAATCAGCAACGGAGCCAAGTAGGCGCCTTGGTCATTCGTCTCGAGAAAGGTATTCACTCCGGTCTCGATGTTCGTGATGGTTACCCGGGCTCCGGGAATCCCGGCGTCTTGCGCATCAGCGACACGCCCGGCAATTGCCCCGCGGGACTCCTGGGCGAATGCAGCGCCCGGACTTAGAAGAACGAGAGCACAGACCAACCGGCCGGCCATACTGCGCAGGCGAGCCATGGGCACCTCCTTCTTTGATCTACTCTAACTGGAACTATTGAGCGGCCGCGCGAAAAGCACATAGCTGCTGCACTGACAAAACACAGAATTAATCGCAGGACAGTCTACCACAACCTGCCAGTCGGTAAGATACGCGGTGCGCCCGGTGGTACTGGAGCTGCACTCAAAACTCGTACCGCAGGGCCGTCTGAAGAATCCGGGCGTTGCCCACGGCGCTCGAAAGCTTGCCGAAGGAGGCGGGCGTCGCCAGGTTCGCGTTCGGCGCGCCGAAGTTGGCATTGTTGAACAGGTTGTAGGCCTCGGCGCGGAACGAGACCGAGTGCCGCTCCGTGATCCTGAACTTCTTCACAAGGGACATGTCGATGTTGAAGAACCGAGGTCCGCGGAAGGCGTTGCGGCCGCCCGTGCCGATCTCGCCCGCGGCGGGAACCGAGAACCGGCCTTTCTCTTCGGCGGTGAGCCAATACACCCCATCGCCTTTGCGCATGACCCGGCCGGCGTTGCGGTCACCCGAGTAGTCCGCGAAACTGCTGCTGGTCGTCGGACCGGTGGCAAGGCCGGAAAGATAGGTGACCACCCGGCCGCTCTGCCAGATGGTCAACAACCCGATGTCCCAGCCGCCTACAGCGGAGTCCGCCCAGCCTGGGACGCTCCCGCCAAAGCGCCGGCCCCTGCCCAGGGGCAGCGTGTAGATAAAGGCCGAGTTGAACGCGTGCGGGATGTCGAAATCGCCGCGGGCGCGGTTCAGCCGCACGTTGAAGTTGTCGATGGGGCTGGTGAAGCCGACGCCCTCGGCCGAGATGTTGTCCATCGACTTCGAGAATGTGTAATTGGCGACGAACTTCAGCGCGCCAGCCTGGCGGCGCAGACTCAACTGAAAGGAATCGTAGTAAGAGCGGCCGTCGTTGTTGCCGACGATCACCTGGACGAACTGAGGGAAGTTGCGCAGATAAAAGTCGGAAACGCCGGCTTGCGCATAACGGGCGTAGTAGGTGCGGTCGATGGAATCAGCGGCCCTGCCGACTGCGCCCTGGTCGATGATGCTGGCGCCAATGGCGGAGATGGCCGCGGCGGGTGAACCGAAGATGCGGGCGAGCGTGTTCGAGGCCGGTGCACCTGCGCGAAGGGCCTGAAGCTCGCGGAAGGCCCCCAGGAAATCGTCGTAGACCCGGGGCTGATTGAGGTCCAGATCCATAAACAGCTTGACGCCATGGGTGCCCACGTAACCGCCCTCGATGACGGTATTACGGAAGATCTCCCGCTGGAACGTGAGGCTGTAGTGTTGGACGTAGCCGGTGCGAAGGTCAGGAGCGAACAGCCCGATGGTGGCGACGGAGCGGGTGGGAGCCGGGCGCAGTGCGGGAGCGGCGGGCGGCCGGGGCAGCGGGATGCCGTCGCTCAGGCGAACGTCGGCGCCGGTCTGCTGCGGGTAGACCGACACAGCCTGCGAGAAGCCGGGCGTGTTGTTGTCCACGAAGTTGGTGGTGGCCCCGATCAGCCGGTCGTAGAAGATGCCCCAGTTGGCCCGCAGGGCGGTTTTGCCGCTGCCGGTGAGGTCCCAGGCAAAGCCGGCACGAGGGGCGAAATTGTTGAAGTCGTTGTTATACCATCGGGTGCTGCGCTCGATGGTGAGATCGGCGAGGCGGGCAGCGTGATGAGCGAGGGCGGCCTTGTCCACAGCGCCCTGAAAACGGTTGACCTCGAAAGGCACGCCGAAGAACTCGTAGCGCAGCCCGAGGTTCAGGACCAGCCGCGGATTCGCCTTCCAGTCGTCCTGGAAGAAGTAGCCGTATTCACGGTACCTGTGGGTGCGCACCCGAGGGATTCCAGCCGGCTGAAACTTCTCCAGGTCGCTGTAGAAGGTTTGCGTGACCAGGTCCATACGGCCGAGCAGGTCGTTGTAAAGGTTCTCGAAACGCAGGCGCTCGGCGGCGGGGATTTCCGGCCCGATGGCGGCCGGTGGGACGTTGCCGGAGGTCCGGGCGAAGGAAACGTTGGGGTAAATTCCGGCGTTGTCATAGCGCCACTGCCTTGTGAACCGCCAGTCGAGGCCGGCTTTCAAAGTGTTTTTCCCGCGCACGATCGTGAAGTTGTCCGTGACGTGGCGCACGGTTTGGTCGCGGCCCTGAGAGAAAGCGGGGTTCAGCGGGTCGGTCCAGGAGTTGGCCAGCAGCATGGGGGCGGGCAGCCGCGCCGGGCGGGGAAAGTCCCAATCGTAGAACTTGTAGCCGACGCGCACTTCGTTGACCAGGCGGGTGGTGATCGCCCAATCCGAGCCGATCGAGTAAGCCCAGCGCCGGCCGCCCTGCATCCCTTGCGGCTGTCCGGGAAAGCGGGCGTCATTATTGTTGACGTTGTCGATGATCCAGGGGTGGTCCCAGGTCCAGCGGAAGAAAACCCGGTGGCCGCTCCAGAGGTTGTGATCGGCCTTGATGGTGAACTCGTCGTCCGAACCGTCATCGAAGGCCGTGGTGGCCGGGTTATTGAAGCGGAAGCCGCCGGTGTTCAACCTGTCGCCCACGTCGTGGTTGTTCGGGTTGGGCAGCAGCTTGAGAATGTCCGCCACCATCGGGTCGATGCCCTTGCCGCGCGGATCGTTGCCGACTATGTCAAAGCTTCGGATTTCCGAAGTGCCGGGGGACTTCCAGCGGAACAGCCCCGCTTTTGCTTCCGGTGTCGGCACGGTGCGGTTGCGAACGACCTGCTGGGCAGTGCGCCGGCCCTGGAAGTTGCCGAAGAAGAAGGTCTGGTCGCGGCGGATCGGCCCGCCAATCGAGCCGCCGAACCTGTTTTGGATAAAGACAGGGCGTGCGAGACCCGAGGAGTTGCCGAAAAACGTGTTGGCGTTGAGCGCCGTGTTGCGATGATACTCGAACACGTTGCCGTGGACGGTATTGCCGCCCGAGCGTGTGATCAGCTCGATCTGCGCTCCCACGCCGCGGCCGTACTCGGCCTTGCCGCCGCTGGTCACCATGCGAAACTCCTCGATGGAGTCCGTGTTGTTGGCGGTCGTCGAGAGGCCGAGAAACGGCGTGGCGGTGTCGTTCACGTCAATGCCATCCAGCCTGGAGTTGGCCGACCCGCGGCGGGTGCCGTTTACGCGGGACGCGATGAACGAGCCGCTCGGATCGATCTGCACGCCCGGATTGAAGACAGCCAGAGTGATCGGCACGCGCCCGAGTTGAGGCAGCACGTCAATGTCCCGCAGGGTGGTGGCGCGCGCGATCTGGGCATCGCTGATCTGGACGCGCTCCGCCGGGGCCCGCACCGTCACGCTTTCGGTCACCGCCCCGACCTCCAGCTTGATCGTCTCCCAGACCGTAGCGCCGACATTCAGCTCGAGGCCGGACACTACCCCCTTGCGGAACCCCGCGGCCTCGACGCTGAGCGTGTAGACGCCGGGCTGTAAGGACGGCAACGCGAACAGCCCCTCGGCACTGACGGCAGTCTCCGCCCGCGCCTGGGTCCGGTTATTTACCACCGAGACCTTCGCGCTCGGCACAACCGCCCCGGACGCGTCCATCACCGCACCCTCCAACCGCGCAGTTGCGACTTGGGCGGTGCCGATCCGGCCGGCCAGAACCAAGGCCAAGAATGTTGCAATAATGCGCAACATCATCGGATTCTCCGCAGGCCAAGCATACATCCCGCCCTGCCGGGCGGCAATCCCCACAGCAAGACTTGCTCCAGGCATGATTCGTTCACCTCCCCGGCGACACCACCGTCGGGTCGCCGATGGTGTTGTTCGAGATGTTCCGGTCGCTCTCGTTCGTCACGGTGGCAAGATTCGTCACCCCGGGCCAGGCCGAGGCGCTGATCTCCACGGTCAGGTTGATGGTGCTCGACGCTCCGGAGTCCACCGGGCCCGGACTAGTGCAGGTCACCGACTCGTCCGCAGCCGCGCAAGTCCAGCCGCTCCCG
>Ga0315314_1004011_pt1 | contig 11226 bp, 10 predicted proteins | sample TDP9_MG_FD_203631 | JGI IMG/M metagenome (GOLD analysis project Ga0315314, IMG submission 203631) | Freshwater sediment microbial communities from Lake Towuti, South Sulawesi, Indonesia - TDP9 | ecosystem: Environmental > Aquatic > Freshwater > Lake > Sediment | place: Indonesia: South Sulawesi... | reverse complement strand
CGGTTCATCTTGAGAAACCATCCTTGCTAGATGTGGAGTCCGATGTTGACAGACTTCTCGACGCGGTCGAGTCTAGGACCGGGCGGAAGCCCAAGGTTGACTATGAAGCGTTAAGAAAGGTGCCTCTTATCCTTCGGGAAGGGGGCTGGACGGTTACAGTGACGCTGTGGAGCAACCGAGAGGTGATCGCAGTTGAACCCGGCCCTACCAGCGGTCTCTACGGTCTCGCGGTTGATATTGGAACAACCAAGCTGGCTGCATACCTTCTGGACCTGACCGTGGGCAGAATCGCTGCCACGGCTTCGACGACGAATCCGCAGATATCCTATGGAGAGGACGTGATCTCAAGGATACACTACATCATGGAAAACGAGAACAATCTGGCTAGGCTTCAGGAAGCCGTCGTTGAGGGGATCAACCAGCTTATCCGCGAAGCGTGTCAGAATGCTGGGGTTTCGCCTGAAGAAATCCGTGATATGACCGTGGCCGGCAACACCGCTATGCATCACATCTTTCTAGGAATCCCTCCGAACTACGTCTCCCTGATGCCCTATCCCGCGGCCCTGCAGTCACCCGTGGACATCAAGGCTCGAGACTTGCGCGTGAAGATAGGTAGAGGCGCCTATGTCCATGCGTTGCCGACCATTGCTGGTTTCGTGGGAGGAGACGCCGTCGCAGACATTCTCGCTACCGGGATTCATGAGTCTGATGATCTTTCCATGGTGATCGACATAGGAACTAACACCGAAATCGTGTTGGGCAGCAAGGCCAAACTTACAGCTTGTTCCTGCGCTTCCGGGCCAGCCTTCGAGGGAGCACATATCAAGTTCGGTATGAGAGCAACAATAGGCGCAATCGAGCATCTTTGGATCGATCCAGATACCTATGAAGTCGGCTACAAAACGATTGATGATGAGAAGCCCCGGGGCTTATGCGGGTCCGCCATAGTCGATGCCGCCGCTGGGATGTTGAAGGCTGAGATCATCGACCATAGAGGCAGGTTTAACATGAAGCTTGAGACGCCGAGGTTACGGAGGGGAGACAAGGCCGGCGAGTTTGTCCTAGCGTGGAGGAACGAGGCGGGTATCGATAGCGATATAGCAGTAACACAGAGCGACATACGGGAGGTTCAGCTGGCAAAGGCGGCAATCTTCACGGGCACATCTGTACTGATGGAACAGATGCGAGTCTCGCCGAAGATGATTCGCAAGATCTTCCTAGCCGGCGCCTTTGGTAACTATGTCGACCCACAGAACGCAAGAATCATCGGCATGTACCCCGATGTGCCCCTGGAACGGGTTCACTTTGTCGGGAACACGGCGGGTTCAGGTGCTCGAATGGCGCTTCTGTCGGTTGAAGCCAGAGATATGGCCGCAGAGATCGCCAAACGGGTCGAATACATAGAGCTCGGAGCTGATCCGAGTTTTCAGGATGAGTTTCTGAAGGCTACGCATCTGCCGCATCATGAGGTCCGACGGTTTCCGAATGTGATGAAGATGCTGCGTAAGGCAAAGCAGAAGGGACAGTTGCCAACCGGGGATGATTGAATCTTATAAGCGTCCCAGTCGTATTCGTGATGTATCGCAGTCTGTTGGTGGTGTTGGATGAAGATCGCAAAGAGGATGAAGATCATCAAGCCTTCTGGAACCATATCGATGGCTGAGAAAGCACGCGAGATGGAAAGAAGCGGACGCAAAGTCTACCATCTAGAGATCGGTGAACCAGATTTCGATACGCCAGCACACATCAAAGAAGCGGCGCTCGAAGCGATAAGAGGCGGGTTCACCCACTACACCTCCAGCAGAGGGATCATTGAACTGAGAGAGGCAATCGCACAGGATCTTGAGAGCAGAGGGTTTGGAGCCGATCCCCGGAAAGAGATCATCGTGACACCGGGCGCCAAACATGCCTTATACTGCGCCTGCCTCGCCACTCTTGACCCGGGGGATGTAGTTCTGGTCCTCGGGCCTACTTGGCCAACTCATTTTCAATGCGTCGAAATCGCCGAGGCACGTGCTGTTGAAGTTCCATGCGGCGATACCTATGTTCTGGATGAAGAAGCCTTGAAGGAGAGGATCACTGACAAGTCTAGGATGATCTTAGTGAGTTCTCCGAACAATCCTACAGGTGGAGTCATAGGCGAAGAACAGCTCAAAGCCATTGCTGACTTCGCGATGGACCACAATCTCCTAGTCCTTTCGGACGAGATTTACGATCGGATTGTCTATGATGGTCTGAGGCTTAAGAGCATGGCATCCTTGAGCGAGATGAGGGAAAGAACGATCGTCATAAACGGCTTCAGTAAGACCTACGCTATGACGGGCTGGAGGCTTGGTTACGCCTTCGCAAGCAAAGAGATCATCGAAGCCATGGATCGAATACAGCAGTCAACGACCACGTGCCCGGCAAGCTTTATTCAGAAAGCAGGTGTCGCTGCGCTGCGGGGGCCTCAAGACCCCGTCCAGAAAATGGTTGAGGAGTACGACCGCAGACGTCATTTCCTAGTTGAACATCTCAACAAGATTTCGGGAGTGCGATGCGTCATGCCGAAGGGCGCATTTTATGTTTTTCCGGATTTCTCGAGCTTGCAGATGCCGAGTTTTGAAGTCTGCGAGAGACTGCTCGAAGAAGAAGGCGTCTCTTCGACGCCCGGGAGCGAATTCGGCGAAAGCGGAGAAGGGCACATACGCCTCTCCTATGCAACCAACCTCGAAACCATAATGGAAGCCTTGAGAAAGATTAAAGAATTCGTTGGTAGATATGCAGGGAAATGAAAGGTGGATCGGAATGTTCGACGAGAAAGCGGTCGCGGTCATGAAACGCATGATGGAGTCATTCGGACCATCGGGATTCGAAAGAGAGACAGCGCAAGTCATCAAAGAGTACATGGTGCCTTACTCCGACGGCGTTATGGCGGATAAGCTCGGGTCAATCGTCTTTGTCGCAAAAGGCCAGGAGGAACGACCTCACGTGCTTCTGGCTGGGCATATAGACGAGGTGGGCTTCGTCATTGCTGGCATAGACGAGAAGACAGGGTTTCTCTCCTTCAATCCTCTGGGAGGATGGTGGGATCAGGTCTTGCTCTCGCAAAGAGTCGTCGTGAGGACTGAGAAAGGCGACTTGCACGGTGTCATCGCAGCGAAACCGCCCCATCTTCTGAGCGAGGAAGAGCGGAACAAGGTTGTCTTGCAAGACAAAATGTACATAGACATAGGCGCCACATTGGGGAAGGAGGCGATCGAAGCGGGTGTGAAGATTGGCGATCCAGTTGTGCCTTGGTCCCCATTCTTGCTTGTTCAAGAAGGGAAGGTTGCGATGGGTAAGGCCTTCGACGACAGGATAGGCGCCTTCGTGACGATGGAAGCGATCCGTAGCCTCAAAGAGATGGGCATAGCCCACCCCAATACGGTCTATGGGGCTGCCACAGTCCAGGAAGAGGTTGGACTTAGAGGCGCCCAGACGGTTGCGCATCTAGTTGATCCTGACGTGGCCCTAGTGCTTGAGGTTGACATATCTGGTGACGCTCCCGACATAAAGCCTTCAGAGGCGCCGACGAAGATGGGGAAGGGTCCGGGCCTCGTGACCTATGACAGAAGTATGATTCCGAACCAGCCCTTGAAGGAGTTTGTTGTAAGGACAGCGAAGGAAGCAGGGATACCTTTGCAGCTTTCTCAGGTGGCGAGGGGAGGAACGGATGCGGGCAGAATCCATCTGAACCGGGTTGGCTGCCCAAGCGTTGTCATCACTGTTCCAACAAGACACATTCACAGCCACGTAGGCCTGCTCAGCCTAGAAGACACTGAAAACGCAGTGAAACTAGTCGTCGAACTAGTAAAGAGGCTGAACAAAGGGACCGTAGAGAACTTCACGAGCATATAACGTGGCTAGGAAGTCGCCACTTCCTTAACTCTACCTCTGCCGAGAGAAGTGGATTTGACCGAGGAAAGAGTTCTGAAAGAGAGATTTCCGCCGTACTTCGGTTCCGAATGGGAGAAGAAGATAAATGACCCTAGTCACCCGAATTTCTGGAGATATGGTGTAGCCAACCTAGTCTTTTGCGATTCCGTTGGCGGCAGGAATGTAGTTCTTGATGTTGGCTGTGGGACTGGCGGCTCCACATGTTTCCTCGCCGCGGAATTGCCGTATGGACCTGATTGTTGGTGTAGACATTGTGAAAAATATGGTTCAAGTGGCAAAGGAGAAAGTGAGGGAGAAAGATTCCAGAAGTATGATCGAATTCGTCGTTTGTGATGGGCGCCAATTGCCTTTCAGAGATTCGAGCCTCGAAGCTTTAGTATCACGCGGAGACGTCTTTCCTTGGTTGATACCGCAGGAAAAGACCCTTCGAGAGTTCGGTCGAGTCATGGCATCCGAAGCCATCATAATGATGGAGACGGGTAATGGAGCCCTCATGAAAGTGAATACAACCTCCTACTATTTTGAGAGAACTCACGATGGGAAGATTGCATATGTAGTATGTGAAATCGATGCCAGTCGAGATCATCTCGTCACCTCTTACGTTCTGGGAACAACCAGCGATATTGCCCGGAAAATATCGCAAAATCCGGAGTTCATAAGAACTGGATGGTGCACAGGAGATGAATATTCTCTGGAAGACATCAAAAGAGAAACCGTGGAAGTTAGACAAGGGTTGACTACACATTGGCATACCGCGAATGAATTTAGAGATCTTTTCAAGACATGTGATTTTGAAGAGATCGAGGTAACGGGTGATGGTTTACTGATGAAACTACTCGCGGAAGGAAATCAAGGGAAATATCAGTGCATGAAAGAGCGACCAGAGTTATTCTTTGAAGTCGAGAAAAGACTTATCCCCTATCTAAATCCCGATAAGACACCAACAATCCTAGTGAAAGCATCAAGGATGAAGGAGGATCCTGAAAAACCTCATCAAGCTCGTGATTGAACTCGTGAAGGAGCTGGGCAAGACGACTGTGGACGGTTCTGCTGTCACATGATACCTAAACGCTGAACAATAAGAGGTCTAAGTTCCTCTTTTCTAAGTGGTTTCTGTAAAGTAGGGCATGACTTTTCTGGCTAATAGTTCACATGTCTCCCCGTATGGACTCACTATCTCGAATTCGAAGTGCGTCACCCCGCTCTTCAGGTATTCCTCGATTCTTGCGATGCAGTCTTCAGGTTTTCCGAAAATGGTGACATCTTCGCACGGTTCATCCGGAACTTCTGGAATATGCCTCCTGATTCTCTCAGAGGTCTCTATGTCCACAGTTAGGTGGCTCCAGTCAAACTCTTTCGTGACCATATAGCCATATAGCTGGAGCTGCTTGGGCCACCAGAGGAACCTCCTCTTTGCTTGGACGAGTGCAGCGGCTCTAGCTTCGTCGTAGTCGTCGGACAAGGCGGTGGTTACTACGCAGACTACGTCGATCTGGTTGGTGCTTCTTCCTGCCTTTCGAGCAGCGCCTTCCACTTCTTTGATGTCAGCCGCATACCGGTTGGGACTCATCATCTCTGCGAGCCACCCGTCCGCATAGACCCCTACCAGTCTTCTCGTCTTAGGCGAGTTTGCAGCCAAATATATCGGGATGCTTGGCTTCTGAACCAGCGGCACTTGTATGAAAGCCTTCGAGAGTTTGAAGATCTCCCCATCGTAGTCAATGATCTCCCCTGTCCAAAGCCTGCGGAGAACCTCAACGGTTTCCTTCATACGGGTAACACGCTTGTCCCACGGTATACCGAACGGATCGACATTCATAGCCTCGCCTGCCCCCAGACCTAGGATCGCCCTTCCTACTGAGATTTGATCCAAGGTGGCAACTGTCTGCGCCAGTACGGCGGGATGCCTCCTGTATGGGTCAGTGACCGATGTTCCCAGTGTCACGTTTCTTGTCTGCACCGCAAGCGTTGAGAGTAGGCTCCAAGCCTCAAGAGAGATGCTTTTGAAGTTCTCCAAGATTACGTGGTCCGGAACCCAAACGGAGTCGAACCCCAGGCGGTCTGCCAAAGTCGCATGCTCAACCATCTTTTGATATGCGGAAGGCTTGACCATGACACCGAACTTTGCCATAAAATCCGCCCCTCAACCTTCCATCGTATGTGATGGGGCAGGAATTATAAGAATAGCGGCCTTCCAGTGCGGAGCGTGAACGGGATCACCGGCTACCGTTCCAGAAGAGCCTTGTCTGTCCCATTGTCTTGATGTTCAGAGGTCTGATTGTCACAATGATTGGGAAGTCCTTCACTACCTTCCCCAGTACAAGGCAGTGGTGCGGCGGCAGGTCTCGGACTAGGGATACCGCGGTTTCAGCGTCAACCCTGGCTGCCCTAGAAACTGTTTCGAGGTCGTGCTCGTTAACGAAGTTCAAAAGGAAGATGTTGTCCGCTTGGCGGTATATGTTCTCGTGAATCGTGTTCGGCTGGTTGGTGATGAACGTTGTGAAGAGTCCAAAATGCCTCATCCGTGTAACCACATCGTCCCAGTATGTCTCCCTGAGGTAAAGGTGGGCTTCCTCAGCGAAAAGGAAGACAGCTCTGATCTTCCATTGCGAGAGGGTCTCTTGAAGCTTTGCCAGAACATACTCAACAACCATCTGACGATCCGTCGGCGAAGTGTCGCTTAGGTCTATTACTACCGCCCCGCCACCGCTGCTTTCGGTCTTTCTTAACAGTCCTTCAAGGTCTATGGCTTCAGCCATGTTGTCCGTGAAGAAGCCTGAATGAACCAGCGCATAGTAACGGGAGAACATGGCGTCGCGGACATGCTGGTTGCACTGCCACCTCTTGATAGCTTCGCCCAGCTCGTGCAGTGTAAGCATGCCTTTCTCCTGCAGGAACCGCCATATGTGCCGGAACTCGCGCGCTGAGGTTCCAGGTAGGTCAAGGGCATAGGTGAGCATTCTCATGATGACGTAAAGGTCTGTCTGGTACAGGGTTACCTTGAAATCTTTGCTAGGCGAAAGCACGTGAGTCCTATTGTAGTACTCGTTTTTCTGTTCGTCCGCTTTCAGACCAAGGTTTATGTATTCGCCATTCAGATCCAAGACGACAACGGTGGCGCCGTGTTCAACCAGACCCAAGACTAGCAGCTTTGAGAGATGAGACTTGCCAGTGCCCTTCTTTCCCGTGATCAAGTTCAGCTTTCCATCGAGCTCAGATGCGTCTATCAGAATCGGCGACGACTCTTGGGTAGTCCCAAGGCTTATGGGACGCTCCTTTGCGATCTTTGCCAGTTCCATGAGTGACTCCGTTGGCAATCGGCTTATCTTTGAGTGGGTTCGCGAGGGAAGCCAGGAATTCTCCAGCCTAAGTCCGTCTTCTGCAACTGTCCCATATATCTTGCAGACAAGTAACCGCGCATCTTGAATGTACAGTATATGCGACATAATGTCCAGCGGATCGACATCCTCACCCGAAGTAGAATCCTCGGCGGCGGGCTGACGGAGAAATTCCTCCATAACGCCCGGCACATTGGCAAACTGTATGTCTATGACTTGCGCGATCAGAGCCTTCTGGGCTTTTCTGTCCTCTATGATGAGGTATCCTCCCTTCTCCACATCCTCGTCGGGGAAGCTCAAAATTTGGATTGTGTTGCCAGCCTTCTTTAAGAGCCTCATCTCTTCTAGTCCTCGTAGCCCGTTCCAAAAGGTCCGAAGAGAGTCTTGCGGATGTTGCACCGCGGGACTACCTTCAGCCCGTACTCCGCCGCTAGGAAGCTCTGAATGCCCAGAACGTCATTCGCTGTGAAAGTTGAGTAGATGTGAGCCAGACGAAGGGTCTCAGGATAGCCTTGAAACATCAGTTCATTACCGAGAAGCCTCTCAACAGCCTTTATGCAGTACTCGCGGGAAAGCGCTCTGTCAATGTCCAACCGGAACGAGTATCCACCTTCAGCCAGTTTTGCCGCGAAGATCCTGCCCAACAGAGACGTAGTCCTTGATATGGACAATGGGAGATTCTCAACTTCTAGAAGGCAGGGCGGCTTCTGGTTTAGAGCTAGGTCAGTTATCTTCCAGCCCAGAAACCTTATTGTGGTCGCCTTGGAGAAGGCTAGAACAGAATTGGAGTTTCTCCGGGCAACTCTCAATATGTGAGAAATCGCGCTTACCGGATTTCCGGGCATTCCTGCGGTTAAGGACCCGTCCCACAGGATTATGCTTCTGCTGCTCGCAAAGGAGACGCCTGCCTGAATCCATCTCTCCACCAAGCTGCACAGATGGTTCTGAGTTTCAACAGGGGTTGAAGGATCCACGCTATGACCAGAGGATGCGTCAAGCCTCGGTTCGCCTGGAGCTTCTGATCTGCTTATCTCGGTAACATGGAATGGGAAAGGTCCGAGACGGACATACTGATAGTGCTGTTTCTCGTTCCATACGATGGCGCCCCTGATTGCGCAGATGCTTCCAGTCTCGGTCTCTCCGACCCTTATGCTTGAGACATCTATGCCAATCACCGTAGTTCCGTCCTTGATAGGCTCTAAAGGCGTCAGCAAAGTTGAGAAGGCTTTGCCGTGTAGGCGTATGGGGTCACTGGATATAGGTCTCTCCGCGGCGAACGATGGGAATTCGGCTTCGTAGGGCTGGAAGTGTTTCCCCTTTATGCTCTGCATGGAGTTGAGGCTTAAGTCCATAAGCCTCCTTGGGAAGCCTGTCTCTTCGAAGACTTGAGGAAAATTATATCTTGATCTTGTTGCATAGTGTAGTTGCTCAATCACCAATATTCACCAATTTACAATTTAACTGCGGTGTCGGTATATAAATGTTGCGCATGTACAACTTGAGCAATTCAATAAACAACATATGCAACAATATGCACAAAGGCATATGACGGACAGTGAAGATCAATGTCTGAAAAAAAAGAGACGGGATCCAAGACAGAGAGACCTCCAGTGCGCATAACCATGAAAGTCGGCAGCATGGAGTTCGAGATTGAGTGCAGGGAAGACCAAGTCCAAGAGATTGTGCAGAAGATACTCTCCACAGTATCTGAATACGCGAACAAGCCTATGCCCTCCCCGGCTGAGAGTATCCCCACCCCAACCCGAGCTGAGACCTGCCGAGGCATACTCGAGAGGATCTGGAAGGAAGGATGGTTCGTTGAACCTAGGTCTCTGAACGACATCCACGGGGAGATGACGAGGATCGGGTATCACTACGACCGGACCGCCGTTGCACATGCCCTCCTTGACCTCGTTAGGGATGGACTGCTAACCCGAGAGGGAAAGCCCCGGAGATACGTCTACGTGCAGAAACGACCGCCAAATGCCGGGTAGTCAGAACCTTCCTCAACTCAGGATGCTAGAGGTGGGCGGACTGAAACCCAGAGCCATGAGGGGCGGCGAACCTGAAGAGGCTCCTGTCCTGGTTCTTTCCCATTGCATCCTTGACCGTTCCACAAGGTGGTGGCAACCCGGAAAGAGCATCGCGCAGAATCGAGGACCTGTAAGTCAGGTTATCGAGTTTCTTTCTGCACGAAATGTTGGCGCGGTTCAGCTGCCATGTCCTGAGTTCAGCTTCTTCGGAAACCCGCGAGCTCCCGCGACAAAGAATGAGTACGAGAGCTTGCCCGACTTCCGGTCGCATTGCGAGAACCTAGCTAGGGATGCCGCTCAGCAACTGAAAACCTTAACCGCTATGGCCTGCAACCCGAAGATCAGGATATTGACCGTCATCGGCGTGGAGCGTTCACCATCATGCGGTGTAGAGTTCACACCACGCACTGTGAATGGCGAAACCCAATACGTGAAGGAAAAGGGACTTTTCATCGAGTTCCTGAAGAAGAAGATGAGGAATCTGGGTTTGACGATGCCTTTCTTGGGGTTGGATATGCGTAGACCCGAAGAGTCTGTCAAAAGACTAGCCCATCTTCTAAATAACATTCGCGGGGAATGAGGAAGGCTATCTTCATGCTAAGCTGAGTTCGGTTTCACCGTTGACGGCCTCAGCTCTTTCACAGTGTCTTCTGTTTTTCTTATGCCTAGGGTAGTTATGCGATATTCTCCTTCCGCAGTTTTCTCGACGAGACCATCTGAAGTCAAGCGCGGTATCTCATTTGATATGGTTTTCCGCGCTTTTCCCGTAATTTTCGCGAGCTCAACGGAAGAAAGGGTCTCTTTGGGTGCTATCCCCAGCTTTCTCCCAATGTACGACCCCAGAAGGGCTAGGCAAACCGCATCCCTAGCCGACAGATCGAGTCCCGCCGCGGAAACAGGTCCTTCCGAAGTAATCTGCACGAAGCCTGCCAGTTTCTCCGCCAGTTCGACAAGGTTTGGCGCATAGGTGATCTTCTGGGCTACTTCCAGACTGGGATATATCTGAGCGAAGAAACGGACGATCGCCTCAAATACTAGGTTAATGTCGCCCTCAAAATCCGCCTTCGCTTCGCCGAACTCGATATGTACTCGAAGCCTCTTCTGTTCGCTCATGTTAGGGCTCCTCTCGAGGCTTTATTCTTGGCAGTATCTCGTCGAGAAAGGCTTTCACGCCTAAAGTGGTGATCCGGTACTCTCCACGCCCGATCCGTTCAACCCATCCTAGGCTAGTCAGCTCGCTCAACCTGGCGCCCACTGTTCCCGATTTCCCTCCGGTCAGCGTCATCATCTCGCCAGACGTAAGGGAGTCTCTCTCCAGTCTGCCTGCAGCGCGTCCGACATAAGCCTTGATGAGATGCAGCGTTATGATGTCTCTTTCTCCAGATATCTTTTCTCGGGGGACAGTTACGACAGGTCCTTCGGGCGCGAAAGCTATCAGCCCCTTCACGCTGTCAAGTAGCCTTTCTAAGTCAACCGTCAAGGTCAACCCCGAAAGAAGCTCGTAAGCTGGAAGAATCTTGCCGATGAAGCTCAACAATGACCGGATAACGTCGTCTGGCTTTCCTCGGAATGTTGCTTCTATATCCCCGTACTTCACCAAGACCTCAAGATTCGCTTCCTTAACGCTCATGTGAGTCCTCCTTCCTCAGACTTTCGCCATCTCTTACTCGGCTCGTGTCAGTCATTCGCAGAGTGGCCAGGCTTCATCTCCGTCTGCGCGTCCACAGGATTCGTCCGTAGCCGCAACGATCTCGGATCGCTGCCGTTCCTGTAATATGCACCATAATTTAAAAGATTTGCCACATAGACACGTTCTTCAATGCAGAAGATCGCAACATCTTAAGAGGTCTCTATGTTTTTATATGCTTGAGGAAGAATAGAGATACGGAGCGAAGGCAAGATTGGATGTGCCCAAATCTTTTCCCCGGCGTTTGAGT
>Ga0315314_1004010_pt1 | contig 11229 bp, 10 predicted proteins | sample TDP9_MG_FD_203631 | JGI IMG/M metagenome (GOLD analysis project Ga0315314, IMG submission 203631) | Freshwater sediment microbial communities from Lake Towuti, South Sulawesi, Indonesia - TDP9 | ecosystem: Environmental > Aquatic > Freshwater > Lake > Sediment | place: Indonesia: South Sulawesi... | reverse complement strand
CTCTCACAACGTTGTGAGCTTGTTTTTCAACCTTCTCTCCGCGGGGGTTGAAGGCTATGGCGAGGCCCACTCTTCTGAAGAGGGGTATCAGGGTTTCGTCGTCTCCAACGGCTGCGCATTCCTCCATAGCTAAATGAAACCCTTGCAGGATCGATTCCAAGGCCTTATCTTTGTTGTGGAATGAAACGTTAACCTTCACTTCCCCCGTGAGAAAGCCGTTTTTCACCATCAAATCGTTGGCCAGGTAACAGTCCACCCCTATCTCCTCCTCGATTCTCTGCGCCAAAATGTTCAGGCCTGCGCTGATTAGTGCCACCTTCAGCCCTTCCTTTCGCAGGGTGGTTACGACCTCTTGCGCTCCCTCTGTATAGGGTATATCTAAAATCATCTGTCTGATTCTATCAAATGGTAGGCCTTTCCAGAGGGAGGCGTCTAGTCGAGCCCACATCTCATAGGTTATCAAACCTTTAAAGAATCTTTCAGCGTATTCTCTGCCCCTGTCCCATGTGCCCAGCCTCTTGTGTAAATACTGCCAACTACTGGGAACCTGTATCAGCGTTCCATCGATGTCGAAGACCACCAGCTTCAGCCTTCTCATTCCCAGCTTCCCCTTTTTCCCTAGTGATTGAACCTTACTTCATCTGCGGTTAAGCTAAAGAACCTTTCGCGAAGCGAGCAATAAGCTAAAATGGTGGCTTTACCACCAATCTATCGGGGCGGGAGTACGAGGGCGGGTAGAGAGAGTTTAGCTGTATTCTCTACCGAAGCCTAGCCAGGATAGGGCGCGAGCCTCCTAAGCTCGTGGTCGCGGGTTCAAATCCTGCCCCGCCCGCATCAACCCTATTTTGCAAAATGCCCGAAAATTATGCTTTATTCACCAAAGGAGGTCACAACGACATAGAGGTTTCACTTTTCGTTTTGAACCTGCGCTAACTCCAATTTATCCAGTCGCAGGATGGGAACCATCACTTTTTCTTTGGTTCTTTCCATTAAGGTCATTCGGTTGCCAGTGGGTCCTTAAAGGCTAGGTAAAACTTTTTCCACGAAACTTTTCTTAAAGCCAAAAGTTCTTCATCGTGTGTATACATGGTTGAAACCTTGCTGGCGATAAAGTTGGCTATGATCAACGCGTCTCTTCCTCCAAGTTCAAGCTTCGCAGCCAAAGTGAGCCCGATAATGCACGTTTTTCTTGTTTGATTAAAAAACTCCACATAGGGATGCTGCAACAACATTCTCAGCCTTTTCCTTGCCTCCAGCGAAACCCACTTCTGGCCGAAAACGAGGGTATGATAAGTTTCATGCAGTATCGTTGGATTGATGGCCACTCGGTTTTCAGGCGATAGGCTGAATAACAAATCCTTTATCCTCTCATGCTCAGGGTAGGCCGGATCCAAAGAATAGCACAAAATGTTTGTGTCCAATCCAATAGCCATTCACGACGTTCTCCAAACCGTTTTCATCCTTGAAGGAGGCCAGTTCTCCGGTTCACCTGTTCTCGGCGGATCAGAAGCTATGGTTTTTCGAAACTCCTCCATGAAATCCACACGCTTGCCTGGAACGATCACAAAACCCTCCGGCGTCCTCTTAAGAATCACAACGTCACCGATCTCCTCCCTTAACTCAAGCGGGATGCATACTCGTCCTTTTGAGTCCATCCTCAACCGAAGCTCCATTTTCCCACCCATATTATGTGGGAAATCAGCACATTTAAACTTACCGATTCGATGAGACCTCACTCAATCAGCCACTTGAAAAATGGTGTACAGAAATTGATTGACTCATTGGCAAAATTGTTCCGAGGTTTGAACGAGGAGTTTAAGCCAGCCCGCCCACTATGGACGAACTCCGTCGCCTTTGAAAGGGTTTACCCGAGTTTATGGCTAACGTGAAGCGGGGTCTAGGTTTCGTATCCGCTGAAGCTCATTATTAGGAACAGGAAATACATGGAACACATGTGTACCTGCATGATGTGCCTGATTAAGCTTCAGGCTTGATCACTATTGTGATTTTTTTTACTGCCGATTCACATATCTTTCTGATTCCTCTTTTGCCCCGCTCGTAGTCTACCTTGATTAACTTTAATTCTTCTAGGAGACGTACCTGTTCACTTATGTAGGCTTCGCTCAAATCTAACCTTTCAGCGATTGTTGAAACGTCTAGACGCTCCTCCGAAAGTAGCTGAAGTATCCTCAAGCTCGTTGGGGTTAGTGCCTCAACCACCTTTAAAGCTTCTTCGCCTGTTGCCACCATCTCCCCTAACGCCAAATATACACCTTCTCACAGCGTACAGAAATCAACTATACCAATTTTGGTAATATTTATGGCATTTTGTTATATTTATCGGTTATTGTTGAGCATAGGCTTTCGCCAAGTTTTCTATGGGTTCTTCTTATTGGTCGGTTTTCCGGTAAGTAGGGTGGGCTTTTACGATGTGTTTGAGCTTAAAGCCATAGCGATATATGCACCGCAACTGCTTCAAAAGAGAAATAGAAGAAATTTTTAGACGATAGGTCTTATTAAGAACCCAGCTTCTGTGATGCGCTTAGTATAGTTGGCTAATTAGTGTCTATCTTGGAATCAGGTTCACCAAAACTTGTGCCCTTGGAGCCTTACTGAGTCAATACCTTTCCATCCAATTTTTTGAATATTTCTTCAACTCTCGGCTTTGCCTCTCCCTTAGTTTCCATTGAAATTTGTTTCATTGCTTGCAACGGCTTCTCAATCTTTTTCTTTTTTACGTAACCAGTCTAATACAACCCACGGCGCTTCACATACTGTATGCCACTAAATTTAACCACTTAACGCATAGTATAGGTTAATCAAAATATTTATAAATAATTACTTATGTTTATTCATGTAGATGAATCTAAACTAGGAGCCATGAGTGATGGCCAAGGCTAAAAAGAAGGCCAAGGGAAAAGGAAAAAAGAAGAAATAAGACGCTGTCGGCTCTCCAAAAGAGAACACTCCAATTTTTTAGCTTATACCCTGAAAATTAAGGTCTCTGATTTGTGAACATCAGTTAAGCGCTAGTCATACGCTACTAAAACAGAACTTTCATCATCAACAAGATAATCACTCCGATGGATTTGTACCCCTATCGGTTGTGTTGAAGAAACGTGTGGAATATACTAAAGGGTACCTAAAACTCAAAGAACCTTGAAAAAATATTTGCGTGCCATCGTGGAACCATTTACGGGAAAATCTGGTGATGGCATTTAGTTACTATTTGTCTATGGAGAATTTCTCGCTCCATTTGTAAAAGCTCCACGCTCCCGACAGCTTCGGAAGGGCGTTGGAGATTCCAAAAATTGTCTTCTTAAATGAGACCCAAGGGCTCCTTCCTTCTCCTATTAGAAGTTTGTAGAACAGTGTTGAGAAAACAGCCGCGTCTTCCCATAGAGTTTCAGATAATGGGGCTATACAGTATTGGCAGCCAGCATCAGAGAAGGCCCTCATCATATCCACGTGCCCAAGCTTACAGGCGGAAAGCACCACAAGCCTTGGGACTTTAGATCTTGCCTTGCCCTCCCATATGCCACGTAGATCACTTGAATAGACTTTACTCCCAGACGGAATGTTTATCCAAGACCCTTCTGCTGGGTCAAAATCTCCATGAGCCGATATATGCAGGTACGGCTCTCCCATCTCTTTAATTTCCCTGAGAAAACCATTCTTACTCCTTATGGCCCTAAATCTCGTCCGTTTTTCAAAGCCAAGAATACGCATTAATTCCCAAAGTAGACGACCTTCGGACATCCCCTCCTTAGGCTCAGAGGTACACTCAAGTATAAGTAGCCGAGCTCTTCGTCCCATCGCGATTTACCCTTTTATAATTTTAAATGCCCATTTTTCCCTCATCATTCACTAAGCACAGCTATTTTGGGGAAGCAGGTCTCACGTAACTTTTAAAAAGTTTATAGGTGTTATTAGCATTTCGGTAGTATTTACAAGTATTTAGCTATATTAATGCTAAACAGATCGATGAGGGACGGAACCGATGCTCAGAGGCGATCGACATGCAACCATACATTGTAATGGTAAAAAGCAAAGACAAGATAGTGAAATGTTTTTTAAGCGGAACATCGCTTCCGCTAAACAACTTAATAAAGCTCTAATCTAAAGTTTCAGGGCGGAATCGGTATGGCGGAAGGGTTGCACGCTAGGAGCATCGAAGAAGTTTTTCAGGCTTTGAACACGACAGTTAAGGGTTTGAGCAGCGAAGAGGCTGAACGGAGGCTCGGGGAATACGGACCCAACGAGTTGAAAGAGGCTGAGAGGGTCACCGCCCTAGACATCTTTCTCGACCAGTTTAAGGATGTATTCGTGATCATGCTCATAGTTGCGACCGCAATCGCGTATTATGTTGATCTTACGAAGGGTGAGACCCCAACCGACGCCATAACCATAGCCGCGATCGTGGTTCTAAACGCCGTTGTCGGCTTCATCCAAGAGTACCGCTCCGAAAAAGCCATCGAAGCCATGAAGAAACTTACGGCACCCAAAGCTCGGCTGATTCGAGACGGAAAAGAATCGCTTTTACCAGCTAGAGAAGTGGTGCCTGGAGATGTCTTTCTGCTGGAAGCTGGTGACCGTGTTGCGGCAGACGCCCGACTGTTAGAAGTGGTTGATCTGAAAACGGATGAAGCGGTTTTGACCGGGGAGTCCACCCCGGTAGATAAGGTAACAGGTGCTATCGATGAACAGACGCCTGTAGGCGACAGAAAGAACACGATTTTCATGGCTACCCATATCATGTATGGACGTGGAAAAGCTGTGGTAACATCAACGGGTATGAAAACCGAGTTTGGAAAGATCGCTGAAATGGTGCAGGTGATGGAGGAGGAAAAGACGCCCCTCGAACAAAAGCTGGAGAAATTCGCCAAAAAAATAGGGGTGATCGTGGTAGTCGTATGTGCCGTAGTCTTTGTCCTGGAGCTTCTAGACCCTGCAAGACCGGGCACGGTGATGGATAGCTTCTTAACCGCCGTTGCCCTAGCGGTTTCAGCCGTGCCAGAGGGGCTTCCAGCAGTAGTCACCGTCACATTAGCCCTGGGCGCCCGGGAGCTGGCGAAACGAAACGCGATCATCAGGCGGTTATCCTCGGCTGAAACTCTCGGTGCAACAACAGTAATCTGCTCCGACAAAACTGGCACCCTAACGAAAGGCGAGATGACCGTTCGCAAAATTTACATGAACGGTGAAATCGTAGAAGTTACCGGAGTTGGCTACGAGGCTAAAGGCGACTTTACGCTGAGAAACGAGAGCATTGACGCGAAGGAAGACCCGAACTTAAGTCTCCTACTCATGGGCGCCACTTTATGCACCAATGCCAACTATGACGGAAAAAACGTGATCGGCGACACCACCGAGGGCGCGTTGATCGTCGCCGCTGCTAAAGCCGGTGTCATGAAGGAGAATCTGGAGGAACAGTACCCGCGCGTCCATGAGATTCCGTTCACTTCAGAAAGGAAGCGCATGACCACAATGCACAAAGGTTCTGAAGGGAAGCTCTTGGTTTTCATGAAAGGCGCCCCCGAGGTTGTCTTAGGCCGTTGCACGCGCATCCTTAAGGATGGAAAAACAAAGAAGATGAGTGAAAAAGAAAGGGAAGCCGTCCTGAAGGCTAATGAGGGTATGGCTAACGGGGCGCTTCGAGTGCTCGGTGTAGCCTTCAAGGAACTAGCAGGTATGAAGCCAGAGAGCTTCAACAGAAAAGGTATGGATGAAAGCTTAGAGAAAAACCTCGTCTTCATCGGTTTAGCCGGAATGATCGACCCTCCGAGGGAAGAAGCAAGGGAGGCCAACCGGCTGTGCCAGCAAGCCGGTATAAAAACAGCCATGATCACGGGCGACCACAAACTCACAGCCGTGGCCGTGGCTAAGGAGATCGGCATGATGAGCAGCGGCATGGCGTTGACCGGCGAAGAACTTGACAAGATGAGCGACGAGGAGTTTGAGAAGATCGTGGAAGACGTGGCGGTTTACGCTAGGGTTTCTCCGGAGCACAAGCTCCGCATCGTGAGGGCGCTTAAGAAGAAGGGACATATCGTTGCTATGACAGGCGACGGCGTAAATGATGCCCCCGCGCTTAAACAGGCGGATATCGGTGTCGCTATGGGAATCACTGGCACCGACGTGACCAAGGAAGCTGCGGACATGGTTTTGGCGGACGATAACTTCGCAACCATAGTGAAAGCCGTAGAGGGTGGGCGAACGATCTACGACAACATCATAAAATTCTCCTTCTTCCTCTTGAGGTGCAACTTTGATGAGCTACTTATCATCGGCACATTCGCGCTGCTGGGCTTGGAGCTTCCTCTCACCGCGGGTATGATCTTATGGATTAACTTGGTGACTGATGGAGCCCCAGCGATAGCGTTAAGTCAGGATCCTCCTTCAGAGGACGTTATGGAACGTCCGCCCAGAAAACCAGAGGAGGGGCTGCTTCATGGAAGACTCGCATCTATTTTGGCCACGTTTGTCACGCAGTTTGTTGGAACAGCCCTCTTGTTCTACGTGGCATATTACATGTGGCATGAACCTTTGGAGGAAGCTAGAACTCTGGCATTTATTCAGGCTACGATGCAGGAGCTCGTCATTGTGTGGAATTGTCGCTCAGAGACGAAGAACGCCTTCAGAGTAGGGTTTACAAGCAATAAATATCTTTTGATGGCCGTTGTCTTCTCTGCAACCATAACTCTAATGATGCCCTACACTGGAGTATTGTTTGGCGTTACGCTATTTGAGACGGCTCCGATGACCTTACAGGACTGGGCGATCGTTACACCGTTCGCGCTATCAGGGTTCCTCATCCTACCTGAAGTCTTCTACAACAGAAAAATCCTACGCTGGAGTTAGGCTTTAAAACCCCTCATTCGGTGCACCGTCTCAGAACTCTATCGCTCCGGCTACCATCTTATGTGCATAGAAAAAGAGGAAGATTACGATGCATATCCACTCTCGGTGGTAACAACCTTTCGCCAGCGCTTGAGAAGGCGGCTCCTCTAAATGAAGAGTATGACGAGCATTATGGCGATCACAACCAGTAGGAATAGTATGATTGGAAGAAGGGTTGTGGTTAACATAGCTATTACTATAGCGACGTAGTCTCTCCACTCTAAACCTTCCTTTCTCCTCTTCCTTCTTGTCAAGAAATTCTCTCTCCACTCTTAAAGTCTATTTCAAAATGACATGCCACCCAATGTCCGCCAGCTTGTTCGATGAGGAAAGGCTCCTCAACCTTGCATCTTTCCGCGGCGTAAGGGCATCTTGGGTTAAAGCGGCACCCAGGAGGAACGTTCACCGGGCTCGGTACGTCACCAGTTAGAAGCACCTCTTCTTTCCTGAACTCTGGGTCTGGAACGGGGATGGCCGCCATCAAGTGAAAAGTGTAGGGGTGCTTTGGAGAATAGTACAACGCGTTTTTCTCCGCTAGCTCCACGATTTTACCCAAGTACATGACTCCCACTCTGTCGCTCATGTGGTGAACGACGGCTAGGTTGTGGGAAATAAACACGTAGGTGAGGCTCAGTTCCTTTTGGAGCTCCTTCAGGAGGTTCAGAACAGACGCTTGAACCGACACGTCTAGGAAGGAAGTGGGCTCGTCCAGTATGAGAAAGTCCGGATTGACGGCTAGGGCTCGAGCCACGGCTATCCTTTGCCTCTGACCGCCGCTGAACTCGTGGGGAAATCTGTAGAGGTGCTCCTCGCTCATGCCAACTTCAACGAGAAGCTCAAGGGCTTTTCTGTAGGCTTCAGATTTACCAGACGTGATGCCATGTATCTTCATCGCTTCAGTCAACATGGAATTAACCGTCTGTCTGGGGTCTAGAGAAGCATAGGGATCCTGAAAGATTATCTGCATTCTACGGCGTAGATTTAACAACTCTCTTCTGCTCGCTTTTGTAACGTTGACGCCATCGAAGTAGACTTCTCCCGCGGTCGGTTCGATCAGCCTCAGGATGCTTCTAGCCACGGTTGTTTTTCCTGAGCCCGATTCGCCGACAAGCCCGAAGGTTTCTCCTCTACGAACACCGAAGCTGACTCCATCAACGGCCTTCACGTGCCCAATGATCCTTTGGATTATTCCGCTTTTGATTGGAAACCATGTTTTTAAATCCTTAACGAGCAGTATGTTTTCCATTTTAACCACATCCGTCAACGATTTAAGTAGCAAGCTACTTCATGGTTTTCTGCGACTTCTTTGAGTTCAGGGGTTTTTGTTTTGCATTCGGGCATGGCGTATGGGCAGCGTGGATGAAAACGACAACCAGAGGGAGGATCAATCATGTCTGGAACAGTTCCAACTATGGACTCTAACCTCTCCACGGGCTTCGTCACGCTGGGGATGGCCCTCATCAACATCACGGTGTATGGGTGAAGCGGTCTCCTGAAGATCTCTGTCGTTGAAGCAACCTCAACAACATTTCCTCCGTACATGACAGCAATCCTGTCAGCTATTTCGGCAGCCACCGCAAGGTCGTGTGTGATCATCAGGATTGAGGCGTCTACTTTGTCTCTAAGCTCCCTCAGTAAGTGAAGTACTTGAGCTTGAATTGTCACGTCTAGGGCTGTCGTTATCTCGTCGGCTATGAGGATCAACGGCCTCCTAGCCAGTGCCATCGCAATCATGCATCTCTGTCTCATGCCACCCGATAGTTCGAAGGGGTACTGAGTCAGGACCCTCTCTGGATCTGGTAACTTAACTAATTGAAGCACGTCTAGGCAGAGGGCCCTAGCCGTCTTTTTGACGTCATCCTTCGAAACCTTCATGTTATTGGTCTCGTTTTTGTACTCCATTTTTCCCGAGAGGAAATCAGCGTAGCTTATTTTCTTTCCCTGACGTTTTTGGGTGATCGCCGCACTTTTTAACGCGTTCGTATCAAGCATAAAAACTTCCTCGAGCTGGGTTCCCATCTTCAAGACAGGGTTAAGGAAGGTCATCGGATCTTGAAACACGGACGCTATCTCCTTTGCCCGTAGGGCTCTCATTTCATCCTTCGACTTTTTAAGCAGGTCCTCGCCCTTGAAAAGGATCTCTCCACCGAGGATGTGCGCGTTTTCGGGTAAAAGATTGATCACAGCGAGGGCTGTGACAGATTTACCGCAGCCCGACTCTCCAACAAGGCTTAAAACCTCGCGTTTATACAGCTCGAGGTCTACACCGTTTAATGCCTTAACTTCACCTCTGTACGTGTGAAAATTTAATTTTAGCACCTTGATTTCAAGGATAGGTTCCTCTTTCCCCATAACTTCGCTACCTCCAAGACTATCTCCTAAGCCTTGGATCCAACACGTCCCTGAGACCATCCCCCAGGAGGTTAAAAGCCAGAGTTATGATAAGAATTGTTAGCCCTGGAAAAAGGATCAGCCATGGGGCTTCAAATATGTGGAAGTATCCGTCGGACGCCAGGTTGCCCAGCTCTGGGAGGGCTGGGCTCGGCGAGAAGCCTAGGAACATCAAAGCTGAGAATGTTAGGATGACGCCTCCATAGTCTAGGGTCATCTGGACCAGCACCGGATATATTGAGTTGGGTAGTATATGTCTGAAGAGAATTCTAAGGTGCCCCGCGCCAAGTGCCCTCAACGCCTCGACGTAGGCTTTCTCCTTTTCACTCAGTATTTGGCCTCTCATAAGCCTGACGTATGTGGGCCACCAGACCAAGAGGACAGCTATCATCAAGTTGGTTATGTTTCTACCGAACATTGCGGCGAAAACCAGGGCTAAAACCAAGCCCGGAAACGCGAAGAAGATGTCTGTGATTCTGAGTATCGCTTCATCCACCTTGCCGCCAACGTAGCCCGCCAAGGCACCAATCGTTACGCCAATCGCCGATGCCCCAGCCGTTATGACAAAGGCTATATACATGTCCAGTGGTATGGCCAGTATTATCATTTTAAGCAGGTCTCTGCCGTAACCATCTGTGCCCAAGGGAAAGGATTCGGGGCCGGGGTGTATAGCGACCCTGGGTCCCCAGTTGATGAGCGGGTTGTTCCACTTATAGTTCCTTGAATAATCAAACGTGCTCGCCAAGCTTGGGTCAACAATCCGATGTGCTGTTAACGCTAGGACTATGAAGAAGATTGACATAAGCGAGCCCGCTACGATCAGGGGGTTTCTTCTGAGAAGGTAAAGAGTATACTTCAAGTCGGCAAGTTTGGCTGCCATTTCTCCTTTCCTAGCGTTCTTCATGCTTCATCCTCCTCAGTACTTTATCCTTGGATCTAGGAAAACGTAGACTATGTCAACAATGAGGTTGGCGATCACGATTACGGTGGCGAGGACAAGGCAATAGAGTAGCAGAAAGTTGCTGTCGCCTTGGTACACTGCCCGTAGCGAAAGCTGTCCAACGCCGGGCCACGCGAAGACGTATTCTGTGATCATGGCGCCTCCGAGGAGGTCCGCGAAGAATAGGCCCGTGAGAGTCACTGCTGGGATTATTGCGTTCTTTAGCGCATGCCTATAGATAACTACTCTCTCCCTGAGTCCCTTGGACCTTGCCATAGTGATGTAATCTTGCCGCAAAACCTCCAGCATGCTGGCTCTAACTATCCTAGCTAGAAAGCCTAGACTGATGAAGGCTAGGACGAAGGATGGCATAAGCAGGTGTAGGAACGCGTCCCACGCGTACTCCATGTTGCCAGCTAGTAGACCATCCAATATGGGCATGCCTGTGACCCGGGGAACCGATCCGATTAGGCGTGAAGATACAGCCCCGCTGCTGGGAAGGTATGGAAGCCCCCATAGAGAAAAGTAGTAAAAGAATACCAGCTGGAGTATGAACCCGAACCAGTATGATGGAGTCGAGTAGCCTGTCAGCGCGATGATCCGCGAGACGTGATCTGGAAGCTTATTGTTTCGGAGGGCAGATATGATTCCCAGCGGTAATCCAATTCCAACGGTCAGTATCGTCGCGGCAATGGATAACTCGACGGTGAGCGGAAAGTGAGAGAAGAAAACCTCGCTGGTTGGTAACCCCTGCGCCCAAGCCCCTGAATAACCCCAGTCGCCTCTGAATACGTCCTGCAACCAGTAGAAGTATTGTATGTAGAGCGGCTTGTCGAATCCCTTAGCTTTAATTATGGCCTGTATTTGCTGGGCTGTCATTTTGGGGTGAATGTATTGAGCCCACGGAGCAAAGCCTGTTGGAAACCCTCTGCAAAGGTAAAAAACGATGGCGCTAACGCCAAACAATACGAAAATCATTAGCACTAAGCGTCTTATTA
>Ga0315314_1004009_pt1 | contig 11232 bp, 11 predicted proteins | sample TDP9_MG_FD_203631 | JGI IMG/M metagenome (GOLD analysis project Ga0315314, IMG submission 203631) | Freshwater sediment microbial communities from Lake Towuti, South Sulawesi, Indonesia - TDP9 | ecosystem: Environmental > Aquatic > Freshwater > Lake > Sediment | place: Indonesia: South Sulawesi... | reverse complement strand
CTGGCGGAGTGGCAGGAGATGGAAGTCGATTATCGAGCCTTCGCCACGCGCGCCATGCTGGCCGTGGCTGATCCCGGGAATGTATGGGTGGCCACGGACACCGGCATGATCCTGAAGTTGGTGTCGGAGTGCGGCAGCGATCCCCAAAACGTCGAAGTGCGGTCCTGTTTTATTCACAGGAACTTCAGCACGTCCTCCTTCCAATCCACTGTAAACAAAAATGTAACATTCTGCGGAAATAGCCGGGCGGGAGGCGTTTTTCGTTTGACTCCAGGCTGGATTGGGTGCAAGATGAAAGAGGTTCCAAGAGGTTCACGGGAACAGCGATCCGTACGGAACGTCGCGAACCCGGAGCGGTGATCCGTCAGCGGTTGTCGAAATACGATCGCTGACGGGGAGCAAAAGGGGAGCAGGCGAGCCGCGCTGGTGAGCTTCCCGGGGGCGAATCGGGCCGAGCGTTGAGCCGGAGAGACCGAAAGGTCCCGAAGAGGAGCAAGGCCAGAGGAGCCGCCGGGATTGCCGGAACCAGGCACAGGCAACGGGTTGCAGGCCTTGATCTTCCCCGTTTCCGGGGAAACCCGGACGAGGAAGGGAGTCTGACGCCGAACGGGCTTGTGAACAGACCGGCAAGGGATCAAAGAGGCAGGCCGGGAACAGGGACCCAGGAGAGGTGGTTCCGAAAGGGGCAGCCGCTCCTGGCGAGCGAAAGGCCGTCTCGAGATGCCGGCTCCGTCAGGACTTGCCCGGTTCGACTCCCGGAGCGCTGATCCGCCGCGGGGAAAAGCCGTGGCGGGGAGCAAAGGGAGAATCGACTGAAGGTCCTGATGCCACGCTCAGGCTGAGCATGCCGGCTGGAGAGCGAGCTGGAACGTGGGTCACTTGGAACCATTCTTTTTTTCGCCCGCCTGGCAAGCGACCTCGGACGAGTGACCACCAACCGCGTGCTCCGAGCGCGCCGGAGCGTGTGAGCCGGCCCGCCTCTTGAAACTGAACTTTTTCTTGCACGCGCGGTAGCTCACGAAGTTGTAGCGGCAGTATTCGCAACGGTAGGGATGGGCACCAACGGAGAGAAAAAAGCGCTGCGTCGCTGTCGCCTGGTAATTCTTTCGCGACCAGACGCTTAGGTCCATCCGCCAACATTTCGGACAACGGGCATAGATCAAACTGGACAATCGCCAGGTCCTGGCGACAAAACGCGCCCGACAACGGCGGCAGCGCAGTGGCCGAATACCTGCGAAGCTCCAGAAGCGCTGAGAGGCGCTTCGAATTCGCGAATAGCGCAGATCTCGACTTCCACAGAACGGGCACTCCACCATATGCAGTTGTGAATCCTATATCGTAGCCGAGCTTGCAAAAGCTGACTGCGCAAAATGTCCTGTACCAGCAACGGATTAGGTTGGCCCGACCGGTTCGGACACGCCTCGGCGCGCGCTCACGTACGCCGCTTGATATTGCCGAAACGCATCCGCAAGAGCAGCCCGGGCCCTTCCGGTCCGCCGGATCGCCAACCCTTCGATCGAGAGGACCGGCAGCAGATCTCGGGTAGTCGAAGTGATAAAGACCTCGTCAGCTTCTTCCAGGTCTCCGGGGCAGAGCGTTCTCTCTGCCACCGACACTCCGGGCGCATGGACCTCACGCAACAGCAACTCCCGTGTGACGCCGGGCAGACAGCCGGAATCCAGCGGAGGCGTCCAGATCCGGGCGCCCTGGGAAATGAATACGTTAGCTGAGGCGCACTCACTGACCTCGCCACGCTCGTTCAAGAGAACGACTTCATCAAAGCCCCTGCTCTGCGCTTCCTCGAGCCAGGCCAGGTTAAGAGCCCAGGAGATGATCTTGGCGCCTGTCAGAGCGCAGGCCGCGTGCCGCGCCTGGGCCTTGATCGCCAGAGATACTCCCTGTCCCCAATCGTTCAAGTCCGCAGTCAGGGCAATCAAGTCGAAATCACGATTGTTGGGGCCCTCCCACGTTCCGCCGCAGTTTCGAACGACCACGACCCTGAGGGTCGCGTTGTCCGCACGGTTGGCTTTGACCAGAAGCAACAGCCGGCTCCGGACGTACTCGGGATCCGAGGGAAAGGGGACGAGGAGCGCAGCCGCGTCTCGCCGCATCCTCTCCCAATGTCGCTCGAACGCAAAGAGCACTCCGCCTGCTACGCGGATCGTGCTGAACACACCCCAGCCTGCCAGCAAGCCGACCTGCCCGGGCGAGAGGATCCTGGCCGAGGACTCGTGAATCTCGTCGTTGTGCAGCACGAAGCGATGCATGAACGCTCTTATTCTATCGAAGCCGGCAGTCGAGCGAAGGTACCAACAGTACCAGACTCGCCTTCCTTCACCGCCAGTTGGGGAACAAGGAAGGCCTGGCGCGCCGGCAATCGCTGATCAGGTCCGGCACTCGCCTGCGCCGCTCGAGAAGCTGCTCCAGAACCCCCTCCAGGGCGTCCTCTTCCCCTTGCAGCCATTCCAGCGGAACCCGTTTGTAGGCCTCGTCCATCACCTCTTCGGGGAAATGCAGGACCTGGTCCAGCCAGGGCTGGAAGTCCTCCCAGCCTTTGATCCTTTCGTAGACCAGGGGCCGATGGTACAGCCCTTGCAGAGGAGAATCGGGGAAATCCCAATGCGGGCCGTTCAGCACGAACCCCTGATCGATCATCAGGGCGATGAACCGGGCAACGTTCTCCTCGGCAGCACTGTTGGCGGAAAACCCCGGAACGTGCGCCCGGAAAAAGACTGCCTGCCGGCCATTTGCGTTTGCCATCCACTTGTCGAACGCAAGTACCCCGGCGAACTCGTACAGGTTGGTCACTTGCCTGAGAAAGACATCCGGCAAGAAGTCGTAGATTGCGATCTTGTCGGGGCGCCCAGGGTACCGTGAGCCGAAGTGCCATCCCGGCCGCACGGCAACTCTTTGCGACCCCAATTGCAGGCAAACCTCGGCGTTCTCCCGCAAAAACTCCGCGGAGACGTGGATGATCGCCATCTCGGGCGCCGAGATCTGGAGATACCGCAAAAACACCGAAGCGACCAGCTCGTTGACCAGGATCCGCTGGTGCTGGGGATTGTTCTTGAACTTGACGACGTAACACTGCCGATCATCGGCCTGGATGAGGTGGGATTGCGCGCCCCCGCGCATTTTACGGATATGCCGGCGAGCCTCAAGCGGCATGAGATTCGAGTAAGCTAGTGGTGATCCAACGGGATCGCCGACAGGAGGCCTTCCGGCATGGCTGATGAGATCATGGCAAGCGCGTTTCCCATGCGCAGCAAAGAGGAAATCGCCCTCGAGCTGATGAAGTTTATCGCCGTTACGACCGGATACGGAAAAGGGCCCCCTGCCGCCGGTTACACCGGCAAGCCTACCAGGACGGCAGAGGAATACGCAGAGGCGCTCTTGCAGCTCTACGAGCGTTGCCGCGCAATCCTCGGGAAATGAACGGCGCCGGTCCGCTCGGCCTGTCCCCGGTCCAGAACGGGCTCCGTTGCCTTTATCTTCTCTTCGCCTTTTTTGCGGCAGCCTTCCGGGCCGTCTTGGCCGGACGCTTGACGGTCTTCTTTGCCGGACGCCTGGCCGCCTTCTTCGCCGGAGCCGCTTTCTTGACCGCCTTCCTGGCCGGCGCCTTCACCGCCGCTTTCTTGGCGGCTTTCCTGGGCGCCGCCTTCCTGGCAACCTTCTTGGGCGCCACTTTCCTGGCGGCCTTCCTGGGCGCCGCCTTCTCAGCCGGCTTCTTCGGAGCAGGAGGAACCGGCTTGACCTCTTCCACAGGCACTGGCGCGACGGGTACAGCCACCGGTTCGGCCACCGGAGCAGAAGGCTCTTCCTCTTCCTCCTCTTCGTCCGGGCCGTATTCCTCTAGGTCCGATTCCAATTCCACGTGCTCGTCGTTGTAATCAAAATCATCCCGCTCGTCATTGAGAGCGAGCCCGAAGACATCAAACATTTCCACTGCCTCCTGTAGGTGCGCAATCAACAGATAGAATACCTCGTTTTCACGGGAACGCAAGAGCGGCGGGGAAAAAACCAGCGATTCGAAGGCGGATGATGGCGCAAGCCGGTTCTGCGTCAGCGCTTCAGGGATGCGCTCCGGCCCACACCCTGACGCAGATTGGCTGCGGTGTAGCTCACCGCCGGTGCTTTGGCGCTGGATGCGCGCTGAGGGCCGCGGCTGGCGGCGGGCGCCCGGGATGGCGCTTTGCGGGAGCGCAGCGTGCTGCGGCTGCTCCGCCCCGTCGCGCTCCGCTTCTCGCCGGCCACCGGAATCAGAAGCAGATCACCCGCTTCCAGGCGCCCGGACAATTGATTCACGGCCACAATGGACTGCTCGGACATCCGGTATCGGCGTGCGATCGTGCGCACCGTGTCTTCCTCGCCCACCCGATGCACTCGCCAGGATCGCCTGCGCTCCGGCGGGACCGCCTCCAGAGCTGACGCCACTTTGTTGCCACTACCCTTGGGCACCCGCAGCATGTACCCGGCCGGGGCAAAGTTCTTGAGCAACGCAGGGTTCAGCTCGCGAAGCTGGGAAAGCGGGCAGTCCGTCAAGTCGGTCACCAACAGCAGGTTGGTCAGGGCCGCGATTTCAAGCGTGTCGTACCCGAGTGGCGAATCCGTTTCCACCCCATCCAGACCATGCTCCCGCGCGTTCGTGGCCATGATCGTGATGGCCACAATGATGGGGACGTAGTTGCTGGTCTCCTTTGGCAGAACGTTGCGCCGCCGCAGTTGCCAGAAATCGGCGTACCCTGTGCGGTCCACCGCCCGTTCGACAACGCGGGGGCCGGAGTTGTAGGCCGCCATGGCCAGATACCAATCTCCAAATCGATCATACAGGTCGCGCAAATGCCGGGCCGCCGCCCGCGTGGCCTTCTCCGGATCCAGCCGGTCGTCGCTGTAGGGGGTCTGCATCAGGCCGTATTGATTGCCTCGCGTGCGCATGAACTGCCACATCCCGGCGGCCTTCTTCCTGGAGACCGCGCGCGGGAGAAAGCCCGACTCCGCCTGGGCGAGGTGGATCAGCTCCTGGGGCACACCCTCTTCATCCAGGATCCTCTGGATCAGCGGCCGATAGCGGCCCGCGCGCCGCAAACCCGAAAGCAGGATCGCACGCCCACGCGCGGAGGAGAAGTAGTGGATATAGCCCAGAACCGCGTCATTGGCCTGTAGGGGGAGCTGCGAAGCAGTCGCACGGATTTCCTCGAGCACCTTGTTTTTCAGCCCGGGGTCGATCGGAAACGTCATGGCCGGGATGTCTTCCAGCGGCGCCTTTTCGAAGCCAGGCTCCGCAGTGATGTCCGCGGCGCCCAAGCCAGCCAGGTCGCAGCGATGGATCGCCTCGACCAGTTGATCGAGCCTGTGCTCGATGCTGCTGCGTTCCGTGGCGGTCAGCCCTTCCGGAGCGGAGAGCAATATATCGACGGCCCGATCGAACTCTCTCCGCGCCCCATTCTCATCCCCTTCCTGATAGGACTTCTCGCCGGCCTGGAAATGCCACTCGGCCCCGCGGACCAGCGCGGTCGCCCGGTTCTGGAACTCACTATGCCCCGGAATCAGCCTGGGGGGCAATCTCAGGTGGACCTTTGGCTCAGCCGGTTGCAGTTCCGGGGGATCCGGGGCAACAAACGGTGTGCCGACCGGTCTGGGTTCAGGCGGCAAGAAGGGATTCGAGAACCGGCTGGGCCTGGTTGGCAGACATCCGGTCCCGCCGATCAACGCCAGGAAGCATACAACACCTGAACTTTTCTTAAGGCGGCTCATTTACGCCCTGGCAAGAAAAATCTTAGTGCGTTTTAGGTCAGAAACTTAGACTTTATACCATCCCTTGGGGTCAGGTCAAGCTATGGTTAAGACGTTTAAGAAGCTCTGGAACTGAACGCCAGAATGACCATGGACGCAAGGCTGGGAACTACATCCGTAGGAGCGGTTTGAGGCCCGGCGCGGGCCTGGCGAGCCGGTAGATCCCAACCGGAGCGATCACTCGTCGAAGTTTCGTATCATAACAGTGATGAGCCAGCGCGAGGTTGCCCAGTCCGCTCCGGTTGCTCTCGCCAAGCTCAGTGAGCTGGAGGCGATGCTCGGATCGGCGATTCGGGGGAAAGCCGAAATCCTGCGTCTTTCGCTGGTGTGCTTGCTGGCCAGGGGCCACCTGCTGATCGAGGACGTGCCCGGGGTTGGCAAGACCACGCTGGCCCAGGCGCTGGCGCGCTCGGTTGATTGCAGCTTCCATCGCCTGCAATTCACCAGCGACATGCTGCCGAGCGACGTGCTCGGCGTGACCATATACAACGCGCACACCCAGGCGTTCGAGTTCAAGCAGGGGCCCATCTTCACAAATTTCCTGCTGGCGGACGAAATCAACCGGACCACGCCGAAGACGCAGTCGGCGCTGCTGGAGGCGATGAACGAGCGGCAGGTGACCATCGACGGCCGCTCCTACCCGCTGGCCCAACCGTTCATGGTCATCGCCACCCAGAACCCGGTCGAGCACCATGGGACCTATCCCCTGCCGGAGTCGCAGCTCGACCGGTTCTTCATGCGCCTCCGGATGGGTTACCCGGACCCAGCCAGCGAGCGGGAAATCCTCCGCAACACCGACGGGTTCCTGGGGGCGAGTGTAAGGTCGGTGCTGAGCGCCGAGGAAGTGCTTCAGCTCCAGGGTTGGGTGCACCGCGTCTTCGTGGATGAGGCGCTGGTGGGCTACATGCTGGCGATCGTGGAGAAGACCCGCAGGCACGAGTCTTTCTCCCTCGGGGTGAGCCCGCGCGGAGCCCAGGCGCTGTATCGCGCCACCCAGGCGCTGGCCATGGTGGAGGGGCGCGACTACGCCCTTCCCGACGACGTGAAACGCCTGGCGGTTCCGGTGTTCGCCCATCGTGTGGTGGTCAACACGCGGGTGGTCCTCTCCCAGCGAAGCGCCGATTTGAGCGATCGCATTCTCCAGGAGATTCTCACCCTGGTGGAAGTCCCGCTTTAGGCCCGCCCTTGTTATGAGAACCGCGATCATCGGCCTGCCCATGGCAGGAAAAACGTCCCTGTTCACCATCCTCACCGGCGTCCATGAAGCGACGCGTCTCGGGGCGACGGAGGCCCGCGTCGGCATCGCCCGGGTTCCGGATCCCCGGGTCGAAGCGCTGGCCGAGGTCTTTCAGCCGGCGAAAAGCACCCATGCGACCCTCGAATACGTGGACGCTCCGGCCATTTCCAAGGAGACACTTCGCGACCCGGGCTATATTGCCGGGCTGCGGATCGTGGACGCCTTCGCCCACGTGCTCCGGGCTTTCCAGGATGAGAGAATCCCCCACGAACTGGGCTCGGTGGATCCAGTGCGGGACGCCGGGCATGTGGAGGTGGAACTGATCCTCAGCGATCTGGTGGTGGTCGAGAAGCGCCTCGACCGCCTGGAAAAAGACCGCAAGAAGACAAAGAGCCCGGAACTCGACCGCGAGTTCGAGTTGCTGGAGAAATCGAAGGATCTGCTGGAAGCCGACAAGCCGTTGCGGGAGATGACGCTGTCGCCGGAGGAGGAGAAGCGTGCCCGTGGCTTTGGGTTCCTCTCGCAGAAACCGATGCTGTACGTGTTGAATCTCGGCGAGCCGGATGCGCCCCGGCTGCACGAGATGGAGGCCGAATACGGCGGCGGGCCGCTCTCCGGGCGCCCGGGGACGGCGGTCACGGCGATCTGCGGGAAAATTGAGGCGGAACTGGCCGAGCTTTCCGCGGAAGAGGCCCGCGAATACCTGGCCAGCTACGGGCTGGCTGAGCCGGGGCTGGAACGCCTGATCACGGCAACCTATGCGCTGCTCGGGCTGATGACCTTCTTGACCGGCTCGGAAACCGAGGTCCGCGCCTGGACTGTTCCCAAGCACAGCACTGCGCTCCAGGCCGCCGGCACGATTCACACCGATTTCGAAAAGAAGTTCATCCGCGCCGAGGTGATCAACTGGAAGGCGCTGGTGGAAAGCGGGGGCTTCGCCGGCGCGCGGGAGAAGGGCCTTCTGCGTCTGGAGGGGAAAGACTACATCGTCAAGGACGGGGACGTGCTGCTGATCCGCCACGGCTGAGGAAGAGGCCGGCCGCCCCGATCACCGCGCAGACGAGAACGAACCAGTCGCCGTAGCTGGAGTAGACGGTCCGTTCGGCGAGGTAGGAGAACCTGGTCCGCACCGCGCCTTCCACGTAAGAGGGGAGGTGCCGATAGACGCGCCCGGCCGGGTCGATGGTGGCGGTGATGCCGTCGTTGGTGGCGCGCAGGAGCCAGCGGCGGTTCTCCGCTGCCCGCATGCGCGCGATCTTCAGGTGCTGGTCGCGCGCGGCCGTTCGGCCGTACCAACCGTCGTTGGAGATGTTCACGAGCAGCTCCGCACCCCGGGCGGCAAACCTCCGCACCAGGTGCGGGAACACGACCTCGTAGCAGACGAAGGCGCCGATGTGGTGGTCCCCGGCGGCCAGCACCACCAGCTTCTGGCCGGCCGCAAAATCGCCCGCCTCCGTCGATATCTTTCGGATGAAACCGAACGGCCAGGGCACGAACTCGCCGAAGGGCACCAGGTACATTTTGTCGTAACGGCCGATCGGCTGGCCGGCCGGCGACACCAGCAGCGCCGAGTTCAGCGGCGCCCCCTGATCGTTGTAGGGAACGGCATTGAGCAGCAGGTAGGCGCCCGTGCGGCGGGCCAGGTCGTTGACCATGTCACGAAACCGCGCGTCCTGGTGGTAGTACATAGGCGCCGGGACTTCGGGCCACACGATCAACTGCGGCGGCGCGCCTTCCTCGGCCGCCCGCCCGGAGAGCAGTTCGAGCCGGCGATGCATTCCGGCTACCCATTGCTCGGTCCAGTCGGCGGTCTCGGGGATGTTCGGTTGCACCAGGACGGCGGTCTCGGCGCCGCGCCTCGCCATGGGAAGGCGGGGGAGGAGGTAGAGCAGCCCAAGGGCCAGGATCCAGGCGATTTGACGCCGTGGGCGGCGCAGGATGGTCAGGGCGAGCGCGGCGCCCAGCGACGCGAACACGAACGACAGCCCGTAGACGCCGGTGTACGGCGCCAGCCGCATGGGAACGTCCATCTCGATGCCGGCGTTGCCAAGGGCCAGCCAGGCGAACCCCAGCGGCCCGTGAGTCCGCTCGATCGCCACCCAGAGCGCCGGAACGGCGACCACTGCCCAGGAACGCGAAGCAGCGATTCCCGCCAGAAGGGCAAACACCCCCATGTGCAGCGCTTTGACCAGGAGGAACAACCCGAAGGCGGCCCAACTGGCGGCGAGGCCGAGCCCGCCGTGGACGTAGAGCACGGATTGGATCCAGTAACACGTCCCGGCCCAGTAGGCCAGGCCGGCGGCATAGCCCAGCAAGAAGCGGCGCGCGCGCCGCCGCTCCCGAACCAGCGCCACGACAAGCGGCGCCAACGCGACCGGCGCTAACCACGCCACGTCAAACCGCGGGAATGTCAGGATCAGCAGGACCGCCGTGAAGAGAGCCAGCCACAGGTTCAACATTGCGCGTCGCGGGCGCCCGCAGCCTGTTCCCTCACTTTTTCCGCCATGTAAGAGCTGCGCACGAACGGCCCGCTGAAGACCATCTTGAAGCCGATGGAAAGGCCGTAGTGGCGGTAGGCCTCGAACTGCTCGGGCCGGATGTAAGCAGCGACCGGCAGGTTCCGGCGAGTTGGCTGCAAGTACTGGCCGATGGTGGCCACATCGACGCCGGCGGCTCGCAGGTCGCGGAGCAGTTGGTTCACCTCTTCCGGTTCTTCTCCGAGGCCGACCATCAACCCGGATTTGGCCAGCGCCTCCGGCCGGCGACGGCGCGCAAACGCGAGGACCCCAAGCGACTGATCGTAATCCGCCTGCGGGCGGACGCGGCGGTACAGGCGGCGGACTGTCTCCATGTTGTGATTAAACACGTCGGGGCCCGCATCCAGGACACGGGCCACCGCGCCCAGGTCGCCGCAGAAATCCGGCGTCAGCACCTCAATCCGCGCCTCGGGCAGGGCGCGCCGGACTTCACGCACGGTCTCCGCGAAATGCCGCGAGCCGCCGTCCGGGAGATCGTCACGATTCACGCTGGTGATCACGACGTAGCGCAACCCCATCCCGGCCGCCATTCGGGCGACGTTGACCGGCTCGTCCGGATCGGGAGCCGGGATTCCGTGCCGGCCCTTGGGAACCGCGCAGAAACCACAACCCCGCGTGCAAACGTTCCCCAGGATCATGAAGGTAGCGGCGCCGCGATGGAAACACTCGTGGATGTTCGGACAGCGGGCGGATTCGCAGACGGTGTTCAGACCGACCCGGCGCAGGTCCCGCTTCAGGCCCTGGACCGAAACGAAATGCGTTTGCGGCTTGCGCAACCACTCGGGAAGCCGCGGCCCCGGCGGGCCCGCCGCGGGACTGCGAAGCGGATCATGACCCACTGCTAGTATTTTCGTACGATCGACCGGAAACCGGCGGTTTCGAGGTCCGCCTTGGTCTTGGCGAGGGCAGTGGATTCCTGGAACGGCCCGACCAAGACGCGGAAAAGTGTGTCCGTGGGCCCCGGGGCGACCACGGCGCGGAACCCCTTTTTTTTCAACACATCCACAATCAGTTCGGCTTCCGGCCGCTTGACCGCGGCAACCTGCAAGAAAATTTGCCCGGCAGCGGGTTCCCGGGAGGCCATCTCCCCGACTGGTCGCCGGGCGGCCTCGGCCGGCGCCGCGGGCGGGGCAGTTTTGCTCTCAACGCCGGGCGCCGGGGACGACGCCGCCTGTGGCCGCACGGGGGCCTGGGCGGGCGGCTTCTGATCCACCGGGGGGCCGCTGGCGGGCGCTGTTCCGAGCGCCGCCACCTTCGCCTGTCCCGGCTCCAGAGGCGCATCTGCGCCTGGGGCTGACGGAGCATGGCTCGCGGGCGCGGTTGCGGGTTGCGAAGCAGTTGTGGCCGGCAGACGCGGCGGGCTCGCCGCCTCCGGTACGGGCGACCGGGCGGCTGTAGCCGGCGGAGGCGGCTCCGGCATCGAGTTCCGCCCCATGAAGTAACCCAGGGAGAAGACCACTCCACCCAGGACCATGATGATGAAAATGATGCTGAGCAATTGCCGATTGCCCAACACCAGTTCGTATTCGCCTTCCTCGTTTCTCGGCATAGAGTTCTGCGTACGGCGTTGGGCCTGGCTACACGCGCGGCTCCGATGCCGCCGAGGTTGCGCGGTCCAGGGCACGCCCCAACGAGCCGATCATTTCCACGGGCAGCGGGACCACA
>Ga0315314_1004008_pt1 | contig 11233 bp, 11 predicted proteins | sample TDP9_MG_FD_203631 | JGI IMG/M metagenome (GOLD analysis project Ga0315314, IMG submission 203631) | Freshwater sediment microbial communities from Lake Towuti, South Sulawesi, Indonesia - TDP9 | ecosystem: Environmental > Aquatic > Freshwater > Lake > Sediment | place: Indonesia: South Sulawesi... | reverse complement strand
ACAGTAACCCCACGTTCGTCAAAAAATGTCTCTTCAGCCACCGCTCTCCTCCTTTCTATGTGGAAAGACAAGTCTTATCTCAACCAATATTTATATTACGAAAAGGCGACTCCAAAACGATTTGAGAAATTTTTAACATCGAGCTTTCCCTAAGGAAATACGTGACATTAATAGCTCGATATCTTCCATGACTATTCTTCATATTCAAATATTCTTGGAATATAAAATTCCCTTTTGAGAAACTGTTCCAGGAAGCTACTTTCGATTTTATATGACTCTGCGGGTTTTCTGAACGGTTTTTGCTTCTCAAACACTTCTGGTATCTTTCCTTCTATCCTAGTTAACCCAAAATCATTTCTATTCCTACTCCAATCAATCATAATTTCACCTTCTTCCGAAAGCAAATACATTGGAACCAGATAAACATGGTCCATTCTATACTCACCTATCTTCTTTCTTACTTCCTCATCGTCAACCGGCACGTTATAACGTCTTAAAAGCTTCAAATTCGTTTCCCCATATCTATTTCTTATATAAACCCTATTAAAGGGAATTTCACTAGGATCGCTCGTAACACCTGATATAATAACTATTGCACAATTATTTAACTTTTTCAATTCATCGAGGTTATATGGAAATGCTAAATCGCTCTCTGCGTACCTCTCAATCTGTAAATCTAATCTCTGTAATTCTTTAGGCATATTGTAGAAAAACTTTTCGATAAACCCTTTATATGGTTGCCATATCATTTCTTTTGTTGTGTCATACATTAAGTCCTTTATAAAATTAACATCTTCTATCTTCTCAAGCACTTTTGTCCCCTCAAAAATACCTTCATTATCACAGAAATTTTTGAACTCTTTTAACCTAGTATCACTCGTAACAAAGATGTCAACTTTATCTACATATAAGATATGATATCTATCAAAAACATTACCCCGACTTAAGCTATGCCTTAACTGGTAGACATATAAAGCTCCCATTAGAGCAAAGGGGCCCTTATCAATAAATTGTTTGAATTCTTCGGAAGAAAAATGTTTTAGTTTTTCTGAGAGTTCCGTTATTTTTAGGTCATCCCAGTATTTCCTTATCGGATCTTGATGAATAGTAAAACCAACAAAAAAGCCAAAAATTGTCCAAAACACGCAATCTTTTAGCAAATTTTTTGTCATATATGAGATTCTTGGCAATTTATCAATCTTCTTTATAATTTCTTTTAATGTCGCAACGCCGTTGAAATCGTCGTATCTGAAAAATTCATATATATCAATTTTATTAAAAAGGTAATCAAAAGATTTGTCCCTTCTTAAACAACTTTGCATAAACCGGTCCCAGTATTTAAAAATGTTAATTCGTGCAATCGTCTCTTCATTGGTAACAAAAGTTTTATTCCGATTCCTGCGAACATCAGACCAAATTTTTTGCAGCTCTGACTTACAAAAATAATCATCCTTAGAATGAATTTGCAAACCTCGAAACTTCAATTTCTTTTCAATGTAATCGATTATTAATTCCTCTGGCTCAGCTAATAAATTCTCACAACAAATATGCTGCATTGAAAACACAATTCTTTCTCTTGCTAATTCATCCGAACATAGTAACACTTCCCAAATATTTACCGGAGATAATAGAACTTGAAACTTATCTAATATCATTTTATATTCTTGAAGCGAATAATTCTTTGCAATAAAATTGTAAATATTTGTGTCAAAATAAATCTTTTTCATCTTACCTTGTCTGAATAAATTTCATTCTGGCTCTTATATAAGAAGTCTTAGGGCTTGCAGCCTCTCCTTAAGCATTTAGGCTTAACGCTCGATTTTAGGGCAAAGGAACAGCCATTTTCTTCTTCATTTTCTTAACTTCTTCTAATAATCCCTCTTCTGTAATTATACCCTTTCTAGCCAAAAGTTTGATGAGAGCCTCTTGAGTATACATGGTTGTAAGGAGTGCATCTTTAAAATCTATTGCTTGCGTTTTAACGGCCATCTTTCTGCTCCTTTTTAATAATTGAGTAAGCGTCGCCATCTATCAACTTTTATAATATTTATGGTATACGGTGTTAGACGACGTCTTATCTCATTTATTTGAGTCGTCTCACATAAATCGTCTCATCCACACCTTCCATCTTCATCTTATACCCACCACCTGTTTTGTAGATCAAAACCTCTGGGCGATATGCGTAATGGTATGTATACGCGTAAGATGATTGCTGCCAAATCTGTCCATTATCAAGTTTGAAGACGGTTTCTCCTTCCCATCCTTCAAAATCTCCTTCGATACGACTTTCAATAACATCGGGGGTATGAGGCGATGTCGCTTCAGTTAGTACTTCTGCCACATGCGTGGTATATGACTGGATCCATGAGTCGAGCCTGTCAATCTCTTCCGGTGAAAGCTTCTCAAGTCCGCACGCTTTGAATTCCGAAGCCGTCATCAATTGCTTAATACGTAAAACTTGCAGTTTGCTCCCTGTATCTTGTGCTGGCAGATCAGCTGCGACCGTAAAAATAAACATAACGATAACAGTCACGATATTGAGAGTTTTCATTTTATCTTCTCCTCTATATATTGGACGTCACCTAACTGTTGACCGGATCCGAAGTTCCGAGCAAAGCGAGGAATTTGGGTGGAGGTGCGAAGCACCGTAGCCGGATACACTCTGTTAGGTAATGCGAAATTAATCGAGAGGAATGAAATTACCTGAAATGTATGGTTCATAATCAATATTTACTACCTCGAAATTCAGGCTTTCCTCCTCGGCTATGATCCGTGTTATCGGTTTTGATTTTTTACTATTATAAAAATAGACCAAAACATTTTTTGGCGCTTTTTCTTTTTTACAGTGCTTGTGTAACTTCCTCAATACAAATTCTAAATTTTTCGCAAGTATACTCTCTCCTAGAGCAATCTTTCTATCTGAAAATTTGCTCATAAAATCTTTTTGCAGAGTGTTACTGAATTCTCTCCAATCGCAATATTCTTGAGCGTCCCAATTCATAAAGTACCACGAAAATATCTTATGTCGTAATACTTGTCCTTCATCCAGTTTAATTTCATCATCTGTGTTTTGTGAAAGATTATCCCACTTGCTTTCTATCAAGTAAACATTTTCCGAGGAAGCTATAATAGCATCAAATTCTCCAAATTCTGCAGTTCCCTTTATTCCACTTCGACCTCGACCGAAACTAGGGCGATAGAATACAAGACAACCTTCTGGTGCGGATTGATCATTAAACTTCTTTAGAATTTCCAGATATGGGTATTTTTTTTCTTTTTCTTTTAATGCCCACAAAGTAAGAGCATCTTCTCCGTAGCCAAATATTTTATTCATTTCCTATTCTCCAAATTTCGTTTTGCCTAACTTAAAATAACCGAAATACTTCGTTTATGCTTCCAAAACAAAAAACGGGAGAAACCCAATCCATTTTGAATAACTCCCGCTTAAATATTTCATTGAAGGTCGCATTGGATTTTACATTCGTATATGCTTATAATGAATCAATTATATAGTTACTTGTAGGACAAACTTATATACCTAAACGGTAAAGCGAGTTCGTTCAGGACCCAACCCGCTTCTCTAATTTTCATATCTCCCCATTTTGTATTCGCCCGTTCGACACTTTTCTTACTGAAGCAAAGGCATAATGTGTAAGCGGAGGTTTCTGCACTTCTCTTACGCTTAAATAAAGCCACAAATGAAGATAAAATGATAATAGCGGGTTAAGTCCGAAATATCCTGGTTCTGCAGGAGGAAATGAACTCATAGCAAAAATATTTGTTCCTTTTTCAAAGAAAGTTATACAGCCAACATCAAGTATGCACACAAAATCAGTACGTCTCTTAGGGTCTGTATGTTCCAACAACTCTAGAAAAACCTGAAATGTTTTAACGAGCGATTGTCTACATGAATATCCAAATATTAGACCAGCAATTTTATCCGGGAAAGCCGATAGCTTCTTAATTGATTCAACTTTTCCTACAGCGTCTTTTAACTCTTCCCGACCTAAATTTGATTTCACCTCAACTACGGCGTAAATACCTTCGATAGGGAAAAACTGAACGTTGTTTTCATTGTATAATAGAGGACATTCAAGATTATCATATATAACGATATCTAATTCCCGACTGCTTTCTCCAATTGAATTGAACACGATTCCTTTTCCAACGGAATATTTTTTTGGCAAATACTTTTTTAGAAAATCACGGAGCACATCCTCCCTAGATTCCCCTCTTCTAAGTGGATAATTTACTGCTATAGTAATTTCTTTGAACTCGTTTAACATTCTTTTAGAGACTCCTTCAAAGTACGTTAGCATATCAAACATTTCTGCACCTCCTGCAACCTAATATTATTATTTTATATAAAACAGCTCATTTGAGCTTCAGCCTGAATAACTACCTTCTTCCCCTTATAAACCCATCCAAAGTCGTAACCAATTTCAAATGCGCCTTTAAGATTATCAAAACCAGTCCTTTGTAATTTTTCTTAATATACAATTGGAGCCAATATTCTCTAAATTCTCCCCTATCTGCACATTTTATAACTTTCTTCAGATTTATGTCCTTGATATCTGTATTCTTATACCTTATACCTTCTATCTTGCTATCTTATTATAGCGTTTCATATAGGGCCTCGCAACTTCACTTAAAGTCCCGTGGATAAAAGAAATTGCCTAGGCAATTTGGGAAATCTTTGATTCCCCTTTTATCCGTTGTTAGCCGCCGTTGTTAATTCACATATTTTAAACTTCCTCTTTCTAAGCCTTCATCCTCTTTCAAACCTTCGAGAACTTCAGAGAACATGGAATAAGCAGACGACTCAAGATCAAATATAATCTCAGTTTCGTGGAAGTATTGTGCAGTCTTCCTGTTCCCATAACCATCCCAAAACCATTCTCTACCTTTGTGGATCATTTGGATACATATCTCTCCACGTAAGACATCAAGTGCTTGGGGATTTGCAACTATCTGCTCCTGAATGAAATTACAAGTATTTTGTAAGAATTTCTTCTTTATTCCTATTAAACTTAACTTATCTAATAATACCTGTTGATTTCTGAATCTATGAAAACCTATTCTAGCTTTCCCCGACAAAACTGCATCTTTTAACGCCCGATATAGATCTCTTGATTGTTTCTTAATTTTTTCCTCAGGTGGATTTTCAAGTAAAATCTTTTTCAGTTTTTCCCAAGTTTCTTTTGTTGGATTTCTTTGTGCTTCCTTTAATGTCTCAGCTATAATTTCGGGTATTACCACAACTTTTCCTCTACCAAAATTATATGCAACTCTTTCAATCATACTCGGGTAATCACTCCTATGATGGATTTCTAAGTATGAAAATATCATTTCCATATTTTTTCTCCACTCTTCATTAAATAATCCCATATTTTTTATCCCCCTTGAAAGCAATGGCGGCTAACTTAAAATAACCGAGCTACTTCGTTTACGCGCGATTTCAGGTGACCGTTTTGCTTGGTGATAGATTCTAATCTTCTCGGCATACATGCAGTAATTCCTTAATTGCTTCTAAGATTTTAGCGTCGTCTTTATTATTCCACTTATGACTTCTTCCAGAAGGATGTGGTAGATTTATTATCTTAATGTTATCCGGAATATTACTCTTAACCCAATTTTCGACATCTTTACCCAAGCAAACTATGGTTCGTATTCTATCTACTTTCACATTATTAATCTCTTTTTTTAACCACCTATTAGCGCAAATTGTTGTAAATTTATTTTTCTCATCAGTTGGGCATTTATGAAAGTGTGTCCAATAAGCAATTTCAAAGATCCTGTAGAGGTCTTTTATGTCTCTTCTTCCAAGGAATCTCGTAACCTGTAGTATAAGGAGCCGGGGAATTCCAGCACCAAACAAAACACCACGCCTCTCTTGTAGGTTATAATGTCTGGAGTATTCATACAGAGAAAGAAAGTCGAGAGTGGGGTCTCTTGATATTAGTAAAATTTTAGGATTAACGGGTGGAGGGACCAACACAATAGACAAATCATTCTTATTTTTGAATTTGCAACCCTCTGGGCAATCAGTCTTATTTATTCGTATATATTCTTTCAACTCCATAAGGTTAGCTCCACTTGCCGAGCAAAATGTCGCCTAATGCCCATCGCCAAAAGAAGTGCGGTGGCGGGCGGGGGAAATCTTTTGGCCTGCTGTAATGCGAAGGCCCGCACTGACACATTGGGTATTATGATTTTGTAGTAAGCCACTTCATTAAAATGCTCTTGACCAAGGATTTAGCTTCAGAAAGCGGCATTGGTTGAGCAGGTGGTTTGTATTTCTGGCTAGCGTGGCGCGCATAGTCACCTAGCGCTGCTCTGCTTTGAGCGGTTTGAGTGAACCGACTCAGATATGACCCGGAAACCCAACCATTACTGACAACAATATGTTCACCACCTACGTCATCTATTATCACTTCGTATACTTTGTAAAGGTTGATCCACGAATCCTCCCGATAGAAATGAAGAGCATCTGCGACTGGTTTGTGCTTCTGTGCGAGACGGAACCAAGACTCGAGGGGACTAGGCTGACCGACTGCGGGTTGAGAACCGTTAGACGTTATTACGGTTACTTGTGCGCTCACCTTCGCTCGCGGCGTAATACCGCCTTCTAGGTAAACATAGTGATGGCGGCTTCCATCATTTTCGACACGGGTTATACCATCTTCAGCCACATCTCGGAAATTGTCCCTATATAGCTTCGCTGCTCCGTTCAGTATTTTAATTAATGCTATCCCTCGTTCACGCACCTCGTCTGCCGAAGTGAGAGAATCGAATTCGGATGACTGCAAATAATAAAAGCCATTATCTTCGGTTGCATTTAGTTCCGGCGACCGCAGCAAAGAAGGAAGGTCTTCTAAATCAAATCTCTCTCCTTTAAGTCTGACTAACCATTTTGGCATTTACATTCTCCTTGTGCGGGTTTTCCCATAACATTTGCGGATAAAAGAAGTTGCCAAAGGCAATTTAGGGAAATCTTTGATTCCCCTTTTATCCGCTGTTAAGTGACCGAGCGAAGCGAAGAATTTCAATGCACAACTCACGATAAACTCTGCGAGGAATCTCGTTTTTAAAACTGGCAAAAAGCCTTAACTGCGACTCTAAAGTTAAGATAATAAGTAATTAACCAGCTGTATCATTGTACCTAGAATTATCAAAAGCCAGGAAAACTTCCATACATGGTAGCCGTCAAAACCACACAGCTTCTCGTGAGCATATTTTAAATCTTTAATCCTTGTAGAAAATGGAAACCTAGTTGCAAAAAGCATCAGACCTCCAGAACCAATGATTACGAATAGATAAGAAAAGGCAACGAGGACCTTTATCAAACAAGTCTGCATTTTCCTCCTCAATGATATCGAGGTTTTTAAATATTTATTTTGGACAAGTATGATATCACCTCATGTGTGGCGCATTGCTGATAACTTGTTATATCCGAACTTCGTTCGGATATACTTTCAAATTATGGCATATCCAGTTTTTCTTTGTTGCTTTCTACCCTTCGCTCTCACCACCTGTTCCCACATCCTTTTTATAGAAATCATAATGGCAATTTAGCCTCTTCCCAATTTTGGCAACGCACAGCAGTAAATATGCAATAAGAAATTAGTACCTGTTTACTTAAGCGCCGTCCTTATTTTTCTAACTGTATGCTCAAACAGATGACTTGTATACCGAGTGGGTTTTTTCCATCCTCTTGTTCCGTAAATGTCTTTGGAATCATCATCGAATCCAAATCCAAAAAAGGACTCCGGTTTTCCTTCTTTAGTTTTTATCTTTCTTAACAGAGTGCGCATTTCTTTGTCTTTAAAGATAAGAACCTTATAGCCCCACCATTTTTTCAAGGCTTTGGTTTTGTCCAATCTTTTGCCTGAAAGCTTCCTCACAGGATGCAAGATAAAGAATGCATAGAAATCTGCAATTCCCTTTTTACAGTCAAACCTACGAAACCAGGCGCCATGCTGAAACTTTTGCACGTTCTTCCTTTTCGTTGGCTTCCTTTCCCAGGACCGGGAACTCTTGACCTGTATGGATACTGCTTTTTTTGTCTTCTGACTATAGACCAACAAGTCAAGGCCTTTTTGCTGTCTGCTTAAAGGAATTTGAACGGAATAGCCTTGTTTTTTCCTGAGATGCTTCTGAAGAAGCGTGGCAATTACGTATTCCGGATAAGGTAAAGTGAAAATTGATTCCATAGGATTTAGCAATTGACCGACTATTAAATTTAACTATATCCAAGCTTGCCGGAATGGGGGATGAGCACGCTCACTCTCGTAATCCAAAGTGAACTGCCTTACTTATGTGGCAAAAAGAAAGGATTAGACAAGCATATAATCGTGCTTTTCGAAACATACTGGCAGACATTAGAAGGAAAGTATCTTCCAATCCCCTTCCAATGCTTTTTCGTCGAAAGAATATTTCTCTGAATCGTTATATCTAAAACTTCCATCTTTATAAACTACAATGCCACCCCAGATTTTCCTGCCTTTCCTGTTCTGCTCCTTAATGTATATCTGCAATCCTTCTGCTCTCTCTTTGGCATCCTTGGCAGTTATGCCGCTTTTTGTATCGAATATTCCCAATCTGCCATCCTTAAACTGAACTATGAAATCGGGATAGAAAGCATTGCCATCGGTACGCAAAACGGTAAAATATTTTATCTCGGTTTCCCCATTCTTGAACCACCATTTGACTTTATCTGAATCCTCCAGGAATTCTATAAATTTCTGCTCAGGCACGCTTTGCTTTGCAGTATAAAATGGTTTCATGATTGATTGTGGTTTTTCTTCTTTCTTGTATCTGCTGTTATAACTTATTACTACTGGAACCTCCCACTTAGGCACGTCAATTTTTTCTCTTGTCTCGCTAAGTTTCTCGATAACTTCCACTTTGTACCTTTCCTTTGCCAGATTGATTGCATCAACGATGGCTTGAACATTCTCCTTACCTAAAACAATTCTCTGGACCCTCGGGTCAAATTTTTCAAGCTTGTATTTCTGCTTGAAGAACTGATATACTGCGGTCTTCATCCTGTCGCTGGAATCAGCGGGAGCATAAGGAGAGCAATTCTGTATGATAAATCTGTCAAATCTCTCCTGTAATTCTCTTTCATTAACCTTGATGTCTATAGTTCCTTTGTGCTCTATCTCTCCCAATTCATCAACATTCACAATTCTACCGTCAGCAATAACAGGACTGACTACCCTTGAAGGATTCGCATTTATCTTTTTCTGTAAACTCATTTCCTCAGCCACTTCCATGAATATCTCGGCAAATTTTCCAGATAACCTCGTTCTTTCCCTCTGCCTCTTCAGAAAAATCGAATGCAGAGCAATCTCTTTATACAATGAATTGTCACGTTTTGCCTCGTATATGGTAACGTAATCCTTGGCATAATCTTCAGTAATCTCAATGTTAGGTAGATTGGTAAAGACGAATCCCTTGTTTAACTCCGGTTCTTTGTAGTACTTTAACTCAGGCATCCTCATTATTCTGCCTATTGTCTGTATAGTAAAAACGAAACTTTTTGACTCGCGGAATATGACTAATATAGAAGCTCTTGGGCAATCCCACCCTAAAGCTGGGGCCTGCTTGAATACCAAAACCTCAACCTCATTATCATTTTTCTCTATGTTAAGTAGCGTATCTGACTTTTCCTCAGAAAGCCATATTGCCAGCTTGCCATTTTTTTCTGTTATGCTTTTCTTTCTCAATATTTCTATGACTTCGTCTTTCTTGTTCAATAAATCGCCTTTGCTATCTGGAAGTTGAATAAGCAAAAGAGGATTAATGCCTGAGTCATTTTTTTCAAGCATCTTTGCCAATTCTTTTCTCTTCTTTAATGCCTGCTCTATGACTAACTCATCAGAACTCTTTGAGCCCACTTTCATGTTCAGAAACTCCGGGTTAACCGAAATCTCTGATTTAATCATTTCCTCGGCCTTGACATCAGAAAGTCTTGTTATTTCTATTTCAGAAGCGATGTCCTTATGTTTGGGTGTTGCAGAAACCTCTAAAGTTACCTTTGGTCCGATTACTTCAATTAATTCTCTGGACTTCTCTGAACTTGCCGTGTGGTGGCTTTCATCAATAATTAATATTATCTGTCTGCCTTCATCCTTTGTATTCTGGATTATGCTGTTAAGGTTATTGTCCTGCTCGTTCTCCCTTACGTAGATGTTTATGTCCCTCTTGTTAATGCTATGCCAGTTTATGAAAAGAATCTCGTTCTCGGCAATTTTTCTATCCTGCAAATCTTCAAAATAGCTGCACTGGATTGTCCTGTCATCCTCATAGTATCTCTCAAGCTTTTCCTTGCTCTGTTCGTGTAGCATTCTAACAGAAACCCAAATAAAACTCAGACTTTGACCTTCCTTTTTCTCTTTTACTAGTTTCTTCAGGATCTCTGAAACCATTAAAGTCTTGCCCGAGCCAGTTGGTGCCTGGAAAATAACTACTTCGTTCTCGGAAGATCTTAGGGCATTTTCAATCTTCCTGTGCAGACTTTCTACGGCTCTTCTCTGGTATTCCCTAAGCTCTATCATTTGAATATCCTCTTGTACACGTTTAATATGACTGCCGGTATGGGCTTTAGTTCAACAAGCTTCACTACATCTTCAAATTCTTCCTCTCTTGCGCTTTCATCAAGCGAGAAAACATAAACAACGAATTTCTTTTTCATTCTTTTAACTTCTTTTTTGAACGGCTCTATCCCATCGTCATCGTAAATTATACCTAAGTATTTATTCTGGCTGTTCTTAAATATTCTGTAATATTGCACTTTTTTTACTGCATCAAAACAATCCTCTTTCAAACAGAGCATCTCCGTAGATTTATCTACAAGCTTTTTCTTATTTTTGTCAGTTGGCGAGGCATCAACAAAATCGGTTTTGAAATATTTTAAATTGGCAGGAATTCGTGTAATATCTATATAATCTTTATGGCCTTTTATTACCTTCTTTATTCTTGGATAGCACACTTCTTCGGCAATGCCATTCTCATTATTAGTACATAAAATAAATTTTCTATTTCCGCCGTCTTCTTTATTTAATATCATCACTGCATGGCCTGTTGTTCCAGAGCCAGCGAAATAATCTACAACTATCGCATTCTTTCTTTCTAAGACTATAGGAGCCAAACAATCATACGTATTATATACTGATTTGGGGAATTCAAAAAGCGTCTTCGGAACTAATGCTTGAACTAATTTTGTGCC
>Ga0315314_1004007_pt1 | contig 11240 bp, 11 predicted proteins | sample TDP9_MG_FD_203631 | JGI IMG/M metagenome (GOLD analysis project Ga0315314, IMG submission 203631) | Freshwater sediment microbial communities from Lake Towuti, South Sulawesi, Indonesia - TDP9 | ecosystem: Environmental > Aquatic > Freshwater > Lake > Sediment | place: Indonesia: South Sulawesi... | reverse complement strand
ATTGCCCAACGGACGGCTACGCGGCACCCTACGAGGTCACCATGGGCTATGCCTCGGCAGCCCGCCGGCTGGGGGTCAAGATCCACGAGCAGCGGGCGGTCACCGAGGTGCTGCGCGAGGGCGGCCGCGTCGCCGGAGTGGAGACATCGAAGGGGCCGATCCATGCCCCGATTGTGGTGAATGCGGCCGGACCCGAGGGAGGCCTGGTGGGCGAGATGGCTGGCGTGGACGTCCCGGTGAAGCCGTACCGCCGGCAGTTGTTCGTCACCGGTCCCCTGTCGGAATTCAGCCAAGAACCACCCCTCACGATTGATTATCACCGATCCTGGTACTTTCGGGGCGAGATGGGTGGGTGTCTCTTTTCGGGGCCCAAGGACGAGGAGAGCACCTTCAACACCAACGTAGACTGGGATCATTTGGCCGAAAGCGTGGCCAAGGCAGTCGCCCGTATGCCCATTCTCGAGAACGCCGAGATCAAGCGCGGTTGGGCTGGCTCCTACGACATCTCGCCCGACAACAATGCCATTCTGGGCGCAGTTCCCGAGCTTCCGGGATTCTACGTGGCGACAGGGCACAGCGGGCACGGATTCATGCACGGTCCGGCGACGGGCAAATTGATGGCGGAACTGATCCTCACCGGGACGGCGTCGATGGATGTCAACTCGCTCAGCCTGGAACGCTTCCGAACGGGGAAGACCGTGCGCGAGCCGATGACCATGCACGAAGCCTGAGACGCGAGGCGTGAAGCTGGAACGATGGGGGTGAGGGGTGGCAGAGATAGAGGCGGATGCGCGGTTGATCATCGCAGCTAGCGAAGCGGACGCGAACCTGTTCTACGCCACCCGGTTCCTCGCCCCCGATCCATTTGTGTTTCTCTGGCATGGGAGAGAGAAGATTCTCCTTATGCCAGACCTGGAATTGGACCGGGCCCGCGTCCAGGCGGCCGTGGACAGCGTCCTGGCCATTCGCGAATACGAGGATCGCGCGAGAGCATCGGGGATCGAGCGTCCCACCATCACCGATGCGCTCTGGGAGTTGCTGAAGGAGCGGCAGGTTCGAAGTCTGCTGGTGCCGGGCAGTTTTCCCGTCGAACATGCGGACAGGCTCCGTGGCCAGGGGCTCACGCTCCACGCGAAGTCAGAGCCGTTCTTCGAAGAGAGGTTGGTCAAGTCACCGGAGGAGGTGCAGGCCATTGCCGATGCCATGCGCCATGCCGAGGCGGCCATGGATGCGGCCATCCAGGCGATTCACGAGGCCGAGCCGCGGGAGGGCGTCCTCTGGTGGCGCGGGGAGGTGTTGACGGCCGAGGCGGTGAAGCGACTGATCGCGAGGCAGCTTCTCGAGGACGGGCTCATTGCCCAGCACACCATCGTGGCCTGCGGAGAGCACGCCTGCGCTCCCCACAACGAGGGGAGTGGTCCTCTGCGTGCAGGCCGCTCGATCATCATCGACATCTTCCCCCGCGATCTCACGAGCCACTACCATGCGGATATCACGCGGACCGTGGTGAAGGGCCAGGCGCCGGACGCATTGCGGCGGATGTACGATGCCGCGGCCGCGGCTCAGGAATGTGCCTTCCGTCTAATCCGGGACGGAGCCGACGCTGAGGCCATCCATGGGGAGACGCAGCGAACCTTCGAGGAGCGTGGATTTCAGACTGGCGAGGTCAAAGGGCGGATGCAAGGCTTCTTCCATGGAACGGGCCACGGCCTGGGGCTGGAGGTCCACGAACTTCCCCGGATATCCAAGGTCAGGACGACGCTCCGCGTCGGAAACGTCGTCACGGTTGAACCTGGCCTGTACTACCCTGGTGTGGGGGGCGTCCGGATCGAGGACGTCGTGGTGGTGACCGAAACGGGGTGCCAGAACCTTACGACATTCCCCAAGAAATTGGAGGCTTAGATGCCGGATATTCGTTATCGTACCTTCCGCATGAAGGTCTACGCGCGCCTGTGCCCACCCAACCCTGCACCGCAAGAGCGCGAGAGGTTTCTCACGCTCCTCGAACGGCTTGATGAAGACGGAATGGAAACCTTCTTTGCCGAGTGCCCGCTGGAAGACCCGATCAGGCGCGTGGTGAGGATTCTGAAAGAAGCTCGCGAATTGGGGGAACGACTCAACGTCCTGGATCGCACTTTGCCTGCGCTTCCCCATCCAGAGATCACAGAGTGCTACAATCGTCTGCGGGCTCTCGGAACCGAAATCGGTGACCTTGAGGCATCTGGAATCCTCAGATGAGCGGAAACACCAGACGGCCAGACGACGCGAAGCATGTCGGTTTCGCGCCAAGTAGTCGCGAAGCGACCAGAGCATTTCACTTGTAAGTGCAAGCAATTGGGATTTAGGAACGAGATTGAACACGAGATTTACTCTTATCTGGCCGGGACCGAGATTGACTACGTGGATGGCCTCACCGGGGCCGGCTTCACCTTCAAGAATCCGAACGCCAGGGGGGCCTGCGGTTGCGGATCCAGCCTCACAGCCTAGCGGCCACAGTACCTGGTGGGCGCGTAAGCCGTGCGATGAATTCTCCCTCGTGAAAGAAGAATCGCACACGTGATTGGTCCTTCTGAAGGGGGCATGCAATGAGCACCCAAGTCCTCGAGGAACCGGGCGTTTCCGCAGAGGAGGTCGCCCAGATCGAGCGCGGGATCTTGTTGACCACCCTGGACAAGATGGTCAATTGGGCTCGCCGATCGTCGATCTGGCCCGCCACGTTCGGCCTGGCCTGCTGTGCCATCGAGATGATGGCGACGGGCGCATCCCGCTTCGACATCGCGCGCTTCGGAGCGGAGGTATTCCGGGCATCGCCACGCCAGGCGGATCTCATGATCGTGGCCGGCCGGCTGAGCCGAAAGATGGCCCCCGTCCTGCGCAGGATCTACGACCAGATGCCGGATCCGAAGTGGGTCATTTCCATGGGGGCGTGTGCCTCCTGCGGCGGCGTGTTCAACACGTACACGATCGTCCAGGGGGTGGATCAGGTTGTTCCCGTGGATGTGTACGTCCCGGGTTGCCCGCCGCGACCAGAGCAGCTCATCCACGGGATCATGCTCCTTCAAGAAAAGATCAAGAACGAGCGTCACGCGCGCAAGGACCTCATCAACCTGCCGTGGGAACGGGCCAAGTCCTGAAATCCACACGAGCGGGAAGGCGTCAGGGGACGGGATGCAGCTCACGGGAATGCAGTTGACCGCCGAGTCGGCCCTGGCGGGAAACGATATCGGAACGCTGCCGGACTTTCCGGCGAGTGTCTCGCCGAGCCGATCCGAGCACACCCCTCCATACGGGCTGGGGAGCAGAACCCTGCCTTGCGAGAAGCATTGCCATGAATCACGATGGTCTGGCGCCGGAAACGCGGGGTCGCCTGATCCAGGCGTGTGAGCGCATCGTTGGGCCGGGGGGGGTCATCGTCCACCCGGATGAGCTGCGCGTTTATGAGTGTGACGCCCTCACCTATTACCGCCGGTCCATGCCGGACCTGGTGGTACTTCCCACATCCACCCAGCAGGTCGCCGAGATCGTTCGGCTGTGCCGTGAGGCGGGGGTGCCGATCGTGCCGCGGGGGGCAGGCACCGGCCTGTCCGGGGGCGCAACCCCATTTGCTGGCGGCGTCATGATCGTCCTCACCCGGATGAGTCGGATCCTGGAAATCGACCTCCCCAACCGCATGGCCACGGTCGAGGCTGGGTGCATCAATCTGACGCTAACGAACGCCGTCAAGCGGGATGGTCTCTTCTATGCGCCGGATCCCGCCAGTCAACAGGCCTGCACCATCGGCGGCAACGTCGCGGAGAACGCCGGCGGCCCTCACTGTCTGAAATACGGCGTAACCACGAATCATGTCCTGGGTGCCACGCTGGTCACGCCGGATGGGGAAATCGTGCGGTTGGGCGGGAAACTTTCGGATGAGCCTGGCTACGACCTCCTCGGGGTGTTCGTTGGGTCGGAAGGAACGCTCGGCATCTGCACCGAGGTAACGGTTCGGCTGATGCCGCAGCCCGAGGCGGTGAAAACCCTGCTGGCGATCTTCCAGAACATGGAAGACGCGAGCAACGCCGTTTCCGGAATCATCGCACGCGGGATCATCCCGGTGGCCCTGGAGATGATCGACCGGCCGACGATCCAGGCGGTGGAGGCCAACGTCAAGGCCGGGTATCCCTTGGATGCCGGTGCGGTCTTGTTGATCGAGCTGGATGGTCCCCGGGCGGAGATCGAAGCCGAGGCGATGGGGGTGGAGGCGCTCTGCCGCGAGCACCGCTGCCTCGACCTGCGGGTTGCCTACACGGAGGAGGAGCGGGCCCTCTTGTGGAAGGGGCGCAAAGAGGCAGCCGGGAGTTTCGGCCGAATCACCCATCACTACTATCTGCAGGATGCGGTCGTTCCCCGGACGAAGCTTCCCCAGGTGTTGCGAGAGATAGAGGACATTGGGAAGCGCTACGGCGTCCTCGTCGCCAATGTCTTTCACGCGGGCGACGGCAACGTGCATCCGATGATCTGCTTCGACCTGCATGTCCCGGGGCAGGCCGAGCAAGCGGTGAAGGCGGGCTCGGAAATCATGAAACGATGCATCGAGGCTGGCGGGACGGTCACTGGAGAGCACGGCATCGGCCTTGAGAAGCGCGAGTACCTCCGGCTGATGTTCAGCCCGGACGACCTTGCTGCCATGCAGTGCGTTCGGCGGGTATTCGATCCGGCCGGCCTGTGTAACCCGGGCAAGATCTTCCCCGAGGATGAGCCGCAGGAGTATCGCAGCAAAACACGGCACCCGTCGGGGGAGGCGGCCCCGAGGTAGTCGCGTGTAACCTTGGCTCCACCCGTGAGCACCATGCAGACGGTCACGACCATTGTGGGAGGAATGCAGGCGATCGTTGGCAGCGACCACGTCCGGGGTGGCGCCGGGACCGCCGCATATCGGCTGGGGCCGGCGGCCCCTCAAGCGGTGGTCTTCCCCACAGACGAGAGCGAGATCTCGCGCGTTCTCGCTTTTGCCTGGGAGAAAGGGCTCGGTGTGGTGCCGTGGGGAGGTGGCGCCCACCAGTCATTGGGAACGCTTCCAACGCAGTACGATGTAGCGATCGACCTCGGCCGGATGGATCGCCTGCTGGAGCACGAGCCGGCCGACATGACAGCAACAGCCCAGGCGGGGATTCGGGTGGCGGAGCTTCAGCGCCGCCTGGCGGTACACGGTCAGTTTCTGCCCCTCGACCCGCCGCTGGCGGATCGTGCCACGCTGGGCGGTATCTTGGCTACCAGGCTCTCCGGTCCGCTCTCGTGCCGGTACGGTACCGCCAGGGATCTGGTCCTGGGCGTTCGGGTGGCTCATGCCGATGGCACGATCACGAAGGCGGGCGGGAAAGTCGTCAAGAACGCGTCGGCGTATGACATCACGAAACTCTACCTGGGTTCCTACGGCACGTTGGGGGTGATCGTCGAGGCGACGTTCCGCCTCTATCCACGCCCGGCGAGGGAGCAGGGATGGTGGATTGCCTCGCCAGACCTGGAGTTGGCACAGGCCGTCGCGATCCGCATCCTCAGGTCACACCTCGTACCCAATCGCGTTGAACTCGTCGATCGAACGGCACTCACGGCTCTGGCTGGGCCGGCAGCGGATTCGGCCCTCCTGCTGTCAGTTGCCGGCGTGCCCGAAGCGGTGCAAGGGCAGGGGAGCGATTTGGTACGAATCGCGTCCGACTTCGGCCTTTCGCCCGTGGAATTCTCATTGCCCGAAAGGAGATGGGCTGCGCTTTCGGATTTCCCGTGGGTCAATTCAGGCTCAAAAACGGCGTGCTATCGGGCGGTCTGGCGAGCAATTGTCCTCCCGGCGGATTGCGCCAAGGGCATGCGCGCTGTTCGGCAAGCGACAAGCCAATGGGCTCAGGCCCCCATGGTGGCCAGCGTGGCCCATGGCGCCCTGCGGGGCGCATTCTGTGCGGATACCCTCGAGGCCGTCCGGCGCAGCCTAACGGCTGCGCGAACGGTCCTGCAGTCAATCGCCGGAATCCTCGTGGTCCTCGAGGCGCCCGACTCCCTCCGACCCGAGGTTGACATGTGGGGTGTTAGCCCCGATGCGCTGGGTGTGATGCAGCGGCTCAAGAGCGAGTTTGACCCCAAGAGGATTCTCAACGCCGGCCGGCTCGTTGGCGGGATATGAGGCTCTTCGAGCCGACATGGTTTCACGCAGCGGTATGACCGTCGTGGGCGGCATAGGAACATCGGGGCAAACAGCAGGAGTGCGAGGGGGTGGCCCATCGTTCAACGGCGCCGATCGCCCCAACACAGAGCTGATCTTGGACTGTGTCCACTGCGGGTTGTGCCTTTCCAGTTGTCCCACATATCTCGCGACGAGTGTTGAGATGTCCTCCCCACGGGGGCGGATCTACATGATGCGCGCCGTAAACGAGGGGAGGACAGGCATCGGCAGCGTGTTTGTGAAGCATCTGGATCAGTGCCTGGGCTGTCTCTCGTGCCAAACGGCATGCCCCTCCGGCGTTCCCTACGGGCACCTGCTGGAGGCAGCGCGGGCACAGATCGAACGGAAGTATGATCGACCTGTCGCGGATCGAACCTTGCGGAGGCTGATCCTGTCGCTCTTTCCCTATCCTGACCGGCTGGGACCGATCCTTGGTGTTTTGCGCTGGTACCAGCGGCTCGGGATCGCGTGCCTGGTGCGAAGGTCGGGCGTGCTTGCAATGGTTTCCCCGCGGTTGGCCCAGATGGAAGCGCTGCTTCCCTCGATCCCTTCCTCCGCCGTGCGGCGACCCCTTCCCGAGGTCACGCCGGCCCAGGCTAGGCGGGTGGGCCGGATCGGCCTTCTGACTGGTTGCGTTCAGCGTTTTCTGTTGCCAGGAATCAATCGGGCAACCGCCCGAGCCCTGGCCGCAGCAGGATACGAGGTCCTGACGCCTCGAGAACAGGGGTGCTGTGGGGCGCTGCACCTTCACAGCGGCCACTTGGAGACTGGCCGCGCGCTGGGGAAGAAGATGATCGAGACCTTCGAGCGGACACAGGTGGACACGGTGGTAGCCAATGCCGCTGGGTGCGGCTCGGCCATGAAAGAGTACGCCCGCCTGCTTCAGAATGAGACTGGGTGGCGTGATCGTGCCGGAGCGTTCAGCGCAAAGGTCCGGGACGTCTCGGAGATCTTGTCGGAAGTAAGGTGGAACGGGACGCTGAATCCCGTTCCGCTCACTGTCACGTACCACGAGGCCTGCCACCTCGCCCACGCCCAGAGGATCCGCAGCGAACCGCGAAGGGTGCTGCAGCAAATCCCGGGGATCAGACTGGTGGAACTGCCGGAATCGGATCTTTGCTGTGGAAGTGCCGGGATCTACAACATGCTGCAGCCTGACTTGGCTGATCAGCTCTTGCGGTGGAAAACCCAGCAAATTCGCGAAACCGGGGCCAGCCATGTGGCCATCGCGAACATCGGATGTCTCCTTCAGATCACTCTCGGCCTGCGCCAGGCGAATCTTCCTGTCCAGGCTGTTCACCCGGTGGAGCTGCTCGATTGGGCCCTCCACGGGATGCCGGCTGACGCGAAGCGTGAAACGTGAACCGTGAAACGCAAGGGGCAGGGTGACGAGCAACTTGGACGGTGAGCACCAGATTTTGAGCCTTGAACGTTGAACATTGGACCGGGAACCTTGAACATCGAAGAGGAGAACATTATGGCGGCAGAGGTGGGAGAGAAGGCGCCGCAGTTCACGTTGGTAAACACGGATTTGAAGGCCGTGAGCCTGTCGGATTTCGCGGGGAAGAACGTGGTGCTGGCATTCTATCCGGCGGCCTTCACGGGGGTCTGCCAGAAAGAGCTGTGCGCTTTCCGGGATGCGTTGAACGAGTTCGCCAGCGCAAGGACGACCGTGGTAGGGATCAGCGTGGATTCGCCATTCGCCAACAAGGAGTTCGCGGCGAAAAACGGCCTCGAGTTCCCGCTGCTCTCAGATATCACCCGTAACGCTATCAAGCAATATGATGTGGTGTTCAACGATCTGGCTGGTGTGAAGGGCTTCACCGTGGCGAAGCGGGCGGTTTTTGTGATTGACCCCTCCGGCGTTATCCGCTACAAGTGGGTCGCCCCCGAGCCCAAGGTTGAGCCCAACTACGACGAGGTCAAGGCTGCGGTGAAGAAGCTCGCCTGAGACCGAGAGAATAGGACCGAATTCCTCTCGGGAGAGGAGGGGACATGTTCACCGAACTGGCCAAAGGATTAGCCACGACCTTCAAGCACATCTTTCGCAAACCGGTTACGGTGTCGTACCCAGAGCAGCGCCTCCCCCTCTCCCCGCGCTATCGCGGACGTCACATCCTGGTCAGAGACGAGGACAGCTTGGAACGTTGCGTGGGTTGCGAATTGTGTGCAGTGGCTTGCCCGGCCGACGCCATCTACATCGAGGCAGCAGAGAACACCGACGAGCATCGCGTCTCTCACGGGGAGCGGTATGCGAAGGTGTACAAGATCCACATGCTCCGCTGCATCTTCTGCGGCTTCTGCGAAGAGGCCTGCCCGGAGGACGCCATCTTCATGGGCAAGGAGTTCGAGCTGGCGTCGTATCACCGGGACGATTTCATCTACAGCAAGGAACGGCTGCTCCTGCCGCTCCGCGAGGCGGCCAAGCAACGACCGGAGCTGCTCCAACCCGGCACGGGCCTGGGGAGGGGGCAGCACTATGAGCCGATTGCCCCGGTAGCCGGTTTACGTCCATAAGAAGGAAAGCGACGAAACCGGGAGACATTTCGCAAGCGAACGGCCGCGCCGAGATTGACCTCGCCGCGGCCGTTCTGTTTGGTGCGCCGCTTGAAACGGGCCGAGCCCTCCCCTCCTTCTTGCCCAGGGCGCTGGACGCACCACGGTCCTCGCTTGCCTCCGGGCCGACTCTCTGGTATAAACCATCCACAACCCACGGTTACCCCCGGAGGGTAGAGCCGGTTCAGGGTCTGTCAGTAAGGAGATTTGGGCGCCGATTCTCCTCGCATGCGGGGGAGGCCGGGCACGGAAATGGTGGGTAGAAAGTGCAGGATTAAGTAAGCGCCGATTCTCTCATGAGGATCGGCGTTTGTCGTCGCTGGTGATGCCGGGGATACTTGAGTCCATCTGGGGATTGTCATCGTGTGCGCTGGGTTCTGGTTCACCGAAGGAAAGAGGGCAAAAGGGCTGCTTGACCCCTCTTACCACGAAAAAATCATGATTTCATGGCCGTCCCCCATTACGTCCCCTCTTACCTTTGGTCGTTCAGCGCTTACAAGGACTTACGGGCACATGTCAAGAGTTCTGAAATTCTTTCGCCTGGGGATTCCTTATTGACGTCCTGGCGGTGGGCGTGACCCTATAGCGCAGCGAAGATGTCGTCGCGAGCCTCCAGAAGGCGAGAAAGGCCCTTGTGAACAAGCGGTACTGACGGCTGAGCGGAGGTGGAACATGCCCGTGAGTCGCTTTGAGCACCTCCTGGTCACGGCCAATCGGGGCGTCATCTTCGTGATGATGGCCGTCATGGCGATGCTGGTGTTCGTGAACGTCGTCTGCCGGTACATTTTCACCTTCTCCATCATCTGGGCCGAAGAGGTCTCGCAGTACCTCATGATCTGGATCGCCTATCTGGGCGCCGGCCTGGCCATGCGCGAGGGCCGGCACGTGGCCATCGAGATGTTGCAGGACCGCCTGCCCACGCCACTGGGCAGGACGCTGCGGATGGTCGTCGGCGGCCTCGTGCTGGGGTTTCTGGGATTGGTGACGGTTCTCGGCTTCCAGTTCGTGGCCTTCGCCTGGCAGCAGGAAACCCCGGTCCTCAACATCTCCCTGGGGATTCCCTACCTGGCGGTGCCCATCGGCGCCATGCTGTTCGCCTTGCACCTCCTGCTCACGTTCCGCAACTACGTGGAGAAACAGTACGCGCCTGGGTACATCCTGGAAGACCTCTCGGGTGAAGAGATGTAAGTCATGGGTCTCACGCTCCTGATCACCTTTTCCCTCGGCATGATCATCGGCTTCCCCATGTCCATCATCATGGGGGGCTCGGGGTTCCTGGCCCTCCTGGTAGACGGCAAGCTGTCGCTGCTGACCGTGCCCCAGCGCTTCTTCAACGGGATCAACACGTTCCCCCTGATGGCGGTACCGTTCTTCATCCTCGCGGCCGACCTCATGAGCGCCGGCGGCATCACCGTGTCCCTGCTGCGGTTCACCAACAACCTGGTGGGGCACATTCGTGGAGGTTTGGGCCACGTGAACGTCCTCACCAACATGCTGTTCGCCGGGATCAGCGGCTCGGCCCTGGCCGACGCCGCCGGCCCCGGCGCCCTCATCATGCGGATGATGAAGAGGGCAGGCTACGACGAATACTACGCCGCTGCCCTGAGCGCCTCCACGGCCATCATGGGCCCCATCATCCCGCCCAGCATCATCATGGTGATCTACGCCATCACTGACAACAAGGTGACCATCGCGGCCCTGTTCCTGGCAGGCGTGGTTCCCGGAATCCTCATGGGCCTCGCGCTCTCCATCGTCAACCACATCACGGCGGTCCGGCGTAACTACCTCTTCCGGTTGCCGCTGGCCACGTGGAAGGAACGCCTGCTCAGCATGTGGCGGGCGGTCCCGGCGTTGCTCACCCCGGCGATCATCATCGGCGGGATCCTGAGCGGCATCTTCACCGCTACCGAGGCCTCGGCCGTGGCCGTCTTCTACGCCCTGTTCGTTGGGTTCTTCATCACCAAGAAATTGACCCTTCGGAATCTTCCGAGCGTCGTGGTGCAGAGCGCCCTGGTCACGTCTGCGGCGCTCCTCATCGTCTCCATGGCCTCGCTCTTCGCCAACATCCTCACCCTGGTCCAGGTCCCGCAGACCGTCGCCGCCTACATCACCAGCTTCAGCAAGAACCCCACGGTAGCAATGACCATCGTTGCAATCTTCCTTCTGATCTGCGGCATGTTTATCGACACGCTGCCCGCAGTCATCATCCTCGTGCCGGTGCTGGCCCCCCTGGCTGATCAGGTCGGCATCGACCCCCTCCACTTCGCCATGGCCTTCGTCTTGAACATCACCATCGGAATGGTCACGCCCCCGGTGGGCGCGGTCCTGTTCATCCTCACGGCTGTGGGCCGGCTGAACTTCGAGAAGCTCTCGCGGGCCATCCTGCCCATGATTCTCGCGCTTCTGGTGGTGCTTGCGATGGTTGTGTACGTACCGGCGATCAGCCTGACCCTGCCCAGGTGGTTCGGGTTTACCCATTAACTCCTAAGAG
>Ga0315314_1004006_pt1 | contig 11244 bp, 9 predicted proteins | sample TDP9_MG_FD_203631 | JGI IMG/M metagenome (GOLD analysis project Ga0315314, IMG submission 203631) | Freshwater sediment microbial communities from Lake Towuti, South Sulawesi, Indonesia - TDP9 | ecosystem: Environmental > Aquatic > Freshwater > Lake > Sediment | place: Indonesia: South Sulawesi... | reverse complement strand
GATAAAGCACGCGTAGAGTTAACAGCACCCCAAATCTGCGCTGCAAAATTTATATTTGGAACAACTTTAATTGAACTTTGGGGTTTGATCCATGAAGGACATTCTAGACAAAATTGCCCATAACTTTGCAAATCTCGAAAATTCGAATCAAATTTCGAAGCTTGTTAACGAAGCTCTTGAGGAGCAAATACCTGTTTTTGAAATATTGGAAAAAGGCTTAAGAAAAGGCTTAGGAGAAGTTGGGCGGAAGTTTGAAGCGAAACAATATTTTCTTGCCGAGCTTCTCTACGCCACATCAATAATGGAGGAAGTCGTGACTATTTTAAGGCCACGGTTAAAAAGTGAGACAATTAAAAAGGAAGGGCTGATAGTTTTAGGCACCGTTAGAGGGGATATCCATGATATAGGTAAGAATATCTTTAAGATGCTGGCTGAGGCAGTTGGTTTTGAAATTCATGATTTAGGGGTGGATGTTGAACCTGAAAAATTTATTGAAATGGTTAAAGAGAAAAAACCCAATGTGTTAGGCTTGTCAGCTTTACTAACTACGACCATACCAGAAATGAGAATAGTTATTGAGGAGCTTAAGAAGGCTGGGTTAAGGGATAAAGTAAAAGTTCTTCTTGGCGGGAATGCGGTGACGGAAGAATTCAGGAAAGAAATTGGCGCAGATGCAGCAGTAGATGATGCAGTTAAAGGAGTAGAGCTCTGCAAGGAGTGGATGAGCGAATGAAAGAGCCTGAGACCATGACGCCAAGAGAAAGAGTTGTTAACGCAATTCACTTCAAAAAAGTTGATGCCTTACCATGGTACGAAAGCTACTATACAGATGCGGTTCTGAGATGGCTCTCTGAAGGACTACCTGCGCATAAGACAATGAAAATTGAATGGAAACTCCGTCCTGGGCGAATTATGATAAATTATCCAATGTTTGCTGGGTTTGATCTTTACTCATTTTTCGGCACTACAAACCTTTGGGGGCTTGTAGTTCCCGTAGACGAAGGACCCATACCTAGATTTAAACAAATGAAGATAGGTGAAACTGAAAGATATGAAGAATATATTATGGAAACTGGAGCTATTGCAAGAAGATTAAAGACAAAATATTGGGGGTATACAATGCCACAATTTGTAGATTTTCCAGTTAAGGACATGAAAACTTGGGAACACTATAAGAAGAGATTAAATCCTGAAGATCCCAGAAGATATCCTGCAGATTGGGAAAAGGATGCCTATATCAAAATTTTCGAAGAATACCAAGAAGGATCCACTAGGCTGGGTATTACTGGATTCTACGGTTTCGGAGCAGAGTTAATGGGCATTCCTAACTTTAATCTGGCATTCTATAAGAATCCTGAACTTATTTCTGAGATGGTATCATATTGGGAATATTTCACTATTGAAAGGATTAGGGATGCCGTTGAAACATTAAAAGATCGAATCGATATGGTCTTTTGGTGGGAGGACATGGCAAGTAAACACGGTCCAAATATATCGCCTAAGCTTTACAAAGAGTTTCTGCTACCACACTATAAAAAAGTCACCGAATTCTTAAACAAATGCAAGATCAACCGAATACTGATGGACAGCGATGGCAACCTCAACCCAATATTAGATTTAGTCATTGAAGCGGGAATAACGGGCACATGGCCTCTTGAAGTGAATTCAGGGATGGATGTGAGAGAGGTGCGAAAGAAATATGGAAATAAACTGTTTCTTGGAGGTAATCTTGACAAAAGAGAAATAGCTAAAGGTGGAGAAGCCTTACGCAACGAAATCGATTCAAAGTTACCGGTTATGAAGCAGAGTAGTGGATATATCGCGGGCCTTGATCATACGGTTCCACTTGACATTGGCTTAGAAAGATTTAAGGAATACGCCGACTACTTGAAGAAAAACTTACCTCTTAGTTAGTATGGCGTTGTTACTAGCAAGGGACCGCGAAGGAGGAAGCCCAGTAGACTCTCAACTAAGCACGACCAGCCATGTCAAAAGTTTTAAAAAATATTAAGGCAGGCTTTTGTATAATCATCGACTCACGTTATCACCTACTTTTCGATTAAGTTTGGAAACTACAAATATTCGAGTACGACACTCTAAAATGTGCCCAACACCACTTATAATAATCGCGAAGGGGCAAGACAAATGACAAATAGTGATTGGAGAAGTGGTAAAAAATTTGCCATACTTAATCTTCTGCTCTTTTCACTCATTTTATGTGGAACATATTTAATCAGCATTTATTCCGCTCCAAGGCTAACGTTCATAAATGATGTGCGTATTCCGTTCGCATGGAATATTTCGCATTTAGGGCCTCCCTATGTTGCTTACGACTTCAGCCCTCCAGTGATTTCAGGGCTTCTTTTCTTCCTAACGTCTTGGTGGACGAATAATCCCCTCATTTACCAATTATGTATTTCATTGATGTTGGGAGTGCTGTGGATATTTTTAATCGCATTAACCCTTAAAGGGGGAAAGATGGTTAGATGGACCTTCTACTGGTTTCTAGCCCCCTCCTTCCTCTTATTTGGATTACGGAGTTGGGATTCCATACCAGCAGTGTTCACCGCTCTTTCAACCATTTTACTCGCTGCGGGGATGATCAAGTGGTCAGCACTCACCCTAGCCCTCGCCAGCTCCTCAAGTTTTTATCCCTTCCTGCTGCTTCCGATTTATTTGCTCAAAACGGAAAAGGGGAAGCGCTCGATTTTCTTGTCAGTGTTCCTCCTCTCATTCATATTCATCAGCTTCCCATTCGAAGTCGTGAATCCCGACAGATGGCTTAACTCCTACATCATTAATGTCACAGATGTCATGAGTAAGGGTGGTATACAGCATTTCTTATCTTTCACGTCTCAGTCTCAGCTTTTTTACACGCTTTCCACTACGCTTCTCTTCATCGCCGGATACGTCCTAATGCTTTACAAAGGGAATGGAAAATCTCCTCATCAACTCATCCTCACAGTGCTAACTTTTTTTCTGTTGGTGAACGGAATTTATGCTCCAACCACAAACCTTTGGCTTTTACCCCTCGTTGGGCTCGCGCAACCGAACTCTGCCCTATTTTTCTTATTCGATCTCATTAGCGTATTAATACCGGTCTCACAATATCTCTCTATCTCTGGTCTTCAACTTCTTGAGTTATTTATGGCTCGTACCGTCTTGTTGGCCCTACTGCTTGTACACCTTTGGACATTGAGTCCTCCCAAGACATCCTTACTCACCAAATTTGTGGATGCTATGGCGATTAGGTTGGGCGAAAAATGGGAGGAATTTAAAGGAAGACTAACGAAGATTCCAACTCCCATCACCCTCCTACTGCTGGGAACTTTAGCCTCAGTGACCCTTCTGTCTGGAATAGGTAACCCTGATAAAGTTTACTTCGATGAAGAACATTACGTCACAGCGGCAAGGTCCATCTTAAAGGGAGGAGGAGACCCAAATTGGATTCATCCACCACTGGGTAAGGTCTTAATGGCATGGGGGATGCTGGCTCTTGGGGAAAATAATCCGCTAGGCTGGAGGTTGCCAGGCGTTCTCCTAGCCATCCTTTGTGTGCCAGCACTGAATCTAATTGGAACACAGTTGTATGGGTCCAGAAAAATCGGCTTGATAGGTTCACTGCTTCTATGCTTCGATTTTCTCTTCTTTACACAAGCGAGGATAGCTATGCTAGATATATACGTTTTCGCGTTCTCTATGTTCGGTGTACTCTTCTACCTATCATCAAACCGATCGCATCGGTTAAGTTATTTGACTCTATCTGGGGTCTTTTTCGGAATGGCGATATCCAGTAAGATGCCAGGCATACTTCCACTTTTGTTATGCTTCATTCACGGGATGATTAAATGGAGGAAAGAAAGAAAACGGAACATCCTCATCCTCTTAACCACACTCATATTTATCCCGATTGCAGTCTACATTGCATCCTATATTCCATGTTTTTTCATCCTTGGGAATGGGTTCAGTGACTTCTTAAATCGCCAATATCAGATGCTACAATACTCAGCGTATCTGCCGGGAACACACCCGTACATGTCAGAGCCTTGGACTTGGCCCCTCATGGTACGCCCCCTAGTCTCGCTTTACGACACCCTTCAAGTGGATAACGTCACCTACGTAGCCACAATTTCCCATCTCGGAAATCCGTTAATATGGCATATAGGCATCGTTCTGATCGCCATATCCATCTGGAACGCTTTCAAAAGAAGAGAAGGAGAGAACATCTTTGTTTGTGCATGGTTTCTCTTTACATGGCTCTTCTATTTTCCCGCGGGAATCGCTCACACGTTCTTTGGAGGGGGCAGAGCTCAGTACATTTACTACTTCCTTCAATCAGTTCCCGCCTTATGTCTCACGTTAGCTAATGCTTTAGAGGAAGGCGATAAAACTATGAAGTTTCCCGTCTCTGCCCTTGCATTGGCGGCCTGCCTATTAACGTTCGCATTATGCTACCCAGTAATCTCTGGCTACCCAGTGCCCTATGATTATGTACAGGGAGTAAAGTTGACTCGATTAGGTATCTAGCAAATCGAGTAATCACAAGGTCAAGAAATACTGCACAAGAAACATTAGATGGATTAAGCTTGTAATGATGCCATTTCTTCCCATATGTCCCATAAACTTTGGTAGATTCCTCAATACACCTTAAATAGTTGTTTATATTCCTTTGATTTTTCTTTCTCAGGAGAATAGATTTTTCGAATCTTAACGAAGGTTTCCACTGCCTCCCTATGATTTTTAAAGAGGTTAACCGCGATCCCCGCATTTATTGCTGCTCCTCTGCAGCCAAATTCCTTTCCTTCAGGGACGAAGATTGTAAGATCATTCATATCGGCCAGAATCTGAAGCCAAGCGTCCCTTCGTCAATCCTCTGTCAAATATTGATATCTCCAAACTTCAAGGGCCCGCGTGAGTTCCTCATGCATTTCAGCATACTTTTCGATTGGAATGCCTTTCATGTAAGCGTCAATTGCTTGGCGCATTGCTTTAGCTCCAGCCCTAGTGCCCATTGGATGGCCATGGATCCCCCCACCAGCATTGATCACAAGATCCCCGCCGAGAATTTTGATGTTGGGAGGGACGATTCCTGGGTGTATACCTCCAGAGGCCACTGGCAGAACATTCCGCAAATTATGCCATTCGCTTCGTAAGAAATCGTTAATCTTCTTCACTTCCACAACGGTCTTTTCCATTTTGCCAGCAGCGGTGCCGGTGTGAAGCTGATCTCCCCCAGCCATTCTCACCAGCTTTGCGATGACCATCATATGGATTCCATGCTTAGGATTTCTGGTTATCGCTCCATGCATAGTTCTGTGAATGTGTAATGGTACGTCTGTTGAGGGATCCTTTGCCAACATCTGAACAGCTGAGAAACCGGCTGTTAAAACATCTAACATAAGCATGTTAGCACCGTGTTCGATGGCAGTATCCGCCAGCTTCATTATCTGATCGACGTTAGCTGTTACATTAACAGCGTAAAACACGTTTTTCCCTGTCTCTTCCTTTGCTTTGTCTAGAGCCTCCATCACATTCGTTACTCGTTCCTCAAGCGGACAAAATTTTTGATTCGTGAGTGTTTCGTCGTCTTTTATGAGATCAACCCCGCCCATGGCGGCTTTATAAGCCACTTCAGCTGTTTGCTTAGGACTAAGCCCTACCTTTGGTTTAATGATGGTGCCTAGGTGAGGACGACGATCTTTCAGCGTATCCATGATCTCTCTTATCTTTTCTATGCCAAATTTTGGACCCGGAAAGGCGCTAGCGATTTCTTTGGGGAATTCGATGTCAAGAAGGCGAACGTTTTCTAGTGCCGATAAGCCGAACAGATTGCCCGCAACTATACTTAGTATGTTTGGTATGCCTCCAGTTTCCGCATCAAATAACTCCTTTGGGAACGCTATACTAACCACGCCTTTGTTTTCCCCTTCCCACCTAAAGACCTTGGCCGGAAGTTTGTCTCTAATCCATGCAGTCGTGGTTGTTACCTCCGTCCATGTTCCAATCGACTCCTCAATTGCAATCTGCCCACCCGCCTCAGGGAGGGGTAATTCGCTTTCAACATAATAGGTGGCGATAACATAGTTTTCTGGTTCTATGTCCTCCGGTTTAGCGAAGAAAACGCCTTTATTCAATTCTAGTATTCCTCTTCGGGGGTTAATGTTTGATATACTGCTCTTAATTAAGATTTTGCGATTACCCAGTCATATTGTAGAGTTGTGTATAGAGATTAAGTTAAACCTTTATGAAATAAAGGTCGTTGAAGTTGCATATCGCTTTATACTCCGGAAGAGAGAAACATAACTAAGTTCTTGAATAAATCTGTTTAAGAGTGAAGTCTGTTAGACTGACTTAGAGGCTGAGTCATCGCAGTGCACTAAAAGTTCTGTGAAAGTCACTTGCATTAAGCAAGCCTTGTAAATGGTGGCCAACATCTACTCCTGTATCTAAAGAGAATGGAATTATTCTCAGGGCATTTACTACTAGTTGTTTAACTTAATCGTAGAGGTTATGTTTTATGGAAGTATGGCGATCTTTAGGTCCCTTTTTGAAGTGGTTAATATTTGGAAAGCGTTTCCTATTTCGTCTAGTTTCATTTTGCGAGTTATTAGCGGCTTCACATTTAGTGTTCCAGATGCTATAAGATTTAGGGCTTTCTTGAAATGTGCAGGGGTTGCGTGGAACGTCCCGACGAGGGTTACTTCCCCATAGTGGAGTAGCTCAGTGTTAACCCTGATCTCCGTTCCGGGAGGGCATCCACCAAACTCTAATACGGTTCCTCCTCTTCTAACCATTTTCAGCGCCTGTTCCCACGTTGCGGGTGATCCTATCGCCTCTATAACTACGTCTGCCCCGTAACCGTCAGTTAAACGCTTAACTTTCTCCGTGGCGTCTTCATGCTTGGCATTAATTAGCTCATCCGCTCCGAGTTCTTGGGCTAATTGTAGGCGCTCGTCAACGGTATCACTTATTATGACCCTTCCTGTGCCCATTTTCTTAGCTGACAGTAAGTGAAGGAGGCCGACTGGTCCCGCGCCTATAATCGCTATGGTGTCGCCTAGCTTAATGTGGGCTTCCTCAATCCCGTGGAGAACGCAAGCCAATGGTTCAGTTATGGCTGCCTCCTCATAGGTCACGGAAGGGGGTATCTCTTGGGTATTGAGCATAACTATGCGTGCTGGAACCTTAATGTGCTCAGCGTAAGCTCCCCAAAGCCATGTCATGTTTTCGCATAGATTATACTTCTCCTTTTGACACATTCTGCACCGAAGACATGGCGCACTATTTCCCGCCCTAACTCGCATGCCCTCTTTAGGCCATACGACTCCATCGCCGACCTTTACGACGTCTCCAGCCCACTCGTGTCCAAACACCGTGGGAAGTTTAATAACTCCGTTAACATAGCCTCTCTGAAAAATTTTGACGTCAGTTCCACAAGTGGTTGCCGCCCTCACCTTCACTAAAACTTCTCCAGGTTCTACTTTCGGTATGTCAGTGTTTTCAACCTGAAGATTCTTCACTCCATATAGAAACGCCGCTCTCATTTTTTCTTTCGACAAAAGGCATCCCTTTCCCTAGTTAAGTATGTAGTCAGCATATGAAACTTTTACTCTTTCTCATTCAACACAATTACCTTGAGACATTCCTTGCTTTTAGCCGCTGTTTTAAACGCGTCGCCGGTGCGGCTCAATGGAAAGCGATGCGTTATAAGCTCCTTCGTCTCGATTCTTCCGGAACTTATTAGGTTTAAAGCCATTCTGGTTTCAATGTGGGATGCGGAATAAGATGGAATAATGTTGATTTCTGAAAAGAACAACCTGTAGGGTTTTATTTGCGTATGTTCAGTGGGTGGTGTAGACGAAAATACGCACACGGTTCCGCCCCTGCGGCAAACGTTCATTCCCGTCGACAGGGCTTCGATGTTTGGGGCCGTGACGATAACAATGTCCGCTCCCTTACCACTCGTAGCCTCTTTTACCCCTTCCGCGAGGTCCTCACTCCGTGGATCTATTGTCAGGTTGGCTCCAACTCGTTTGGCTGCTTCTAACCTATAACGGTGGTGTCCACTGACGATGATTTGGCCTGCTCCGAGTTTTCTTGAAAGCATGACATGAATGATTCCAGAAGGACCGTCACCTATAATGGCGATGGTGTCTCCGGGTTGGATGTGGCATTTGTTCAAAGCCCGTATGCAACATGCGGTGGGCTCGGTGAGGGTTGCCTCCTCAAAGGAGAGGTGGTCTGGAATTTTTAATGTATCGATCTGAAGGTTTGAGGCTGGAACCCTAAAGTACTCGGCAAACCCTCCCGGGTGTATGTGGGTCCTCCCAAACCTTTCACACATAGTGAAGGCTCCTCGAACACAATAGTGGCACGTGAGACACGCAACATGATGATGCACAAAAACGCGATCTCCCGGCTTGAAGTCTTCAACCTTGTCTCCTACCTCAGCAACAATCCCAGCAGGTTCGTGACCAAGAACCAAAGGGGCTCGACATTTTAGATACCAATCCATAAGGTCTGATCCGCATATACCACAGGCCTTCATCTCCACCAGAATTTCCTCCGGCCCAATCTTAGGCACAGGCATATCCTCGTATCTTACATCATCAAGACTATAATACATCGCAACCTTCATTTCGAATCACTTTAAAGAAATCCTAAATCGACACGATATTTAAGACTTCTTTACACGGCAAAGAATTAGTAGAAATGAAACATGTCCACGCAATATCATGACGAAAAGTCCACTGGGTCCCAAAAATATTTATTTTCTAACCCCGGTTTCTTATTGAGACTAAATTCCGATGTCAGCATTCTCATGGATAAAAAGGGCTTTCGGAGAATACGTCACAGCTAAGAATCTGGAAAACATGGTCAGGAGATAACGATAAGGTCTTCCTATACAACCTACTCATCGGAACAACAAAAACAGCCTAAGAAAAGGATGAGTGAGCAAAGGTAGACACGGAACAGACGGCATCATAAAATATTAATGCAACAAAGCAAAAATATGGCAAGGGGAAGATTATATGGCTTCTCAGTATTTCATCGGAGTCGATATCGGTACTGCGGGAACGAAGGCGGCTATATTTGATTTACAAGGAAATCAGCTCGCAACAGCCTATGAGGAGTCAAAGCTATATTATCCGCAAGTCGGCTGCGTTGAACAAAAGCCTGAAGACTTCTATGCATCAACTTTGAGTACTGTTAGAGAAGTGGTTCATAAGTCTGGCGTGAACCCGAAGGACGTACTTTCGATAGCGTTCAGCGGGCAAATGGCTGGTGTACTCGCGATAGATAGTAAGTGGAGACCCGTTATACCCTATGACTCATGGCTCGACATTCGATGCAGGGATTACATCGATTACGTGAACAAAAATTATGCTGATTTGCTCATCAGTATTACTGGTGTGCCACCAACCGTTGACCATCTCCCAAAAATGCTGTGGTGGAAAAATGAGAAGCCGGAAATTTTCAAGAAGATATGTAAATTCACCGTGCCATCGGTGTACGTCGCCGGAAGGCTCGCCGGGTTAAGCGGAGATGAGGCTTTCTACGACTATACATATGCTACGTTCACGGGACTGTTCGATGCGAGGAAAATGAGCTGGTGTGAAGAGCTGAGCGAGACCCTCGTAATTCCCCTCGATAAGATGCCGAGAATAGTGAAGCCATGGGACGTAATAGGGGAACTCACAACCGATGAAGCCGAGAAGATGGGATTGGTTAAGGGCATTTCTGTTGTCGCGGGAGCTGGCGACGGAATGGCAAGTGCTTTTGGGGCCGGAATAACTAAACCTGGGCTGTGCCTAGATATCGCCGGAACAGCCTCCGCATTCTACGTGTCCACAGATAAAATGATACCCGATACTAAGTGCAAAACGCTACTTTACCTAAAATCTGTAGTCCCTGAACTCTGGAACGTTGGAGCATACATCAACGGAGGCGGATTATGCTTGAGATGGTTCAGAGACGAGATCGCGAGGTATGAAAAAGAGATGGCTAGAGAGATGGGGAAAGATCCCTACAAGCTCTTAGATGATTCGGCGTCAAAAGTTCCATTGGGATCTAACGGATTATTCTTCATACCCCATCTCGGCGGCAGAGCTTATCCATATAATCCAAAGATTAGAGGCGTATGGCTCGGCTTCGCTTGGAAGCATACCTCAGCTCATCTCTTCAGAGCGATTTTAGAATCGATATGCTACGAATACCATCATTACCTGAGGATACTTAAAGACCTCTTCACGAAACTGGAGTTAACGGAAATCAGGGGCATTGGAGGCGGATGCAAGAGCAGTCTGTGGACTCAGATAAAGGCGGACGTCCTAAACGTTCCATATGTCCTTTTGAACAGGGAAGAATGCGCAGTGCTTGCGTTGGCGGCTCTTGGAGGTTACGCCGTCGGAACCTTCAAAGACTATGTGAAGACGATTGACGAATGGGTTAAACCCGTTAAGAAAATAATGCCCGCGAGAGAGAGACACGAAAAATATAGGAAGTGTGCGGAGTTCTATGAACAACTGCTTAACGAGCTAGACAAAATATTCGAACAATATGAACGCTTGATTAGTTGAGTAGCAGCGCGCAGCACATCGGTTTTATCCATGATAAATTTGCAGCGTTTGACTCCCTCGCTATTCAACCTCTCTCGCCGGCGCTCAGCTATCTGGAATTAAGCCCGGATGATATGCTGAAGGTTGTGGCGGATTTTGTGCAAGAGGAGAGCTGGAGAGAAAGGAGCGAGATTTTACGCCTTGGCCTGAGCGAGATGATGGATGAGAGAAACGACCTGAGGCAAATAATCCTCTCACTGGAGAAGTGGCGCAGAGATGGCAGGATATCGGCGGCGGAGTACGCAGAACTTAAGGCAAAGTACGGCGAGAGACTGGCTGATGCTGACAGGCTGATTGAAGAGTTAAAGGAAATTACAAAGGAAGCGAGTTAGAGGAGCAAAAGGGTCTGGTTGAAAGAGATCAGGTGGAACATAGTGGCTGGCTCGATTTTGAGGGTGACGAATGTTTCGAAGAATTTTGGCGCTGCGGTAGCTCTTCGTAATGTCTCATTTGATCTTGAGCGAGGTAAGATTCTGGGATTGGTTGAGATAATGGTGGGAGCAAAGCATTTATGTTCTTGTGAGAAAGCAATAGAATAAATTAATAAAAATTTAAAATGAAAGGGGGTTAAAGCGTTGGATTGGGAGAGAATACAGTTATTCTGTGTTGAAAACTTGGTATGGAT
>Ga0315314_1004005_pt1 | contig 11245 bp, 10 predicted proteins | sample TDP9_MG_FD_203631 | JGI IMG/M metagenome (GOLD analysis project Ga0315314, IMG submission 203631) | Freshwater sediment microbial communities from Lake Towuti, South Sulawesi, Indonesia - TDP9 | ecosystem: Environmental > Aquatic > Freshwater > Lake > Sediment | place: Indonesia: South Sulawesi... | reverse complement strand
TAGAATCCTCTCGGCTGGAGTGAAGAAGATATTGGGAACAGACTCAGTCGCAAGCGATGTGTCCGAAATCCCGATCGCGCCAGTCCTAGCCGAGAGTTTGAGGAAACTCTTGTGAAAGAGAATCTTTTCTTTGTAGTCTCAGGCGAGCACCAGACCCTCCCTTTATCAGAAGTAAAAGCCATTCTCGAAGCAGAAGGAATGAGCTATACAGTGAGAAAGCAATCATTCAAATTGCTGAGTCTGGAAGCTCCAGTGGAGGCTTTGCAGAAAGTCAGTTCCAGAAGTTCAATGTGTGAGGCATGCGGAATAGAACTTTTCGAGTGCGGAGGCGATCTGGAAGAGATTCTGAGCAAGATCAATGAAACTGAGTTCTCCAAAGTAATAGTGGGGAATCAGAGCTTTGCTGTTAGGATCAAGAGAGCCGCGGGAACCTCTAAAGATCTGAAGCGCGATGTTCTCGAAAGAAAGATCGGCGAAGCCGTATTGAGGGCGACGAGAAATACCGTCGTGAACTTGAGGAAACCTGATAGGGTTTTCTTAGGCGTATTGAGTGACGGACGTTTCGTTTTCGGAATGATGACTCATACGAGGCAGCGTGGTTCCATCGCTGCGAGGAGGCCGAGGCGAAGACCCGTCTTCCATCCAGCGACGATGCCTCCTAAGTTGGCTAGGTGCATGGTAAACCTCGCTAGGCCAAGACGTGGTCAACTGTTGCTCGATCCGTTCTGTGGTGTAGGCGGAATACTGATTGAAGCTGGACTTGTGGGATGTCGAGTTGTCGGATGCGATATCAAGCTGGAGATGGTGAAAGGTTGCTTGAGAAACCTAGAGTTCTTCAGAATATCTCCAGTGGGAGTGGCGAGAGCGGACGCGAGAAATCCCCCGTTCGGTCCCGTGAATTGCATAGTTGCAGACCCACCGTATGGAAAGAGCGCTTCGACACTAGGTTTGACGACTGCAAATCTGTTGAAGGTTTTCCTTCATACCGCTGGAGACCAGCTTTTGAAAAATGGGTTTCTCTCCTTGGCGTCTCCCAAAACAGTAGGAGTGAGTGAATTTGGGAGAGACGCTGGTCTTGAGCTGGTCGAGAAGCACTACGTTTATGTTCATAGAAGTCTGACTCGTGAGATAGCTGTCTTCAGAAAGAGATAGATGAACGCGGTGTCATGTGGGTTGCAAGTAGTATTTCTAGGATCTGGCGGTACAATGCCGACAAAAGATAGGAATCTCCCAAGCGTCGTCGTAAGACGCGAGAACGAGGTGATTATGTTCGACTGTGGCGAAGGAACCCAGAAACAGATGGTTCTATCCAAAATCGGATTCAACAAGAAAATGAAGATTTTCATCACCCATATGCATGGGGATCATGTGCTGGGATTGCCGGGAATGCTCCAATCTATGTCGCTACTTGGCCGTAGCAAAGAACTCGATGTCTACGGGCCTCAGGGAGTAAGAGATTTTGTCGAGTCGGTTAATAGGACTGTGCAATTTCAACTAGTCTTCCCACTGAGGATACATGAAGTAGGCCCTAGCACAGTGCTAAATGAGCCCTACTACGAAATCAAAGCAGTAAGAGCAAATCATGTAATCCCATGTTTGAGTTACAGTCTGGTTGAAAAACCGAAACCCGGAAGATTCGACCTGAAGAAAGCCCAGACCCTTGGGGTCCCCAAAGGGCCCTTATGGAAGAAGCTTCAACTCGGTCAAGATGTGAAGATTGGAAATATAATTGTGAAATCCAGTGATGTTGTAGGTTCATCGAGACCGGGAGCTAAGCTAGTCTATGCTGTGGATACTAGACCCTGCTCAGCAGTTAGGAGACTTGCAGCGAATGCAGACCTACTAATTCATGACGGATCTTTCGATGACTCTATGAGAGATAAGGCGAAAGAGTATGGCCATTGTACCGCATCTGAAGCTGCAAGCTTGGCCAGACAAGCAGAGGTGAAGCAGCTCGCATTGATGCACGTAAGCGCTATGTACAGTAACCCGAGCGTTCTGCTACGTCAAGCTAGGAAAATCCATAGGAAGACCGTGATAGCATCAGATCTTATGGCTATAGAGGTTAAAGCGTCAAACTGACAGTTTCCTGATTTTGCTGAGACTTTCATCTACTTTCTCAATTGACTCTATGACTAGTGAACCGTCGTAGCTTAGTCTCGAAAGCTTCGACGCTATTCTTTGCCAGTTGACAGTTCCATGTCCAATGGCGTTATGCTCATCAGAACGACCGTGGTTGTCGTGGGCGTGAATATGGACAATCTTGTGCCCCCATTTGTCGAGGAACTCGATCACTTGATTCGACGTGTTGGCATGCCCAATGTCAAAAGCTATGTCTGGCGCTTCGCCTCGAAAGTCATTGTAGAATTTATCGAAATCACTTGCAGTCTTCATGAGGAAAGGGAAAGGGTTAGGCATATTCTCTACAATAACTCGGGTTCCAAGATCCTCCCCTCTCCTTGACAGAATCTCGATCGTTTCTAGGTTAGATGTCCAATCTTTGCCCGGGTGAACGTAACTTAACGCGGTGTGCGCTCCTGGATGGCATATCCAGAACTTAGCTTCTAGAAGACTTGCGTATTCGATCGATTTGAGCAGGCGTTTCAGAAGAAGCTTTCGCAGGTCTGTGTTGAATGTCGCAATGTTCATATCAGCGAAAGGGCAGTGAACAGTAAAACTTAATTCGAGTGATCTTCGCAGTCCATTTAAACGTTGCACTCTTCGCTTATCCAGCCTAAGGGTATCTTCATCGACCAACTCCCAAGTACTCACATCAAGTTTCTCGATTGAATCGATGACAGCCTCAAAAGGCTTTCCGATCAAGAATAATGAGGAGACGCCTATTTTCAATATTCAGCCCACTCCGACGCTTCTTGGAGCAAGCCATTCGACCAAACCAATCGGATCCTCACATCTGATTCTGACGGTAATAGGTCCGAGTGGAGATTCAGCGTTCGGCATTGAAAAGGAGATGTGACCCACGAAAGCGACTTGTTTATTCAGATGGAAGATAATCATGTTGTTGGAGATGCCTGACATAAGAACCGATCTGGCTGCGTCTCGTATTCGATCTTGTCTAAGCAGACTCTGTAGTGAGATTAACGCTTCTTTCCCATGTTCTCTCGCTCTTAGTAATCTTATTTCTTCAGACGGGTTCTCAAGAGTCATCGAACACGTTGGAAAAATTGTCTTAATAGCTTTCTCGACTTTTTCTGGGTCTTCTGTTGGATATATGAAAGCTTCAGCCTCTATCTCTACGTCATTCATTCCGAGCACATCTCTTTGAGAAGCTTATTGACATTGTACTTGAATTCTCGCGTGCTGCCCTCGTTTACTATCATCCTGTCAGCGATAGCGATGAGCCTGCCGATTCCGACATCAATTTCCCTTTGATCCCTTACGATGAAGTCGTTCCAATCTTTCGGGTCATCGCTTCTGCCTCTTGACTTCAAACGACTGAATCGCGTCGGAGGTGACGCATGAATGGCTAATGTTCGGACATCGTAGTGTCTCCTAAGCTCATCTATCTCCTCAATATTCCTCGCGCCTTCAACTACTACAACATTTGAATCTTGGGCTTCAATCCGAGGAATTAACCTGTACGCGACGATAGCACGGCCTTCCTCTTCTCGTATCTTCAACATAAGTGTTCCAATATTCTCAGGAGTGGGCGGAAGCTCTCTCCTCTCGGCTTCTTCTCTGATGACATCTCCGCACACTAGAACTGGGTATCCTAGGTTGCGGGCGACTCTTGATGCCATAGCCTTCCCTGACCCAGGCATGCCAACCATCACTATCACCTTCTTCTTGAGACTCAAGTGACCTCGTTACCCCACGATTTAGGCTTTCAATACTCTGTTTACCTCAGCCGCCGTGAAATGTTAAATTTACTAGGGACCTGATATTTGTGTTGGTTGGTTCTGCAAGTGTCGGAGGGTCGAATAAGAAGCTTCGTAGCGGTCGAGCTGGGAGACGGCGACATTCTAAGTAAGATCACAAGTCTTCAGAGAACATTGATGCAAACTGGTGCGGATCTCAAAATTGTTGAGCCTCAGAACATTCATGTAACACTGAGGTTTCTCGGTGAAATACCTGCAAGTCTTGTGGAAAGCGTATGCGAGGCGATGCGCCAGATCAAGTTTCAGCCATTCGATCTCGAGCTGGAAGGGCTTGGATGCTTTCCGGATTATCGTCGTCCAAACGTGGTATGGGTTGGAATGACGAGAGGAGAAATTGAGCTGCGCAGCATATTTGATCAACTAGAACCCAAATTAAGGGAGCTTGGTTTTCCTCCAGATAGAAAGGGCTTCAGCCCTCATTTAACAATAGCTAGGGTCAGGTCGGGGCGTAACAGGCAGAAGCTCGTTGAGGCTGTGGAAGCGCTTAAGGATCAGAGTCTTGGTTCGATAACTGTCCGTAGAGTTAAACTGAAGAAAAGCGTACTGACGCCAAAGGGTCCGATCTACACCACGCTGTACGAGGTGACATCATGAAGAAATTGGAGCATGTTTGTCGCAGCATCCTCCGGAGAATTAGACCAAAACGCCTCGAGAGAGAAAGGATTCTTGAACTCGCCGAAAGAATGAAATTGAAAGTTTCGGATGCCGTGAGTGAGAGCGGCCTCGACGCCGAAGTTCGAATTGATGGATCGGTTGCGAAGGACACTTGGCTCAGCGGTGAAGCCGATATAGACATTTTCATGAGGGTTTCCCCAACTCTCACTAGAGATGAACTCGAAACAACATGCCTTCAAGTTGCAAGGAAAGCGCTCAAGGGATACAGAATCATAGAAAGATATGCAGAACACCCATACGTGGAAACATGGGTTGAGGGCACTAGAGTTAATGTTGTCCCATGTTATCGCGTAGAAAAAGGGAAGTGGAAGAGCGCGACCGACAGAACACCGTTTCATACTGAATACATGAAGAATCACCTTGACGAAAACCTGAGAGATGAAACGAGGCTCCTCAAGAAGTTTATGAAGGGAATAGGCGTCTACGGCGCTGAAATCAAAGTCAGCGGTTTTAGCGGAATGCTTTGTGAAACGCTATCGCTTTTCTACGGAACCTTCAGGAATACTGTGACACAAGCTTCGGACTGGCGGAGAAGTGAAACAATAGATGTCGAGAGGTACTATGAAGGAAGGCGAGAAGAGATCGAGCAACTTTTCGACAACCCACTTGTGGCCATAGATCCTGTTGATCGTGGCAGAAATGCAGCTGCCGCGGTTAGCAGCAGGAGAATGTGGGAGTTTGTCGCTGCATCACGAGCATTCATTCAGAAGCCTAGTTCAAGATTCTTCTACCCGACAGTGTCTAAACCGTTTAGCGTCAGACAATTGAGATCGACCATGGCAAGAAGAGGTTCAGTTCTACTCTTGATTAAAATAGGAAAAGTGGACGCCGTGGTCGATATTCTTTGGAGTCAACTCTACAAGACTGAGAGATCGTTGAGAAATCTCTTGCAGGAGAACGATTTTGAAGTATCAAAATTGGCTTCTTGGAGTGACGAAGAAAAGTGCAATGCTATTCTCTTCGAACTTACGGGTGCAACTCTAAGCCAGAGCAAGAGGCATCTGGGTCCGCCTGTCTCAAGACGCGAGGAGTCTGAGAAGTTTCTGGAGAAGCATTTGAAGAGGGAGGATACCGTTTCAGGACCATGGATCGAGGATGATAGATGGATCGTCGAGAAATTGAGGAGGAACCGTAGCGCTGAACTCTTGCTGGAGATGTCTCTGAGGTCTGGCGGCAGAGCTGTTGGCGTAGCCAGTCGAGTGGCTGAGAGTATTGAGCGTGGATTCAAGATTCTGCTCAATGAAGAAATAATAAGTCTATACAGATCAAATAGGCAGTTCTCCAGTTTTCTCTGCAGCTTCTTAAAGGGAAGGCCCAGCTGGATTGATTCGTAGCGTCCTAATTACTCCAGAAGATTTCGTAAATCCAGCTTATGGCAGAATTCTCTGTTACCCCGGATTTAACCCTACTGAAGTCGAGAATAGGATTGCTGAACTAAAGTCGCTAGGGGTAAACGCTGTTGAACTGGTCGGTCCGAAGAGGGTAGAGAACCTCCCGGTTCTTGGCAAAGGATGTGTCAGCGTAGTCGTCGTTGCGCGTAATCCACTGGGAAGATACGCATTGAAGATACGTAGAACAGATTCAGATAGATCAACTATGGAACATGAAGCTGAGATGCTGAGAATAGCGAATTCCGTCGGCGCAGGACCGAAACCGCACGCCGCGAGCAAGAACTTTCTTCTCATGGATTACGTTGAAGGCATTCTGTTTCCAGAGTGGGTGAAAACTCTGAAAGGGAAGGGAAAGAAGAGATCACTGCAGAGCGCGATCCTCAGCGTTCTTGAGATCTGTTTCAAACTCGATAAAGTCGGATTGGACCATGGAGAATTGAGCAGAGCGCCTAAACATGTAATCGTCACAGCTGAAGGAAAGCCGATACTGGTAGATTTTGAAACCGCAAGCATCAAAAGGAAACCTTCTAATTTAACTTCAATTTGCCAATACCTGTTCATTGGAAGTGAAGTATCGAAACGCGTGAGAAAGATAGTTGGAGAAATCGACGTCAGGTTTCTCATCGAAGCATTGAGAGAATACAAGCAAGAGATGTCAGAAAAACGATTCAGGAGAATTCTGCAAGCATCTAGACTCGAATGATGGGGTCGGCGGGATTTTCGTGATTTGGTTCTCAATTCGAACCCGCGACCGCCAGCGATCTGGGCTTTCTCCCCAGGCTGGTATCCTAGACCAAGCTAGACGACGACCCCATTACCGAAATTAGCCTAATGGGTGTCTAATTTAATTGTTTCCTAATGTGGCGTTAAGAAGGTTCGCGCTACGATTGAAAATTCGGAATGCTCGTTCTTCCCAGACTTTTCTTCCTCTCATGCTCCAAAATACTTTGGACCATTAACGCGCAATTCTTTTATTTGCAAACTTGCTAATGGTATGTTCCGGAGCGATCTATGCTCTAGGAAAAAACTGAGGGATGGCAAAGAAGAAGAAGCCGAAGAAGAAGTGAGCTTGAACGAAGCTGGACTGAGAACGCTTCAGTCGCAAATTCTCCTATTTTTCTTTCGCGCAGAATTTTTTCTAGATGGATTTCAGTTCAGTTTCCAGTGATTGGCATCAGTTCGCTTGATTCCTTGATCACGGTTACTTTTGCTTTGCTTCCGTAATCGTTCAGTGCTCTATTGATGGCTTCTTGAGGTGTCTTCGCATACTCGAAACCCAACTTCAACGCGTCAGACTCGGCTATGCCTTCCGAGACTAGAATGCATTTGGCTTTTTCCCTGATGACTCGGCCGACATGAGCCATATGCGCGGCTGCCACCAGATCCGTTATCTCTTTTCTCTCCACTAGTTTTTTCAGTTCATTGAAGGGTCTGTACCCGAACTGAAGAACCTGAGGATGCTGCTTCGAGACTCCTTCCCAGCACGGGGTTATGAGGATGATTGTGCCGCCAGGCTTAACTACGAGTTCCGATGCATAGATCCCTTTTGCTGCTTGCCACATATCTATGTCTGCGGGATGCGAGTCAGCGATCACGATGTCAGCTTTTTCTGGAACTCTGACCTCCCAGACCTTTCTAGATTCCTGAACGCCCTCCTTGAAGGCTTTGATGAAATCTCCGGCAACTACTTTGACAAAGCGTCCCTCCCGATTGACGACAGCGTTGATGATGAAGCCAAGTTTCGCTTTGGAGGCAATCTCATTCATCTCTTCTCTAACAGGGTTCTGTTCTTTTCCCATTATCTTCTCTGATTCGTATAATGCGCTCATCCAATGAGTATGCCCTGTGGTAATCTTTCCAGAGATTCCTGGCTGAACGATTTTCGCTCCGCCCCCGTATCCTGCAACTCTGTGGGGGCAGATCATCCCTACACCTATCATAAAGTCGGCTTTGAGCGCCGTTCTATTGACGAAGATAGGCGTCCCTTCGGATGTCTTCCCAAGATACTCCAGCGATTCAGGGTCCTCACATTCATGGTTGACAACTTCAATTCTATCCGCGATCTCTTCGCCAAGCTTCTTGGACATCTCCTTCTTGGTCATCGGCCGGTGTGTGCCGAGAGCCATTATGGCTGTTATGTCTTCGTCCTTCACCCCGCATCCGTTCAATTCTTTCAGAATAGGCGGCAGAATCTCGTTGACAGGCGTAGGTCTAGTGTTGTCTTCGCTCAATATAACTACTTTTGATCCTTTCTTAACAAGGTCTGAAATTCGTCCTTCTCCAATTGGATTTCGAAGGGCTCGTTCCGCCTCAACAGTGCCGTCAACTACCGCTTGAACTTGACGTGGCTCGACGATCGCGATGAGATTTCTTCTCGGCACTTCTATCTCAACGAATCTTGACCCGAAAGGCAGTTCCACCGTAACGTCTTCCATCGCCCTCGCCTGCTCCTCCTGCACTGTTGATCAATAGATCCAGCCAATATGCCCTAAAATGTTGTTATTTCTTCTCTGCATCAAACCTCGGCAGCAGGGGATCCAACGCGTTCTGCCTATGTTTGAAGACCTCGTCAAAGCTCTTCATAACGTATTCTGTTAGCCTCATGTTTCTGTTTTTGGCAATATGCCTCAACGCTCTTTCAACCCCAGTTGCGTATTGAATCGCTTTCTTCGGTCTCTCAACCACAGACTTCGGTAAGTTGATCATCTGACCCAATCTTCTAAGCACTCTCTTCCTCAAATCGTCTTGGGGGCTTACAATTTTGAGTTCTGTAGGCAGGGAAAGCGCGTACTCGACGACTTTGAGATCGGCGAAAGGGAGACGTAAATCGATATGACGAGGCACGGATACCTGCTCGTCTCTTTGATAATTGATCTGGTACGCCTCTCTTGAGCTTTCTACTATGGCTTTTTGAAGCGCACCAGCTCCGCCGCGATCGAGTATTGCTAGGAATCTACGGTATCCTCCGAAGGCCTCATCGCACCCTTGACCAGCCAAGATAACTTTGAATCCTTCTCTATGAGCCAGAGCGGCTGCGAAATACATCGGTATCGCTACAGCCAACTTCATAGGGTTCGCCTCCTCAATATGCCAAAGGACTGTTTTGACAGACTCTTCCACATCTGCTATGGTGAGTTCTTTCACTCGATGAGGCAGGCTCAACTCGCTTCCGACTTCGAGGGCGTGCGCCAGCTCACGCTGATCCGGCAGACTCACTGTGAAGAGGTCAACTTCCAGTCCAGTTGACTTGGCGATTGAGGCAATCAGTCCGCTGTCGATGCCTCCTGAAAAGGCTATCGCAACTCGTTCTACGTCATTCGTCAACTCAACTATCGTCTTCGCTAGAAGTCTCTTCAGATGCTTTGCAGCAGATTCTAGGTCAACCCCAGCTACTTCGGGCTGACTTATCGTTCTCGAATGCTGGAGTCTCCATCCTTTCCTACTCAGTCTCATAACATGTCCCGGTGGAAAGCTCTCGACTCTGTCTAGTCCGACTCTCCAGAGAGCTTTTCGTTCTGACGCTGCGGCGACGAGTCTATCGCTTTTTCCAAAATAGAGGGGTTTTTGGCCGACCGGATCTCTAGCCAAGATCATGTTCTCGCCGTGGAGTGAAGCGATCACGTAGGCGCCTCTTCGGGTCTTTACGAAATCGGCGATTGCGTCAACATTCTTTTTTTGAAGTGCTGATTTAATTAAGGCGGTGAGATATGGTTTCGATCTGACCGGATGAACGGTGCCTTCGAACGCGATTATCTTGCGGCCGATCTTTAATGGTTGCCGAATATCCCTTGGAAAGAGTTTCATCAGGTTATATCCGATAGCAAAGCTAGACGCCATGCCGTCAGTGTTCAAGTCTTCGATTCTGTTTGAAAACCTTACCTCGTCGGGGGTCGCGATTCCGAATGCGTCATCTCCTCTATGCATCAAGTTTTTCATCATTTCGAAGACAAATTCTACGGCGTTAGAGTCCTTCTTGTCTATTGCAGCCGCAATCGCGCCCACGACTGGAACCTGCGTCGAAAAGCTTTAAGTGGTTTTATATTTTCGGTTGGGAATATCTGTTTTGCCGAAGGTAGTAGATTTGCCGATTCTGCCTATAGATACTGGTCGGTATGGAAGCGCAGAGATGAGAAGGATCTTTGAGGAGGAGAATAGGCTTCAGAGGATACTGAGCGTTGAGTCTGCTGTTGCGTATGCACAGGCAACTGTCTGTGTAATCCCTAAAAGTGCTGCTGAGGAGATTCGTAGGAAGGCGAGCGTTGAGTTTGTTAAACTTGAACGTTGTAAACAAATTGACGCTGAGATTGGGCATGATCTGATGGCTATCGTTAGAGCCTTAACTGAGGTTTGTGAGCGTGACGCAGCAAGATATGTCCATTACGGGTTGACGAGCTACGATGTTGAGGATACTGCCACTTCTCTTCAATTCAAAGAAGCATTGGAGATAGTGGAAAGAGATCTTGTGGAGCTTGAGGAAATACTTCTGGGACTTGTTCAGAAGCATAGGGACACGGTGATGCCTGGAAGAACGCATGGACAGCACATGGGAGTGATAACGCTTGGATTCAAGTTTGCAGTTTGGCTTAGAGAGATAGCGAGGCATCTAGCGCGGCTGAATGAGATTAGAGAAAGGGCATTAGTCGGAAAGATAATGGGTGCCGTGGGTACTGGAGCTGGACTCGGAGAGAAAGCCATCAGAATCCAAGAGATCGCCTTGAAGAAAGTTGGTTTGAAGCCCGCTGACATGGTTACTCAGATAATACAGAGAGACATACACGCGGAGGTAATCTCATTCCTCGCCTTGTTAGCTTCAAGCCTTGACAAATTCGCGCTTGAGATCAGGAACCTCCAGAGAACAGAAATTCAAGAGCTTATGGAGCCTTTCAGATCGGAGAAACAAGTTGGCAGCTCGGCTATGCCGGCCAAGAGAAACCCCGTATTGAGCGAGCGAATCTCCAGTTTGGCCAAGCTCATGAGATCTATGGTCGCCCCAGCTTTAGAGAACGTTCCAATGTGGCATGAGAGGGATTTGACTAATTCAGCGAATGAAAGATTCATCTTTCCAATGTCCTTCATAATAGTCGACGAAATGTTGAAAGGAATGAACCGTGTCCTCAAAGGATTAGATGTTTTCCCCGAGAATATGAAGAAGAACCTAGAGTTGACCAAAGGCTTAATCATGTCTGAAAGAGTGGTCAACAAACTTGTGGAAAAGGGTCTTGGAAGACAAGATGCACACGAGCTTGTCAGGAAATGCTCTATGAAGGCCTTGCAGGAGAG
>Ga0315314_1004004_pt1 | contig 11246 bp, 10 predicted proteins | sample TDP9_MG_FD_203631 | JGI IMG/M metagenome (GOLD analysis project Ga0315314, IMG submission 203631) | Freshwater sediment microbial communities from Lake Towuti, South Sulawesi, Indonesia - TDP9 | ecosystem: Environmental > Aquatic > Freshwater > Lake > Sediment | place: Indonesia: South Sulawesi... | reverse complement strand
GCTAGGCGAGGGGATTGGGATTCGGATGCTTTAGGTGGACAGCAGAGGGAGTCCAGCGTTCGCCACCTCTTCCGCGGCAGGGTGAGAGGGGATGAAGGAAGGACACGTGGTCGAAATAACACAGCAACAAAGGAATAGGATCACGGGGTATGTGGACCGCTTCCGTGGGCGCTTCAGGGACGAACTCTCCGATGGAGATTGGCTCAGGGAACGGCAGGCAAGAGAGGATCTATTTCTGCGCCTCCTGGGCAAGGAGCGCGTACTTGAACTTGGCGAGGCGGCGTTTCGTCAGGTGCTCGCAAGCCTGTGGGCCAATCAGCTCTGGACCAATAAGGATTATCCTGCGGACCGGGTGTTGAAACACGCCACCTTGGAGCGAGTGCGAGAGGAACTATGTTTGCTGCTCTGGGGAGATGCGCCGATAGCTGAGAGGTATGACAGCTTCCGACGAAGCATAAAAGGCATGGGCCCTCGATGATTACCGAGATCCTTTGCTTTGTCCGCCCAAAGGACTATCCCATCTGGAACGAAAAACCCAAGAATGTTCTAGCCCGGCTTGGCATGAAGACTCTTCTTCCAGACAAGGTATATAAGTACCAGATCAGCGGGGATGATTACGCCAGGATCATCGAGGTTCTGGACACGCTCCGTCGCGAGGTTGAGAGCCAGGGATTCCCCGACATGGATTTCATGGACTTGGATATCCTCATCTGGCTGCTTTTCTCCGAGGTAGTCAAGGGTGAGGAAGAGCCGCCGGACAAGCGGCAGATCCAGGTGATAACCCCGGTTCAAGTCGAGATCAAAGGCGAGACCCTGGATCACTGGGATGCCATCGCACTCCTTCTAGAGCTCGGGAATCTACTCGGATACGACACCTACGCGAGCGATCCATCGAGGAAGTCTCGTGTCCTGGGCAAAACCCTTGGTGAGATTGCCAGGCTACAGGATATCCCTGCCTTCACCTACGAGAGACACCTCGATACTGTCAAGAACATTGATGTGATTTGGTTCAGGGAGGAGTTCCCGTCTCATTGCTTCGAGGTCGAGCATACCACCGGCGTTACCCTTGGCCTCCTTCGCCTCTACCAGATCAGGAACTTCACGCAAGCCAAGTTCTTCGTTGTTTCACCTTCCAACATACTTTCGAAGTTCAAGGCCGAGATAACAAAGGATCCTTTCTATACTATCAAGCATAGATACCAATTCAGATCATATGATGACCTCGTGCTCTTCTTCGAGGAAGCGAAGCAATATCATCGACTGTACGAGACGTTCTTGGAGGAGAAGGCGTAGTAGCCCTTAGGGCCACCTCTTCTGCGGCCGGGTGAGAGGGGAGGAATCAACATGATAGTAGCTGGATGGAACAACGGGAAGCCCGACAATAGGACTGGCGGTGGATATGGCATCAGGGTACGGGGCGAAGACCGAGACAACTACTTCCACGAGACATGGACTTCTGTAATCGTTCAGCTTGACAATGGAGAAGTAGTTGACGCTGGGCTGTTACCCTCATTTTGGGGAAAGACGCGTGCGCTCTGGGGAAAAGAAATAGGAAAATGGATGCTTGAGCGTGGGTTTGCGCCTTGGCCAAAAGGCAACCCACCAAAATTCAGGTTCGAGCGAATAGGGGATAGAAGATACAGATTGACACGCTTGTGAGATTGGCGCAACAAGATATGAGTATGGCGGACTGCTGAACTCTAGTGCAGCACAGTCAGAGAGAGGCCATCTCACACAGGTGGGAAGCAACAGTTGAGGATCGGATAGAATGGTAGCTCCTGCAAGGAAATGGTATGTAGCCTGCTCGCCGCGTATACCCGACAAAGTACCACCCGAGCTGGCTCTGCTTGCGAGATTCCATGGTCAGCCCTGGTGGGAACCGAAAAATGACCATAGACGACCTATTCCTCAGATCCAGTTGGCCGAGCTCTTGAAATCCAGCGACTTCTTCGAAGGGAATATCTCTCCCTCAAATCCGGCATGGTCGGCACGGGACAGATGCGCGCCAGATTTTGCCTTTGGCTTTGCATACGTGGACAGTCAGCTTCGCCTCAGAATCACGAAAGCCGGGTACGAACTTCTGCGTTACGTCACGATCGTTGAGAACGAAGCCGGGGAGTTGTTTTCGACGGAGGAGACAAAGAGAATTCTCGAGAATCCGGCCGTTCAGGAACTGTTTCTCAAACAGTTCCTCAAATGGCAATATCCCTCTTGGCAACATGGAGGCAATCCACGGACTCGCCGTCTCTACCTCCCGGCCGGCGAGATGGGCATTTTCCCCTTCGTTGAAACGCTGAGGTTGGCCTATGAATTGGATGGCTTGACCAAGCACGAAATTGCGATCTTCTGCCTGTCTGTACTGCGAGCATCGGCCGTTCCTGAAGCGAAAGCAGCCATACTTGAATTCCGCCAGCAAGTAGCCAGTTACTCGGGACGTGAACGCCGCGAGTTCATTAGGAACACACACGAGAGCGTGTTCCGTCAGGTCTATGCGGAAGACATAGCGGTAGGCAACATAGCTACACGACAGACAGTTGCGCCCCCAACTGTTGAAGGCTTCCTGGCGAAGAAGATGCGTAATTCGCTCGATGTAGCGGATGCAGCAATTAGGTACTTCAGGGTCACCGGTCTATTCACTCTGAGCGCGACGACGCGACGGCTTATGGTATCTCCCTCCAGGAAACACGACGTAGAAGAGATCTTGGCGATGGATTTCACCCCGGTCGACTTCTATGAAGATGTTGAAGCGTTCTACGAGTACTATGGCAACCCAGAGTTACCTACTCTACCATGGGAGACTATACCGAAACTTCTCGTAAGGGCGAGAACTGTACACACAGAGATAGAGCAGGTTGCCATTGAGATAAGAGCTATTGAACCTGAGATAGAGGTGGAAATCCCTGCATTGCCAGCCGACCTGGAGCTTCTTGATCTCACAGCTCTCAAGACGATTGTGCAAGAACTGACCATGCAGAAGACCGGTCTCAGACAGTACTTGCTGGAGCTCGAGAGCCAGAAGCCCGAGGTCGTTGAAGATATCCTGAGAATGTTTGAGGAGATTGCTCGCAAGAGGGTGATCGACCCGGCACTCTTCTTCGAGTGGAACACGTGGAGAGCCTTGCTTGCACTCGACGATGCTCGTCAAATCAAACCTAATTTCACCCTTGACGATCAACTTCTGCCACTCCACAACGCACCGGGCGGTAAGGCAGACATTGAGGCCGATTTTGGCCCGTTCGTGGCACTGGTTGAGGTGACGTTGTCAGCAGGCGTGCGGCAATACGACACAGAGGCTGAACCGGTTACCCGCCACGTGGCGCGCTATCAGGACCAGGAAAAGGAGGGGGAAGGCCGAGACGTATTTGGAGTGTTCATAGCGCCAAAGATAAACCCAAATACTCCACATTACTTTTGGATCCATGCCACCGTTACGCCCGTGCCACCATTCGGAGACTATGTCTTGATCATACCTTTAGCGCTGCAGCAGTTTCTCGATCTACTGAATTTCTGCAAGAAATACAATGTCTTCACAGCCAAAGCCTTTCTTGAACTTCTCTCCAGGCTTAGCCAGCCGATACAGCAGGTAGAGAGTGCAGAAGAGTGGGTGTCAATGTTCCCCGAGATAATCAAGTCATGGAAGGAATCGTTGGTACCTTGATTTGCGCCTTGTCGCGCTAGAAAGAGACGCCATGAAGGATCAGTCGACCGAACGAGATCAGACCCGACCCCCCAAGCTTCCTGGGTTCGAGGACTTGGAAATGCCAACCGAGATAGAGATAGTCGTCCGGTGCCCTCAAATCTACGGAAGACCGATCTCTCTTGCGAAATGTTCCGTCTGCTCTTATTACCAGGGTAGGGAAGAGGAGACTATACTTTGCGCGTTCACCCGAGAGGATGCGAACATCGATATTGATCCAAGGAACGAATTGAACGAGCTTGCTGGAAACGAGTGGCTCTTCTTCACGAAGTCGGTATTGCAGACCTCATATCCCTCCGAGTTTGGACAGGATCTGCGCAGGCAGCATGGAGCCAATAAGCCGCCTCGATTGATGAAACATATCATCGAGTTCTTCACAAAGACGGGCGAAACCGTGTTAGACCCCTTTGCAGGCGTCGGGGGGACCCTTATTGGTGCATCTATCTGCCAGCGCAAGGCGACTGGCATCGAAATCAACAAGAAATGGGTTGACATCTATCACGAGGTTTGCGAGCGCGAACGAATCGAGAAACAGGAAATGATCGACGGTGACTGTCTTGAGGTTCTTGAGGACATGATGCGAAAAGGTCGGAGATTCGATTTCGTTGCTACGGATCCCCCTTACAGCATCGCGCTCGAGAAGACCCTCGCTGGTGACAAGTATGCCGAAGAATTTGCAAGCAGGCGTACCAACTTCGACACGTTCTCAGATGATCCCCGAGACTTCCGCAACCTAGCTACCTTTGACGAGTACTACGATGCAATACAGGAATTTGCCAGCCGGGCTTACGAGGTCTTACGACCCAATAGATATATGGCGGTCATCATCAGAGATTCCTACCAAGACGGAGAATACGTCATGGCTTCTTACGAGATAGCCGAGCGCATCAAGAGAGCGGGTTTCACAATGAAAGGCGTTAAGATCTGGTACCAGAGTGGTGCACCCATTCGGCCGTACGGGTATCCCTATGCTTACGTTCCGAACATAGTGCATCAGAATATACTGATGTTTAGAAAGGAAAGCTAGAAGACGCTTCCCCGGGGACCAAAGAATCTGGATGATGACTAGGTCCTTCTGGACCGCCTTCCTTCGCCATCATCGGGACCATCACCTGGCTAGCCATCTTCGAGCACAACTATCACCCGAGGATCTACAGGTACAGCGAGGAGGTGACGATCCTCCAGGTGGGAGATGGCGAGCTGGAATTCAATCACCCCAAAGGCGCTTCAGTATCTGGTGACAGAGTGGAGGAAGATCGTCGACCTGCGACAAGGCATCAGGTTTGGATGGAAGAACTCGTACGTGATTAAGCTTCCAAGGATCGGAAAGATCAACCGTACCCTCTTCAAAGGAGGCGTGCGATGGCAAAGCTCGAACGAACAGATAAGCCTGTAAGCGTGCTACTGGAAGAACTCGCACGGGGGGAGCTAGGTTTGCCCGAGATTCAACGAAGCTATGTCTGGAATAGACCGCAGGCCAGAGACTTGATAGATTCTCTCTATCGGGAGTATCCGTCAGGCCTGATTCTTCTCTGGAAACCCGAGGAGTTGCCAGAATTGCGAGAGGCTTCATTTGAGCATGTCGATGAAAGACATTTGAACTACCTCATTCTCGACGGTCAGCAACGCTTGACATCTCTAAAGCGCGTGTTTGATGGCAACATTAACGTGTATTTCAATGTGGAGGACGAGACCTTCCAAATCTATAGCGCAAAGCTCAAGGCCAATCCACTCTGGGTCTCTGTGAAGGACGTGATTGCCACAGGAGCGATAGATGTGTTGGATGAACTGGAGGAAGTGTTAAGCCTGGATAGAGAGGGGCGAAGAACCTACGGAAAAAGATTGGCACGCCTCGAGAGAATCGGGGAGTATCGCTATCCCGTGATGATCATCCACACAGATGACTACGAGGAAGTCACAGAGTCTTTCATCAGAATCAACTCGAGGGGAACCCGTCTGAGACAGGCGGAGTTAGCGATGGCTCAACTTGCTTTGAACTGGCCCGGGGCTATCGTGGCAGAGTTCGAGGGCGCACTGGACGAGTATGAGCAACGGGATTTCGAATTCGAAGCGCGCTTTCTAATGCGATGCTTCGTCGCCGTCGGCACAAATCAGAGCAGATTTCGGTATCTGGGCGCTCTCTGGAAGAAAGGCCAGGCGGAACTGGAAGACATCTGGAAGCGCACGAGAAAGGGGCTTGACCATACCATCAACTTCTTGAGAAACAATGCCGGAATCGAGTCATCGCAATGGATTCCTTCCGTGAACGCCCTCGTCCCTTTGGTGGTCTATTTATGCAACAAAGGGGGACGCGTTTCCGAGGTGGAAGCAAGGAGACTCCTCTTTTGGTTTTTTGAGGCTACGATACACGGGAGATTCACTGGTAGCCCCGAAACTAAGATTGACCAAGACCTACGAGCTATAGGTGGTGCGCGCCCGTTGGACGATATGATTGGAAACCTGAGGCGTGAGATAGCAAGACTTGACATCACTCCAGAGATGATGGAAGGTAAATATCAGAGACATCCTTTTATGCCTCTAGTGTTTGCTGTTTTCCGGCGATACAGGGCGAGGGATTGGTTCACAGGAACGGTACTGAGTTCAACCAATGTGGGGCCTGAACATCAGTTGGAACTTCACCACATCTTCCCAAGAGCCGTGCTGAAAGGGGCAGAAGAATATGAGTCGCAGGAGATCGATGACCTTGCAAACATTGTCTTCCTCTCCAAGAAAGCGAATATGAGCATCCTGAAATCTCCACCCAATGAGTATCTGCCGGGAGTTGAAAGGGAGCGCCTTCAAGCGCAGCTTGTTCCTCTGGATAGAGACCTCTGGAGCGTGGACAGATTCGGAGAGTTCATGCTAGAGAGAAGGGGCTTGTTAACCGACGCTATCAATGACTATCTGAGAGAGCTTGGTCAACATTACTTTGAAGAAGAATGATCCAGCTTCCTCCAACTACGGGTAACAGCGGGCTTTAGAGCTGGGGTCCTCACGTCTTCCCTGAAACTGTCTATGTTCCGCGTGGGAACTTGCCTTACGTAACAGGCAAGAGACGCTATCTAGCGTCCGAGGACCTCAGGCTCTGCTGGCCAGGGGGTGAGAGGAATGTGAGGGTGGCGCACCCGCCAAGTAGGGATAGAACACCGCCGCCTGAGGGAAAAGGTCCGAGAAAGGAAGATTAACGAAACTAACCTCATCACTGCCGGGAGATGTGCACAACTCGGACCGGGGAGGAGGAACAGCGATGCCGAAGAGTGGTGTAAATATCCGAAGACTCGCTCAAAACATTGCGGATCAATATCCTTTCGAACCACAGATCGCGACCTTGGTGGAATTGGTAGCCAATGCCCTTGACGCCCGGGCTCGCGTGATCGATGTCCAGATTTCAGACGGACTTCTGCGAGTAGCCGACGACGGTGTTGGAATGACACAAAGACAGTTCAAGGAGTACCACGATTTCGCGACGACCACGAAAGAGAGAGGTACCGGAATCGGGTTTGCCGGACAGGGGGCCAAACTGGCACTCAACTTCTGCGACAAGATCATCAGTGAGACTCGAAGCAAGAAGTATCATAACACAACGATATGGAGATTGGAGGGTGATGATGCTCCGTACCACTACATTGATGAGAGAGCACTGTCGGGGACGGGAACGCGAGTCTCCTTGTATCTGCACGAGAGTTGCCGAGGATTCTATACGGCCTCCTTGGTGAAACAGATTCTTGAAGATCATTATTGTCCACTCCTTGATCGGCAATTGGTCAACGTCTATACTGGAGACCGCCCCCTCCTTAAGGGCGGAAAGGGCCGGCTTGAAGTCTATCGCGAACTATATAGGAAAGGGCTCAAGTTCGTGGTGAACGGCTCAGTCATCACGAGTGGTCCGATCGAAGCGAGGTTGAACCATCGGAAAGAGTTCTCTATCCTTCGCTACGGAAGACCGCAGGGGTGGGGGTTCTTTGGTCTTGCGGAAGAGCCGCTTTCTGAACATCTTCAGGGAGTGGGCATAACGACATACGGCAAGATCATAGAGCGCACGTGGTTCAAGAAGGAGCCACGTCATAAAGATAGAATCTTCGGATGGATTGAAGCCCCCTATCTTATCAAAGCTGTTACAACGGACAAGTGCCGATTCCAAGGGGGCAATAAGAATTGGGAGGGTTTCTTTCGCCGGGCGCAGAAAGAATTCACAACATGGCTGGAGGGCACAGGGCTCCTGGAAAAGAGAGAACCCCGACCACTCGCATTTCCAGAGTTGGAACGTGAAATTAACCGGATACTCAAGCAGATCCCATCACTAACGTTCTTTGGAACACGCGCGGTAGCGCGCGTTGCAATCCCTGATGAGAGCGGTCAGGAGAGAAGCCTCGGCAACGGAACGCAAAAGGCCCCCGGAATAAAGGGGGGACCGGGAACGGGGGGAGGCATTGATGTCTACCCAGGGCCAGAAGAAGGGGTTGCACCGACAGTCGAACCTGGCTCAGGAGGACGAGCCGAGGTGCATCGGCGTGTGATTCGTGGGGGCGTTCGTTTGGGTTTCGAGGAGAGAACCGATCTCTCAAATGAAGGATGGTTTGATGGCGAGACGGTCGTTATCAATACGGCCCATCCCGCGTATCTCAGATCCTCTAGAGCACGAGAGGCAGCAAATTACCATATCCTGAAGGCCACCGCCTTAGAGCTTACAAGATTCTCGATGGACCAAGATCCCGAACCGTCATATCAAAAGGCTTTTGAGCTCTTGGGCCAGTTTTTCACTCTTTGGGGACAGCAGCAATGACACAAATAAAGATCGGCTTTAAGGTCCAGAGGATCAGATCGCCTGACGGCAAGGAAACCGTTAGAGCAACCATACCCGTTGCGTCGATATTTGAAGAAGAATTAACGAATGGCGACATCGAAGCACTGCTCAACTCTCTGGAGCGGGACTATTGGGACTTGGTAAGTGACTTGAGAGAGGTGGTGGCGTCACTCAGAGATAGGAATGGCAACCAACTCAGAGTCTTGTTGTACTGGGAGCTGGGTGATAGAATCCTAGAATATGAGCGGAAATACGAGGATAGCATGTTCTTCCTGGACGGAATGGTCAAACATCTGACACGGGACTTGGCAATCTCGAAGAACATGGTCAATAGGTGCCGTCGCTTCCGTAGGCTCTACCCTGACAAGGATAAGATAGATCCTAATACCCCGTTCGATCAGTACGTTGCTGGCTTCGAGGGTGGGTACATTTCCGGTGCTAGAGCCCGGCCGGAGAAGGACAGCAATCAGCGGGTCTAGAAGCGTCAACTTTGGAGAGGATCGGACTAACACGAGCGATCTGGTAGTTTAAAGAAGAACACTAGTGCCGGGATATTGCTTCCAGCAGTTCGTAGGATCCACCGGAATAGTTGGTCGTCATAGGGAGTTGGGAGATGGGGAATGATACCTGAATGTAAGTTCGCGAACGTGCAGGCGCTTGCTCACGCAATGCAAGAAACAGCTGAGCTAGTCAGTGGACTAGCACTTTCGTGTCGCCCTTGGAACCGGTTCGAACCAGAGAATACCCGCTGGTGGCTGGTGCCTTCCACTGACTGGCCTGCCTATCATCACGGCAAGTTGTCGTTTGATCCGACCGAGGAGAAAGGCAATGTCTTGTATTGCGGCTTCGCTGTCGAAAAAGGCTTCGACCTAGTGGTTCGCGAGGTCTATCCCTCAACGGGCCGTCGGAACCTGATTATGGGTGATTCATGGAGCTGGCATCGCTTCATGACAGACCTGACCGGAGGCGTCGTAAGCGATGCTGTTCGGGAGGTGGCCCGGAGGACGGGCCAGTCATTGAGACTTGAGTTCAGGGCAGGATACGCCAGCGATCCCGACGAGTTCGACCCCGAAGCACCGCTGAGCACTCGAATCGTCTTCGCGATCAGCGGGACTGAACTCGCTTTCATCGGGTCCGAGGGCGAGGGGTGGAGATTTGAGCCAGTTGTCTCGTGTGCCGCACTAGCCGATCTGGGTCGCTGCATACAAGCAATGGACGATTCCCTGGACTGGATATGGATCGACCTCTGCTTCGGGATATTGGTTGGTCGATGGAAACCAGATGGACCCGTCGTCGAGGGTTGCGAGTTGTGGAGTAGCACTGATCTATGGGAGAAGGCCCTTATGCCCTGGCAGCCTTGGCTGATATGAATGGGCCTCCCACAGGCATTGGTGCTAGACCACGTTGTACGGCGGGACTTGGAGATGGATATGCATCTTGATTATCTGTGGCCCCTCGGATCGACAGGTGACACGAAGGTGGGACCGTTCTGCAAGTTGGACAGGGCGAGCTGGATTTCATCATCCGGACGGACTGTTGAGCATCTAGTGGTAGAGTGCCCAGAATAACTGCGCCTTTGGCGTCGATAACCGCGCTATCGAGGGGAATGAGCAAAGTCCGTTTCGAGGTGTTTTCGAGGGAACCTTCTGCTCTTATTGGGGCGTCAAGCAAGAAGAGCTGACGTTCATTACGCATCGGGATCACGGATCGAACCTTTCAAGGCTTCAGCTCTCTAGTCTTCTGAGTCTAGCTTTCCTGCGTTGGACTCGCCGTAGGCGATGGTTTAGCTCTGCCAGGCGTCGCTCCCCCCACCAGAGGGGCCGGATAGGAGGGGAGGATTGAACCAGATCGATCGCTCTCACCACCAGATCCTCGGCTCTCCCGAGGTCTTTCGCCCGGTGCTCATAGAACTTGGCCAGTTCTACGAAAGGGTAAAGTCTGCCCTGGTTCTCCCTGATGGCCTGGTACCAGAGATCGATGGCCTCCTCCCATCTCGCCTGTCGTTTGTAGTGGAAGGAGAGATGAAAGACGGTCTTCTCCCTTAGGGTGTCGGGGAGATCGGCATCCAGCGCAGTGTGTAGCGCAGGTTCCGCTCGTTCACTCATCCCAAGATGGAGATATAGCCTGCCAAGGCTGTAGAGATCCTCTCCGTACCCCACCCCATTCTCAAACGGCTCTTCAAAGACCCGACACGCCAGCGCTGTCAGAGCCACGAGAGAGAGAACGTCTTGAGCGTTGTGGTAGAAAACTCCCCGCAATGGACCGACACGACCATATCTGAGGTAGTCGAAGTAGATCTGGGGAACGAGGTAGCTAGGCACGTCCCCCTGGCGTTGAAGGCCCAGGATCTCGGGCTCTAGGTAGGATAGGGCGCAGCTCTCCAGGCGCAGACGCCAGAGGCGACGAGCGGTGAAAAGGAGATCGAGGTGTGGCACGCCTGAGAGGGGGAAACGCCGCCGGGACATGATGAACCGCGTCTCTAGCACAGGCACGTCGAACGCCTTACCGTTGAAGGAGACGATGCCAGAAAGGGGTTTCGCCATCTCCTCTACAAGGGCAATGAGAGCGCCTTCCTCGGAGTAGTCGCGCATAAAGACCTGACGGATACGGAAATCCTGCCCCTCGAACCACCCGACGCCGACGAGGAAGGCGTATGTCCCTACGCCGCCGGCGAGCCCTGTGGTTTCCACATCGAGGAAGCCGCACCTGTCCAACTTAAGGTCTCTCAGGTCAGCGTGGCGCCCG
>Ga0315314_1004003_pt1 | contig 11246 bp, 9 predicted proteins | sample TDP9_MG_FD_203631 | JGI IMG/M metagenome (GOLD analysis project Ga0315314, IMG submission 203631) | Freshwater sediment microbial communities from Lake Towuti, South Sulawesi, Indonesia - TDP9 | ecosystem: Environmental > Aquatic > Freshwater > Lake > Sediment | place: Indonesia: South Sulawesi... | reverse complement strand
GGATAGAATGTACTCGCTGGTTCATTCTTCTTCGTTGCGATGTAATCTCCAAAAATAGTTGAGACGCCCATCTTCTTAGCGTCGGACACAATGGTGGCTAAGAAGGCGGTTTCAAGCTTGCGGCCAATTATACGGCAACTCATTAGAAACGAATCTATAATCCATGTTTTCGGCTCTTTTCGAATGATGGCTACGCCGACGACTCCCTCGTCGCCAAACTTGTCAATGACGTGTAAAGTGTAGATACTGAATCTCTTAGTTTCATTTTTCATCTTTTCGATCTCATTAATTGTGTATCGCCGCGTCGTCATGTTGAATTGATTAGTCTTGTTCACTAGGCTTGCTACACGCGGCAGACTGAAGTTATCGGCTTGTCGGATAGTCGCCTTGATCTCAAGCGACTTCAGGAAATCTTTTAGGGAAACTGCTGACCTCTGGAGTTCGGTTCGCATCTTACTTGCGTAGTACGTTTCTCCTCGCATTTTGTCTTCTTCAGTAAGTGCCAAGGTGTTGAAGTCGCTGAGTTCCTGAAGCGCCTGTCGATAGAGATAGGGTGAAGAAGGCAAATCTACAACTAGGACTTGCCCTAGAGCTTGTCTCACGTGTTCTCGTTCATGAGGATTCTCGTCGATGAATGCCATGGTGTCCAAGCCTATGTTGATTTCCTTAGCCAACTCTATCATGTTCTGCACTTTGTCTTGCCAGTTTATGCGCATGGCGGCAAAGTGGTTTTCTCGAAGGATCATGTGCGGATGTTCTCTGATGACTTTGATAGCATCGTCGTAGTTGTTCTTGCTGTTCAAGGCTAGTATGACGCCTCTGTTAAAATAGCTTAACAGAAGCCTCTGAAAGTCGACAAAAGCGTTGCCTGGAGGGTCTTTTCCCAGCTGAATTCCTTCGAATCCGTCCTCGCCTATTATCCCTCCCCACAGTGTGTTGTCAAGGTCGAGAACGATGCACTTTCTTGAGAGGTTTTTGAGAGCCTTGATGTATCCCATGTACTCCTCAGCTATAGCTGGTAGGAAAGATTCGCTTAGACCAAAGGAGCCTCTATAATACATTTCATAGTTTATGCAACGCGTCTTTCCATGCTTGCCGGCGGCGCCTTCGAAGTCAACGACATAAACCTGTCTATGACTTGTATAGAGCTCGGCTAGCCGATTGTTCAGTGTGCCGAAGAACGCCTTTATTCCCAAGTCTAGTTTGTCGTCAAGTATCCCAAGGGAGGTGAAAGATGGTATCATGAAGTTGTTAATCAAGATGAGAGCGGTCGATTTGGAACTGATTAACAAGATGAGGGTTTTGACTAGGTCGATTATTTCTGTGAGCTGTCTCTCCTTTTCTTGTTTCGGGATTTTAAGAAAGTCTGATAGGAATCTTTCAGGCAGTAGGGATTGTGCTTCGACAGCAAGAATAACCAGATCGGGCTTGAAGCCGTAGAGTTTGGCGTTTGTGTCTAGAATTTCCTGCCTGTATTGGTTGAATGGAGCAACATAGATCTCTGGATGTAAGCCAGCGAGCCTGCATTTAATGTCAAGGTACATGCTCAAAGGGTCGATAGTGAATGAGCTGAGCAAGGCGATTCTTATTCTTTTGTCGTCGGGAATATTCGTTGTCTCTATGTCAAGTTTTTGGATTCGTTTGTATGCATTCCAGTAATTCAGATGCGTTGGATCCTTTCTGACTGTGTCCAGTACCTCTTCAAGCTTAAGATTTGCTTCGCGGCTGGTTGTCGTCTTAGGGAAGTCCTGAGCGTTCATGCAAACGCGCCTTATCGGTTGGTGGTTGAGGTCTTTTGTATTTCATTGGAATAACTAACCACAGCGAAAGCGACCGCATGTGAAGTTGAATGTGAGAGGCTGACTTTGATCTCCAAGGGCTGCCTAGCTTCGCTTCCAAGCTTTCTCATTGTCTCTTTATGGTTGAGCAGTAGATTGACGTGTGGAGCGCCTTTTTCATCTCTGCGAATTTCGATTTCGTTGAGTTTGATGTCGAAGAAGTTGTTCAGTGCCTTATAGACCGCTTCTTTTGCGGAGAAATTTGCTGCAAAGTGAGGCGCAGGGTCCTTGGAGGATAGGCAATGCTTGATTTCTCTTTGAGTAAATATTCTCCTGTAGAAATACCCATTCTCATGATAGTTCCATCGTCTGAATCTTGTTACGTCTGCAATGTCGACGCCAACACTCCAACTGATCATAGTTGCACCGTGGCTCACTTTCAATCTTCCGTCAAAGATGACGGTTCGCTTATAGCCTTCAAAAAGAAAGAGGTTATTATCAAGTTTGTGGTAAGAATCAAACCAATGAGTCTATTGCGTGGACACTGCTCAAAGCTAGACTGCTGTTGAAATCTGGGGAGAAAGGCTTAGTCGTTAAGCTTGAACCTTTGTTGATGTCTGCGCGATAAACCTATGAACCTTAATTGAATAGGCTGCTGCCTTGCGGCTCTCATGTTATTTCTTTAGGTTGAATGGTTTGCCTTCTGTGACGATTTTTGCGGGGAACTTGTCTTTCCATTTCTTCATGAAAGGAAGGTCCTCTTTCTCTTCTCTAAGTTCATCTGGGAGCATTTCTGGGATTTCGTCTTTGATTGGGTACCAGCGCATGCATTTTGGGCAGATTATGACGCCTTCAGCTATTTCATCCTTCTCCTGGAAAACATGTAACTCTAACGGGTAGTACTTGTCGATTGGACAAGCCAGAATATCCATCAATTTGCGCTTGATGTTTCGTCCCTCCCTAAGTCTGGATAGTAGGCGCGATCATAAAAGACTTGTTGAACTCATTGGGTCTTTATGCGTTTAACTATTGGTGGTCTAATCTTCCTTAGAACACGGTAACCGCAATAGGTGCATTTGATGCCGCCGCCTCGGAGTTCAAGCTCTTCAGACGACACCACGGCGCCGCATTTAACGCATTCGTAAGCTATACCCTGCTCGCTTCGACTCTCTCGTGGATCAGACATTAACCGGCACCCTCGCCACGGTCTACTTTCCACACAGTTACAAGTGCGTTTATGCCTCGGGCGGTGACAACAGAAGATACGCCTTTCTGAGACCAGTAGACAAGTTTGAAGTTTTCGGGTTCTGTCGCGGTCACTGATGAGACTCTCTGCATCTTTCCCCAAAGCATCATCTGGTACAAGAGAGTGCTCTGGCCAAGTGGATTATCAATAAGCTCGTCAGCTGTAGGCTGTCCGTCACTGTTGCTGTCTGACCAATCTCTGCCTAAACTGAAGTTGCCGTATTTTCTGTGGGCGTCTAAGCTGTCCTGAGCAATGTTTGCCATCCATCGCCATTTGCTTTCCTCGCCGTATCCCACATCATTTCCATTGTTATCAAACGTGAAGAAGACCACAACGTAGTTCACTTTGACTGTGGATCCACGGTTTTGACCGTATTGGTTAAACTCGTCAATGACTTTAAGTGCGTCTGCTTCAGTGGAGATGAACATATGCCCGATTCTCTTGATCTGGGTTAGGTTCATTGTTCCATTGTCAGCCAATGAAATCTTCCCTGCGACAGTTGTAATCCAGTATCCATAGTCCCACCAGCTTACAACAGCTGAGTCTGGTTCAATGTTAAACCGCATCCACGCCAAGGCGTCAATCCAGTCTGGCACGGTTTGATCTGGCTTGACTGGCAAGCTGGCAGCTGCAATTGTAGTAGGCACGTATGCCTGATTTATGACTCTTGGAAAAGGTTCCCGGCCCGAGGCTCGAGATTCTGTGCTTGGAAAGAGAAACGTCAGGGTCAGTAGCAGGAACAGCAGTATGAGGAAAGCGGCGCTGAACTCTCTTCCTACATGTGCTCCTATAGTTCTCTTGCCTTTGAAAGCAGGTGGTTTTTCTCGCAGAAGCGTTATGAAAGGTTTCAAAACTCGAGTCAAAGCTAATGCCCAAAGCAGGCACAGCGCTGGAGCCAAAATGAGCATTAGACGAACCATAGCGCTCGCGAAATATATCGAAGTCAGTCCAAACAGAATAAGATAGACATTACGGTTTGTCGGGTTTGAAGCCGCGAAGTAGAAGCCAACTGGAATAAAGAGAATCCCAATTCCGAGATCATAATAGATGCTTCCCCACGACGCCGGTCGGTGTTCCTGAACCGAAGCCACTGCCGGTGAGGAAAGGCGTTCAAATGGGTTCAGAATTGATATATATCGTGGTTCCAGACCAGCGATGTAGCCGCGGGCATAGAGGAAGGCGAAGACAACAATGCCGATGGCGAGTACTGCAACAATGAATACTCCCTTCATCCGTGAGGTTTTTAGGCGACCGTAGATCTCGAATACGCACAAAAGCAAGAAAACTCCGTACACTGCAATGTTTGTCCCTTCCCGCAGAAATATCAGTCCTCCAAGTTTGGGCACGTTGAAGGCTATCAGAAGGGCTAAACTCGCGGTGACACCATAGGACACCAACAAGCGCGAGGAATAACGCTTCAAAACAAGTAAAGTCAAGACGAAGAGGAGCAACAAGCCCACGGGGTATCTGGCGGCACCCCATGAAGCGTAAACATATCCAAGCGATAGAGCTGCACCAATAGCATAAAGCAGGCTTGCCTTCATTGATCTCTCTCTGTCGATTGATCTTAGGAAAAACAGTGAGAACAGCACCATTCCGAAGATTCCCACTGTTTCGTCGTCAAAGAAACCAAGAGATGTGCGTCCTATATGGGATGCATTTAGAGCAAGGAAGAAAGCTGCGAAAAGACCCACCTCTTTTCCTCCGATGTCCTTACCGAAGAAGTATATTGCTAAACACGTTAGAGTAGCCATTATCACTGGGAAGATAATGACGAAATTATAGACGGGATCGGAAGCAAGAGGGTTTGCAGTAGGAGAATACGGAACCATCGGTACACCGAGCGCGTTGAATACGGTGAAAAAGGTTGCTGCAGTGTAAGCCACACCTGGAAATTGCGCACTGATTACATTTCGGCCCCATGGCCACCAGGTCAGCTCATCATGCCAGCTGGTCCAGTGCAGGAAGCCATTTTCCACCATATCCTTTGTTAGTCGATATTGAACGTAGGGATCGAACTCGGAAAGATAGTACCCCCAGCGCATTGGAAGCAACCTCACCGTGAAGGCGAGCATTAGTATGAGGATGAGAATCGATAATTCCAACAGCACGGTGTGTGTTATTTTGACGCGAAGACCACCAAGACGCCTGAGACCGCTGGTGATCTTTTCTCGACTGAAAAGCTCTCGGATCTTACTCATTGATCTTGCTTCCTCTTTCACCAAGAAGATGATTGGGCTTTTTATTTAGTTTGCGGTTTTCTATGGCGGTATGCCGAGCATCTCACACACGGTTGCAGAGGACACAGATGGATTAAAATGAGCAACTCATCTATATGCTGAAACATAGCTGAGGAAATCTTCACGTTGGAACAGAGTATCTGCGAACCTAATGCGCAAGGGAAACAACGAATAAGAGTTCTGAACACGGTGGACAGTTCACTGACGATTTTCAAGATAAAGGGAAACCTAAGCTACGTTGACGAAATATACAACCCGAACAACTTCTTTGAGCAAGTGCATCATGCGTCATTGTTTCGTGAGGATTCGAAGGTATCACTGAGTAACAAGACCATCAAAGTCCATGTTCTTAAGCGACCTGTGAGAAAACCGATGTGGCATCCTGCCAATGTCTTTGCTTTTCTTCTGCAGTTCATCAGCATAGCGAAGGCAAATGGAATTTCGCTTATTCATGGAAGATCTGCAGGGCTGTCAGGGTTTCTGGCTCTTTTCACAGGAAAGCTGTTGGCGATTCCTGTGATAGTCTCTGTGGGCGGGAACAACAGGCTGGATAGGGAGCTAGATTTCCGCTTTGGAAACGGCACATGGCGAAAGTTGCTCAAGAAGATCTATGCGGATCTCGTCGAAGTCCTAGTCCTTAGAAATGCTGATTGCGTCATGGCTCGGAATCTCTACACAAAGAATTATGTTGTAATGCTCGGGGTTGACGAGAAGAAAGTCAAGGTTGTCAGCTGGAGCCTGAAAAAGGATGTCTTCGAAGGCAAAGCCGACAGAACTGAACTGGATAGGTTTGTAGCGAAACCAAACATAGATCTGAAGAAGCCCATCGTCCTGTACGTTGGGAGATTGGAACCTGCCAAACAAGTCGATGTTTTAGTCGATTCGATTCCCCTAGTCCTGAAAGACAGGTCAGATGCCCAGTTTGTATTCATCGGCGACGGCTCTCTACTCGAAAGGTTGAGGAGAGATGTGGAAGGCTTGAATGTTGCTAAGAAAGTATTCTTTTTGGGGTATCAACCTACAAACGTTATCAAAGCCTTCCTAAGCATATCATCAGTTGTCTGGATACCCATGTCCGGGTACGTTGTATTTGAGGCGGCTGCGTTTAGTGCTCCCATCGTAGCGTTCGATGTGGAGTGGCACCCAGAGTTCATCACCGATGAAATCACAGGATTGCTGGTTAAGAATAGGAACTATCGCAAAATGGCAGAAGCTGTGCTCAGAATGCTGAAGGACGAGGCTTTGGCAAAAAGGTGCGGTAAGCGAGCGCGACAAAAACTTATAGAAGAATATGATCCTGAGAGTTTAAAGGAGAAGGAAATCAAGATCTACGAAGAGATCTTAAGTAACTCCTTTATGCGACAGTGAAAGTGCTTGCTTTCAGATTTATGGCCTCATCAGAATTGATACATAAGCATACATGCAGATATTTCTGTCTGATGGAAAAGCAAAAGTCTTAGCTTTCTGATATATTTTCTAGACAGGGAAAAGGAGTAGACAAGAACCATGAGGCGTATTCTTCATGTTCACAACATGGCAGGTGTAGCTTCTAACCTTTCTTTCTTTCTACGCAAACTAGGTTTAGAATGCAAAGTGATTGCAAAAGGCACCAACCCTTTTGGCTATGGGGACGACCATTATCCCCTTTGGAAAACTCTACTCCCTCTTATGTATTTCCTAACCTACGACGTCATTCATTACCATAGCAACACATGGCTGCGAAGAAGAAGGCTTAAGCATTTGGATTATTATCTTGCTAAGCAATTTCGCAGAAAAACGATTTTTCACTTCCATGGCTCAGATTTGCGCGTTGGGCATATGAACCAAGAACTTCATAAGATTATTGATCATCTGAAGATCGTGTTGGTGAGCACTCCCGACCTTCTAGATTTTTTTCCCTCAGAAAAGGGCGTCTGGCTTCCAAACCCAATCAACGTAGAAATGTGGTATCGAAAGCCCCGGGTGCGAATAACCGAGAAGCTAGTAGTGGGCTACTACAATCCACCTTGGCATGCTTATTCAGAAAGGATCTATTGCGCTGAGCGAATTAAGAGCGCCATAGGAAATCTGAAGAGAAAAGGGGTTAATGTAGAGGGAAAGCCGGTCTATGGAAAATTGCATATGGAGATGCCCAGCTACTATTCATCGATTGATGTTTTCGTGGACAAATTGGGTGTGGGCTGGTATTCGTTGAGTTGCTGCGAAGCTATGGCATCTGGTCTCCCAGTTATTACTTACGTACGCGAAGACTTGCGTCGCTTCCTGAAGGGTATAGAACCATTCTTAATCTCCTCGAAAGAGAATCTTGAGGAAAACCTTGAGAAGGTTCTCAGCGACGAGGGCTTAAGAAAGCAGTTGATACAACGTGGCAAAAAGTACGTTCTAGACATACATGATGGCCTGAAAGTGGCGAAAAGCCTTGTCAAAATATACCAACAGGCATAAAGGTAATCTGGACGTGATTTGATATGGCAGAGGTCGATGACACAGAGGCATTCTGGCTAAATAGAGGGAAGGAATACATCAGCGAGTTTCAAAGGCATTCATTTTTTGCTAGAAGATACTTTAAACAACAAGAAAAGGCATTGATTAAGGTTCTTAGAAGTTTCTCATTTGAAAATGTGCTTGAAGTTGGATGTGGATTTGGCAGAATAACTAAGCTAATCTTAGATGAATTTCATGTTAGGAAGTTGAAAGGTATAGATCTATCTCCTCGGCAGATAGAAAACGCAAGGAAATATGTCAATAATGGAGAAGTGGAGCTATTAGTAGGAAGAGTACAAGACTTGGACATACCCGATGACAGTTATGATTTAGTCATCGCGGTAGAAGTTTTAATGCACATACCCTTCAAAGAGATTGAAACTGCAATGGCGGAGTTAGTTAGAGTGTCACGAAAGCATATTGTTAACTTGGATTGGTACAGACCCAAATCTGGGACTCAGCTAGGAGGATACTGCTTCGCCCATGATTATTCATCGCTATATGAAAAACTCGGCGCCACTAAGATTGAGGCAATTGCTATTCCGATAACGCCTCGATACCATGTCGTTCTTGAAAATCAACGATTCCGAGAACTTCGGCGACTGAACACTCTTGATGGGATTTTGAGTATCTTAAACCCGCCTCGGCAACTTCTAATCTCTGATTTTCCACTTGGCATAAGAATATCCAAATCCCATGGAGAAGAACAGAGAATATATCATGCGATAAAAGATTGAATCTCTGCCTCGTGACTGCTCTTACAAGGATATCTCCGGCATTTACTTTTTCATATCTGTTCCCATGATTTTTCTTTTTCTTTTAGGAATGTTTCTATCATTTCCTCAGAGGCCTTTTCACCTTTGAATGGTGTGCGTCTGCCTTTCAGAGCCTCTGTATAGGCGGTATCCAAAAGTTTCCAAACTGTAGATTTAATTGCCCTTGAATCGGTACCTACAACAAAGTTGAAGCCAGCTTTCACTGTTTCCATCCACTCAGTTCGCTCCCTAATAGTTACGCATGGAACCTTTAAGACAGAGGCTTCCACCTGCACGCCGCCAGAATCTGTCAAAACAACCTCAGCGTCTTGAAGAAAACTGAGAAACTCCACGTGACCCATGGGTGGAACTATTCGAACATCAGGAATGGAATGTAGCTTCTTCCCAAGACGACTATGCTTCTTCAACATTTTGTCTGTTCTCGGATGAACTGGAAAAACTATAGTCCTATTCAAACCGATTAACGCATCAACTATGTTCTCCAGGACAATTGGATTGTCCACGTTTTCGGATCTGTGGCAGGTCACTAATACGTATTCTGAAGGCTTTTCAAGTTTGGTCTTCCTTCCTAGGAGGTTTTGTTCTCTTAGATTCTTGATGATTTCAACGAAGACGTGTCCTACATTGTAGACTCTGCCCCTGACACTCTCTTTCTTAAGATTTCTAACAGCAAATTCTGACGGGGCAAACAAGACATCCGCCACATCATCAACAACTATTCGATTGATCTCTTCTTGGGTCTTCATGAAAGACCTGCATCCGGCTTCAACATGGGCAACTTTAATGCCATCCTTAGCTGCCAGAAGGGCACCAGCCACAGTAGTGTTTGTGTCGCCTTCGACCACGCAGTAATCTGGCTTTTCCTTCAGCAAAACACGCTCAAGTCTGCCGATGATCTCTGAAAGCTGTTTTCCATGTGTCTCTTCTTTGACCTCCAGAAAAATGTCTGGTTTGACACCGCCTTCCTCTATGAAAACTTGAGACATTTCATAGTCATAATGCTGTCCAGAGTGAATCACAACGCTCTCAATGTTCATCGACTTTGCTCGTTTCACTAGGATTCCTTGTTTGATGATTTCGGGTCGCGTTCCCATCAAGAAGCAGAGTTTCATAGCAACTCCTCCATTACAACCTCAACTTTCTCAGCGATCACATTCCAATCAAACTGTTTGACCAGTTGCGGATCGTACTTGAAATCTTCTTCAACGAGATGGTCAATGGTTTCCTTAAGCTCTCTTTCATTCGAAACTGGAAAATAAGGTATGGCAGAATCGAGACTTCCTTTCCAAGACACAATCGGCAGATTGAACGCAATGTACTCAGCTACCTTTGTCGGTGATGAGCCAGCGTTCAACACATTCGTCTGCAGACTGTTGATCGCAACACGGCTTTCAGAGAGAATCCTGGGGACTCCGCCATGCGGAACCCTAAAAGCCTTAACGTTTGAAGGCAGATTTCTGAACTCAGATTCGCCCACCAAAAGGAAGTCTATATTCGGAAGCTCTTCCGCCACCTTCACCAGCTTGTCCACGGCTCTGTGCTCATAGGCAACGCCTAGGAAAATGACTGATCGCCTTTTGACCGAGCCTTTTGTCTTGCGCAAGTGAGGAGAAAACACCGTAAGGTCAACACCGTTCCGAATGACGCCAACACCTTGAATCGGGATGCGCTTCGCATATTCCTCGCTCACCGTGAAAACTCTATCGCACTTCTTGAGAACTGCATTCTGCAACCCCATCTCCAAGATCCTAAACCACCTGAAACGCGTCGTGTAAAAATAATCGTCTATTCGAGCGATGATGGATTTTCCGAATAAGCGGGCAGCTAAGTAAGAGACCACCAAAACATGGCTAAAAGTGTGAAAATGCGTGAACACAATGTCATGTCTACTCGCATTGCAAGCGAACCTGAAGAACAACAAATACGGCATCAAACGACACTTCAATTTGCTCACTTGCCCCAGATAGACGTTCGTTACAATGTGTCCTCTTTTCCTTAGCGCGTCTGAAAGCCCTTGAGCTACTATTCCCCCTCCACCTTGAGCTTCACCATAGTGAGTCGAAACATACAAAACTCGCAAGTTTTTTCCCTTTGAATCAAGCAGTGATTCTTCCATGACTGCTATTAAGGCTTATCTGGCTGCGTTGACGCAGAGATCACCTATTTGCCTCACTTGACTCCCGACATAAGCAGGTACGGTCCAATTCTATTAAGAAGCAGACGCGACGCCATTCGATCCACCCTTTGATATTTCAATTTCGCCAAAGCCGGGTAAGGTATTGGAGGAAGCACGATTGACTTGACAGCCTTCAAGCCGCTCTGTTTGTATGCTGCCGCAATCTCCTCTGGGGACACTCTAAACTTCTCAACGTTGGGATTGCCATGTTCCAAGAGACTCCTGACTTGCTTCCACACGGTGGTTGGGTGACCCGTTAAGATCATGCCACCATTTTTCGCCACGCGTTTCATCTCTTGCACAGTCCTCAACCTCGTGTAGTCAGTCGCGGTGTGGCTTCCAACTGAGGTTATGGAAAAGGCATAGACACAATCAAAGACATCGCCCCTCAATGGCAGATGCAACGCGCTTCCGCGGATAAGGTTCCCAAAACCTCTCATTCTACAGAGGGCAAGCATCTCTCTTGAGACATCGAGACAGAACAGGTTGTCAGTGAATTTCCTCACTTTCAACTCAAAGTATCCTGTTCCGCAGCCCACCGAAAGC
>Ga0315314_1004002_pt1 | contig 11248 bp, 9 predicted proteins | sample TDP9_MG_FD_203631 | JGI IMG/M metagenome (GOLD analysis project Ga0315314, IMG submission 203631) | Freshwater sediment microbial communities from Lake Towuti, South Sulawesi, Indonesia - TDP9 | ecosystem: Environmental > Aquatic > Freshwater > Lake > Sediment | place: Indonesia: South Sulawesi... | reverse complement strand
ATCGGGTCAAAGCTAAATCCGGATCTTCCTCGCATTTCCTCTGCAATCCTCCCCTCGACTGCACCCTGGAAACAGATTGGAGACATGTCGGGAGTGCAAAACGCGACAACAGACCTGAAATGGGCTCTTCTGTCTTCATGGTTCTCTAATATCTTGAGGACGCCTTCGTTTCCTATGGTTCGGTAAACGTAGTTGGCGTAGGGTCCCGGAAATCCCTTCAAGGCTTCAATGAAGAGACCCGCATCTTCAACGATGACGGGAAGGTGGCTTTTATACGTGGCTTCCTGAGCACTCGCCTTAGCGATGTTCTCCATATCGTCGTCTTGAATCTCCAGAGCTTTTATCCTAAGCACAGCAGTGGTGATATTATGTACTGCCAGTATTTGTCGTGCTTCATTGAATTTGTGCATGTTTCCCGTCGCGAAGAAAATCAGCCTACCCCATGGGAACCCTTTATGCAGCAATCTGCCTCATCCTCTGCTCATTCATACCAAGACTGTAGACTTATCTCTCAGAGACGTACCTGCCCCTTTTCTCTATCTCAGCTATCCTGCCTAGAACTTCTTCTGCCGCATTTTTACCCACGGTTTGTTCGTACCCTTCCATTACCGCCTTGAAGCATTCGTCTGCACATTTATGGTGGGTGCTATTAAGAGCCCTCTTCATCAGGTGTAGGTCCACGCCTCTGGCTTCTAGCTCGTTTGTCTGTTCACTAAGCCCGAAGTCTATAAACACGACTTTGCCCTGGGGCGTTAGGATCATGTTCGACGTAGTGAGATCGCCATGAACTATCCCGCTTCCGTGAAGCTGTCCTATCAATCTTCCAATGTGGCGGCATAGGCTCGTAGTCTCCTCCAGCGGTAGATCGTTAAGAACTTGCTTGACCTGTTTCCCCTCGACAAACTCCATCATAATCGTTGCTTCAGCAATGTCTACCATGAATATGACTGGCGTGGGCACCCCCGCTTCCTTGGCGCCGTGCATGATCTGAGGCTCATGTCTGGTTCTGTAGGCTTGGATCTCCCTGTCAAGTTCGGGAATCCGGTATCTCTTCGACAGCCGTTTCTTGAGGATTACCTTCCGTTTATGCTGCTCTTCTAGGAGAACGTTGGCTTCAGCACCTTTCTTAATCAACATCGCCTTCTTCCACCCAGAGAGCTTCAACCTCGTCAAGGCGCCACTTCAGCCTGACGAAACTTTTTTCAACAGGGACGGTCAAGCCGTGTTTGTAATGGAGGATTCCTGTCCAAGCGATCATGGCCCCATTGTCCATTGAGAATTCTTTAGGGACAACACAGAACTTGGCGCCCTGATCCTCCGCCATGACTCTAAGCATAGATTGAAGCCTTTGATTAGCCGCTACGCCGCCGGTCAAGAGGACCTCAGGCTTCTCCGTGTGCGCCAAAGCTCGTTCAGTCACTTCCGTGAGCATGGAGAAAACGTACTCCTGCAGGCTAAAACAGAGGTCTTCCAGACGGTAATGGCCGTCGCGAACATGCTGGGTCGCGGCAGTTAGGAGACCGCTGAAGGAGAGATCCATGCCTTTCACGACATAAGGAAGCTGGACCAGTTTTCGGCCTTCACTTGCCAGTTCCATGACCTTCACAGCTACAGGAACACCTTCTTCCGGACGCAACCCAGCCTCTCTGGCAAATACATCTATGCAGTTTCCGACGGCTATATCCAGTGTTTCGCCGAAAACGCGGTACCGCCCGGCCTCGAAGGCCGTTACGATCGTGCTTCCTCCGGAGACGAATAGCGTGACTGGGTCTCGCGCGGCCGTCGTCAGCTTGCCAATCTCTATGTGAGCGACGAGATGGTTAACTCCAACTAGAGGAATGTCCAGGTAGGAGGCAAGGGCTCTTGCAGCTGTGGCACCAGTTCGGAGACAAGGCCCCATTCCAGGCCCCTGCGAAAAGGCGACGACCGCGAGGTCTCCGGGTTTCAAAGATGCTTTTCTTAGGGCTTCAGCCAAGACTTTTCCTGCGACCAATGTGTGATGGCGGGCTGCTTCTCGTGGATGTATGCCGCCTTCACTAGGCACGTAGGAACTGACGACATTGACTAAGGTTTTGCCTTCGAACGACATGATCCCGACGCCGAAATCGTCAGCTGTACTCTCGATCCCCAGACAGCAGCCCTTCTCCATGTATTCAGCTATGAATCGGAAGGCTCTTAAGCGTATAGGCAAGGCAAATGCGGGGAATCTCTGGGTTCCTGCGGCTCGGTCGTCTATATCCTTTTATGTTATTGTTTCCATATATTATAATGCTGAAAATGAAGCCCAGAGGAAAACTCGATGCCTAAGCAGAACGATCTAGAACAGAAGGCACTACAACTGGTAATGAACACTGGAGACAAGGGCCTCCTTCAGTCCGAGCTATGGAGGAAGATGAAGGCAAGCAGCAGAGAGGGGTCCCGAGTATCGCTGAAGCTGGAAAGAAAGGGCCTAGTCCTCCGCGACCGCGAGCTTTCCGAAGGTAGGTGGACTTATAGGCTCTACTCCAAAAGGCAACCTGTCTCGATAGACTCCATACTAGCCTGCCCGTGCCTGACATGTGGGGAAAATGTGAGATGCGGGGCTGGCAGCAAGTCATCGCCTAACGAATGCGATCAGCTGACGCAATGGATACTCGGTTCCAGTGGTGGCGAATCAGTCCTTTCCGGTGACTGCTAGTTGCCCAAAGACTGGGTGAGAGAGCACAGAAAAGACTTCTACTACAGAGAAGCAAGAAGGGAAGAATACAGGTCGCGCGCTTCTTTCAAGTTACTACAGGCCGTGAGAAAACATGGCTTTATGGAGCTGGGAGATGTGGTTGTAGACCTCGGTGCAGCTCCAGGGGGCTGGTTGCAGATTGCGAGGGAGATTGTCGGCGAGAAAGGTTTAGTGTTGGGCGTGGATATCAAGGAGGTTAAGCCCATAGGCTACCCGAATGTATCTGCGATTGTAGGAGACATAGGGGACCCGGAAACAACCTACCGGATCAAAGCCATCTTACCACGCCTTGCTGATGTCGTCATATCCGATGTTTCGCCCAATGTCTCTGGGATCTGGGAAGTTGACCATGCGCGCCAAGTGGAACTAGCTGAGTGCTCCTTGCAGATCGCTGCTTCTGTCTTAAGAGTCAATGGCAATCTCTTTGTGAAAGTTTTCCAAGGCGACATGCTCCACCGATACCTGAACCTCGTGAGAAAGTTTTTCTCTGTCGTGAAGGTCATCAAACCAAAAGCCAGCAGAAAAAAGAGCGCCGAAATCTATGTTCTCGGACTGCGTTTCAAAGGTCCGCAGTGAAGTCATCCTCTTCTTTCAGTTCACTTCCGGTTCTCAGCAACCTTGGTAATCGTCTCAACAACTGTTTGCAGGCCGTTCAAGCCCGAGATCTCCTTTTGGACTTCCTGCATTCTTCTCGCGTAACTCTCGTCGTAAAACATCTTCTTGACAATGTTGACCAGCGATTCTCTACTCACGTCCTTCTGCTCTAGCACCTCGGCTATGCCTAGGTCTTTGACTCTGTACGCATTATTCAGCTGTTCGGTGTGGCTTGGTGTAGGTATGAGAACCATGGGTTTCCCGTAGCTAATGCTCTGGGTTAAGGTTCCGTGCCCAGCTCTTGACACCACCAGATCGCAGGCCTTAAGGTATTCGAACCTCTTCGGTATCCAATTGTAGATGGTGATATTGTCTTTGCGAATCGGCTTCTCAGAACCACCTGGGTACCCTAGAGACATGACAACTTGGTAGTCCTTCGGGAAATCCATGACGATCTGGCGCAAAACCTCAGTAATGTAGGCCCGCTCTTCATTCGGACCGCTGATGGGCAAGAAGATGAACGGGGAGTCCTCGTCTAGTCCTAGGTCCCTTCTCAGTTCCTCCTTGCTGGGCAGTTCTTCCGGATGGACAGGCAGTATAGGCCCCACAAGCTGTGCGCGTCTCTGATACGACTTAGGGATCCTCAGGTTTCCAGCTGACAGCGTGTAAGGGGGAGGGAAATCGGGGATCATGAGGTGCGCCGCTCCGCTGGTCCATAGCTTGCCAATCATAGCTAGAGCGCCTGTGTCAACAAGCTTGGCCAGCCTTAGAAGCCTGGATCTTCGTGGTATTATTATCTGGAACTGGTTGAGGATGCAGATGTCAGGGACTTTCAGCATCTTTGCTGCCAGTAATGGCGATACGCGCGAATCCGAGACGACCACATCGGGTCTGAAGGCTCTTATGAACTCAATCTCAGCCTCCATCTGTTTCGCCAGCGTAAATGAGGCTAGAAATGGACCCGGGTTAGCCACTGTCTGTCTGAAATCCACGGTACCGTCAGGTTTGACCATGAAACCTACTGACGGAGCTTCAAAAAGTGGGAATCCTGCACGCTCCACATATCTCACAGCATCTCTATAGGTTGAAAACAGTACGTCGGCCCCTTTTGCTACGAGTCTCTCGGCTATCGGTATGCATCTCCCCACGTGCCCAAGCCCGATGCCACACACGCCAAAGTAGACCTTCAAGCCTCGAGCCCCTTCGAACCCTATGCTTGGCGCCTTCAGGATTCAGAATCGAACTGTAGCTGCTCAAACCTTAAGATGGCTCAAGAGTTCTTAACTGTTTTGGAAAGACCAGCTTAGCCTCCACTGAGAATGCCTTTCTTCTTACGACCTTCCCAATGTAGCCTCACACCGGAAGGTACCTTCTCCTATACTCTTTGGCTTGTTCTATGATTTCATCAAGGTTTCCCTTACCTTTGTCCAGCGTATCCTCAACAAAGACTGCCGTTGGGATCCAGTATTGCGAATCGGGCACCAGAGAGAACTTCACGTAGCCTCCCTCAAAGACTCCTGTGCTTCCTCGCCCAGCATCTCCCCAAGAATTGTGGGCAAAGCATCTGCAGTACTTGCCCAGCAATTCGGGGTAACGCTTTGGCATTCCTGGATGCACTAGAGGCGTGACGGCTCCTAGAGCATCATACCATCCCTCTCCTGATATAAGCAGGTTGGGACAGCGGGCTTTGAGTTCATCTTGCAGTTTGAGTAGCCCTTCGTAGACCGGGAAAGCCGGATCGTTAGTCCAGACTTGATCGGTATCGAGGAAGATCGAGTCTATGTTGAACCTTTCGACCATCTGCGTCACCTGTTCAACAAGTCTGGCTCGCCAAGTAGGACAGCCTGGGTTTAACCAGGCCTGCCAAGCGTGGTCGTATGCCCTGGAAGTATCCCAGTCAGGTTTATTGCCTTGGAAGACGAAACCGCCTGCTGAGCGAAGGCAGGCGTTGTGCCCCCATTGCTCGAAACTCTCCAGATTCGTATTTGCGCAGTTGGCTCCAATCATGAGCTGAATCCTGCTGCCTAATTGTTTCGTGCCTTCCGCAAATCTTCTAAACCCCTCTTCTCCTCCCATTCGAGGGTCTGGCCTGTACTCGCCATACTGCCAGTAGTATCTACCCTCCCATCCGGCGACGTGAGCTAGGATTCGGTTCGCTTCGAAGTGATCGGCTAACCAGGTCATGATCTCCAGCATGTCTGCATAATCATTGAAGATATAGCCTGTCCAATGTTGCCCGTGAATATAAGCGATCAGAGCGATTCCTCTCGCCCATTGTGGCACATCTGCCCTTTGTTCCCATGGTTGCAGTCCGAAAGTTTTCTCTAGATGGTCTACGTGAATCGCCATAGTCTCGTCTGGATCGCCGGTTGAGCCGATGACCCAAGGAGCGCTCTCTATAGTCCTAGACATTTTGGGTGCCAGCTCCTCATAGACCAGCTCCACTGTTACCCCCTCCGTTTTTGGGTACAGAGACGGGTAAACTGCAATGCGTTTCGCGCGAACCTTGTTATCTAGAGACCTGAAATAGACGAATTCATCTAGGCCTGTTTTCAGGAATAGGATTGGCGTAACAAGGTCGCACCAAGCAGCGGGGTAATGGAATACTCGACCCTCATCTGGGATTTCCTGTTCCTCTTCCCAAACCGAGAAGACCCTATCTGCAAAGAGACCTGAAATCAGGATTTTTATGCATCTTATCTTCTTTGTATGCTCCGCCTTCGCTGTCATCCTAACGGCGCCATCGTTTTCCTCTACTATAAGGGTAGCTTTGCCCTCCGCCGTTTCCTGTCCTCCTGCCCAAGTCAGTCTTTCCGCTGAGAACACGCTTCTGCTTCCTTCTCTCCGATGTGTGACCGTCTGTGGATCAAGGCCGTAAACGTTTTCAAAGGTGTGGATCTGAAGGCTGACCTCGAAACTCCCCACTTTGAAAACAGCATTTTGGAAGTCATAGCTCAGTTGATGCATCCTCTCTTTCTCCTCGACAGACATTTCGATGCTCAAGGAAATATAGCTTTTCAATGGAAACTCGGTACGGTGACTTCGCGTCCGCAAATCCACTGGAAAGGACTGTGGCATGGGAACCAAGAAAACCATCCTAAGCCCTTTGCACTCTTCATCTAGCTTCATGGATATGGGTCGGGCATTTGGGAACTAGGGAAGCTCCTCAAACAGGAAACTGAGCAGAAACATCACGATATAATACGCGATCAGAAGGGCTATTGCTACAAGCAAGTTTCTTTTCCATTTCGCGGGGTTCCATGCAATCCCGAAAGTAAGACCTATGATAAAACCGGTAACATGTCCTAGGTAGCCTACGTTTCCGCCACCCCCAGTCAGGACTGCTGCAACGTTATAGACAAAGTAGAGGAGCGCCACCAAGCCAAGAGGCATGAGCAAGACCCAGGAGAATTTGAGTGGCCTAGTGAGCATTGCGACGGCTGCCAAGGTGAATATTGCAGCTGAGGCTCCCAACATAACGGTGCTGGGTTCATATACGAACATGCTCAAAACGAATGACAAAACGCCGCCAGTGAGAAAGGCGGCTAGAACCTTGGCTACCCCAATCTCATCCTCCAAAGTAGCTCCAAAGGCATAAAGGAAAACCATGTTGGCTAAGAGATGCAGAGGGTCAGCGTGTATGAACAGAGCAGTGACGACGACCCAAAACCGTCCTTGGAGAAGGGAATCGGCGCTGAAGAGTAGGAGACTGGTCAGCAAGTCTGCCTCAACGTATGAGAAGGTTAGGATCCAATAGATCAGCGTCGAGACTATGCATAGAATGGTGAGCTCTACAGTCGTCTTCAAGTGAACTTACACCTGAGCCTTGACTGCCTCCGGTTTTCCCCATAGACTTGACCCATAACGAAGCAGCGGTTGAGTTCTTTCTGCATAGGTGGTGGGTTCGGTCTCTTTGACCGTTCCGTCCTCTACATCCAGGATGTAGATCGTGTGAATGCGGGCGTTCCTTATCTCCTCCAGGCTGACCGGAGGGCTACTATAGTAAAGGTCGCATAGAGCCTTGACATCCCTTATCTCGTTCTCCTGGCGGTCACGTGGAGGCTTGATCAAAGCTGGGTGGATATGCATGGCATAATGGGGCGGAACCGCCAACCCGAATTTCTCAGCGTAGCCGCTGTAACGGGTTATCTTGCTTGCAATCCTCGCTTGGATATAGGTTGATGGATCCAACGCGTGTTCTGGGGGCACGAAACTGGTCTCCACCTCTACTATGAAGCTTCCGAGTCCCTTCGTAGCGTAGATATCGCAGGATAAGCTGTCCAGAGTTCGCTCCAAATCAACGTCATAGCCGGCTAGAACAAGGTATTTGGCACAGACAAGTTCCATAACCGAATGGTTGATCTTGACCAGATTGCTTCTGTGGAGAGAGACAAGTCGATCTTTCAGCCTCATGATCTCCTTCGATACGCGTTCATCCTCACCCTGAGATAGCTTCTGTGCCAAAGAGTCTAGGTCTCTCTCGAATCTTTCCACGGTGGCCTATTTCACCCTATACAGAATGTTAGACGCTTCCATTTAAAATTTTGTGTAATGGCAACGGAGATTGGACCGAAACCTGCGCCCGATGCTATGCCTGAGCGTAGGAGCCACTGGGTCCAACCAGCCCTTCCGGACCCCGGGGTGTAGGTCAATTACGACCCCCTCTGCCAGAATTGACAGCCTAGAAGAGGACACGAGTACAGCAGAGACGGATTTGAGAACCTGAGCAATCCAGACTTCCATTTTTCACCTTATTTTAGCTAGGAATACGGTTCACTTCATTTTTCTGTGCAAAAATCTTATATTCTGCTACGCTGCAACTAAGTAATCCCAAGCTGGGAAGCAGGCTTCAAGTATTGCATTGAAGCGAAGAGCGGACCGGTCGAAACGGCTGAAGACTGGTCTGCGACAAAGACTTTGCCTCGATGGGTTGGCCAATACTTTAAGCGCAACGCGGTGAGGCATTGAACGCGCCAGACGAAACAGCTGAAGACTGGCGTGTGCCGAAGACAATGCCTTGTTGGGCTGGGCGTGCGCTGGAGGCTTAGACCCAGCTTGGACTTCTCAGAGAGGAATTTGTGTAGTGCCCGTTTGTTTCTTGCCGGGATTCACTACATTCATGCCTGTATGGTTTTTAACTGGCCTCTGTACATCTCAGTTATCTCTTTCGCCGATGTGGCGTCTTCCGCAGATTTGTCCAGCCTATAGTTCCCCGTGAACCTTGGGAATCTTATGGCTAGGCCGCTTCTCTTCCTTATGGCGTTCATCGCACATGTGTGGATTGGACTGAGCGTAATCTCAGCTCCGATGATCTCTAGGACTACTTTGGGCTCGAACCATACGTCCGCCTCCAAGTTCGACTCAACCCTAGGATGTCGATGGCCAATTCTATGTAGCTCCATCATCTTAGGGATTTTTTCAAGGTCTTCGTCTGTGAACCCTGATCCGCATTTGCAGACGGTTTCGAAAATGTCGTTGTCCGGATTGTAAGCTGCGAGGAGGAGGGCGCCGTATGTTCCTGCTCTTTTTCCTCTTCCATGGAAGGCTCCTACAACGACCAAGTCAACCGTGTCCCTCATCTCGCTCTTGTAGTCTCGTTTGTATTTGATCCATAGCCACCCCCTCGCTCCGGCTTGGTAGATCGAACCGTCACTTGTGGACTTGCATACCAATCCCTCGCATCCATTCTCTATGGCCTCTTCGAAGAATTTCTCCAGCTCTTCAGGATCATCTGTCAGTATGGATTTTGCCATACGGACCCTTTCGCTTGCCTTTGCGAGGCCCTCTAGAGTCTTGTGGCGAGCGGGATAGGTCTCCAAAGTCATGTCCCTTCCATCAACGTAGAGAACGTCGAACAGAAGCAACGAAACAGGGTACTCCTTTATCGCCTGTTGGATTCCGTATTTCCGTCTCCTGTGCATGAGTTCCTGAAAAGGCTTCATCTCGCCAGTGTCCAGATCCACCGCCACGCACTCGGCTTCTACTATAGTCTTTTCAGGCACTATGTTCTCTCTGACCAGTTCAACCGCGTCTGGGTACTGGTCTGTTATGTTCTCAAGTCTTCTTGAGAAAAGGGTCACTTGGCCCCTGTCTTTGTGGATTTGTATTCTCTCGCCATCATACTTGTATTCAGCTATACATTCTCCACCGAGCTTTTCCAGAATCTCCTTAGGGGAGCCTAGTCTTTCAGCCATCATCGGTCTGATAGGCTCTCCGAGCGAGACCTTGAAATCTTTCAGACCTTCTATGCCGGCCTCAACGACTACCTCTGCAACTTTGCCTAAGTCGGAAGAGACGTTGTAGGCTCTCTCCAACAAGTGTCTTGAATCCTTGCCGCCGCCATAGGCTATGGCCAACGCGTCCAGCACAGTCATGTCAGCTATTCCAAGCCGGAGCTTGCTGTTGACGGTTCTGATGATGTACTTAGCCTCTTTCGGCTTGGCGTCGGTAAGAAGACCGGCCAGGAGGCTTGTCTTCTGTTCCATCGATCCTGAGCCGGATGCCTTTGCCATCTTGTCAAGAGTCTGGTAGACCCTCTCAACCGTGAGGGGCTTTGTAAAGAATGTAGCTTGGAGTCTTTTTTCGAGTAGTCTTTGGGCTGTCTCGCCTAGGTCTCCGGTCTTCTTCAGGTCTCCATCAATCTCTTTCTCATTTCTTCCTGTCGCCCTAGCGACTGCTTTTATGGCCAGTTTCTCTGCTATCCCTATTTCTGTTCCTGTGAAGTCAGGGTAGAGTTTTCCTTGTGTGAGGTAGATGACTTTATCGATCATTGCCTTTGGCGTCTTCTTAAGGAAATCGACTAGATAATCAGTCATCTCCAACCTTTTCGTGGTGTCTTCGATCTTCTCGTAAGCGTCCGCAACCAATGAGTAGTCCAAGACATACCCCTATAACCTAAGAGCTTTCAGCGATATTAAAGCTAAGCGTTCTATATCTTGAAGAGCAATTATGAGCAGACTTTGTGGTTGGGACACCGAACCCGTAGAGGCTAAGGCCTTACACGCGCTCCGCATCTGGGACAATAGGCAGCATCGGACGGAAGCTTCTGGCCGCATCTGAAGCAGAACTTAGGCTGAGGGGTACGCTGGTTCAGCTCAGGCGGAGGGATCGGTGGCGCAACCAAAACTCTTGGCTGAAGAGGTGGTGTTGGTCTGACAGCTTCCTCTCTGATGCGCATCGAATAGTAGAGATAGGTAAGCGCGATGGGGTGCAATGGTTGGGCAAGTGATGTGAAAACACTTATGAGGAACCATCTCACGGCAGCTATCTGTACTCCATAGGAACCTAGGAAAACACCTTCAATGGCCTCCCCGACGATGTCTCCTGCTATATATGTTAAGGCGGTAATGAGAAAGACTGAGAGGAGAACTATGAAGGTCTTTCCCCATCTCTCAGCCGTCAGTCTTCTGCTTCTACGAAGGCTTTGAACAACCCCTAATCGCTCTATCATGACTACTTGTACTGCGAGACTGAACATAACTGCTACAATGATCCCGGGTACAACGAAAAGAGTGAGGCCCAGTATCACCAAGACTCCCGTTATGACCCCAATCGCCAAAAGCGACGAAAGGTTAGAAAGGGCAAAACCGAACGCTTTCCTGAGTTCTACGCGTCTTCCTTCTAGCATTTCTGAGGAGCATTTGACGGCAATCCCATTGGACAGGGTGCTCAGAACCCAGTTTGCCAACACGGATAGAGCGACCAGCGGGATTGCGACGACTAGATAGTCGATCAGCCACAAGAAGAACTCCTCTGTCAGATCCTGCGGGAAAACGAAGCTCGGCATTAACCAGCCTATGAACTGGCTAATGACGCCGTTCGCAAAGTTCGTGAGCAGGAAGGGAATCAGGAAACATTCGAACCTGGCCAAGTAGAGATTGAGGGCGCTGCTTAGTATCTCTGCGACCGAAAGCTCGCGATGATGGATCTGAGAGGCCA
>Ga0315314_1004001_pt1 | contig 11250 bp, 8 predicted proteins | sample TDP9_MG_FD_203631 | JGI IMG/M metagenome (GOLD analysis project Ga0315314, IMG submission 203631) | Freshwater sediment microbial communities from Lake Towuti, South Sulawesi, Indonesia - TDP9 | ecosystem: Environmental > Aquatic > Freshwater > Lake > Sediment | place: Indonesia: South Sulawesi... | reverse complement strand
ACCACTAAACTGAACGCCAGTGCCTCTAGAACAATTGCTGTGGCTGGGTTGACCACGAATGGTGCCAAAATGGGCGCACCGTAGATCAGAGCACTTAGCGGCTTGAAAAGAGCGGCGGTTAACCCTACCCCAATTACGAGGCTAGGCCGCCTATTAGTGGCTACAAACGTCGCCATGATTGACATTCCAATGCCACCCATAATCGCCCCTTTGTAGGGGAAGTGGATAAGGTGCAAAAAGCCACCAAGGGTAGCCTCCAAAAGACCCCAAATTGAGCCTAGGACTACCACTCCGATTAAGGCACTCCAAAAGTTTCCTGCGCCTAAGAGCTTCTTTATTTTGCCAAACACCGCACTTTCTACCTCTTCCTTCTTAAACTGTTGGTCAAAGGCACCACCGACTGATTGCCGGTCAACAAGACAGGGTTATGTATCCGAGGTAGCTGTCAGTTTTCAGGTCAATAGCCATCGTCTTCGGCGTGTATCCGTCACACTCAAGCTTGACCGAGTACTTTCCGATGTTGAGACCATCAAATTCAAAGTCTCCGTAGTTGGTGGTGAAGGTTGTTCTCGTTTCTCCAGTCTGCTTATCCTCCAATGTTACCTTAACGTTTTCGGCACACTCATCCGTATCTTTAAACACAGCGCTCCCAGCTATGAACAACTTGGTCATATTGTAAAGGTCTATGTAGTAGACGTTGGGCTTTATATCATATTCAGGATGAAAGAGCTCAGCTTTACCTGATTTTACCAGTTTAGACACCTCGCTTTTAGGGTCGTCTAAGTCGCCGAATACTAGAGCCTGACTTGGACATACTAGCACACACTTAGGAATTTTCCCGTCCTCAAGCATGTGCACGCAGAAGGTGCACTTTTGAGGGAGCTTCTTCTCCTCATTCCAAAATATTATGCGGTAAGGGCAAGCGTCCACTATTTGCTTTTGCCCAACGGCTTTCTGTGGGTTGATTATCACTATTCCGTCACGTCTTTTATATACAGCACCGTCCTTGGCAGCCTTAATGCAAGGTGCATCGCCGCATTGCATGCAGAGAATAGGCATATAAGCAACCTTTATGCACGGATACGTTCCACGCTCCTTTTTCACCAGGTTTATCCAGAACTGTCCATGCTTCGGCTGAGGTGCAGAATAGGGGGGATAATCGTTGTTCCAGTATTCATCTTTACAGGCGGTAAAACAGGCATAGCAGGCGGTGCACCTTGAGATATTGATCACCATGCCCCACTTAGCCACGTTTACTCCTTCCACCTTTCTACTTCAACTAGGCATGAGTTCGGAGCCATGCCGCAGGCGTTCTTAGATATGAAGCGGTGAGGTGTCAGCAGGTTAATGCATCCACCTCTATCTGGCGATTCACCAGGCTCTCCAATTGGCTCGTAAGTAGCGGAGGACTCGTAGGAATGAACTACTCCAGGTCTAATGCGTTCCGTAACTTGAGCGGCACACAAAACAGCTCCTCTATCATTGTAAACTTTAACTATGTCGTCGTTCTTTATACCTCTCCTCTTGGCATCCTCCGGGTTTATCCGAATCACCCAGTAGTAATGTCCGTCTTTGGCCTTAACCCTGTGTTCCGGTATTTCATTCATCCAGCTTTCCTTACCATCATAATGAGTGTGGAAGCTAAACTTTGGATGAGGTGAAACTAGCTGCAATGGATATTTGGAGATGAGTTCTTTGGTGTGATGCCCTTCCCACGAAGCGATATACTTGGGAACCAGTGGCCGCTCAGGGTCATTCGGGTCGAAACGTTTGAGGCTCTGCGATTCAAACTCTATTCTCCCAGTCTGGGTGGCTAGGTTTCCTTCCCTATCGGGCAGTCCTTCTATTCCTCCTCCAACCGGTCCCCAATCCGGCGTATCCCTTGTTCTATTCTCAGCAAACCACCTTAGTGCTGGTGTTGGCTTATAGTCTTCTGGTAGCGGAACAACAAAGTAGCCTTTCTTTTCGAACTCTTCCCATGAAATGTACCTGGGTAGGTCGCTGACTTCAAACATTCTTCTAACCCAGTCTAACTCTGTTAGGCCGCCCTCGGTGAACTTGTCATAGAATCCAAGCCTCTTAGCTACCATGGCAAATATGTCGTAGTCTGACTTAGATTCTCCCAGAGGCTCAATACACTTCTTTTGCAGAACTATTATCCGGTGGTTTGTACCATAGGATGAGTGAGGTATGTAGCCTGAGCAGTGAGCCCACTCACCGATGTCCCACCTTTCAAAGTTAGTGCAGGCTGGAAGCACTACGTCGGCAAACTTAGCCTCCCCCTCCATCCAAATGGACTGGTTAACTACAAACTCCAGCTTAGGGCTTCGGTACATCCTAACCCATCGGTTGGTGTTGGTCATGGTGCCGAGGTAAGCGCCACCATACCGCCAGAACATTCGTACCCTTGGGAATCCGTCTTCAGGATACTTATACTTCTTAAACTGGGTTTCGGTGGAAGCGCCGCAGAAGCCCTTCCCCCGCCACACTTGGCTCGGACTTAAAACGCATTCAGGAACTAGAAGCCTATGAATATGTTGTCCTCCGGGATCGTTTATCGCCGACCTCACCGGATGCTTTGTTATTCCTCGCGAGAGTAATTGGAAATGGGCGGCAGAGTTTAGCGGGTCACCTGATATTCCTCCTTCAGCGTATCCTGGAAATACGAAGTCGGCATTGTACGGGACACCTCCGGTTGTTGACCATATGTTGATGCCTGGTTTGCCCAGACCTTGCATCGCCTGGAGCAGAACCATCATTCTCGCCCATTCCGTTCCATAGGCGGTTCTGCACGCTCCTCCCCAGCCACCAAGCCCTCCAGCCGCCAGCATGGTTTTCTTCCTCGCCCATTCCCTGGCTAGGGCTTTTATCTCCCGGGCTAGTATTCCTGTCTCCCTCTCCGCCCACTCCGGGGTCTTGGGAAAACCATCCTCCTCACCTAGAATATAGTCTCGCCACTTGTTAAAGCCGACGGTGCGCTTTTCAACGTAATCTTTATCGTATAGATTTTCGGTGAGCCAAATATAGGCGATGGCTGCGGCTAAGGCGGCGTCGGTTCCAGGTCTGGGAGCAAACCATTTATCAGCCAGGTTTATGGCGGTGAAGTTGTAGTGAGGCTCTATGAAAACCATTTTCACCCCTAGCTCCTTGAGCCAGAAGCGCCGTATCGTTGACTCCTGCCCAGCATATATTCCGCTGGTGGACTCGGGGTCGCTGGACCAAAAAACTACCATCTCCGTGTTTTTCAACGCATCTTCTAGAAGGTCGTATTGCTCGGGAGCCCCTAACCTCCAAGCGAACCCCCAAGTATGCATCGCCCCCCAGTGCCAGCCCTCCCAGCTATCCGGGTTGTGATCGGCGTAAGTATAGCCAAGGATCCCCATAAACCGGAAATAGGTGCTGTGTCTATAGTCTATATTTCCCCAGTTGTGGTGCGAGGAAGCCGTACTTAAAATGGCTCCCGGCCCATAGGTCAGATGAACCCGCTCTATTTCACGGGTGACAATATCTAAAGCTTCATCCCAGCTGATTCGCTCATAGCCTGATTTACCTCTATTTTCAGGTTTCCTATCCCCTGTAGGGTCAAAGTCCACCCTCTTAAGGGGATAAAGAATCCGGTTAGATGCGTATATTCTTGACCTCTCAGCTAGGGTATATGGAGAAACCATCGCCATTCTTGGGGGGGAGAACTTTCTTCCACGTGCCTCGATGACCCAGGACTTAGCATCATCGGGGCTGAGGTATAGAGGGTCAAGGCGTGTTATTTTTCCATTTTTGACGTAAACATAAACCGGTCCGCCAACGGTGCAGTTGGTAAACACTTGTTCCCCTTTTGACGAATGGCTCATGTTCAACCCCTGCCCTTTTAATCCAATATAGTATAGGGTAACCTGCTGTACCACGCAAGTGCTCGGGAGTCACCTGCCCCGCTTGTTGGGCTTCGGTAAAAGTGAATAGCTTGAGCAACCGAGACCGGGGATATTGCTGTGGCCATATTCCCGCTATCTGGGGAAAGCCGCCGGTTAGACTTAATCCCGGGTTTGTTCTTCTTTCCCCCATCTTGGGTCACGTTCAAGAATTAGCTATTTTTCAGCCCACCAGCGAGGAGTATAATATTAAAATACATTCCCCTTACTGGGCGATATTGGGATTCCAAATCGATGCAGAGGGAAAAGTCGCTGTTGACAGTATCCCTGGCACTTATGGTAGGCTACCTCTGCCAAAATATTTGTCTATATTGGGTGCTCACTAGGTTTAGTTCCGTGTTGAGGAAAAACGGCATGAAAGGGGGGTATTTATGAAAGCCGAAGATATTAGGACGATTTCGGTGATTGGTGCCGGTTTTATGGGGTGTGGAATTGCCCAGGTTTTTGCTTCTAAGAATTACAATGTTCGTCTGTATAACCGGCCTCATCCAGAGGATGCCAAAGGCGAGTTTTTGTCCAAAAGGGTTGAGAACATCAGGTCAATCCTGTCTTTGATGGCCAGAAAGGGGGTTGGCTTGGAGAGTGAAGTCGAGGCGACCATAAGCAGGATAAAAACCACCACTAATATGGATGAGGCAACTTCAGATGCCCAACTAGTTATTGAAAATGTCAGCGAGAATCTGGAGTTAAAGCAGAAGGTTTTTCAGGATCTGGACCGGCTTTGCCCACCAGAGACCATTCTGGCGACAAATACATCGGTAATGAGTCCCACGGAAATCGCAGCCAAAGCCCGCCACCGGGAGAGAATTCTGGGGGCTCATTTCTGGAACCCGCCTTACCTCATTCCCCTGGTGGAAGTAGTTAAGGGAAGGGAAACCTCCGAGGAAGCTATGGAAATAACCTACCAAGTCATGAAGCTTGCCGGGAAGCACCCAATAAAGGTCATGAAGGATGTCCCAGGTTTTGTAGCTAACCGGCTTCAGCATGCCTTATGGCGAGAAGCTATCTCTATTGTGGAAAATGGTATTGCTGATCCGGCTACTGTTGATGAGGCGGTCAAGAATGGATTTGCTATTCGGCTCCCAGTTCTGGGACCGCTAGAGAATGCTGATATGGTGGGGCTTGACATGACTTTAGCCATTCACGATTACATTCTAAGGTATCTTGAGTCCTCTCCTAGTCCCTCGCCCCTCCTTAGAGAAAAGGTAGAAAAAGGAGAACTGGGGTTTAAAACAGGGCAGGGTTTCCAAACCTGGTCTGCCGAAGAAGCAGATAGGTCTAGAAGAAAACTTTTAGAGTACCTCTTAGATTGGGCACAAAGGGAACGGAGCAAAACAACATAGATTAACTTAGAGTCTATCTTATAGGAGGAATAAACATATGGAAAAACTCATAATAACTTGTGCTTTAGGTGGTGCGGTAACCATGCCGGTACAAACACCTTACCTGCCAATAACCCCACAGCAGATGGTAGATGAGGCAGTGCGAGCGGCTGAGGCTGGAGCAGCCTCGGTCCATGTTCATGCTCGGACTCCAGCAGACGGTAAGCCGACGACTGACCTAAACGTCTACCGGGAGATGCTCCCTAAAATAAAGGAAAGAAGCGATGTAATTGTTAATATAACCACCGGTGGCGGACTGGGCTTGGCTGTAGAGGACAGAATACGGGTTGTTCCCACGTTTAAGCCCGAAATTGCGACATTTAATATGGGCTCGATGAATTTCTCTATCCATCCCCTCCTCAAGAGGTATAAAGATGAAGACTACAGATTTCCCTGGGAAAAGGCTTTCATAGAGATGACAAAGGACATCATCTTCCCGAATACCTTCGCTTCCCTGGAGCACTTTTGTAAAACCATGAAAGAGAATGACAGCAAACCAGAATGTGAGTGCTATGATGTAGGGCATATCTACAATACTAATTTTATGATTAGGGAAGGTCTCATCGAGCTTCCTGCCTGGCTGCAATTTGTCACCGGGGTTTTGGGTGGTATTGGGTCTCACCCCGAAGACATTATGTACATGAAGCGGGCGGCAGATAGGCTAATTGGTTCGGAAAATTATAGATGGTCAGTTATAGGCTGTGGGTACCCACACCAGTTCAACGTAGCTACCTTAGCTATCATGCTGGGAGGGCACGTCAGGGTAGGTCTAGAGGATAACATTTTTGTTGAGCAGGGAGTCCTGGCCAAGAGTAACGCTGAGTTAGTAGAGAAGGTGGTGAGAATCGCCAAGGAGTTTGGTCGAGAGATAGCTTCACCCGACGAAGCAAGACGCATACTTGGCTTGAAAGGGAAGGACAAGGTCAACTACTAGGGAAAGACGGGGAACAAACTATAGAAGAGTGTCTTGACAACCCCGCAGTAGGGTGTATAATCGGGGTTGAACGGGAGATAGGGTGCCTAAAGGAGATGGCGACAACCCAAGTGGCCAACAGGGTTAATTTATTAGAATTCAGCAGGCTATCCACAAATTAGCTTGGCATTTTGAACATAAACTAATTGCTGTGGATATACAGCAAAGGGAGGATATTATGTAGTGAAGCCAAATTGGGTAATGGGTAACAGGGCTGGAAATCTTAAGGAAAGGAGGAAGTAATAATGAAAAAATTCTTTTGGATTCCATTGGTGATTGTGTTGGCAAGCGGGTTGATTTTTAGCGGTTGTAAGCCGGGACCAAAAGGCCCAGAGGAAATTCGCATAGGCTTCTGTGTACCAACGACGGGTATGTTTGCCGGTTTCGGTCAGCAAGCATTTGGGGTGCAAGCCGCTATCGACGATATCAATGCACTAGGTGGAGTATACGTAGAAGAGTACGGACGTAAACTACCCGTCAGACTTATTCTTGCCAATAACGAGAGCGACCCGGCAAAGGTAGGGCCTCTTACTGAAGATCTGGTTCTCCGCGATAAAGTAAACGTCCTTCTATCACCTGATGAACCTTGTACTCTGCACAACGATATATCTCGCGTAGGTAACAAGTATGAGATCCCACAGATCATTTGCGGTGGTCCTTTTGAGCCCTGGTATCACGGTATGCGGGCGGAGGTTGAGGGACATTGGCCTTACACCTGGTTTGCCGGTTTTGCTATAGCTACCCCGGCTGCACCGCCTCGCAATATTCCGGGATTTACCCTGGTAGATACGTGGTTTATGTACATGGATAGGGTCGGCGCCAAGACAAACACTAACATGGTAACAGGGGTCTTCGCCTCAGATGACCCAGACGGCATAGGTTGGTATGCAACATTCCCTCCGGAGCTAACAAAATACGGTTGCACTGTTATAGGCGTAGATAAAGAATTAGGCCTGTTTCCTATGGGGACTACAGACTTTACGTCTATCATAGACGAGTGGATGGCCAATGATGTGGAAATACTTTGGGGCAATTGCCCTGGCCCTGATTTTGGGACGCTGTGGAGCCAATGCTACGCCAAGGGCTTTAGGCCTAAGATATGTTTGGTTGGAAGGGCACCCCTCTTCCCTGTAGATGTAATCTCCTGGGGTACGACCCCACCTCTAGGGTGGGGTGTCGGTGTAGAGGTATGGTGGAGCCCAGCATATCCGCCAGCAGACTTCCCCGGTATTGGCGGCACAACCGCAGCATCGCTCGCTGACAAATTCTTAGCCACCGGCCAACCATTGAACCGGGGGATAGGACATGGCTATCTGGGAGCTCAAATCATGTTTGATGCCATCGAGAGAGCCGGCAGCCTTGATGGAGATGCGATTAATGCCGCTCTGGCGCAAACCGATTTGAAGACCATTGATGGCTGGGTGAAGTTCGACCCGGAGTCACACTTCAGCCACATGCCGCTCGCCCTTGGTCAGTGGTTCTATAAGCCTGAGAAAGCACAGCCGTGGGAAGAATATATAACCTGTTCCGCACTGGATTACATACCGGAAGAGGCAAGCCCGTTATTCCCCGTTTCTGAGCTATATCCCTGACCTATAAATTAAGGTATAGGAGGGGCTGAGGAAACCGATATGGTGACAATTTGCCATCATATCGGTTTCTGTTATACAATTGGCACTAATATTTGGGGGTAATGTGGAAACACCGACTCTGGCAATCGATGGAGTAAATAAGCGTTTCGGGGGAGTAGTTGCTGTTAAAGATTTAAGTTTTGATGTGCCGGCCGGTGAAGTTTTGGGTTTGATGGGCCCCAACGGTGCTGGCAAGACAACACTAATAAATGTCATATCTGGTGAATACAAGCCTGACTCTGGAACAGTAAAGTTTAAGGGAAATGACATCACCGGTCTCCCCCCGCATAAAATTTGCCACCTTGGCATTGCCAGAACCTATCAGATTCCTCAGCCCTTCGTCAATTTAACCGCTCTGCAAAACATCGCGGTGGCAGCAAGATATGGAAGAGGTCTTGGTAAAGCTGCCGCTGAGATTGAAGCTACCAAACTACTTGATACTGTAGGTCTTTCAGAAAGGAAAGATATGCTGGCAAAAGATTTGCTAACGGTGACTCTCAAAAGGCTTGAATTAGCTAGAGCCTTAGCCACCAATCCGACACTACTGCTAATTGATGAAGTGGCTGCGGGCTTAACCGAAGCCGAAATCCCAAAGGTATTAGACCTCTTAAAAGAAATACACGAAATGGGCATAACAATTATATTGATTGAACATGTTATGAGAGTAATGGTGGAGGCAGTTGATAGGATTATAGTGATGGACAAAGGCGTGAAAATCGCCGAAGGCACGCCAAAGGAGATAATGGAAGACAGGAAGGTAATTGAAGCCTACCTCGGTTAGTGATATCGATAGGTTTGTTTTAAAGTAATGAAAGGTAGAGCCAGGGAATGCCCCAAGAGACATTACTGAAAATTAGCAACATAGATGTATTTCATGGCAGCTTTCAAGCCCTGTGGGATGTATCACTAGCCGTTAAAGCCGGCGAAATCGTGGCTCTTATTGGTGCCAACGGTTCAGGTAAATCCACCCTGCTAGATACAATATCGGGCTTACTGCATCCTGCCAAGGGCAAGATTGAATTTGAGGGGAAGGATATCTCTGCAGTGGAGCCCTTCCAGGTAGTTGAACTTGGCATCACCCAGGTTCCGGAAGGAAGAAGAATTTTCCCCGAGATGACCGTGCTAGATAATCTTATAATAGGTTCATACAATCGTAAGGCGAGGTCCAAGAGAGAACAAAACTTGAAGATGGTTTGCGAACTCTTCCCTATACTAAAAGAGAGGAAAAATCAATTGGCTAAAACACTAAGCGGGGGAGAGCAACAGATGTTAGCTCTAGGGCGGGGCTTAATGTCAGACCCAAGGCTTGTGCTTCTTGATGAAATGTCCCTCGGGCTTGCCCCCATAGTTCTTAATGACCTGTACAAGGCTTTGAGGGAAATTAGAGAAAGGGGCATTACTATCCTCTTTGTCGAACAGAATGTAAGGCGAAGCCTCGCCGAAGCTGACAGAGCCTATATTATGGAAGTGGGGCGTGTTGTCTTAAGCGGAGATGTAGCCGAGCTTCGGGAGGAGGAGGGGGTCAAAAAAGCATACTTTGGTGTATAAACTAGATTAGGACGTGTTACAGATGACAGTTTTAGCTGACTTAGCTACTCCCATAATAATGGGTATTTTTTTGGGTGGGTTATACACGTTAATTGCCCTAGGTCTTTCGCTAGTTTTCGGGGTGATGAAACTGATAAACGTAGCTCACGGAGATTGGGTCATACTTGGCAGCTATTTTGCTTATACAGCAATGACCATGTTGGGGATAGACCCTTTTCTAAGCTTAGTTATGGGCATACCCCTATTATTTGTAATCGGTTTCGGTGTTCAAAGATTTCTCCTCAACCGAGCTTTTGCAGTATCATTGGACGCTGCACTGCTAGTTTGTTTTGGGATTTCCATTATATTTCAAAATTTCTGCCAGATCATCTGGACTCCGTTCTCCAGGGGTTTGAGACCACCTTACGGCCTTGAAAGTTTTAGTATTGGCGGACTTCATGTCCCGCTGGTGTATCTGCTCAATTTTATTGCCGCTTTGGCTGTCATGCTCTTCCTCCGTGAATTCCTGAGGAGAACATATTTAGGCAAGGCTATTAATGCCGCCTCTCAGGATAGGAGAGCAGCTCAGCTGATGGGGATAAATACTGGCCGCGTATATGCCTTCGCCTTCGCTATCGCCATGGCATTCGCGGCTATTGCTGGCGTGTTGCTTGGATTAACTTTCCCCTTTACCCCGACATCAGGAGTATCCTTTCTCATTATTGCCTTTGGCGTGGTTATAGTAGGCGGTTTAGGCAGCATACTGGGAACATTTATAGGGGGTATGGTCTTTGGGTTAGCCCAAACTCTTGGTGGCCATTTCCTAGGTGCTGTGGCACAGATGCTTATTGCCTATATTCTGGTGTTTGTAGTATTAGCCGTGAGACCACGAGGTATATTCGGCCGTTAGGAGGAACATGAGGGTTACCATACCACGGTTGAGAGGAAGATTGATACCGTTCGTAGTCGGCATAGCCGTGCTGGCAGTGCTGCCGGTAGTAGGGACACCCCAGCAGGGACTCCTTTACCTCTTTCTCTTCTTTATATACCTAGCTCTGGCAAATATGTGGAATTTGCTTGCTGGCTACTCTGGCCTGATATGCCTGTGCCCGGCTGCCTTTGTTGGGCTGGCAGGTTATACTGTAGCAATAGGCACATGGCTCGGTGTACCTTTTTATCTGGGAATAATAGCTGGAGCTGCAGTAGCTACCTTATTTGCTCTACTCATATCCATCCCTGTCTTTAGGCTGAGGGGCATCTATTTTGCTATCGGGACACTAGTTCTACCTGAAGTACTGAAGTATGTGTTTCTTCTTTGGCGACCTGTCGGGGGGGTGATGGTTGGTAGGGGTGCCGGGTACGCGGTAAAAGGTGTAGCTGGGGTTTCCTTAGGGGAGTGGTACTGGGTGGCTCTTGCTATTGGGATAGCATCAATTTTCCTTATGCGAATAATCTTGCGTTCCAAACTGGGGCTGGGGCTGGCGGCAATTCGCGATAATGATAACACTGCTGCAAGTTCTGGGATAAATGTTTTCCAAGTAAAGTTGTACTCCTTTCTCATTGCCGCCTTCATAATGGGGATAGCCGGGGCTGTCTTCTACTCTTACAGCGGGTACATAGAGCCGGTCGGCGCCTTCAATATACGGTGGCTACTTGTAGCACTCCTCTCCACTGTTATAGGGGGCGAAGGCATTGAAGCCGGACCGATTATTGGAGCAGGTATTGTTGTCCTTCTGCACTTCCTGCTAGCTAGATACGCTGGGATTAGCCTGATCATACAGGGCATAATACTGGTCAGCATAATGTTAGCC
>Ga0315314_1004000_pt1 | contig 11251 bp, 7 predicted proteins | sample TDP9_MG_FD_203631 | JGI IMG/M metagenome (GOLD analysis project Ga0315314, IMG submission 203631) | Freshwater sediment microbial communities from Lake Towuti, South Sulawesi, Indonesia - TDP9 | ecosystem: Environmental > Aquatic > Freshwater > Lake > Sediment | place: Indonesia: South Sulawesi... | reverse complement strand
AAATTGGATTGGAAAACATTATTAGGAGAAGAACTGGTCGAATGGCTACTCGCTGGTGAGCCATGGGTAGTTTACCATACCTTAACTGAACTTCTGGAGAAGGACAAAAGAGATAATGTGGTCCTAATAGCGAGGAAAGCAATTCCCGAACATCCACTCATAAAGAAGATTTTCGAAGGCTTAAACAAGGATGGCTACTGGGGAAAACCAAAAGACATCCACACATGGTGGCCACGAAAAGACACCACTTTCTGGATACTTCCCATGCTGGCGGACCTCGGCTTCACTGTTGAGGACAAGAGAATTGCCAGAGCCTGCGAATACGTGTTCAGCACTCAACTCTCGTCTGGTGGATTTGGCTGGGATCCGCCAACCCACAGCCACGACTGCCACACCTCCATAATAACTGAGTCATTGGCAAAACTGGGTCTTTTAGAAGACTCAAGACTACAAAGAGCCTATGAATGGCTCATCAGAAGACAGCGTCTCAATGGTGGATTTTGGTGTAAGGACACTGGGCAGATCGGCGGACCAAGAGAAAAAGAGCCGAGTTGCGCCATGGCTTCAATGTTTGTGCTTGGGGCACTGGCTCAAAATCCCAGACTTAGAGATGGCGAAATCGCCATGAAAGGAGTTGATTTTCTTTTTGAGTGCTGGAGAAACAGAGGGAAGATGAGATATGCGGGTCATGATAGCCAGATTGAAACCGATTGGGAGAAACTGAAATACCCATTTACCGACTACAAAATCTTGAAGTTTCTGGACGTTCTGTCACAGTTTAAACACGCCGAGCAAAGGCTTCAAGAATCAGAAATGGTTAATCTGCTACTTTCAAAACGAGACGACAAAGGAAGGTTCACACCCGAATCTATACACAAGGTCTGGTCTGATTTTGACTTCGGACAAAAAGAGAAGCCTTCCAGATGGATCACATGCCTAGCTTTACGGATATTGAAGAGAATCTATGAATAGAAAATCACAGATTAATGGTGACTACTAACTTTTTCTTCTTTGATAATCTGGACGAATACTAGCCCTTCTCAACAGATTTGCGTTAGTCACCACGGTCACAGAACTCGTAGCCATAGCTATCTCTGCAATCACTGGGTGAGCCAAACCCAACATGGCTACAGGAAGCGCCACAACATTGTAGAAGAAAGCCCAGAACAAGTTTTGTTTGATTTTACTGAAGGTTTTTCGAGAGAGCTTTATGGCTGTGACCACGCCGGACAGGTCTCCTCTCACCAACGTTACGTCGGCGGATTCGATGGCTATGTCTGTTCCCGTTCCTATGGCGATTCCAACGTTGGCTGCTGTTAGAGCTGGGGCGTCGTTGATGCCGTCGCCGACCATGGCAACTGTTTCGCCGTTCTTCTGCAACTTTTGGATTTCCTTCACCTTTTGGTCTGGCAAGACTTCTGCTAAGATTCTTGATATGCCTACTTTTTTGGCTATGGCTTCTGCGGTGCGTCTGTTATCTCCTGTGAGCATTGTGGTCTTCAATCCCATCCTCTCAAGTTCCTTTATAGCCTCTATCGAGTCTTCTTTCAGGGTATCGGCGACAGCCACGGCTCCAGTGATCTTTCCGTTTACAGCCACAAGCATCACTGTCTTGGCTTCTTCTTCAAGACGCTTCAAATCGTGTTCTAACAGTTTGTAGTCTATCCTCTCGTCTTCTATCAGCTTTCTGTTTCCAACAAGAGCGAAATTTTTAGCAGAGCGACCGATTCTGGCTTTCACACCCTTCCCAGTCACAGCCTCGAACTCCTCTACCTTATGCAGTTCTAGGTTTTCTTCCTTCGCTTTCCTTAGAATGGCTTCGCCCAGTGGATGCTCTGACCCAACTTCGACGCTTGCAGCTAAGCGAAGAACCTCCTCTTTTGCGTGGTCTTTTAGTGGGACTACATCGGTGACTTCTGGTCTTCCTTTTGTAATGGTTCCCGTTTTGTCAAAGACAATCGTGTCTACGCTTCTTAAGGTCTGTATGGCTTCTCCGTGGCGTATCAGCACCCCGTTTTCAGCTCCCATGCCGCTTCCAACCATGAGAGCGGTGGGTGTCGCTAGTCCGAGGGCGCACGGACACGCAATGACGAGAGTCGCAACCAACGCGAACACCGCAAGAGTGACAACCCCCAAGTTCGGATCAACCCAAGGCAAAAACGGTTGAGCCCAGAGACTCACCACTTTGATGATATCGGGAACGACTAACCACAGAATTAAGGCAACAATCGCCAGACCGAGAACCGCTGGCACAAAGTAACTTGTCACCTTATCGGCGAACTCTTGGATCGGAACCTTAGAGCCTTGACACTCCTCCACCAGTTTTATGACTTGCGATAGAAAGGTGTCTTCGCCTACTTTGGTGGCTCTTACTTTCAACATTCCTCGCTGGTTTACAGTGGCGCCTATCACCTCGTCTTCAACCTTTTTCATTATTGGCATCGATTCTCCAGTTGCCATGGACTCGTCCACGGAACTCTGACCTTCGATTACGACGCCGTCTGTGGGAATCTTTTCTCCAGGCCTGACAATAATCACGTCGCCTACTTCAACTTCGTCGATGAGCACCTCTTTCTCTTCGCCACCCACCAAGATTCTGGCGGTCTTAGCCTCCAACTCGAGCAACTTTCTGATCGCTTGCGAAGCCCTTCCTTTCGCTTTTGCCTCCACATATCTTCCAGTGAGGTGGAAGGACATGATCATACCAGCAACCCCCGCATAATTCATGATGGGACTGAGAAACACTGCTGGACCTGTGAGAAAAGCTGTGGATGTGCCCAAGGCTATTAGAACGTCCATGTTGGCGCTACCATGGGATATGGCTTTTACTGCAGAGAGAAAAGTTTCTTTGCCTGCCCAAAACAGCACAGGAACCGCAAGGAGAACCATCCCAATGTCATATACGGTTCGATTTGGCCACGCCTGCCCCAAAACCATCTCTGGAATCATCCAAACCATTATGGGGATGGTGAAAGCCCACGCAACCCTCATCCTCATCTTTGCTTCGTGAAACTTCCGTTGCTCCTCTTCTATTTCCTTCTCGTATTTAGCTGCGCCTTCCTCTCTGCCGAGCACTTCATAGCCAGTGTCCTCTATCACCTTTTTTACGCCTTCGTAATTGATTTCCTGCGCATCATAGACGACTACAGCCTTTTCAGACGCAAGATTCACATTTGCTTCCAGAATTCCTTCGGTCTTTTTCAGGGCGTTCTCTATAGTTTGGGCGCAGGATGCACAGGTCATCCCACCGATTCGTATAATGGTCTTTTTCGTGTCCAAACGAGCGTCGTAACCAGTGGCTCTGACCGTTTCTATGAGCCCCTTTTTACTGGTTGCCTTTGGATCGTATGTTACGTATGCCTTTTCTGAGGCGAAGTTGACATTTGCTTGTTCAACGCCAACGTGCTCTTTTAAGGCTTTTTCTATTGTCTGGGCACAGCTAGTACAACTCATTCCAAGAATGTTAAGAGAGATTTTTTTGCGGTCTTTGGATTTGCTGGTCAACCGGATTCGTCCAATATTTATTGGATTCTGGAAACATATAAATAGAGAAGATTGATGGGAAAGTGACTTTTTTTTGGTTGTAAGCATTGCGCCCACTCTTCAAAACAAGATTAACTTCTATAGAGGTGGCGTTTAGCGCAAAGTTTAAATTTATAACAGCGTTATATAATTACGAGCACTCGTAATTCAAGTGAAAACATGGAAGACAAGCCAGATTCTGTCTCAAGAGAAACCGAAGAATACCTCGAAGCAATATGTCGGCTAGAAGAGAAAAGTGGTTTAGCCCGAACCAACGACCTCGCCAACCAATTAGGAGTAGTGCCAGGTTCCATCACCAACACTGTAGAAAGCCTAGAAAAGCGTGGACTGATAGTGCACAAGCCCTACAGAGGCGTAAAACTCACCCAGAAAGGTCGGAAACTTGCTTTGGAGGTTTTGAGGAAGCATCGCCTCGCCGAGCGACTGCTCACGGATATTTTGCGAATGGATTGGAGCAAAGCCCACGAAACAGCGTGCAGACTTGAGCACGCTATTTCAGAAGACATGGTTAAGCCACTCGAAAAAGCCCTGAAGCATCCGCAGACCTGTCCTCATGGAAACCCAATACCCACAAAGTGTGGAGCCGTCTTAGCGGAGGAAACGGAACCTTTAACAAACCTAAACACTGGTGAAAGCGCCATAATAGTCAAGATAACAGAGGAATCGCGTGATTTACTGCAACGTCTAGCCACACTGGGTCTAACTCCCAAAGAGAATGTTGAGGTTAAGGAGAAAACTCCAGTCGAGGGCTTAATAGTCGTGAGAGTCAGAGGAGCCACCCATACCCTCAGCTACGACCTCGCATCCGCCATACAAACAAGAAAAACCTAATTCAGAGGTCAAGGCCATGTCCCAAAAAGAAGTCTACGAAATTCTCTATTGTTTGCTGGAAAGCGTTAGCGTTAGGGAGGCAGAGGGCAAGTCATCTCAAATAGCTGACATAGCAGAAGAGTTGAAACTTCCAGTTACACATCTGGAAGTGGCGACGGAACTAGCCCTAAAAGAGGGACTAATAAGAAAGGAGAAAGAAATCTTTAAACTTACAAAGAAAGGCAGTGCAGAGGTTCAAAAGCATAGGGAAAGTTACATACACAGAAAATACGCCCACCATCCAAGATTTCTGGGTGGCGTCGCCAGGTTCTTGGAGGGAAAAGTGAGCAACTGGCGCGAACACTGGCGTCACAGACATGGTTTAAACAACGACTCATTGAACCAATTTTATCATGACTTTCAGGACTTTAAGGGACGCATCGAAGACACGCTACCTCTGACAGACCTGAGAGAAGGAGAAAAAGGAATTGTCACCTCAATGATGACACCACATCACTATCACGGTCACCATCATCCTCCCGGTTTTGTTCGAAGACTTGCCGAGATGGGACTCACCCCAAACACTGAGGTTAAAGTTGTGAGGCGCAGCCTTTTCCGTGGACCAATAGAAGTGGAGGTTCGCGGAGTCTCTCTTGCTTTAGGTTATGGTTTGGCTTCGAAAGTCCTTGTCAAACCTATCCAACCTGTTGCGAGGGAGACTAATGAAGGATAAACGGCACCTAACTATAGCTCTTGCCGGAAACGCAAATGTTGGAAAAAGCGCCATATTCAATCAGCTCACTGGATTAAACCAGGTTGTAGGAAACTGGCCTGGCAAGACTGTTGAACGAGCAGAAGGAAAACTATTCTTTCACGGCTACACAATACATGTGATTGACTTACCCGGCATATATTCGCTCTCAACATACTCCATGGAAGAGATAGTCTCTCGCGACTACATCGCTGCAGAGAGCCCTGATGTGATCATAAATGTCGTGGATTCATCAACCCTCGAGCGCAACCTATACTTCACGCTACAACTCCTTGAGTTAGAAGCACCCATAGTCATGGATTTGAATCAAGTAGACTTCGCAGCGAAGAAAGGGATCAGGATCGACACCGAAAAGCTGTCGAAGGCGCTCGGCATTCCAGTCATACCAACAGTCGCCACAACTGGCACAGGAGTAAAAGAACTCCTATCAGAAGTCATTTGTGTTGTGGAAGGAAAAACAAAACTCAAACCACTTAAGGTGGAGTACGGCAAGGAAATTGAAAGTCGGCTAGAGAAACTCGAAACTCTTGTTCAGGATAAAGTTCCACACCTTTGTGAAGTTTATCCCTCAAGATGGATTGCCGTAAAACTCCTCGAGAGAGACCCAGACGTTACGGGTAAGCTTCGAGGTTACAAAGAAGGAAGTGCAGTCACTTCATCTGCTGAAGATTTAGCATCGGAAATCGAGAAAGTTCACGGTGAAAGCTCACCCGTAATTATGGCTTCAGAAAGGTACCGCATAGCGAACACGATAACCAAAGACGTTACAAGCATTATCACGCCTCCACGAGTAACAATAGAGGAAAAACTTGACGAAATAACAGTCCACAAAGTTTTCGGCTACCCTATACTGGCAGCGATTATGGCTGCCATGTTTGCCTTAATCTTTGTTGGAGGAAACCTTCTCACCAGCGGTTTAGATGCCATTTTTAATGATATTCTGATACCAACAATCACTAACATCTTACTTGGTGTTTTGCCACCCGCACTCGTCGACATAATCTGCGGAGGAATCATAAGCGGCATAGCCGCAGGAATCACCATAGCTCTACCATACATCATTCCCTTCTACATTTTATTGGCAATTCTCGAAGACAGTGGCTATCTACCACGAGCCGCTTTCCTCATGGACAACTTCATGCACAAAATCGGCTTACACGGCAAAGCCTTCATTCCCCTAATCCTCGGCTATGGATGCAACGTTCCAGCATGCATCGGTTGTCGAATAATGGAAACCGAACGTGAACGTTTTCTCGCAGGTTTTGTCATCGTATTGATTCCGTGTGCCGCTGTGACTGTAGTTATTCTTGGGCTAGTTGGGAGATATGTAGGATTGCATGCCGCCTTGGCTCTGTACTTGTTTGATCTGATTCTCGTTTTTGTGCTTGGTAGGCTGGCGTTTCGGGCTTTGCCTGGCGAGCCCGTTGGCTTGATAATGGAGATGCCACCCTACAAGAAACCTTCACCAAAAAATGTGCTCCTGAAAACGTGGAGCAGAACCAAGGACTTCGTTTACATAGCCTTTCCATTAATGATAGTAGGTAGTGTCGTGTTGGAATCTTTGAGTGTTACAGGTCTTATGCGACCCCTCGCCGATTTCATGAGCCCCCTAATCACAGGTTGGTTAGGACTTCCCGCAGAAAGTGGCATACCCTTAACCTTTGGAATCCTACGCAAAGAACTCACGCTGATTCTGCTCACCGAACTTGTGTCACCCAAGACTTTGCCTGAAGCGTTGACCGCAACTCAAATGATAGTCTTCTCACTGGTCACTATGATTTACACGCCATGCATCGCTACAGTTGCCGCCATGATACGCGAATACGGATGGAAAAAAGCCTTAGCCATCACATTTGTGGACATAATGCTAGCCCTTGTGATAGGTGGAATAACCTTTAGATTGATGTCGCTTGTGATTTCATGAAGACATGATGATTTAGTATCATTATTCTGATTCTGAATTTGATTTCCACAAGATTCGAATAAAACTTATCAAAATTTATTCTTAATTCATAAATCTTATCAGATGAGTATTTTTATGAATCTTTAGAGGACTGGTTAATTGACTAGAAAATTGTTGACTATAGGGCTGTTCTGTCTAATCATCACAACTGGTTTAGTGGCGATTCAAAAATTACCTATACCATCAGCGTATGCGGTGGAACCTGGACAACAAGCTGTCGCACTTGCAAAACCCGCAGCCGTGATAGTAATCTCGGTTGTTTCTGCCTACATCTCCTGGACCTTCGTTGACAATTATTTGTACCAAATAGGACTTGGGCCATCACCTCTTCTTATACGGACCAGTAGTTTTGGCTCTGGCTTCACCGTTAACTCTGATGGTTACATAGTAACAAATGGTCATGTGGTCAACGCATGGCAAAGTGAACTGGCTAGATACTATGGACTTTTTCTCTCATATCTGTATACACTTATGCAAGCTAACGCGCAAGCTGGTTATCCTTGGAGCTTCGATTTCAACCAATGGCTTACTTGGTTGATAGAGGATTATACGAAGCCGACTTCACTGTATCAGGTTACAGTCACCAACTATGAGGTCAAGGCTTATGTTGGCGTAGGCAGCGTGGTTTCAGGCTTAGGGAATCTGGGTAAATTGTACAGCGCCCAAATAGTAGACACAAAACCAGCAGAGAGTTGGGATTTAGCGCTTCTAAAGGTTACACAGTCGAACATGCCGACGGTATTGCTCGGAGATTCAAGCCAACTTACAGTAGGACAGACAATTTATGCGATTGGCTATCCTGGCGTGGTTCTCTTTCATAACTTTCTTAATGAGGAGCAACTAATGGAGCCTTCGGTCACTTCTGGAGTCATCAGCGCCTTTAGGCAGACAACCGATGGTTCTCCAGCCATCCAAACAGATGCCACTATAACTCATGGCAACAGTGGTGGCATAGCAATCGACTTACAAGGCAAAGTGGTTGGTGTCACAACTTTCGGTTCACTGACTGAAGAAGGTTATGACGCTCCGGGTTTCAACTTTCTCCGACCTAGCAGTCTTGTTCAAAGCCTTCTCAACGCAAACGGTGTAGAAAACGAGCAAGGCGCCACAGACAAAGCGTTCAAGGACGGCCTAACGCTTTTCTGGGATCATCATTACTCTGCGTCCATCCAAAAGTTCCAAGAAGCCCTGAACCTCTTCCCAGGACACCCAGACGCTCAACACTACATTACTGAGGCTCAAGCCGCCGTTGCAAGGGGCGAAGACGTGCCTCTCGGAATGGCTATAGAACTTTGGATGTGGGCACTAATAGGCGTTGTTGCAGTTGGTGCAGTTGCAGCAGTCTTTGTCGTCATGATACGCACACGCAAGCCGAAAGCTACGCCACAGCCGCCGCCACTTGCAGAATAGTTTACAGACAATCAATAGCCTGATCTGTCTCCCCTTTATTTTTTCAAATAGCACATACCAAGGTCTTTCCCTTGTTGTAGAAAAACCAGACCAAGACCCCATGACACTTTTAGAACCAACAAACGGTAAAGATATATCCCTCATTAAAGTTAGAGCACACCTCGATAAATCAAGGAACCGATAGAAAGGTGATTACTTGACAAACAGACAAGAAAATGAAGAACTCGAAAGGATACGATCAAAAAAGTTAAAGAAACTAATGGAAGAAAGCAAGGAAACGAAAGTAAAAGGCATTATTGCTCTGGATTCTTCAAGTTTTGACAAAGTTATAGAGAACGCTAACATGCCGGTTTTGGTTGATTTTTGGGCTGAATGGTGCATGCCATGCAGAATCATGGCTCCTGTAATGGAAGAACTGGCTCAGAACTACGCTGGAAAGACAACGTTCGCCAAGGTTAATGTGGACGAAAACCCAGATGTCTCACAATGCTACAGCATTATGAGCATACCTCACTTCATAATATTCAAGGATGGTAAACCAGTTGAGAGAATCGTTGGCGCTGTTGGACGTGGACCTTTAGAAGAAGCCTTAAAGAAGCATCTCAAACCAAAGTTTTAAGTCGTGTTCTTGGAAGATTAGCATCCAATAGGAGAGACAACCTTAATGTCAGAAAAAAATCGCTTTACGATTGAATCTCTTCTTTCAGCTCGTGTTCTTCTTTCCCCACAACTAGCTAAGGACAGAGTCTACTTCATAAGTGACCTCAGCGGTTGCATGAGCATTTATTCTATGAAAAGAAGTGGAAGTCTACCTGTTCCGCTGTTGCCTTCCGGGTTGGCGCTGCAGAACCCACACCTGATGATTGGATACAACTATTACGTGCTACCTGAACTTGAAAAAGTTCTCGTCATGATTGATGAAAACGGGAATGAGAACTATCAGCCATGCTTTGTCCCGATAAGAGGCGGCGTTCCAGAACCCATATTCGGCGACAAATACAAGAATGAACAGATCGCCTGCTTGCACTGCGACGCAGAAAACCATGTGGCTTACTTTTTCCGAGACGACAGGAAGACTCCTAACATGGAATGTCTAAAGGTTGACTTAAAAACGCTTGAAGTCACTTCCTTGGGAACAAGCATCTACGGAAACGCCTTCAACGGTGCAAACGCCGCCAACACCAAGGTCATTCTCGCAGACCAATACACCGCCGCTGACACCGTACTCTACATGTGGCAGTCTGGATGGTCCGAAAGAAAGCTCTTGTATGGAATTCCATTGCAAGAGAGAGGAGACAAGAGAGTGGAACCTTCGGGAATTGGGACCTGTGGCTTCGTAGAGAATGATACTGCACTGTTGTTTAAATCGAACCTTTTCAAGGATGAAGGCAGCCTGACCTACATGCCTCTTTCAGCGCCGGGCAAGATTATTGAAGTTACTGTCAAAGGGCTTCGCCATAAAGGAATAGGCGAACTCGTTGACGTCAAACAGGTAAAAGACAACCGCTTCTTAATTGAATATAATATCGATGGATGTTCTTGGGTCTATGAGGGTGATTTCCGCTTAAGCAAGGGTGTCCCAACCTTTGAAATAACCAAGACCATAGTCGGACTTCCACCACTTTCTCAAGGTGTGGTCCTAGGAATCTTTTTTGAGTTGGAAGACAAAGAAGATCCAACCACCGCAGACTATGTTCTTGCCTTTACGAAAGCCAACATTCCATCTCAAATCTATCTATTGCCTCATGATAAGAAATTGATCAAGCTTTCTGAGGAGCATGTCTTAGGGATTGATCAGAAGTTTCTGTCCGAAGGAGAGGACGCAAGCTACACAAGTTTTGACGGAGTTAGAGTTTCAGCAAGACTTTACATGCCCTCAGAACAACTTGGATTCAAGGGTCCGAGACCTCTTGTACTCTACGTGCATGGTGGTCCACAAAGCCAAGAAAGACCTGACTTCGCATGGTTCTCAATGCCACTGATTCAGTTCTTAACGCTTAACGGGTTCGCCGTATTCGTTCCCAATGTAAGAGGAAGCACGGGTTACGGGTTGAAATTCATGAAAGCTGTGGACCGTGATTGGGGCGGTAAGGATATGAAAGATCAAGTCGAAGGACTGAAAATGCTCGAGAAAGATTCACGCATAGACTCATCAAGACGAGCGGTAATTGGTCGCTCTTACGGCGGCTACATGACGCTGATGCTTGCTTCAAGTCATCCAAAGTTATGGAAAGCCTCTTGCGACATGTTCGGACCCTACAACCTGCTCACGTTTCTCGATCGCATCCCAGAAACTTGGAAAACATATTTTCGACTTGCAATAGGCGACCCGGAAAAAGACAAGGAATTTCTCAAAGAACGGTCTCCCATAACCTATCTCAAAAGCTTTCGTGCACCCATGCTCATTGTGCAGGGAAAGAACGACCCCAGAGTTGTCCTGCAAGAGTCGAAGGATGTGGTCAATGACTTGCGAGCAAACAATGTAGAAGTTGAATTTCTAGTCTTTGAAGACGAAGGACACGACGTACTCAAATTCAAGAATAAAGTGGAATGCTACAACAAGATCATAGATTTCTTTAAAAAACATTTGGGAGCAAACTGATCAAATCTAGGGATGCAAGCTCGTCGGAAAACAATGAAGGATAAAGATATACTCATTTCTAAGATCATTGTCTCCCGCAATTCCTTTTTTCTTTTTTGTATGAAAGCCGAAAGTTTTGGAGATGATTGCATGCCTTCGATCTACTCAGGGT
>Ga0315314_1003999_pt1 | contig 11252 bp, 10 predicted proteins | sample TDP9_MG_FD_203631 | JGI IMG/M metagenome (GOLD analysis project Ga0315314, IMG submission 203631) | Freshwater sediment microbial communities from Lake Towuti, South Sulawesi, Indonesia - TDP9 | ecosystem: Environmental > Aquatic > Freshwater > Lake > Sediment | place: Indonesia: South Sulawesi... | reverse complement strand
GTTTTGTGTAACAATTCCTTTAATTTTTTCGATGGTGGATTGGGTCTGTTCATCTTCGAGGTCTGGGTCTAAAATGAAAATCGTTTCATATTTCCTCATGGGTCACCTCCTCGTGGATTATAGCCCTAAAACAATGTTTAGAGCAAGGGGGACACCTCTAAAATAAATTTCAAATTCCAAACTCCAATTCCAAATGACCTAAACGATTTTGTTTGAAATCTTGAATTTTGGATATTGGGATTTGTTTGTTATTTTGGTGCTTGGGATTTGGTGCTTATACTTCATTCGGTTTTCATGACATCCGACTTGACCACCCCTGCGATGTTTCCTCTGTTGATCTTCACCCTCACCTTATCTGAGATTTCAAGGGTGACGATGTTGTCTTTGATACCAGTGATCCGGCCATATATACCTCCACTGGTTAAGACATACTCTCCCGTCTTGATGTTCTCCAATAAAGTCCGATGCTCCTTCGCACGCCTCTGTTGAGGTCGAATGAGCAGAAAGTAGAAGATCACAAAGATGAAAATGATGGGGAGAAAGCTCCAGAGTTGAGACCCTTGGCCTCCTCCTGGTTGGGGCCCCATAGCATACGCCAGTTCCATTCCCATAAGTCCTCCTTTTTCTTCTACCCGCAGTTGGTCAGACTGTGGGCATAACCTTCGGGTTCCAATCCATTCTGGTGGAAGCAGTGAGTTTTATAAAAACTCTGAAAACGGTCCTCTCTGATTGCTTCCCGGATGCTTACTATCAGACTCATATAATACGCCAGGTTGTGAATTGTATTCAACCTCGAGGATAAGATCTCGTTTGCCAAGTAAAGATGACGGAGGTAGGCTCTGGAGTAGTGTCGGCAGGTGTAACAAGGACATGTATCATCGATCGGCCTTTCGTCCTCAGCATATTGTGCCTGCTTGATCGATATCTTTCCGAGGGAGGTGAAGAGCATTCCATTTCGAGCATTCCTTGTTGGAAGGACACAATCGTAGAGATCGATCCCGAGCAACACCGCATCGAGGATATCTTGTGGCGTTCCAGCACCCATCAGATATCTCGGCACATTCTCAGGCAGAAAGGGGGTCGTCCACTCGAGGACATTGAACATCAGAGATTTAGGCTCGCCCACACTGAGACCGCCGATAGCGTATCCCTGGAAATCCATCTGGATCAAATCCTTCGCACTCTCCTCACGGAGATCCCGATACATGCCTCCTTGTACGATGGCAAAGAGGGCAGGATCTGTTTGGCGTCTCTTTTCTAACGATCTCCTCGCCCACTGGGTGGTCAGCGACGTCGAGGCCTTCGCATAATCATAAGGGCAAGGGTAGGGGATACATTCGTCCAAGACCATGGCAATGTCAGAACCGAGGGTTCTCTGAATCTCTATCACCCGCTCAGGTGTGAGAAAATGGAGGGAGCCATCGATGTGAGACTGAAAAGTGACCCCTTCCTCAGAAATTCTTCGAAGCTTTGATAGGCTGAAGATCTGGTAACCGCCACTATCGGTCAAAATGGCTCGATCCCAGTGGATAAAGGTATGAAGACCGCCCAGCCTCCCGATGGTTTCATATCCTGGTCTGAGATAGAGATGGTAGGTGTTGCCCAAGATCGCCTCGACACCCACCTCCACCAGCTCCTCCGGAGTCAGGGATTTGACCGTACCCTGAGTTCCTACAGGAAGGAAGGCTGGCGTTGAGAAGGAGCCGTGGTCGGTCTCAATCCTCCCGAGCCTCGCTTTTGAAAAGTTATCCTTCTTGAGAATCTCAAAACGAAAGGCCATAATTTTTAAAAAACGTGATACGTGTCCGTGATTCGTGTCCGTAATCAATCGAAATATTAAAATTTGTTTCTAAGATTTATTGCGGACACGTGACACGCCTGCCTGCGGTAGGCAGGGAACACGGTCACGTTATTTTATAAAATGAGCATGGCATCTCCATAACTATAGAATCGATATCTTCTCTCTATGGCCTCTTTATAGGCCTTCATCAAAAGGTCTTTTCCTGCAAAGGCTGAAACAAGCATGATCAGTGTCGATTTGGGGAGATGGAAATTGGTGATCAGTGCGTCGATGATGCGAAAACGATAAGGAGGACAGATAAAAAGGGAGGAAAGATTCTTCCCTGCTCTTATTCGTCCCTCTGTGTCCGAGAAAGATTCGAGGGCCCGGGTCGTGGTTGTCCCCGCCGCGATGACCCTCCCCCCTCTCTTTTTCGTCTCTTCAATCTCTCTGGCCGTTCCCTCGGATATCTCTATCCATTCCGCTCCCATCTGGTGTTCCTCGATATTCTTAACCTTCACGGGTGCAAAGGTTCCTACTCCAATATGGAGAGTGATCGAAGTGATGGTCACCCCTCTTTCCCTGAGCGATCCGAGCAACGAATGGGTGAAATGGATACCTGCGGTGGGTGCGGCAATCGACCCATCTCTCTCCGCAAAGACCGTCTGATAACGATCCCTATCCAGTGGTTCGTCGTTGCGTCTTATATAAGGGGGAAGGGGGACATGGCCAATCCTTCGGATGATTTCCATGATTTCGACTGGACCAGAGAAGGAGATCTTCGCCCTCCCATCCTTCACCTCTTTCAGTTCTCCAGAGAGGCCCTCTCCGAATTGGACTCGAAGCCCTGGTTTCACCTTGCCTGATCCCTTGAGCAGAGCCTCCCACTCTCCCTTGGCTCCATTCCTTGAGGGGATGAGAAGGATCTCACACTTCCCTCCAGTCTCCTTCTTTCCAATCAGCCGAGCCGGGAGCACCCGAGTATTATTGATCGCCAGAAGGTCTCCTGGTCGGACATAGTCCAAAACGTTCCTGAATTCTCGATGCTCGATCGTTGCGTGATCTCGATGAAGGACCATTAATCGGGACTCTCCCCGTTGGGCCGATGGATATTGAGCAATCAAAGATGGAGGAAGAGGGTAGTCAAATTCTTCAATTCTCATATTCGGTAAGGCAGCGATAAATTTAAACGTATTAAAACTAACAGACTTATCCTAAATCTGCAAGTAGAAAAGCGCGGCGGGTCGAAAGGTTGACATTTTGAATCTCATCGATTAATCTAAAACTTATTGAGTTTTACCGCCTTCGCAGAATGCCCTGTGCGGAAGCACGGAGGGGCTTCACCGGAAGAGGGGGAGGATGAAGAAGTCTTCTTATAAGGATGCAGGGGTCGATATCGAAAAAGGGAGCGCCTTCATCCAGGCGATCAAGCCGATGGTGGAGTCAACCTTTCGACCGGAAGTCCTGACGAAGATCGGAGGTTTCGCGGGCTGCGTTTCCCTCAATCTCGAACGATATAAGAAACCGATCTTGGTCTCATCGACAGACGGCGTGGGTACGAAACTGAAGATCGCCTTTATGATGGATCGTCATGATACGGTCGGGATCGATCTCGTGGCCATGTGTGTCAACGACATTGTCGTCAGCGGAGCAAAGCCACTCTTTCTTTTAGATTATTTAGCTACCTCTCACCTGGATTCTGAGAAGGCGACGAAGGTGATGAGTGGGATCGTGAAAGGATGTATTGAAGCGGAATGCTCACTCATCGGTGGTGAGACGGCCGAGATGCCAGGGTTCTATAAGCAAGGGGAGTATGATCTGGCTGGGTTTGCTGTTGGCATTGTGGAAGATGCGCAGATGATCGATGGTTCCAGTGTCACGATGGGTGACAAATTGATTGGCATCGCTTCCGGTGGACTTCACAGTAACGGATACTCCTTGGTGAGAAAGATCCTCCTCGATGATCATAAAATGGACCTCGGAGAAAGGGTTGAGGAGATCGGGGAGGTATTAGGTGAAGAGCTCCTGCGACCCACCAGGATCTATGTGAAGGCGATTCTCAACCTCGTCAGAGACTTCAACATCGCAGGGATTGCTCATATCACCGGTGGAGGGATCACCGGAAATCTTGCACGGATAATCTCAAAAGGCTGTAAGGCCATCATCCATAAAGGCTCTTGGGAGATTCCTCCTATCTTCTCGTTTCTGAAGGAGAAGGGAAATATTTCCGAGGAGGAGATGCTCCGAACCTTCAACAACGGGATTGGGATGATTCTCATCGTAAAAGCGAAAGAGAACGAGGAGATCTTAGAGAGACTGAACTCCCTGGGCGAAAAGGCCTTTCTCCTTGGCGAGATCGTGAAGACCGAGAAAGAGCAAGAGCCCATCGAGTATGTCTGATTTCATTTTTTCGCTATTCGATCCTGCCCAATCCTTCCTGTCATGTCTCTTATGATCGCTAAGCACAACATGCTGCAGCCATGATGTTCGGGGCAAAACGCTTAGCATCGTTTGCCCATATGAAGCGGTAAGAGATCGATGAAAGAGCAAGGCAAACTGTACGATGTGATGGTATGGGGCTCTGGTCTTGGAGGCTTAGTCGCAGCAACCCGTTTATTAAAGGAGCATCACACGGTGCTGCTTCTAAAAGAGAAGAAGCATCACCTCTCCTGTCAAACAGATGAATACCGCTTTCTTCCGTTTTCAAATTTTTCAGAAAGGCTCATGAAGAGAGCCCTCTTGGAAAGGGTTTCAAAAGAGTTAGGTTTTCCATTGCTCATCAGTGATCGTGGGGAGGAGAGACAAGGTGAAACGAAATGGAAAAAGCCGAAGCAGAAGGTTGCTTTTCAAGTGATCCTTCCCAAGGCAAGGATCGATCTCTTTTCCCAGCGATCCATGCTTCAAAGGGAATTGAAGAGGGAGTTTCCCAACGAGGTTGGTCCAATCGAAGATTTCTATGATGAAATGGAGAGGCTTCGGGATCTCTTAAAGGAAGAGAAGACCAAGGAGAGATTGGAATCGGTCTTTCCCATTCAACGTCGGTCCTGGATCAAGAAGTGGTGGCCTTTCACACCTCTTCCAAAGGGAAAGATGGAAGAAAGGCTTGCCCCGTTTTCGAAAGAGTTTAGAGAATTCATCGGTCTGCAAATGATCTCCTGGGCCAATCTTCGACCAGATCGATTTTCCATCACTTTGGCGAACTATCGTTTGTGCCATGGCGAACCCGACGAAGAGATCCTCGAAATAGATTTAGAGGGGCTGAAAGAGAAGATCTTCGGAAGATTTGTCCAAGCTGGAGGAAGGATCGAAGAGGTCCAAGGGGTGGAAAGAGTGGAAAAGGGATGGAGAAAGGGGTTTACCCTTTCCTTGCAAGGAGATGGGGCCGCACTCCGCTCCAAATTTCTTATTCTCAATTCTCCTCTTCACCGCCTTTCGAACTCACTTGGTAGCAGAGCAAGGTTGCTATTGAAGTGGGGAGAAAGGGTTCAACCTCGATACGTACTTCTCCCTCTCTTTTTAGGGGTTCGTGAGAAGGTCGTGCCAGTGGGTATGAAAAACCTCCTCGTCTCGATTTTGGATCTTAACAAACCTTATGAAGGAGGGAATCTCCTCTTCCTCAGCCTGAGCCAAAAAGGGGATGAGACAGAGGCGCCAGAGGGAAGAAGGGCTCTCATCGTTGAAAGCCTGATGTCCCCCGAGAAGTGGGATCCGGATTTGTTCACTGAGCATCAGAAAGGGGTGATGGCCCATTTATATCATCTCTTCCCATTTCTTGAGGGGCATATTGAACTTACCGATTGGGATTGGGCAAGGGAACAGTATTCGTGCTGGTCCTATCCTCATTTCATTTATGAGACGCATTACGACTTTCAGTGGAGAGAAGGCATCGTTCCGCACAGAATATCAAAAGACCTCTATTTCATCGGAAAAGAGAACTTTCCTCACCTGGGTATTGAAGGGGAAGTTCTTAGCGGGCTAATCGTAGCGAAAGAGATTTTGGAGAAATATTCCTAAGTGTTCGGTTCGATCGCTGGAAGAAGAACCTCATCCCCCCTCGGATCAGCAAGGCCTGTCTGTGGTCTCCATTAAAAATCGGGTTGGAATCGTTCTGATCAAGACGAGAAAGGGGTCATTCTACGGTTTGCCATTCCTTTGAATCGAACGTATAATTTGATGCATTTAAGTCCTTTTTGAGCCATATCCTCTGGAGGGCTTAATGAACATGCAGATCGGTCGTTTTAAACTTCATTGGATTATTGGAACCTTATTTGCTTTGCTCTTCGCCTTCCTTCTCATCATACGCCTCGGCATTTTGGAGGAGGGTGAAGCCGATCACAGTCACAGGAGTCTCCGTCCGATAAGTGAGGACACAGGAAAGGATCGGGAGACGTGGATGAACATTTATCAACAAGGAGAGAAGATCGGCTATGCGCATCGGCAGTTTTATAGGACCCTCGAAGGTTACAGGATCGTTGAATTGGTCTCCATGCAGATCAATCTCATGGGCATGGTGCAGGAGATCCGGTTCAAGACAGAGGGGAACTTCCATCATGATCTGACCCTTTCCTCCTTCGATTTCGAACTCCAGTCGAGTCTTTTCCGCTTCAATGCTCGAGGGACCGTCAAAGGCAGAACACTTGCGGTTTTAGCCGGCAAGCCCGGTTCGGAGCAGAAGATCGATCTTCCTTTTGAAAGGGATACACATCTTTCCATCAGCATACTCGAAGTGTTAATGAGGGAGGAGTTGAAGCCGGGAGAGAGCAGAACGTTTCGTATTTTTGATCCGACGACAGGAACGCAGCAGCCGGTCAAGGTGGCTTTGCTGGCTGAGGAAACAATTTCGATGATGGGACGTCCAGTGAGGGCAAAGAAAGTGTCTGTTCATTTCATGGGCGTTCCGCAGTTTGCTTGGATTGGAAAAGATGGGACGGTTTTAAGAGAAGAGGGATCTTTAGGGATCAAACTGGAACAGGTCAGCAAAGAAGAGGCGTTGAGCAAGATGACTCTTTCGCGAGGTGCAGATCTTACAGAAGCGGTCTCTATCCCTTCCAATAAGATCCTTCTCGATGCCAGTCAACTTAAGGAATTGAGGCTTCGATTACAAATCGTAGAGGATGGGGATATCTTTTTAGAAGGTGGTCGGCAATCATTTAAAGAAGGGATACTGACGATTCGAAAGGAATCGATTTCAGATCTTCCTCCTTTTGTCAAGAGGGAGAGGCCGTTTGAAAATGGAAAGACATATCTGGAGTCCACGCCTTTTATCCAGTCTGAGCATCCTGAGATTCAAACCAAAGCAAGGGAGATTGTTTCACCGACTGATTCGGCTCTTGTAAAAGCAAAGAAGCTTGTGGCATGGGTCAACGAGAACATCCAGAAAAGGCCTGTTCTCTCCGTTCCCAATGCCCTTGAAACACTTCAACATCGAGTTGGAGATTGCAACGAACATGCCGTGCTTCTGGCGGCACTTGCCAGGGCATCGGGGATTCCAGCACAGGTCGAGGCAGGCCTCGTCCATCAAAAAGGACGTTTCTACTACCATGCGTGGAATGTCCTTTATCTCGGTGCATGGGTCACTGCCGATTCCGTGATGGGGCAGTTACCTGCGGATGTCACCCACATCCGTTTTGTCCGCGGTACTGAACGACAGGTCGATCTCATTCGTATGATCGGGCGAGTGAGGCTCGAGGTCATCGGTGGGGTAAAATGATTGAACTAAAGAATCTTACCAAACGGTTTGGAGACATTGTGGCGGTCCATCAGCTCACCCTCTTCGTCCCAGAAGGTGAGATCTTCGGCTTCATCGGCCCCAACGGTGCGGGGAAGACCACCACACTCCGGATGATGGGAGGCGTGATTGCGCCCACTGAGGGCTCTGTGATCATCGACGGGATTCCTATGGGAGAGGATCCGGTAAATGCGAAGAAAAGGATCGGTTTCATACCGGACAGACCTTTTCTATACGAAAAACTGACAGGCAAGGAATTCCTGAGGTTTACGGCAGACCTGTATGGCCTCGATGATGGTCTCTTTTATGAAAGGTCGGAAAGGATTTTAAAGCAGTTTTCCCTCTATGAATGGGCGGATGACCTGATCGAGTCCTATTCCCACGGGATGAAGCAGCGTTTGATCATATCGGCAGCGATCCTTCACGATCCAAAGGTGATTGTCGTTGATGAACCCGTGGTAGGACTCGATCCGGCAGGGGTCCGGATGGTCAAGGGCCTTTTTAGGAATCTTGCAAAGAAGGGAACGACGATATTTATGTCCACCCACACCTTAGCAGTGGCAGAGGATGTCTGCGATCGGATCGGCATCATCCATAAAGGCTCCTTGATTGCTACGGGAACGGTTGAAGAGTTGAGATTGAGAGCTCAGGTTCGGGAAGGAGATCTGGAGGAGGTATTTCTGATTCTTACAGAGGGAGAATCTGTGGCGTGAAAGAAATCTTCACACTTTTGAGACCCCGTCTCCTGTCTTTCAAAAACCGGTCCATCTCAGGAAGCCTGAGGGGCCGGAGGCTGAGATTCCTCGTCTTCGGCACATTTGGTCTTCTATTTTGGGGAGGCACCTTTTCGATCTTCTACCGAGTCCTCATCTATTTTCAGGGATTGGAGGCGTTTGGCGATATTCTCGCTTACAAACTCCTTTCCATGGCGTTGATCACCTTTTTCTCACTCCTCATCTTCAGCGGCATACTCACATCGCTTTCCAAGTTATATCTGAGCAGAGACTTGTCCCTCGTTCACTCCGTGCCTGTCTCGAGAGAGAAGATCTTTCTCAGCCGATGGATCGAAAGCACGATCGACAGCTCATGGATGGTTCTTATCTACAGCCTTCCTTTTTTTCTTCCCTATGGCATCGTCTACAAAAGCGGAGCCTTTTATTATGCGATGTTGGGTGTCAACCTTCTGCCTTTCTGTCTCATCGCATCGAGCCTCAGCGGCCTCATCGTCATGGCCGCTGCCATGTTTATGCCGGCTGGCCGTATTCGAAGCGTCTTCATCTTTTTGGGGCTTCTCCTGTTTCTGCTGATCATCCTCTCTTTTCGTCTGATGAGGCCGGAACGGTTTGTCCGTCCCGAGTCTTTCACCCCTGTCATACTCTATCTGAGGAACTTGGAGACATCCCATTCACCCTTCCTGCCAACGACTTGGTTCTTTGATAGCTTAAGGGCTGCCCTTTCAGGTTCCATGGGGAGCGCTTTCTTCAATTCAGCTCTCTCGTGGAGTTGTGCCATTACGATGATCTTTGTGGCAACCTGGGTCTCAGGTGTTTTCTATTTTAAGGGTTTATCGAAAGCACAGATTGTCCCTAAGAGGCTCTTCTTCCTCTTCAGTGCAAAAAGGCACCGGTGTGGAATCTTTGGGAATTTGTTTTCGGGACCCGCGAGGGCTTTTGTCGTAAAAGAGATAAAGACCTTTCTTCGTGATCAGACTCAGTGGTCACAGATATTTCTTGTCGTGGCCCTCATTGTGATCTACCTCTACAATTTTTCTGTCCTGCCTCTGGATCGGGGGCCCATTAAGATGGAGTACCTTCAGAACCTCATCTCCTTTCTGAATATGGGGCTCGCAGCCTTTGTTCTAAGCGCTGTGTCAGCGCGGTTTGTCTTCCCTGCTGTCAGTGTTGAAGGAGAGGCGTTTTGGATCGTGAAATCCTCGCCCATATCGATTCGGACTTTCCTCTGGATCAAGTTTTTCGTCTACTTTCTCCCCCTCCTTCTTCTGTCGGAGTTATTGATTGTTTTGACGAATGTTCTTCTTCATGTGACACCTTTCATGATGGTCCTTTCCGTCGTCACCGTTTTTCTCATGGTCCCAGGGATCATTTCTATGGGAATAGGTCTTGGTGCCATCTACCCGGATTTTCAATCTGAGAACCCGGCACAGTCCGTCACGAGTCTGGGTGGTCTCATCTATATGACGTTATGCATTGGCTTCGTCGCATCGGTGATCGTGTTGGAGACTGGTCCAGTTTATCATATCTTCATGACAGGCATTCGTCACGTTCGTCTTTCAGGGATTCAGTGGTTATGGCTTGTGACGTCTTTCTCTCTTGTTCTTCTTCTTTGTGTGATGGCTCTTCTAATACCGATGAGCTTGGGAGAGAAAAGAATTCATCAATACGAAATGGGCCATTAGCATTTCATATACGTGTGCCTATTCTTTAGGCAAAGTCGTGGAAACGGCTTCCCCCAACCCTCAAAGAAGAGAATTCAACAACAAATCAACATCTTTTGTGGATTGAGATATGACATCTCATTGAAACAAAAATATTTTTCTCTCACAAATGGGCGAGGATAAATATCTGGTAGATCACCGTGATGAGGTAGATCAACCCGAGAGCCACAATAATGTGTTTGACAGGTCTAAATTTACTGTGAAGGCAGAGGAGGGTCAGACAGACTGAAACAATTGTAAATTTCCATACCCAAAATGCATCTCCATGGATGGTCATGACGGAGCGGACAACAGGATTAAGCTCCCACCCTTTATGATCTAAGATCATCATCGTAAACAGTACATCGAGAACATTGAAACCTAAAATCACCATGAGGAAGAAGAGCAGTCTTGAGCTGTAACGATCTACGTATCCCCCTTTTTCTTTATCCGATTCTCTTCGAAACCCTTGCCTCCGACCAAAAAAGGTATACCAGCTTAGGGCAGGAGTTGGTTTTTTCCTCCGGTCTTTAAGATTTCGTCTTTCAGGTTCAGAGAGTTGTTGATTGAGGATTATTTGTTTTTCGTTTTCCATAGGAGTTTTTTTTGACAAAGGCCGTTGAGGCAACTTCCTTGCCAATTGAACCGAATTTAGTGAAGCACAAATTAAGTTATTGAATTTTAGAGAGATAATTCTCAATGCCTAAAATTCTCAAAGAGACTTCGCCACAATAGACTGACCCAAAATGTCACCCAAAGGCCGATTGGCGTCAATCAGCTCAATTCCACTTTCCCTTCCCTTTTTCTTTACCCCGTATAATCATGAAAGCCCTATCCTTCAGACCGGGTATGAACGCAATTTCAAATCTAAAGATAAAGGAAAGCCCCGTCTTTTAGTGCGCGGATTTACGGGGTTTACCCGATTTTTTTACCTGACCAGGTGGATACCGTTTGACAACATCGGAGTGGAACTTGTAAGGCTGGTCGACATCCATCTCGAGCACAACATACTCCTCAGCAACGATATGCACCCCGACTGGAAGAGATGCAGACACTCGCCACTGGTCACCCTGGTAGTAGAAATAGAGACGCCGTCCGATATCAAAATAGACATAAGATGAGGGGTAGTAATGGTATCGATATTTGGCCCTGTAACCGTGAGCAGGGGCCCAGGGAGGAGGTCCTGGCCGCTCGTGTTCATACGTGGGAGATTCTTTGACGACTACTTTGGTAGGGTGGCATGCGAACATGGTCATTGAAAAAGCTAACACAAAAATTAGAACCATCATTCTTTCAGGATGTTGCATAAT
>Ga0315314_1003998_pt1 | contig 11254 bp, 10 predicted proteins | sample TDP9_MG_FD_203631 | JGI IMG/M metagenome (GOLD analysis project Ga0315314, IMG submission 203631) | Freshwater sediment microbial communities from Lake Towuti, South Sulawesi, Indonesia - TDP9 | ecosystem: Environmental > Aquatic > Freshwater > Lake > Sediment | place: Indonesia: South Sulawesi... | reverse complement strand
TTCATAAACATACCGAATGAGCGATAAAAAAGCAACCATCGTGGAATCGTTCGTTTGATTACCGCATCGTCAGTGTTCTGCTGGCGTGCAAAATTCAGCAATTGGCGATGCCTAGTGTTAACTCTGAACCATTTTTAACACTGAAGTCCGTTCTTATTCACTGTGTGCTATATTCCGTAGGCCAGCATTCCAGCTATTGAGAACGCCGCTACAATAAGCAGCATCACGTAGACCAATGTTTTTTCTCTCATTGGGTGGATTCGTAGAAGAACACTGCGTAGACTCCATATGCTGGGGGCTGGCAAAGTTCCATCAGCGTTCATCTGGGCTTCTCTTGGCGGAGGCTCTCTCTTCAGTTTGCCGATAAAGAAAAGAATCGCATTAACTGTGTGAGGGATGAACATGATGAAAGCGGCGCGTTCGAGGTTTGCGAGTATGGCGACGCAGGCGAGGACGGCGCCCATCCCAAACGTGCCTACGTCTCCGGGAAAAACCTGTGACGGATACTTGTTATAGAGTAAGAAGGCAAGGACCGCTCCTAAGAATGGTAACAAGATAATGTAGCCTACGGGTTTGTCCCAGCGCAGGGTCAGAAACAGCAGGGTCAGAGCCATTATAAAAGAGGAGCCAGCCTCCTGCCCATTCAACCCTGCAAACATGTTCACCGCGTTGGCTGAAGCCGTGACAACAAACGGAAGAACAACAGCGTAAAAGAAAACCAAGCCTAACAGACCGAATGAAGCAAAATCAAGTAAGCCGAAGGGTGTCAGCATCGTTGTTCTGCCCAAGCGCATGACTGCCAAGGGAACGCCTCCCAGTAGAGGCGTTAATATCTTTATGCGCCACCTCGTTTCGTAGATGTCGTCTATGAACCCAATAAATGCGGTTAGAAGGACAGCAGCAGCTGTTCCAATGATTTGCTCGTCTAAGGCTTCACTGCTGAAGGGTATGAAGAAGAACAGCCCGAGTAGGTAGGCTATAATAAGTGTTACTCCTCCGCACTCGGCGATTTCGGGTGAGCCAGGCTTGTGAATGTCCGAACCAGTTATGCCCACTCGTTTGGCTTTTTTGATGTAAGGGGGCAAGAGAAGCAAAGATGCACCCAGGGAAATCAAGAAGCTTTCGAGTAAGATCAACGAGGTCAATGGATCAATCATTATTGCCCTTCCACGCCTAGTCGTTATTGCTTCTTGAAGGGCTTATCATCTGTTCCCGAATGGTTTAAGAGTTTTTGTGTGTGCGTAGTTGTTTCTGCGCCTATACTTGTGACAATTTAATGGTCATTTTCGCCCGAAAGCTTCGTGGTGAACAATTTCATTAAGTGGTCTTCTCGAACGCGCTCTAGGTTTTTGCATGGCATGTCCTACAGGAATTATGGCGACTGGACGTACTCCTGTTGGGATATTCAACACTTTTCTGGCTTCTTCCTCGTGGAAGGCGCCGACCCAGCACGTGGCGAGACCTAGGGCTTCAGCAGCCAACAGCATGTTTTGTGTAGCCGCCGCCGTGTCTTGCAGGCAGTACAGGTTGATGCCTCTTGAGCCGTATCCTTGACCCGACCGCCACACATTGGCGCAGACCACGATGACAACTGGAGCCTCTTCGATGAACGTTTGATTCCCCGCAGCTTCGCAGACACCCGCTTTTATTTGCTGATCACGGACAACGATAAACTCCCAGGGTTGAATGTTGCCAGCGGATGGCGCCCATCTTGCCGTGTCGATTAACTTTTCCACCTCTTCGTCTGAAACTGGCTTATCTGTGAATACTCTAACGCTTCTTCTGTTCTTTATTGCCTCGAAAACGTCCAATGCCCTTCTTCTCTCCGAGTAGCCAACAGCTATACTATTCTGACGGCTGTTTCGATTGTTATCCCACGTTCGGTAATGTTGAAGGGTATGAGCCTCGGCTCATAGACCGCCCTTCGCATCTTTTTTATCCTAATCCGCCTGTCTATTCCACCAGCGGTTTCTTGCGCAGTGAACTCCATAACTCCGTCGACCAGATGCTGCATCGTTGTCTCGGTTTCAGCGTCATGCATCTTTTGCGTCAGGAGCAGGAAGTGAATTCCACCGTGCTTTCGAGCGTTGTCAAGAAGCAACTCAACGGCTTGAACGACTGAGTAATATTTTTGCGTGAGAATGAGATAGGAGAGTGAATCAAGAAGCACCCAACGCCCTTCAGCGACTGCTTCGGGGATCTCCTCACTCAAAACTTTGATAGCATCTGCAACCGACAGCCGATAAAAAATCCAGTTGCCTTTTGTCTCCAGCCCCACCACATCCCAGCCGAATGTTGCCATGTCCTCCTTCAACGTGTCAGGCGAACGAGAAGTAGAGAAATAAGCGATTTTTTCATTATGAAGCGCGTGCTGATATATCATCTGTTGGGCAAGAACGTCGTATCCCGATCCAGGTTCGCCTGTCATCAGAATGACGCTTTTGTCGGGCAAGCCGCCGCCTAACATCTCATCTAAGCCTTCAATCCATAATCTAAGAGGCTTCACGCTTGAATCCCAGCCTTCTAAACAAGTATTTGATTGAAGACAGATATTTTACGCTTGTTACATTCCAGTTCATTTTCTCAGACCATAATGAAAAATGCCCGAGCCAAGGCATTCAACGCGGCGAGTTTAGAGCAAAAACGTCTTAAGCCCGTGGTCCCATCCCATACTATTGGATGATGAACACGAGAGTTAACAGAGCCTTCGCGCTGTGATTGAAACTCTCGACGGGCGAACTGACAAAAATATACCTTTAAACGATTTAAGTGCAAAAAATTTATTATATGAATTCACTTTAAGCACGAATACGTCATTATAGGATAATAGGTGAAAAACATGCCCTGCTCAGTCGTGGTCTGCGGCTTTTTCGGCGACACAGGCAAGGGAAAAGTCATCTCCTACTTAGCTTTGAAAGACAAGCTGGATGTAACCGCCCGTGCGGGCGTTGGGCCCAACGCTGGACACACCGTGATTTTTGAGGAAAAAAAGTATGGGCTCAGCATGTTGCCCAGCGCCTTCGTGTACAAAAGATGCCGTCTGCTGATTGGTCCAGGTGTCTTGGTTAATCCTGAGATTTTGTTGCGCGAGATCAAGCAGACTGAGACGGATGATAGAGCTGGAGTTGACCCTCAGTGTGCCATCATTGAGCCAAGGCACATAGAATTCGACAAAGCTGGGCGTCTAGCAAAGGAGATTAGGACAACGGGCACTGGAACAGGACCCGCCAACGCTGAACGAGCCCTGAGAAAGGTGAAGCTGGCTAGGGATATACCCAAACTCAAGAAGTATTTGACCGATGTTCCCCTCGAGGTAAACAGAGCGATAGATGACGAAAAGCAGGTTTTGATAGAGGGAACTCAGGGCACGTTTTTGTCTCTTTACCACGGCACCTACCCCTACTGCACATCCAAGGATGTAACAGCCTCAGCCGCGTGCTCAGACATCGGCGTGGGACCACCCAAAATCGACGATGTCATCATCGTGTTCAAAGCGTTCACCACACGCGTAGGCGCAGGACCCCTCCAAAACGAAATTTCTGTAGAAGAGGCTCAAAAACGTGGGTGGACTGAATACGGAACCGTCACGGGAAGACCTCGCCGAGCAGCGCCCTTCAATTCTGAACTAGCCAAGCGGGCAGTGATGTTAAACGGTGCAACGCAGGCGGCGTTAACCAAGATTGACGTGTTGTTTCCAGAGTGCAAGGGAGCTAAATCATACAACAAACTCTCCAAAGACTCGAAGGTGTTCATTGAAAACATTGAAGGGGAGATTAAGATACCAATTACTCTTATTGGCACAGGACCCAGCGCCTTAGAAATGGTGGACAGAAGGACCTAGGCTGGCTTGGCTAGAAAATACTTTAGACAGTTCCGTTCCACAATATAAGTTTCGCATCGTGTTCCAAACAGAACTGGGAAACCCAACTTGTCAGAGTCCAGCATCATAAAGTATCTTGACAAAGTCTCGTCTAAACCAATCGTTCGACACCTGATTTACTCTGGCTCCGTAATCTTCTTTTTCGCCTTAATTCTGATTCCACCCATTTTGGGCATCTTCCTCAAATGGGACACTCTTGGTCAGATTTTTCAGGATTCCAGCTTATTGTCTAGGGCGACGTCGGCAATCTATGCCTCTTTCGGTATCGCCTTTCTGGTAGCGTTCCTTGACCTAATTGCGGGTCTGCCCCTAGCTTGGTTTGTAGCAAGGGGAAGGTCCAGATGGCTTAGCATAATCGACACTTTGGCTGACATACCGTTTATCATACCAACCGTCACTTTGGGGTATTCGCTGCTCCTTTTTTGGAACCGTTCGGGAGGAGTTTCCCAGCTTTTTGGCGGAGGTCCACTTGTGGCAGAAGGCTGGCTTCTTATTGCTCTGCTTCACTTTGCATTTTCTTACCCCGCCGTGGTTAGGGTCATCGTTGGTGCACTTCTCGACTACAAGCTGGTTTATGAAGAAGCAGCGCGAACCTTGGGTGCTGCACCGTTGACAGCTGACAGGACGGTTACGTTGCCCATTTTAAAATCAAGTCTCATAGCTGGTTTCATACTGGCTTTTGCAAGGTCTCTTTCCGAAACGGGCGCCACCGTGATTGTTGCGGGCACTTTTGAGAACGGACCAGTCTTCATCAACAACACGAGGATATTGGGCAAAGAAGGCCCCATGGTGTTTGTAAGTTTCATTTTGATATTAACTGCCAGTTTGATTTATCTCTTAATCCGATTGCTCGGACCCAGGTTAAAGCTGCCAATCAAAAGAGTGTGGCCTTCGTGGGAGAGAAAACTGAGCGACTTCAAAGTCAAAACAACTAGAGACGCCATAACAAATCTGGTGTTTTTCATCTTTGTTCTCATCCCATCCCTCTTTATTGTTTTTCCCGTTTTCAGTGCAATCACAGGCGGAACGCTAAACCAAGCAATCGCAGGCACAGGAGTCTGGCAGGGATACTGGCAGAGCCTTCTCTTGTCGTATTTCGTGGCAACGATTGTTACCATATTAAACGCCCTGCTAAGCCTGCCAATGGCGGTTTTGATTGCGAGAAAGAGGTGGGGTGAAGGCGCTGCGACAGCCTTAGACGTTTTGTCTAACATTCCATTAGTTGTTCCATCTATCGCGCTCGGAGCTTCAATGGGCATTTTCTGGAAGAATTTTACTTCGATTCCAGAAGTTGCCTTGATAGTTTTTGCCCACTTATCCATTACATATCCCTATTTTGTTAGAGCCATGGTTGGAGCAGTAGAGAGAGTGACCATAGACCTTGAAAAAGCGTCGAGGACGCTAGGAGCCCGCCCCTTCACCGTGTTCAGAACCATAATTCTGCCTTTGACCAAGTATTCACTGTTTGCAGGAACAATAATGATGTTCGCGAGGAGCGTTGATGAAACAGGCGCAACTCTGGCGGTTGTAACAAATTTAAAAACGGTGCCAGTGCTTCTTGTCGATTGGGTAAAGGACAAGGTGCCTGTTACAGCCATGGACATTGCTCTGGGCGCAGGCGTGCTTGTTTTGTTCTCGTTCATTATCCTTTTGGTTTTGAGACTCGTTGTTAGGAGACGATATTAACATGCTTAATATACCAGTAACCACGCATCTCCATAAATCGCCACCTCAAACGGAGGCTACGCATACTGCCTGAAGTAAAAGCGGTCAACGTTTCGAAGACGTTCGGCAAGAAGATTGTGGCAGTGGACCAAGTCAGCCTCAAAGTTCATGACAAGGAATATTTTTCCCTCCTCGGCCCAAGCGGATGCGGCAAAACAACTCTTCTGCGAATAATCGCCGGTCTCGTTGAGCCAGATGAGGGAGAGGTGTACATCGACAACAAACTGGTCAATAGGCTTCCACCCGAAGACAGAGGTGTAGGGTTCGTCTTTCAAACTTACGCGCTGTTTCCACACATGGACGTCTGGGACAACGTCACTTACGGACCCAGGGTGAAGGCTTGGGAAGACACGAAAAGCGAAAGCATAGGCCGCGAAATGCTGGAGATGGTTCGCCTCTATGAACGAAAAGACGCTCTTCCGCACGAGCTGAGCGGCGGCATGATGCAGAGAGTTGCATTATCAAGGGCGCTCGCCGCCGGAGCCAAACTGCTCCTCCTAGACGAGCCATTAGGTGCCTTAGACGCCAAGATAAGGTTTGAACTGCGATACGACATTCGCAGGCTTGTCAAAGACTTGGGCTTAACAGCAGTCCATGTCACGCATGACCAGGGCGAAGCCATGGCGATTTCTGATAGAATAGCGGTTATGAAGAAGGGCAGGATTCTGCAGGTGGGAACGCCTCAGGAATTGTACACGAACCCACAGCACATATTCGTTGCCAACTTCATAGGAGAGAACAATTTTCTGGAAGGCCACGTGCTCAAGGCAGACGATAACAAAGCTCAAATCGAACTGCGTGGAGGCTTGACTGTGACAGGTTTAGACACGTCTAAGAAGGAGGGTGAACGTGTAGTTTTGGCGGTTCGACCCGAAACTTTTACAATCGAGAAGGGACAAAAAAAGAGAACCAATGCATTGTACGGCGTGGTGGAAAGGCTGAGGTACGAGGGAACCAACATACGATACGAAGTGAGACTGGAAAACGAAGACGTTGTAGTGGTTGTGCGTCCATCACTTATGGAAGAATGGTTCAACGTGGGAGATAAGGTTACGCTTAGTTTCGCAAGCGAAAAGAGCGACGTGTTCACGTATCCAAGCAAGGGGTTAAGAGAGGAATTAGCAGTTGAGTGAACTCTTAAAATGGTTTGAAAAGCGCAGAGAATCAAAAGCCATATCCATGATGCAACGCCACCTAGCGTTGACAATGAGCGCCGTTGAAGACCTCGAAAGAGCAGTGAAGGCAGCTGTTGCGTTAAACCAAAACGAAGCCAGAGCCGCAATTCAAAGGGTCACAAGCTCTGAGAAGGAAGCCGACTCCCTTAGGCGAATTGTCATGACCGAGCTGGCTAGAGGAGAGCTTCCGCCCATCGACAGAGAAGACCTGATGCACCTCATGAAACGAGTGGACATGGTAGCCGACTGGTGCAGAGAATCAACACGCGTCCTCGCGGCTACGCCCATGAAGGACGTGACACAAACGCTTCGAGACGCCGCTGTCAAAATGGCTGAAGGCGTCAAAGAATGCGCCGCAGCGCTACGCAGGTCCATAAGTCGGATGGCAGACAACCCTGAAGAAGCCTTGAAGGCGGCAGACGAGGTGGAGCGGCTGGAAGAAAAAGTCGACGACCTGTTTGAAAGTTCGAGGCAGTTGTTAGGCAAAGAAGAAAAACTGACGATAGGCGCTGCTATCTTGATGAACGAGCTCTACGAGGCTATTGAGATGGCTGCGGACGCTTGCGAGGACGCCTGCGACCAAGTGAGGATAATAATAGTGAGGAGATAAATACGGTCTAAGAGGTGTAAACCATTGTCAAGCATCGTAATCGACATTGCTGAACTTCGAAGTGCCTACGGCAAAGAGGCTAAGGAACTCGAAAAATTCCTGAAAGACAAGGTTAAAGCCAAAATCGATGTGGCAGACCGCGAAATCACCTTAACGCCTGGTGAAAGGGGAGAAATCCCAACTAAAGATTACATACGCGTTCTTCTCAAGAAATACCTGCACAAAGCTGACCTGAAAGAAGAGTTTCGAGTAATCGCTGGCAAAGAAAACACGCTGATAATCAAGGAGCGAAAATTACCCGAAGAGACTTAATGAGCACTTGACTTACTTTTTGGCTTCTTTCCGTTTCTTCTCCAACAATTCCTGCGCTTTCAAAAGCAGGTTTCGTGCAGCCCATGCTTCTTCATAGCCTTTTTCAAGGTCGCCAGCTTCAACCTTCAACTTGGCGTTTTCGAGAAGTTGTCGAGCAGAAGCCAATGTGCCTTCAAGGTCTATTGGTTTTTTGGGCGTTGAGCCGTGCTTCCAAGGGGCTGTTTCCGACTTGTCTCCGTGCATGAGGGATAAGAGAAAAACAGCGTATTCAGCCTCAGCCGACGCTGACCACAGTGAATTCGACACAGCCGTCTCATCGTTGCCGTGTGACAAACTCTTAATCGAATCTTCTAAATTTTTTAACGCTGCGGACAGTGCTACTTGTGTTTTGTCTCGGTGCATTCTGGAGGAACTCGCTGACTGAAGACTATTTCTCAACAACTATCCTGCTAACACCAGCTTCTTTTTCCACGCGTACCACGTGCTCTGCCTTTTCGGCGAAGTCTTCGCTGTGCGTCACTGCTATGATCTGTTCTATGGCTTTCAGGCGGGATATAGCCTCGGCAAGACGGTCGATTGAGCCGTCCTCTGGTCCAAGGCTCTCGGTGGGTTCGTCGAGAAGCAGCATGTAGAGCCCGTGCCCCGTCCTCGACTGCATTATGAGTTGCCCCATCCCCAATCGATAGGCAAAAGCTAGCAATGTGCGCTCACCGCCTGAAAGGTTCGCAACCTCTCTCTCGAAGCCCTCTTCACCCTTGATAATGGGCGAGTAGGTCTCGTCGATGTTCACTATAAGCGCTGGTCCAGTGCCGCCCACCAAATCATCTAAGAACTGCTGAATCATGCGCTGAAGGTAAGTGACAAACTCACTGCGCATTCGGGGTTGAATGCTTCTGTAGGCGTCGCGGACTCCAGTCACTATTTCGAGTAGGCGCTCTATGCGTTGCTTTCGGTCGAGTTTCTGCTGAGCGTTGTCCAGGCGCTGTTTCAGCTCCTCCATCTTGAAGGCTAAATCGCTCTTCCGAGTCTCTGATGTTTCCACCTTGTTCTTGATTTCTGAGTATTCCATGAGGGCTTGGTCTCGCAGCTTGCGGGTTGTTTCCAACTGGGCTAGGTCGAACTTGGCTATTTCCATCCTTATGGCGCCCAACTGTTCTCTAAGCGTCTTTTCCAGCAGTTGTTTCTCTTCAAACTCTTTCGACAGCTTCTCGAGTTCTTGACGTTCGTCTGAGACACGAGTTCTCAAGTCTTCAATTTTGGGCGCCAGTGTCTGCAGACTCAAGGCAACGTTACTCACCAGATTCTGCAGTTGCTCCAGTTCGTCGAAGTTTTTCTGAAGCTCCGTCAACTTCGTCTGCCCTTCACTGTTCGCCTTGCTCAATCGGTTCAACAGGTCTTTCTTGTATTCGTCAGACATGTCCTGCAGGCAGAGTGGACACTTGTTTTCAGTTTTCAAGCTGGACAGCCTTTTCTCGGCTTCTCGCATCTCTTTTTTCGTGGCTTCTTGTTCGCCGTTGATAGTTCGCAGTTGTTCTTCCAACGCTTGGACGTATTTTCTCAATTCGTCTGGCTTTTGTTCTGGATTAAGCCCTGCCTGTTTGAGCCTTTTCTGATGCCCGTTCAGTTCAGTTTCCAGCGTCTGCAGTTTTTCGTTTATTGCTTCTATCGATGTGTTTTTGCGTGCGACTTCGTCTGCTAATCGTGCGCTGTTGTCTTCGACGTTTTCTATGCTGGTCTTCAACTGTGCCTCTTTCCGCATCAACTCTTCGGTCTGTTTGCGCAACTCTTCTAGGCTCTGAAGCCGTGAGGCAGCCTCGTTAAGTGTGGTTTGGGCTTCGGCGTATTTCTTTTTCAACGCCTCAATCTGTCCCTCGATGTTGGCGAATTCTTGCACGGTCTTGTCATATTCGGCGTGAAGCTTGTCCATCGTGACTATGTCTGGGTCGCGTTCGTAAGCCTTCTTCTCACCCTCATACTCTTTCTGAACACCCTGAAGGTTGGTCCACGCCAGCTCGTAGTCGGATAAGCCGAACAATTCGTCGAGTCTTTTTTGGCGTTCCCGAGGCGTCATATTCAATAATTCTTTCAGTTGTTCTTGGCGAACCCAGACTATTTCACGGAAAAGGTCCTTGTCTAAGCCTATTATGGCTTTCAACTGTTCAGCCACGGCTTCACTCTTTACTTGGGCGATTAGTCTGTCATTTTCGTATAATTTGAGCTGTTCCAGGTCTTGTCCGATGCCTTTTCCACGCTTTCGCAACCCACGGGTTAATGTGTAGTTTTTTCCCGCATGGACGAATTGAAGTGTTGCTTTGCCTGAGTCGGTGCCTTCTCGCAGCAGATACTCGTAGCTGCGTCCAAGTGGGTCACCGAAGAGGATGAAGTCAATCGCGTACAGCACGCTGGATTTGCCGCAGCCAACGCCCCCGACTAGGCAGTTGAAGCCGCGTTGAAACTGAATCTTTGATTGTGTGTGTGACCGAATGTTTTCCAGTTCTATGGTGTCAACTCTCACCCATGTACCCCTCCATTTCTCGCTTGACCCTTTCCTCGTCTTTCCTGACCAAGGGCTCAAGAATGTTCACGGCTAGTCGGGCGATTTTTTCAGCCTGCTCTCTACTGTACCGCTCGCTGAAGATTTGGATGAAGTATTCATAAGATTTGGTCTTCAGATCTTTGAGACCGCCTTCAAATATGGAGCGAATCACCTCTTCAGGCACTTCCGTCTCTCTTAAACGCAGGATGGGATAGACCAGCAAGGCTTTTTTGGCTGCTTCCCTGATTTGAGCCAAATCAACCTCGGCTCTGTTGGCTTCGGCGGGCAGCACCCCCTTCAAGACAAGCACGATTATGGCGCCTTCTTGGTCGTTGTCCTTCACGAGTTGAACCGCGGACTCGGTTATTTTTGGTGGAAGCATGCCGCTGTAGTCGGGTTCCAGAACTGTGAACCTCCGCGAGGTCTCCAGTTTAACCCTGTTTAATGTGGGAACGCCCTTTTCATTCACCTTAACATGGTAAAAGCCCTTGTCAACCCCAGCGTCATCATAACTGACTGTTTCGGTGCTGCCACTGTAAACCAGCAAGCCGCCTTTGAACTTACTCTGCGAAGGCTTGTGAACGTGACCCCCAGCAAAAAAGTTGAACCCGTCTGGCATGAGCTCAGGCGAAGCTTCGGCTTCCATTTCAAGCGGCTTTTCGATGAACGGCAAGTCTATGGCCATGTGAAACAAAAAAACATTAAAAAGCGAGGAATCAGGCGTAGGCTTGTTCTGCTCCATGAAAAGGGGCAGCTGCTCCTCTGTCTTGCGCCGTGTTCGGAAGTTGGGCACTCCATAAACATAACAGCTCTCATTACGCCAGCAGGCGCCCTCATGCCGAGGCAAGTAGTAGACCAGTCCAGCACTGTCCAACGGATTCAGAATAGTCCCAGTAATAATGTTGGGCGCAGAGTCGTGCCCGCCATCAACGGCGAGAACAGGTATGCCAGCATCCCTCAGACGCCTAAAACTGCTTATGGCGTTCTCAAGCGTAACGTTCGAAGGTCTCGGATGA
>Ga0315314_1003997_pt1 | contig 11258 bp, 10 predicted proteins | sample TDP9_MG_FD_203631 | JGI IMG/M metagenome (GOLD analysis project Ga0315314, IMG submission 203631) | Freshwater sediment microbial communities from Lake Towuti, South Sulawesi, Indonesia - TDP9 | ecosystem: Environmental > Aquatic > Freshwater > Lake > Sediment | place: Indonesia: South Sulawesi... | reverse complement strand
GGCACTGGTGAAAGTAAAGGCCTGCGGGTTATGCGGTTCGGATGTGGGGCGGGTATTCCGACATGGCAGTTACCGTTTCCCGCTTATCATCGGCCACGAATTCTCTGGAGAGGTAACAGCAACGGCGGAGAAAGGCCGCTGGAGAATCGGGGATCGGGCGACGGTTTATCCCTTGATTCCTTGCCGGAAATGTCTGCCCTGCGAAGCGGGGAAGCCCAATCTCTGCGAAGATTACGATTATCTCGGCTCTCGCAGCGATGGCGGACTGGCGGAGTTTGCCGCGGTTCCTGTGGAGAATCTGGTAAGGATTCCGCAAGGGGTTGACTTTGCCTCTGCCGCGCTGACCGAACCCGCGGCCGTTGCCCTTCACGGGCTGAAGCGGGTGGGCTTGCGGCAAGGGGAAACTCTCGCAATCTTCGGGGCAGGGCCGGTGGGCCTGCTGGCGGCGCAGATTGGCCGCGCCCTTGGGGCGACAAAGGTAGTGCTGGCGGATGTCCTCGGAGAGCGGCTGGAGTTGGCGGGCGAACTCGGCTTTGAAGAGGTTGTTCTTGTGGGTGAAGAAGAGGAGAAATGGAGAGAATACCTCCCCTGCGGGGCAGATATCGTGGTGGAGGCGAGTGGAGCGAGCGCGGCGCTGACGAAGGCGATTGAAGTGGTCGGCAGGGGTGGCCGGATATTGTTGTTGGGCAACCCGGCAGGCGAGATGGTTCTGAAGCAGGAGCGGTATTGGGCCTTGCTCCGCAAAGAAGTGTCCCTCATTGGCTCCTGGAATTCCACCCTCGTGGGGGAGCCGAACGAATGGGAGATGGTGCTGAGGATGATGGCGGCGGGCAAGATAGAGAGCCGGCCCATGATAACTCATCGGTTGAGCCTGGAAGAAGTAGTCTCGGGACTGGAGTTGATGGCTGGGAGCAGCGGCGCGGCGAGGAAAAGAGAGCCGCACTGCAAAGTGATGGTTGTCTTTGGAGCGAGGTGAGGATGCTGGCTGCGATACTGGAAGCACCGGGCAAGATGGAGGTGAAGGAGGTTCCCCGGCCAAGGGTTGGCAAAAAGGAGATGCTCTTGCGGGTGCGGGCCTGCGCGGTATGCGGGTCTGATATTCGCATTTTCAGGCATGGAAATCCACGCGTGAAGCCGCCGCAGACGATCGGTCACGAGATCGCCGGGGAGGTGGTGGAAGTTGGGGAAGGGGTGGAGGGTTTCAAGGTCGGAGAGCGCCTCGCGGTGGGGGCGGATGTGCCCTGTGGGCGCTGTTGGTTCTGCCGCAATGGCCATGGCAACAACTGCCCTGAGAACTACGCCATTGGCTACCAGTTTCCCGGAGGATTTGCCGAATATCTGCTGCTGAATGAAATGACGGTGAACTTCGGCCCTGTGCATCATGTGCCGGAGGGCCTGGGGCTGGAGGTGGCCGCTCTTGCCGAACCGTTGGGCTGCTGTCTGAATGGTTTGGAGTGTTCCATGCTTTCTGCGGGAGAATCGGTGCTGATCATCGGCGCGGGGCCGGCCGGATGCCTGCTGGCGGAGGCAGCGAAGGCGCTGGGCGCACGCAAGGTTATCCTGGCACAGCGTTCCCGGCCGCGGCTGGAGATGGCGCGGCAGTTTCGCGCCGATGTCTTCATCTGCACCGAGGAGGAGGACTTGCGGGGACGGGTGTTGGAGGAAACCGGCGGCGAAGGCGTGGATATTGCTGTTATCGCCTGTGCTTCTCTTCAAGCACAGGAAGAGGCGATTGGGTTGGTGAGGAACCGCGGCCGGGTGAACTGCTTTGGAGGACTGCCGGCAGGGAGCGCGCGGGCGCGGCTGGACAGCAACCTCATCCACTACAAGGAACTCCATGTGCATGGTTCCCACGGCAGTGTGCCGCGTCATCATCACATTGCCCTGGGGATGCTCGCGAGCGGCGCAGTTCGCGCCGAGGGGCTGATAACCCATCACTTCCCTCTTTCCCAGGTCGCCCAGGCCTTCTCCGCGGCCGAATCCCGCGAGGGAATGAAAGTCATCGTTCACCCTTGATTGCCGCGGGCCGGGGGCCGCATAATCTGGAGCCTGACAGGGTAAGAGAAGTCTTCGCGCTGCTTGCGCGCGGCACCATTGCGGAAGGCGCGGAACTGATGATTGAACCGGGCGCGGAGAGCCAGGAAGAAGTAGTGATTGAGAAGTTTACGGTTTCCCAGCAATGAGGGAAATGGTGGAAAAGGCGGCCGCTACTGCCAAAACTAAAAACGCGGAAAAAGGCGAACTGCGGCTGCGGGCGCTCATTCGCGGAGCGGTGCAAGGGGTTGGCTTCAGGCCTTTTGTTTTCCGGCTGGCGACCGAGATGGGGCTAAAGGGCTGGGTGCTCAATTCCGTCCAGGGGGTTTTTCTGGAGGTGGAAGGAAGCAAGCCATCGCTTGATGAATTTCTGCTCCGCCTTCAGAAAGAAAAACCTCCCCGGGCGCGCATCTGGTCCTTGGAGTTTTCCTTTCTGCCGATTGTGGGATACAAGGGATTTGAGATTCGCCAGAGCGTGGAGGCGGGTGAGAAGTCCATAGCCGTGCTGCCCGAGATAGCGACCTGTGAGGATTGCCTGCGGGAAGTCCTGGATGCAGGCGATGGTTCGGCTTCGCTCACCATAAACCGCCATTTTCGCTATCCCTTCACCAACTGCACCAACTGCGGCCCCCGCTTCACCATCATAAGAGAACTACCTTATGACCGCGCCAATACCTGCATGGCCGGGTTTCCGATGTGTGAGGAATGTCGGAAGGAATATGAGAATCCACTGCATCGCCGTTTTCATGCCCAGCCTGCGGCCTGCCCCAGATGTGGGCCCGCCCTGACATTGTGGGATGAAAAGGGGGCGGTGCTTGGCAGAGGCGATGAAGCCCTGCTGCAGGCTTGCCAGGTGGTGCGCGAAGGAAAGATACTCGCCCTCAAGGGCCTGGGTGGGTTCCTGCTGATTGTGGATGCCCGCAGCGAAGAGGCTGTGCAGAGGCTGCGAGCGAGAAAATTGCGGGAGGAGAAGCCATTCGCCGTGCTATTTCCGCCCGGCGAGTTCAGAGTTGAGAGTTCAGGGTTGAGAGGCCAAAACTCTCAAGCCGCGGTTCCAAACCCACTTGTGGAGGTGAAAAAACACTGCCATGTATCTGCTCTGGAGGAGCGGCTGTTGCTCTCTCCCGAAAGTCCCATTCTCCTGTTAGCGAAGAGAGAGGAATGCGGTATCGCGGAGGCGGCCGCGCCCGGCAATCCGAACCTGGGCGTGATGCTCCCTTATAGCCCGCTACATCATCTTTTCATGCGGGAAATAGGCTTTCCCGTGGTGGCGACGAGCGGGAATCGCACGGATGAGCCGATTGTAACAGATGAGAAAGAAGCCCTTCTCCGGCTTGGAGGTATCACGGACTTTTTCCTGGTGCATAACCGCCCCATCCTGCGGCACAGTGATGATTCGGTGGTGCGGCTCCTCCTGGGCCGGGAGATGGTGATAAGGAGGGCACGGGGCTATGCTCCTTCGGCGATTTATGTAAAAAGGAGGCTTCCGGCTATCCTGGCGGTGGGGGCGCATCTGAAGAATACGATTGCCATTTCCATCGGCGAACAGGTGGTGATCAGCCAGCACCTCGGGGACCTGGAAACCCCCCAGGCTTACCGCGCGTTTATGAACGCGGTCAATGACCTCCAGAGGCTTTACGATTTTGCGCCGCGGCTGGTCGCCTGTGACCTGCACCCCGATTATCTCTCCACCAGGTATGCCGAGACCCTGGGGCTACCAGTGGTGCGCGTCCAGCATCATCACGCTCACCTCGCCTCCTGCCTGGCGGAGAATCAGGCCGAAGGGCCGGCGCTGGGGATTTGCTGGGACGGGACCGGCTATGGTGCTGATGGAACCCTGTGGGGAGGCGAGTTTCTCGTTGGCGATTATGCGGGTTTCCGGCGCGCGGGCCATTTCCTGCCGCTGCTCTTGCCGGGCGGAGAAAAGGCAATTCGCGAGCCGCGGCGGACGGCTTTTTCCGTTCTCTGGTCTCTTTTAGGAGAAGAAGCGGCGGAACGGGAGGACTTGGCCCTGGTGCGAAATTTTCGGCCTGGCGAACGCGCTCTCCTCCTCCAGATGCTCCGCCAGGGGGTGAACAGTCCGGCGAGTTGCGGTGTGGGGCGGCTGTTTGATGCGGTGGCCTCGCTGTTGGACCTGAGACACAAGGCCACCTTTGAGGGGCAGGCGGCGATGGAAGTGGAGTATATAGTAGATGAGGAGGAGGTTTCCCGTTATCCATTTGAGATAATTTCCGGGGAGGTGCTGGTGGTTGACTGGAGGCCTCTCTTTTTCGCGCTACTTGAGGACCTCGCTAAAGGAAAGCGAAAGGAGGTCATCGCGGCGCGCTTTCACAGCACCCTGATAGAAATAGCGGAGGAGATGGGGGGCCGGCTGGAAATAGAGAAAATCGCTCTCAGCGGCGGGGTTTTCCAGAACCGGACTCTTGCTGAAGGAGTGTTTCGGAAACTCACGGAAAGGGAATTTGAAGTGCACATGCACCAGCGGGTTCCGCCGAATGACGGGGGCATCAGCCTGGGGCAAATCATGGTTGCGGCAAATATGGGTTGAGAGTTATGAGTTGAGGGTTGAGAGTTGAAAGCGAATGATCCTTCACTCTGAACTCTGAACTCTCAACTACGACCATGTGTCTCGGCATACCTGGAGAAATCATTGAAATCTGGGAGGAAGGGGGGCTCCCCACCGGCAGGGTTCGCTTCGGGGGAATCCTGCGGGAGGTGTGCCTGGCCTATGTGCCGGAGGCGCGTCCGGGAGACTATGTGATAGTTCACGCGGGTTTCGCGATAAGCAAGGTGGATGAAGAGGAGGCGCGGGCCACGCTTGCCGCTCTTGGGGAAATGCGGGATGAAATACCTGGATGAATACCGCGATGGAGAGAAGGTGAAAGCGCAGTTGCGCGCTCTCCGCCGGCAGATAAGCCGGCCCTGGAGGGTGATGGAGGTTTGCGGAGGGCAGACGCATAATCTCCTGAAATCCGGACTGGAGGGGCTGCTGCCAAAGGAGATAAACCTGGTGCATGGGCCTGGCTGCCCGGTGTGCGTAACTCCAGTGGAACTGATAGACAAGGCGATTGACCTCGCTCGCCGCCAGGAGGTTATCCTCTGCTCATTCGGGGATATGCTGCGGGTTCCAGGCAGCAAAGGGGATTTGCTCAGCGCGAAGGCGGAGGGCGGCGATGTCCGCATTGTCTATTCTCCCCTGGATGCGGTGAAGACAGCGGAGGCGAATCCGACGCGAAAGGTGGTCTTTTTTGCCATCGGATTTGAGACAACCGCCCCGATGACGGCAATGGCGGCCTTACAGGCAAAAAGAAAAGGAATTGGCAATTTCTCCCTGCTGGCAGCCCACATGCTGGTGCCTCCCGCGTTGGGGGCGATTCTCTCTTCCCCTGACTGTCAAATACAAGGATTCCTGGCTCCCGGCCATGTGTGCACAGTAAGCGGATATGAAGAATACGAGAAAATTGCGGAGAGATGGAGGGTGCCGATCGTGATAACCGGCTTTGAGCCTCTTGACCTCGCCCAGGGGCTTTACCTGCTTGTTTCTCAATTGGAGGAAGGAACCTGGAGAGTGGAAAACCAATATCGGCGCTCGGTAGCGCGGCAGGGCAACCTGGCGGCAAAGGCGCTGATGGCGGAGGTTTTTCAGGTTTGCGACCGGAAATGGAGAGGAATAGGGCTGATTCCGGAGAGCGGCTATTGCTTGCGGCAAGAATATGCCGAACTGGATGCTGAGAAAGTTTTTCGCCTGGAGGAAATGCCTGCCGCGGAGCCGACGGAGTGCATTGCTGGGCTGGTTCTCCAAGGCCGAAAAAAGCCGCCGGAATGTCCCGCCTTCAGCAGGCAATGCACCCCCCAGCACCCCCTGGGCGCGCCCATGGTCTCCTCCGAAGGGGCTTGCGCGGCCTATTACCGCTATCGCAACTTCCCATAAAGAATCCGCAGATTACACAGCTTGACGCAGATTATCATGCGCCTGCGGCGCATGAAGAGAATCTGTGAAATCTGCGAAATCTGTGGATACATGAGGTGGTCTCGGGAGATGAAAATGCAAGAAGGTAAAGTGGTCTGTCCCTTGCCGCTGCGGGATTATCCCGCGATTCTGCTCGCCCATGGAGGCGGTGGACAACTCAGCAGTGATCTCATTCATCACCTGTTTCTGCCCCAATTTGAGAACCCGTTTCTGGCCCCCTTGCATGATGGCGCGTTATTGGAACTCCAGGGGCTGAAACTTGCCTTCACTACTGATTCCTATGTGATCAGTCCGCTTTTCTTCCCCGGAGGAGATATCGGCCGGCTAGCGATAAACGGCACGGTAAACGACCTGGCCGTATGCGGCGCAAAGCCGCTCTATCTTTCCTGTGCCTTCATCCTTGAGGAAGGCCTGAAAATGGAGGAATTGCAGCGGATAGTGCTCTCCTGCCGCCAGGCGGCGGAGGAGGCCGGGGTTCTTCTGGTTACGGGTGATACGAAGGTGGTGGAGAAGGGAAAAGGCGATTTGCTTTTCGTCAATACTTCCGGCGTTGGCGTGGTGCAGAAGCCTCTGCTGCCGACTCTTGTCAGGCCCGGGGATGCCATTCTGCTAAGCGGCAGTATCGGCGAACACGGGATGGCAATCATGTCGGTGAGGGAGGGGCTGGGGTTTGAAGGCGAAATAAAGAGCGACACCGCTCCTCTTCACTCTCTGACGGCGAGACTGCTGGAGTGCTGTCAGGAGGTTCATTGCCTGCGGGATCCGACGCGGGGAGGCCTGGCCTCGGCCTTGAATGAGATTGCGCGGACGGCGAAGGTGGGAATGTTAATAGAGGAGGAAGCGATTCCGGTGCGCCCGGAAGTGCAGGGGGCGTGTGAGATTCTGGGGCTGGATCCGCTGTATGTGGCCAATGAAGGGAAACTGGTGGCCTTCGTCGTCAGAGAAGAAGCAGAGCAAGCACTAGCGGCGCTGCGCTCACATCCGCTGGGCAAAGACGCGGCCTGTATTGGAGAAGTCGGCACGGCCGGCGAAAGCATGGTTGTAATGCGCACCGCCCTGGGCGGGGAGCGCATCGTGGAGATGACGAGCGGGGAGCAACTGCCGCGGATTTGCTAGGGGGAACTCCTCTTCGCAAACTTGCAAGGAAAGAGAAGTTGGGGGCGGCCTTCGTGAAGGCCGCCATAATCTGCCGCGAACCTCATTCGGCGGGGGATGGAACCCCCGCCCTACAAAATGCGGCCTTCTGTGCCTCTGCTGCCCACATGTGTACCCATCGGCTCTTCAGGTCTGCCGGAGTGTAGAGGTGCTGGCTGCGCGGCCGGCCAAATCGCCGCGCGAGTTCAGAAACCGGCACATGAAAAGCGGCCCAAAGCCCGGGCGCCCGGTCATTCTCAAATACATCCAGGACAGCGGCCAGTCCGTCGCGCTTGAGGTGTCCCAGCCGCCAGGCCGCGCTCATTTCTCCTGCATTCGGATATACATCAAAGTCAGCCATTATCATGAACCACAGGTCGTTGCCGCCAGTAAGGTCGGCAATGGTGGTGGCGGTGGGTTTGTCTTCTTTTCTGAGGTGCTCGCAGAGCCTGGCCTCTGGTTCGCCCAATAGCTGGCCGATGTGCCGCTCGCTCTGTTCCCTCAGCCAAGTGGGAACATATTGAAGGTCGGATTCGGTCGGCCGCAGGTGCTCCAGGTTCCAGGCCTCACCATCTGGTGAGGGACAATGCAGGAAGAGAGTGAATGGCCCGCTCAAAGCCTCGCATCGCTCCCGCAGGCGCAACTCTTCCATCAGTTCAATCAGTCCAGGCAGATCGGGCAAAATTCGCCTGGTGAAAAACCACTGCCAGCGCGGGCGAATGCCGGCGGCAAGTAATCGCTCCGTGGCAATGAGCGCATCGCGAAATGCGCCGCGGCGACCATAGCCCCAGTCGGTTGCCTTCTCCATGCCAAAGAACGAAATCTGGCAGACACGGAGGCCGATGCTGTAGGCCCATTCTGCATATTCTGGATCGCGCGCCAGCCGCCAGACACTCAGAAGTTCCCATTCCGCCCGCAGCGAGGGCAAGTTGCTGAGTTCATTCTCCAGTTCATAGAGTCGCCTATACTCCGGCGAGTAGTCGGGTTCCCAGACCCATGAAGATACCCGCATCCCTTGCCACAGCGGCTGCTCCTCGCCGGAGCGTCTGGAAGTGCGAAACTGCCTTACGACCCATTGCAGGTCCTCCTCGCCCACGCGTCCAGCATGTGGCCGGCCGAGATAACAGTGCCGGCAGCGATTCGGGCAGCCGTGCATGTCCAGCGCGACGCCAACCTCAGAGGATGTGATTGCAGGCATTAGTCTATCATTTTACCGCCACAATCTGCCCACTGCCGAATTTGCCATTCCGCCAGGCGGCGATGTCTTCATCCAGGCTGCGGCGGGCCTCGGCCACCCACTTTTCACCCATGAGTTTCCGATAGTGGGATTCGTTTTCCTCCAGTCGGGCGTGAGCGGGCAGCCAGCCGCGCTCCAGTTCCCACTCGGATATGTCCTCGGCGCTGATCACGTGGAAACCGAAGTCGCTCACTCGCTTACGCATTTCATTAAGCGAGTGATGCGACGGATCGCACAATTCGGAGCGGCAAATGAGCCCGGTGAAACCGACCCGGCCGCCAGGGACAAGCAGGCGATGCATCTCAGTCAGCCAGCCCAGGTCGGCGGGAAAACTGCCCTGCGACCAGGCGACGGTGAAGGAGGCGTCCGGCAACGGCACCGTGTCTGCCGACGCGCAGATGAAACTGACCCTGCCTTCCAAATGACAGAGGCGAGTCAGGGCTTCCGCTATCGCGATATGAATGGGAGAGATGTCAACACCCACGACCTCACAGCCATATTCCCGCGCCAGTTGCCGTGCCGGGCCGCCGACATAACACGCAAGGTCAACTACCTGGTCGGCAGCGCTGATACCCACGAGTTCGGCCATTCGCCGTGTATCCTCCGCGCCGCCGAGATGATAATGCTCGCCGAGCAACACCGCGCACGCGCTGGCCCGCAACAGGCCTGCGGCGAAGGCTTCTTCCAGGAATGCCCCGATCTGCTGTCCGACATCGGCGCCGTCAGCGAGCCGCCAGTTGTCAATCAATTCTCTCAGTTGGGGATTCTCCATTACCCGCTCCCGATTTGCCCCCCAGATCAATCTCCATCTGAATCCCTACGATTTCGGCTCCCAGGCTTCTGTACAATCTCTGAGCGTCCTCGTTATCGGGCTCGGTGTTGATGTGGAACTCACCCACGCCGCGCTCCTTCGCTAGACGCATCACCTCGCTAAGAAGGCGCCTGCCAATGCCCTGTCTGCGGAAGTCTTCTCGCACGGCCAAGCCGAGGAGATCACCTGCGAGCGCGCCGTGAGAGAGGTCGTGATAGGTCATGAGATGGGCGTATCCGACGACCGCGCCATCTGCTTCGGCAACGATCAGATCGTGATCGGGGTCTGCCAGTACGGCCTCAAATGACGCCAGCCGGTCGGCCTCGAAGCCAACGAGGGCCGTCGCCAGTTCGCCGATTGCCATCCAGTCTGTCGGCTTGGCTCTCCGCATTTCGGGTTCCACGTTTTCTCTCTCCCGCAAATTAAACGCGCCTACTCTTCGCCTCCCCGCCTGAGGCGGGATGGCGGAAAGCAGGCGCGTCAAGGGCTGAGGTCGCTGAATCCTGCTAGGGTGCTATCGTTTTGTCCCTGGTCAGCCAAAAATATTCTGGCTTATCAGGGGTCGGTTGTCAAGGTTTCTTGTCGTCTGCGCTCAAGGGGATTTTTCTCTCGGCGGGGGACGGGGCCCCCGCCCTACAGGTCTTCGGCGGGGCGTGGCAGCCCCGCCCTACAATCTAATTCCCTGCGGGAGGCCCCACCACACTGCTCAGGCGGGCAGGCCCACGGTAACCAGGTAGATGACCTGTTCGCCGGGGGGAAGCGACTTGTCCTGAGCGAAGCCGAGGGAGAGAGTGCGGGTCATGTAGTCATCATCAAAGGCACCGATGGCGCAGGAGCCCAATCCCAGGGCGGCGGCCTGGAGACAGAGATTTTCGGCGGCGTGGCCCACATCCATGCAGATATAGCGTTCTCCCCGGGAGCCGTAGTGGCGGCAGGTGCGCTCTTTGACAACCGCGAAGATGAAAACCGCCGGCGCTTCCGCGATAAAAGGCTGGGGGACAAAAGGGTCGGAGGCGAGTTTGCCGCGAAGGTCAGCGGAGGAAAGTTTGCGCAGGCGATGACCTTCGGGAATATAGTGGAACAGCCCCTCGGGGCAGGCAAGGTAGAGTTCAATGGGATAACAGGCTCCCGCGGAGGGCGCGGCACGCAGGCCGGAGGGCCTGCCCTGAGCGAGGCCGAAGGGATGGGTAATGCCCTGAGTTGCCCAGAGAAGTTGAGAGAGCACTTCAAGGGAAAGCGAGGCTGGGCGATAAGCGCGCACCGAGCGGCGGGCGGCGATGGCCTCCTCCAGGGAGACTTTGCCTTTCAGGCTTGGAGCAGGCAGACTCAGTTCTTCACCTGCTGATAAATCGGCAAGTTCGCCCATTTCCGTTTCACCGCAGAGGCGTAGAGAAAACTATTCATCGGAGTCGTCCGGTGGCTGCGGCGGTTCGGGGAGTTCTTCCGGGCGGGGCCGGTCATATTCTCTTCGGGGCAGTCGGGCAGGCCTTTCATAGGGTGGCCTATCTTCGGGCGGACGGGCGGGGGAAACAATCACCCGGCGGTTGGGTTCTGTGCCCACACTGGAGGTGAAGATGCCGGGCTCATTGGCCAGGGCGATGTGGATAATGCGCCGCTCCCGGGGAGAGAGGGAGTCCAGGGTGATGGAGCGGCCGGAGGCGCGCACTTTCCGGGCGGTGCGAAGGGCGAGGGCGCGAAGCGCCTGTTCTCTTTTCTCCAGGTAGCCGCCAGCGTTGAGGAGGATGCGTTTCTTGCGGGAGAGGCCCTTATTGGCGAGGAGGGCAACGAGGTGCTGGAGGGCGGCGAGGGTTTCCCCCCGCCGACCGATTACCAGCCCGGTATCTTCTCCGCCGTCTATTTCCACCTCCGCGCTCTCCGCGTCTTCCTGCCGGAGGGCAACCTGGGCCTGGATTCCCAACAAATCCAGCATCTGCCGGGCAAGTTCAACGGCCCTTTCTCCCGCGCTGGACTTGCGGGTTACCCTTACCCGCGCCTCCGTCTGGCCGAAGATTCCCAGGATCCCCCGGCCGGATTCGGAGAGCACTTCCACCTCCACCTCCTCCCGCTCGGCG
>Ga0315314_1003996_pt1 | contig 11262 bp, 13 predicted proteins | sample TDP9_MG_FD_203631 | JGI IMG/M metagenome (GOLD analysis project Ga0315314, IMG submission 203631) | Freshwater sediment microbial communities from Lake Towuti, South Sulawesi, Indonesia - TDP9 | ecosystem: Environmental > Aquatic > Freshwater > Lake > Sediment | place: Indonesia: South Sulawesi... | reverse complement strand
GGCCGATCTTGCCTGCGTTGGGTCTAAGCGCGAGGTCAAAATCCTGAGAAAGTAAGCGCATGGCCTGAAGGTCCAACCCGAAACCTGCATCTGATTTCACGCGCTCGTCAACTTTCTCCGACATTGGATACCGCCAATCTCTAAGGCCACTCTTTGCTATGCAAAATTTAAAATTGCGCCATGGTCAACAATATTGTCACAATTCGAGGATGGGTTTCGATTTTGGTAAAATTTCGAGCAGGAAGATGTATTGTTGAACATATGAAAGGTGAGGGTGTCAAGTACTTCTTTGGGATTCCAGGAGGAGGAATAGCGCCATTCTTCAATGAGTTCTACGATTTCCCAGACATTCGAGTAATTCTTGTCAAGCATGAGCAGGGAGCCAGTTTCATGGCTGATGGCTACTATAGAGCGAGCCATGTGGTAGCAGCGTGCGGAGGCACAGTTGGCCCTGGAGGAATGAACATAATATCTGGTCTCCATGTACCGTATCAGGATTCGATTCCAGTTCTCGCTATTACAAACAACGTTCCGACAACCAGTTTTGGGAAGGCTGACATACAAGACGCTTGCGGATGGGGACCAAGAACACTTTCGCATGTAGATGCGGCAAAGCCTGTGACAAAATGGAGTGTTCTGGTGTTCAACGCAAAGCTTGTGCCCGAGGTGATAAGAAGAGCATTTCGAATAATGTTGGCAGACCGTAAAGGTCCCGTGCTGATAGACCTGTGCCAAGATATCATAAGAGAAGAGATAGAGACTGAGATACTTCCACCGGAAAAGTACAGACCGTTTTGCAAGACCAGAGGTGACCGAGAAACAACCGAGAAAGCAGCTGAACTTCTGGTTAAAGCAAGTAGGCCCGCGATCCTCGCAGGCGGCGGAATTCAAGACTCAGATGCGCAACCGGAGGTGTTCGAGCTGGCCAATCTGCTATCCATACCTGTCGCAACTACGCTGATGGGAAAAAGCTCATTTCCCGAAGACCATAAGCTCGCACTCGGGGTAGCAGGGAGAGAGGGATCTGACGTGGCAAACATGGTCTTGACTACCGATCGGACCGACCTATTACTTGCAATTGGTTGCATGTTTCACACGGGCACGACACGAGGATGGCGTTCTAACTTCGGCGGGAAACGACTGATCCACGTAGACATCGATCCTATGGAGATAGGAAAGAACTATCCAGTTGATGTAGGAATCATAGGCGACTCGAAAACAGTCCTTAGAGACCTAATCGACATCGTCAGAATTAAACTTTCAAAGATGAAAAAAGAAGAGCTCGAAGACTTCGAAGTTCTAAAGGAGGAGAGAACCAAGGAAATTCTACGGTTGAAGGGAGAGTTGAAGTACTATGCAGAGCCTGAAATGTTCTCAGACGCTGTTCCCATCAAACCGCAACGTGCATGCAAAGAAATCCGAGAATCTGCGGATAAAGACGCTATTTTCTTCTGCGATTGTGGAAACAATCTAGCTTGGGCTGAGAGATACATACAAGCGTATGGGCCGCCGAGAACATTTCTGGTTGACGGCGGTCATACAGCGATGGGTTTCAGTCTAGCAGCCAGCATAGGCGCTAAACTAGGTGCCCCCAATAAACAAGTTATCGACATAATCGGGAATGCAAGCTTCCAAATGCTCTGTAAAGAAGTCATCACAGCTGCCTCATACAATATTCCAGTCATCTGGTGCATCCTAGACGATCAGAACTTGGGACGAATAAAGCATGGACAGAAGTTTGGATACAAGAAATGGGACCCCGAAAGATACATAGCCACATCCTCATATGATTTGGATTTTGAGAAATTTGCAGAGGCATGCAGAGTATTCGGCAGAAAGGTTGAGCGGCCTGGAGAGATAAAGGACGCTCTGAACGATGCGAAAGCCTCAGGCAAGCCTGCAATAATCGATATCAAAATAGATCCTGATGAGGTTCCGCCAGTGTATCTTCAAGAGAATGAGCCTGTAATTCAGAAATACCCCTACTTGCTGAAGAAGAAGATGCCTGTTCCAACTTGGCCGCGGCCATATGAAACTCCGCTTTGAGAAATTGGAGGCGGTGAGTTTTGAAACCGAAAGTCTTTGTGACTAGGCAGATACCTCAGCCCGGCCCAGAAATATTATCTGAATATTGTGAAGTGGAAACATATCTTGGAGAACAGCCGCCGAAGAAGGAAGAAATTCTGGCAGGAATACGAGGGAAAGACGCAATTCTGTGCCTGCTGACGGATAAGATTGACCGCGACATTATGGATGCAGCTCCAGACTTGAAGGTGATAAGTTCATTCAGCGTCGGCTACGACCACATTGATGTGGCTGAAGCAACACGGCGAGGAATATATGTTACATATACACCCGGGGTACTCACCGAGGCAACTGCGGATTTTGCATGGACTCTGCTTATGACCATAGCTAGAAGAATCGTCGAGGCAGATAGGAATGTACGCACTGGGAACTGGAAAGTTGGATGGGGCCCAACGATACTTCTAGGAGATAGCGTATATGGCAAGACCCTAGGCATAGTCGGGCTTGGAAGAATAGGGGCGGCCCTAGCCAAACGAGCTAAAGGCTTTGACATGAAAGTAGTCTATTTCGATATTGCTAGAGCTCCGATTGAAAAAGAGAAAGAACTTGGAGTAGAGTACGTTCCCCTAGAGAAGTTGCTTGGCGAATCAGATTTTGTAAGCATTCATGTTCCGCTGAGCAAGGAGACGTATCACCTATTCGGGGAGGCTCAGTTCAGGCAGATGAAGCGAACAGCATTTCTGATAAACACATCGAGAGGCCCTGTAGTCGATGAGAAGGCGCTCGCCAAGGCGCTTCAGGAAAAAGTAATTGCAGGGGCCGCGCTAGACGTCTTCGAGAAGGAGCCGACTGACCCCGATAATCCTCTGCTCCGTCTAGACAACATTGTCCTGGCGCCGCACATAGCGAGTGCAACAAAGGAGGCTCGCTCAAAAATGTCAGAGGTCTCTGCCAAGAACCTGATGGCAGTACTAAAAGGCGAGATGCCTCTTTTCCTAGTGAATAGAGACGTCATGAAAGTCAGATCTCTCGCTCAAGTAAAAACTATCTAAACCATTTTGTCTATCTGAGTTTTCTAATTATGCCACGCGCTGCCATTGCGCCTTGACCTACGCTTGTTGCTACCTGATAGTTCCTGTGGCAAGCAACATCTCGAGCCGCATAGACACTGAGGGTGTTCGTCTCTGTTTCATTTGACCAAAATAAATAGGTTGGAACCTGTCTTTAGAGCTTCCACCAACAGCTCTTGCTCGGCCAACGAGAGAGTCTTGAGGTCAACTTTAATCTCACTAAGGACTCGATGGTGAGGCAATCAACCCTACGCTCTATTTATGAGGCGTGAGAAGTTGCAATCGACGTTTGGATCGGCTTTCCGCAGGTTTGTACACTCTTCTGATGTAGGCTCCGAAAACTACGAGGTACGTTGTCTGGACGAGAAGTATGAGCAGAGACGGCCTATCGTGATAGCCGATGAACACATGGAGCATCGAACCCAACACGCTGTCTTCAGACAGCACCGCACTCACATCGTAAACATGTTCAATAATGGGTGGCAACAGACCGAGTTCTTGCAACGCTTGCGTCCCATGCATAGTTATGCCCGACGCAAACAGAAGCAGCAACAAGCTGGTGTATAGGAAGAACTTCCTCCAATCTAACTTTACTGTTCCACGCATTAGAAAGACGGCCACAACCGCGGCGACAAACAATCCCAGAGCTGCACCTACAACTGTTTCTGTGAAGGAAACGGCGGCGGCAGCTGACAGAAACAGAATAGTCTCAACGCCTTCTCTTAGAACTGACGTGAAAGCTACGGCGGATATTCCGAACAATTGTCCAGATGAAATTGCAACATCAACTTTCTCCTGTAACTCACCCTTGATCTTGCGAGCGTTCTCTGCCATCCAAAAAATCATGTAAGTCAACACAGCCACGGCGGTGAACATGACGAAGGCTTCAAACCATAGGCCAGCGAAACTCTCAGCGAAACCATACAGAGTCCAAAAGATTATAGAAAAAGTGGCGCTAGCTACGACGGCCAGCCCGCTGCCTAACCACAGATATTTGTGCAGGACGCTCTTTCCAATCTTTCTTAGGTAAGCGGCGACTATAGCGATTATAAGCGCAGCCTCCAAACCTTCTCGCAAGGTCAGTATGAACTGCGCCAGCATTTCTTGCTCAAATCCTTTTTACCGCGACTATGGCTTTTACTACGTCGTAGGCAAGGTTTCTTTCTTCTTTAATCTTGAAACCTGCCTCTCGAAGGTTTGCCACCGTGTCCCTGTTTATGTTTCCTACTCCAAGTCTGGCCGCCAAAGGGTTTGATTTATCCATCAGATAGCCGAGCGCCTTATTCTCGCTCTTAACATGCTCCAGCATTAACAATTGGCCTTCTTTCTTGAGCACTCTGCACACTTCGATTAACCCTTTAACTGGATCCGTGACGGAGCAGAAGACCCATGAACCAAAAATGGTCTCAAAGATTTCGTCTCTAAAAGGGAGGTTTCGCACATCTCCTCGACATAATTCTATCTGGCCATTGTAGTTCTTGAGTTTCCCTTCAGCTCGGCGCAACATCTCTTTGCTTACGTCAACTGCTACGATTTGCTCACTAAGGGGATAGTCTTTTAAACTGCTTCCGGTTCCCACACCGACTTCTAGAATATTGCCTTTAGCTTTGCGCAAGATTTCTTTGCGGCGTCTTGAAGCGAACCGTTCTACAAAGAAGTTGAAAGTGTCATAAAAACGGGCCACCCAATCATTTGAGTCGACATAGCAACTCAACCCTTAACTCCTCTCTTCTGTTCAATGATCGCCTTGCATTTGCTCGCATACTCGCAGTAGTCTAAGCATGATGCAACCTCTCTCGAAACCTTCGTTCCACATTCAAGGCACTTTGTTTCCTGCTCATCGCTCCATATCTCAATTTCAGCTTTACATTTAGGGCACTTGAGATACTCCGGCGTCGGTCTAACAAACCTGTTTATTCCGGGGCAGGTCACGATCCCGCTCATCTTATCATGATCCTCCTCTTCTTAGCCGTGGATTAGAACCGGTATGCATCTCGCGCAGACCCATTCGCTTCTCCCCTTCACTCTAACGGGGAAGAGAACGCTGTCCTTCTCAGTGGTTCCGCACTTGAAACATTTAGCCACGATCTTCTCCACTTTAGCGCTCTTCTCCGCCGATTCCTTATCGAATGCGATCGTTTCCCTCTCTTCGATAGAGAGCGCGCCGGTAGGACATATCCCGACGCAAAATCCCAGTCCGTCGCAGACTTCCTCCTTCAAGACCCTCGCCTTCCCATTTACTATAGTGATCGCTCCTTCAACGCATGGAACGACGCATTTCCCACATCCATTGCAAAGCTCATCGTCTATCTTGACTATACTCCTCTTGACCAATCACTTTCCCTCCAAGCATCTCGTTTTCCTTGGACAATACTTCTCAGCGTGGTTTGCAATCAAGTTGAAAAGGTTGTCCATCGTCTCGCTGTTGAGAGAGTAGACCCTCTCCTTCCATCTCCTCTCAACGAAGACGAAACCGCACCTTACGAGCGGCCGAAGATTGTGAGAGATCATAGTCTGGTCTTGTCCAAGAGCCTTGGCGATCTCTGTGACGTTTCTAGGTCCTTTTCTTAGAAGCTCTGCTATGGCTAAACGCGTCGGATTCGAGAGCGTTGAGAAAAAGAGACTGCAGGTCTCGCTTAGTCCACGCTTCATTTGATGTAGTCCTCATATGATGAATTATTCATATTATACTTAAACTTTCCCCTCGATGCGAAAGAGACGTCGCTGGGAGCAAACATCTCAACAGGCTAGCATTCTAGCGGGTCCTCTTGATCAAGAGATACCTAAAACCGAGGCCAGCCACTAGGCCTCCTGCATGCGCGAGAAACCCTCCTCCGGCGAAGAGATTCATGCCAGCGTAGAAAATCATTCCCACTAGACCTCTAAGTCCTCCAGCTGCGCCCAAGAGACCCCATATAGCTCCTGAAGCTCCCAACCCTACAGCATCTCCGCCTAAGAGTAGGAAGAACAGACTTCCCGCCAGACCGCTCGTGAAGTAAACTGTCAACCAGCGTCCACGCGATGTCTGTTCTTCGAGAGAAGTGCCGAAGATCAAGAGGAAGATGAGGTTTCCACCTAGATGAACTATGTCAGCGTGTAGAAACATTGCTGTAAAGAGCGTCCAAAAGGCGCCACGCCAAACCGCTGAATTGTCTTGGACGAGCAGGTATGCAACACGCAGATTCAAGCTCAAGAAGCTTCCTCCAATAACGGACAAAGCCAAGTATACAATGATCAGCAAGAGAGCTATCCAAACAGTTGGAGACGTAAATAGACTCGAGTTATTCTTCAAGATTTCAACTACGCCTAATCGATCATCAAAGCTCTTCTCAACTTCAAGGATGCGGAGAGAGCGATCAAACAGATTACGTCCATCGGGATGATGAACATTGCAGCAAGTTGAGCGACTCTCACACCGAACTCAGGACCCAAGTTCATTAAGCCTGGAAGCACATATAGGAAGAAGAGCATCTCGTACACGGTGTATCCAACAGCAACGGCAGATGAGATGACGCCCATCGTAGGCCCCCAAAGTCTCTTCCTTATAATGCCGAATGCCCCAATTACCAAGAGCGCTGAAACGGCTATGTTGAGAAAGATGTCAGCTCTACTAAGCATATTAAATGCAGCCGCGATCGCCAACATTATCCCAGTTCGAAGCGCCAGAGTTCGATCAAAGCTCTGAGCAATCGCGCCACTTTTTGAGCCTTGATCTTTCATCCCTATTTCATCCTCTGTTAATGAACAGTTCATGTCAAATAGATAAAGAAGTATTGCTCTCAAGTTCTCGACAGCCTTATGAAGGCGCTCTCCCAAACTGATTAGAACGATCACCGTTGACTGACAAAAACATTAAGCAAGTCAAAGAATTTCTTGAGGCTCGAGATACTAAAGTCAAGATTCTAGCTTTCGAGGAGACGACTAGAACCTCTGAGCTCGCCGCCAGAGCGATCGGATGCGATGTCGCTCAAATAGCAAAGTCTCTAGTGTTCATCATAGATGAGAAGGATGCTGTGCTGGTTATCGCAAGCGGCAAGAGTAGAGTGGATACAAGGAAGCTAGCTGAGAAGCTTGGGGCATCAGATGTCAAGATTGCAGATGCGAAGACTGTGAAGGAAACCACAGGTTTCCCTATCGGCGGCGTTCCTCCGGTAGCGCACAACAAGCCATTGAGAACCTTCATAGACGCTCGCCTGATGAGTTTTCCAGTTGTCTACGCTGCAGCGGGAACACCGAACGCAATCTTCGGAATCGCTCCAGAAGACTTGAAGAATATAACGAGCGCTGAAGTAGCCGATGTCTTCGAGTAACAGGATTCTCTGTCCAGTGGCTTAATCTTAAGCTTCTTGAATTTGAACATGAATTGAATCTCAGCTAGATCTTGACGATTTTCTCTATTTCGGCTAATCGATTCGGATCCAGAAAGACTTGAAGGCCATAGCTTGTAGGCTTCATTGGTAGCGTGCCGTCCTTAATCAGTCTTTGACGATCTCTTCGACTTGGCCTCTTAAGTGCTTCGGGAAACAATGTCAACACATAGTAAACGGTATGTTTACTATTTATAAACACATCGTTAGCTTTGAGTAAACAGGTACCCGCGATTTCTATGCTTACATTAACGATTGCGTCTTATGCTGATAGAGCGGCATTTCATGAGCAAGTGAAGAGGAAAGCAGATTGCCATCAGCCATGGCTCAATGCTATCTCGACACCCTAGTTGGATGAACAGGCAAGAGAAATAGTAGCCTGCAAGCCCAAAAGCCATACCCACCCATCGGCGGGAAGAAGTTGCAAGATTCTTTCAAAATCACAAACGTTCAAATTAGTTAGAGCCTTCGGAGGTAATCGACTATCTTTTCATAGTCTTCCTCTCTTATTCGCCATCCGAAGTGGCGCATCTCACTTACACTTCTTAGCATTTCATTCTTCGATATTCTCCCAGCTTTGCATATTCTTCCAAGCACGTAGCCTGTGCCATGAAGCTCGATCCCAATCAATTTTGCGAGGGATCTAGCCGCATGATCATCGCTGATAGCTATTCCGTCTAACTCCTTGGTTAGAGCTACTGCTTCGGCCTCGGCCTTATGAAGCGGCCTTCTCTCTTTCTCAGCTGCGAGCTTGACAATTTTCAGAACGAAACCCTCATCTTTAGGGTCTTGCAGCTTGATTATCTTCTCGTTAATTAGTCCGCGTAGGGCCGTCGCCTCGGGCTTCCCCAACTCCTCCCCTTTCAACAATTCGTTATAGACACTTGTAGTTATGATCTTGGGTTCGTCGAGTCCTCTTAACAAGTTTGAGAGAGACACCCTAACCATGTATATTAGCGGTGTCGAATCGAAGATCAGAGGCCTAGCCAAAAGAATAGTTTACTCCTTCAAGGCTGCTTCAAAGTCCTCGATGAAATCCTCCGATGTATATTGGATAGAGAGCTTCCTCTTCTCAATCTCATCCATAAACTCCCATAGAGAGAGGCCTGCATTTTCAGCTGCCTTCCACAAGGTGACTTTACCCTCAAGATAGGAGTTCAACGCTTTCTCTAGCTTCCAGCGCTTAACGTAGAGGTCAGCTGCACGCACGATAACGGTCGACTTATCAACTCTTTCCTCAGCCGCAATCCTCTCAACCTCATCTGCAACCTCAGGATGAAATCTTGCAGCGATGACACGCATCTGTCGACTTTCTCGCCTACCCAACTGGACCACCGTTTACAATATTAAATGTGGTATACATATACTTAAGTGATGCCCTCCCTTAGGAGCATGAATTGGACAACTCCTCTTTCATTTTTAGAATTGCGAGCTATGGCATAACGCCGGTCTGAACGCAGTTAAAAAACGGTTCTCGTTCCTTAACAAATCCCTAGCCTGAAGGGTTGCAGTGGACCCACTCTATGCTGGGTTTGAGCTGGCCTTAGAAGCCAACCCATTCAAGGGTAGGAGCAAGTCACAGATCACGCCATGTTAGTTGACACGGTTTTCTCTAACTTCAATTATCAGGCTCTAACGATTGAACAGAGCATTATCAGGTTCTCTAGAATACTTCGATCTTATACTTCTCGAACTTCAATAGCAAGCGTCGCCAGATGAATCGGTCCACTAGGATGACTAGAGCAGATATTATCGTGAGTAGGAAGACCAGTAAGATCGTGTTGCCGTAAACATATGCAGCCTTGTCTAGAAAGTACCCTAGACCTGGAAGCGAGAACACCTCTTTCCCGTAAGGCATGTACTCGGAGAATATTACAGTGTTCCATCCTGTCGCCCAAGAGAGCATACTTCCAGTCACGATAGCTGGAGTGATTGCTGGGAGAACTATATGTCGAATCCTCTTCAAACCTTTGAAGCCGAAGATACGGCCGACCTCACGCATCTCGTCAGGGATTGTCTTCACAGCTCCGACGATATTCAGGAATAGATACCATATCATATCTGCAACCAGCATCGTGATCGAGGTTATCTCCAGCCCACCTCTTCCCCCGAAGATTCTGCTCAAAGAGAGGAATAGAACTGGGAAGAGCGCAAGTATCGGAATAGACTGCCCGATGTCATATATTGGATAGAATATCATAGCGAACTTCTTGTTCTCAGCGGCGAGTACGCCCATCACGATCGCTATCGCTAGGGAGATGAAGTACGCTACGACCATTCTAGTGAGCGTGGATGCAGTATACAGAGGTAAGAAGGACATCTCAAGCACATTCAGCGATTCGACGACGTACTCGAAGCTTGGAATCGTTCCGGTCAAGGCTAAGATGATGAAGATTATTATCAGGATGCCGGATATGCCTGCGACGATTCTCTCCTGGTGCGTATATCTCTTGGGCTTGGAGGCGGGCAAGATCACATGTCTAAACCTGAACGACAAGTGTAGCCTCAGGATATGAAGCCACTTCACCCGGAACTTTCTCAAATGTAAGGAACGTTGAAGACTTGAGAGATCAAGCTTCAGCACAGGCTTATATGTTCCAGTCCCAACTTTCTCGGTCAACCGATGCCAAGTCAGAAAATTCAAGAAGAGAACAATAGAAGTCATCAAGATGAGAATAGCGACTGAGAGTCTCAAGTCTCCATACTCGTAAGCTGCCTTCGCCAAGAAGGCTCCGATACCGGGGAGCGCATAAGGTTGACCGCCATAGGTGATGTATTCAGCGGCGATTATGAAGAACCAGCCGTCGCCCCAAGCCAAGGTGCTTGCTGAAATCAAAGCTGGAAGGATCGCCGGCAGAGTTACATGTCTGATATACGTCAGCCCTTTCAACCCGAATACTTCTGCAACCTCAACTATGTTCGATGGAATGTTTTTTACGGCTCCTATGATCCCGAAGAATATAGCCCATTCCATCGAGGTGAAAAGCAGTAACATAGCAGCTAGTTCTTTCCCCATCTCACCGCCTGGAAATCCGGAGACAAAGAAGATCACCGCAGCCGGGAAGTATCCCAAAATAGGGATCGACTGCAACACATCGAAAAGTGGCACGAGGATCGTTGAAGTCGTCTTACTGGTTGCAGCTAGAATTCCAAAGAAAAGCCCGAAGACCAAAGCGATGAGATAAGTGACAACTATTCTTAGAAGTGTTCTAAACGTATAGTACGGTAAGTTCCTAACTTCAGGAATCGGTACCGTAAAGACAATTGCAGCATATACAGCGCAGATGAGAAGTAGACCTACACCGAAGCCTAGTAGGTACCTCTTCACCAAGATTCGCCAGCCCTCATTATTTCAGCAATCGTTGTGAAGCTACATTGAAACCTTGAAGAGATTTACAGCCGATATAGGCTTTTTCTCTCAAAGGCATGGAACGCAGCTCAAAGTGAATTCTTCCTTATCCAGTTGACCGAGAACACTTTATCTCTCGGAGAGGCATACCTTCAGAGGGAAGCCGATGAGCCGATCGAAAGAGAAAGAAAGGCTACCGCCAGGCCAGTATAGAGTAGATGAGCTTCCAGTGCTACATGTAGGCTCTCTGCCCGTTTTCAATCAAGCTAGTTGGGCATTCGAAGCATACGGGCTAGTCGAGAAGGCTTTGAAGTTGAGTTGGGGAGACTTCCTCTCTCTACCAAGGCATTCGAGCGTCTCAGACTTCCACTGTGTTGAAGGTTGGAGTAGACTTGACAATAAGTGGGAAGGAGTCTCCTTCAGAACTATTGCAAAGATTGTCAAACCTAAA
>Ga0315314_1003995_pt1 | contig 11263 bp, 14 predicted proteins | sample TDP9_MG_FD_203631 | JGI IMG/M metagenome (GOLD analysis project Ga0315314, IMG submission 203631) | Freshwater sediment microbial communities from Lake Towuti, South Sulawesi, Indonesia - TDP9 | ecosystem: Environmental > Aquatic > Freshwater > Lake > Sediment | place: Indonesia: South Sulawesi... | reverse complement strand
AGACCTCATTGTACGATTGGTTCTGGCCTCCATGGGGACGCGTACCTATCCTCCTCTCGGAAGTGAGGTCGCTACAGTAGCCCGACACTTGCTGCAAAACGGCGGTAGCAACTCGCTAGGCCAGCGAAACTTCACACACGAGCCTGCCGTATGAGTCGCGGGCCTGAAGCTCTAGCCTCGCATTCTTACCCTTGAGCTTGTTCTCAAGGTGCGCCTTTGCGCGGAGGCCGGCTGAGCTTGGAATTTCCGGAGCGTCGATATCAGCGATCCGGATGGTCTCGTTGCTGCCGTACTTGGTCCTGTTGCCCTCCCACTGGTGATAGACGCTGACCTTGAAGGTGTCGCCGTCGACCACTTCGGTCACGGTTCCGTAAATGACATCGGCCATTGCTTATTCTCCATGAGTTCAGACGCTTTTGAAATCTGCTAGCCTTCACGGCTCACAGGCCAGCATGAGTTCCGTGGGCTCTAGTTCCCAACAAAAAAGGTTCGGTCATACACGAATTCAACTTCTGGCCAGCGTTTGCGGACCACACTCAGAGCCCCCTGAAGTGCGTCATCCCTAGAGCATCCCCGCTGGCGCAAAAGGGCAAACAAACCTCTGAAGACGTTTTGCGGGGAGCAACGTATGTCACGCGGAATGTGTCGGCACTCCTGTTTGACGAGGCTCTGGAGTTGCGGGACGTCCCTTTGCTTCGGTGGCATATCACCCTCCTATCCTGAGCCTTGGTGAATCGTCATCATCTCCACCCAGCACGTATCCGGCTGCCGCGCCCAGCAGGGCTCCCCATGGTCCGAGCAATGAACCTAGACTTCCCCCTATCGCAGCACCCCACGCCTGCCTCTTCTGTTTGCTCTTCTTTGACATCGGCGCTCTAGTGTGACCGAACCAACGCCGAGCCGCCCGTGAGCTGGTTTCGCCTTTCGACCGGTTGCAGGAGATGCAGGCCGGCCTGAGATTGCGCACGTAATCCGAGCCTCCACGGGCCCTTGCAACCGAGTGATCGATCTCCCAGGTTCTACGATACGATCGTCGGTGCAGCCGGCGTCGGCAGATATGGCAGCGTCCGTCTGTTGACTCGAAAATGTGGTCGATTTCTTCCTGCGTGTACGCCATCTTCCCTCCACAGTATCTACTCCCGTTCAAGCACCTTCTGCCGAAACATCTCGACCAGCTCCTCTGAAATCCAAGCCCCTTCACGAATCATATTTTCCAGAATCTCGACGGCCTCTTTCCCAGAGAGGCGTCCTATCTCAACTCCAAGTTCGAGAACCCCTATTGCTCCACTTACCGGGATTTGCAGATCCTCGGCAGCCTGTCTGGCCTGCTTGTCATTCGTCAGTAGCGTTGCTCTTCTTGCCCACGCGATTGTAATAGCTCCCAGCTCGCCCAGGCCCAGACCCGGCCTGCTCCTCTTGACATCATGAAAGAATTGCCACTCCTCTTCGGTCGTCAGAGAGACAACCTCGGCCTCGGGAATCGGGATCTCGGCTTCAGCGAGCTCTCTTTCGACAAGATCCGACAGCAAAATGCGGCCAGCGAAAAGCTCCTGCAACAGATGCGTGCTGCCTGTGCGGTGGAAGTCGACAGCAACACTCGAGTCAACGGACACTCTCACCAAGCTAAGCCTGTGCAAAGGAGATTTCCTTTCGCCACTCCAAGACTTGTTTCCTGGCTTCGACCACGTTCAGGCCAAGGAGTTCAGCCAGCTTGCTGAGGGAAGCCCTCTCGTCGAGGGCGGCCTTCTTCGCGAGGTGTTGGAATCTCCTTACCTTTTCCCATGCTCCAGCCAGATCCTCGGTTAGGGGTGCAAACTCACTCCTCGGGTCCCTGCGCCGCCTGTCCACTTCCTCCAACAGCTGCTTGTGTTCGTTTTCGGAAACCAGCCGCAGATCACGAAGTCTGAGCAGCATCATATCCGCGCTCACCCTGAAGTAATGTTTCAGGAAAACCAGATCCTCAAGACCCACACCCTTCTCCCCCACATTTTTTAGAACAACGTCGCGCAAACTGACTTCAGGCACTAGGAAGTTCGCAGCAAAGATGTTGGCCATCCTTTCCAGTTCGTGCTCTTTGTCGAGTCCGGCAGAAGGCTCGGGGCTCTTGTAAAGTGAGCGGTGCATTAGCAGATGGCCGTACTCATGGGCCAGCGAGAAGATTTGGCGTTCCAGGGTGCTGGTCTGGTTTACGAAGATGCAGAGACCATATTGGAGGGAAAAAGCAGAGAAACCGAAAACGTCCTCTTCCTCCAGCCCATAGCGAAAGATCCTTACGCCCTGCTCGTCAAATAGCCTGAAGATGTTTTCGATTGGATCGAGCTGTCCTAATCCCAGCCTTTCCCTCTCTGAATATGCGACTTGGATTGCGAAGTGAAATGGTCGCAAGTGAATAGCAGGGGAGTAGGAATACTCCGGCGGGGAGAGTAGGTTGTCAGCCACCCCGACGATTTTCTCGATCTCGCGATATGCTTTACAGAAGCGCTCAAAGCGGGAGCGAGCGTTTGATGGGGCACTTGCCTCGGCAGCGGCTCGATAGAGAAGGGCGAATGCCGCTTCGTCTTCCTCGAAGAAATCCGTCACGGGCCGGCCAAGCACACGGGCTGCCAGTAGAAGCTTGGAGCTATCAATAGCCACGTGACCGTTCTCAATGGCGCTTAACGTGGCTCTGGATATGCCAAGCTTGTCCGCCAGTTGCTCCTGGGAGAGACCGGATAGCTCTCGGGCTTTCTTGAGGTTACGTCCGATTATCTCCTTCACGGCACCTCCTTGACGTGAATTCTTGACACAACTGTAGCATACATGGCGCCCGTTGTCGAGGATCTTAGACGGGAAGGTGGTACCCACGACAAGTTCTTCTTGTCGTGGGCTCTTGATTGGGAAGAACAAAAACCCACGGCACAAACTCCGTGCCGTGGCTACGCCCGCGTCCTGATGCCGCCAGCGCCACCGGTACCGCGACAAATCACGAATGCCAAATCTCAAATCGAAGATTGAACGGGGCCACCCGCGCCCGCTGCCACAACAGATCACAAATGGCAGATCTGAAATGGCAGATTGAACGGCGATGCATACGTCACCCAGCAGTTGATTCCGATGCCAAATTGACCGTGGCTGCGGAAGCTGATGGTGCCGAGCAGTGTTAGCCACGGCAAGACGCCAATTAGCGTAGGTTCTTCGTTGGAAAGAACAAACCTTCGCGGCAGCCGCTGCGGCGGGCCGTGGGTGGTATTCCGGCCCTGGCTTGCCAGCCTCTTGAGGGCTGGCAACGAGTTCGCGGGCCGAGCGTCGGTGAGAAGCGCGTCCTCTAATGCCTCTGGGTGAGATCCAGGTAGATGGTCTCGACCAAGCTCGGCCAGCGCCGGGCGCCCTGAGCGGGTGTGTCGGCGACGCCGAAGGCGCTTTTGATTTCGTCCAGGGATTTCCCTTGCTGGATCAGGGCCTTGACCTTGGCCTGCTTCTCCTCGATGGAGGTCAGCAATCCTTGGATATCGGCTTTCGTCAGCGGGTCGTCATGCCCGGAAATGAAAGTGTCGGCGTCGAGAGCGAGGAGCTTCTTGAGCGTCTCGACTAGGCCAAGTGACGTCCCGCCCTTGTGCCGGTGGATGAGCGGGTCGCGGCCGATGAACGCCAAGTCGCCGATAAAGGCGATCTTCTGGTCCGGGATGTGGACAACTAGGTCACCGCTCGTGTGCGCGGGGCCGAAATAGAGCAGGTCCACGCGAACGCCGTCGATATTGAGCAGTCGGTTGCCGGCCAACGTCTCGTTCGGGAGATACGGCAGGAGGGCGCTCAGCTTGGGGTCCTTGAACGCCGCCTCCATGTACTTCTTGGTGTCTGTCTGGGCGACAATGGTCAGCCCTTTGGGAAAGCCGGATAGGCCGTTGACGTGGTCGCCGTCGCTGTGAGTGAGAACGACGTATTTCACCGGATTCGGGGTGAGCTTCTCGATCTCGGCCAGCATTGCTTTGGACGATTCTTCGGTCATTTTAGCGTCGATGACGATGACCTCTTTCTTGCCGATGATAAGCCCCGCGTTGGCCCCGCTTCCGCCCTTGACCCAATAAACGCCGCCCTTGAGCGGCTCGACACTGGGCGGGACAGGCTGCGGCTGTTGAGGCTTCGGCGTCGGCGTGGCGTGAGCCGGGGCAGCGGCCGCGACGGCGAGGCCGCCGAGATAAGCGATCGTTACGAACCCGGCGATCAGAGTGGTTTTATTAGCCATGAGTTGAACTCCTCGTCTGAGCTAAACCTCATCTTGGCCTGGCATTTTAGAATGCCGCGTAGCGGTGAGTGTACATCCCGCAGCCTCGTTTTGGAACGGTCAGTGGCGCAACCATCACTTCTTGTGTCTCGGAGTGTGCTTGTTGTGGTAGTGTTGGCTTGCTTTTTCTGGTAATCCCTAACCCCTGGCCCCTCATCACCTTTCTTCCTGCCCCCAGCACCTAGCACCTGACACCTAACACCTGCTCTTACTGCTTCCGGCCGCTTCCGAGGTCGCAGCGATCAAGAGGGGATGTGCCACCCGGCCTCGCTGTGCTATGCTGTTGGGTACATGGACGAAAAGAACAAGCTTTATTTCGGCGACAACCTGAAAATCCTTCGGGAGTATGTAACGGACGCGAGCGTGGACCTGATCTACCTCGACCCGCCGTTTAATTCCAGCCCCTCGACTTTCGCTCGGGGCGGTGAGCGAAAGTCGAACCGCGCCACCTACAACGTGCTCTTCAAGGAAAAGTCGGGCGAGGAGTCCGCGGCGCAGATCATGGCCTTCGAGGCTGTAGCGCCGCTCTATGAGCGGCGGCTCTTGCACGAAAGGAAAACAACCGGCGGTCATAGACCGCCGCTATAGCGGGAACCGGCTTACAGGGAGATCGTCGAGCGCCGCCCGCGCAAGCTCGCCGACCTGATGCAGGCGCTCCTCGCCTTCCTGGGCCGAGGCTTCAAGTTCAGACAAGATAGACAAGCAAGCTAAGCTTGAGTTAAGTGTGTGATCGCGAAAGGAGGGAAAGGTGGAACACAACTTGCCTGACCAAACGAAGAACTGGGAAGGATTTCGCCCCACAGCATACAGCCTCGACGTAAATAGGGTGTGCGCTCTCCCTCTTGAGCGCGTCGCGGAAGCCTCGACAGGCCAGCATCAAACGATCCCCGTCACGGTCGGAGAAGTCTACCGGTCCCTGGCTGAGCAGGTCGTGCGAGTCGAGTCCATTCCACCCATCTTGGTTGCTACAGCAAAGACCGAAGTCGTGTTCGACGGACCACATTTCAATTGCCATTTGCTGCAGGTTCTGCTCGACCTGCGAAAGGACGGCTTCGACGGGTTTTGTGCCAAATGGTATTGGTATGAGTCCGACTCGCTGACAGATGAAGTCGGCCACTCTTATCGGTTTTTCGTGGTGGACAAAGACAGAATCGTCCGTGAGAGCGTGTCATTCACTGACGCCCAAGGCAGCGGATTCAACCCTTCAGTCTTCACGAGGTCTGAGGTTTCACCCCCGAGGTCTGTGCGTTACGGAGAATGGGAGAAGGCCGACACCCGGTTCTGGTACCGGAAGTTCTATCAAGAGACGCGGATGGGTCAGCTAATGATGCTCCGCAACGATGAGCCAGAGCTCTATCACTATGGCGAGGGGCGCTGGAGGCCGGAGTTGACCTTGTACCTTGTATATCGTCGAATGTCCAGTATCCGTTGGGCGGTTTGGACCATGGTACTTCTGATGGTGCTCCTGTTAGGCATTCTTCTTTGGAGCAGGTAGTGCACAGTGGATTTGCAGGACTGCCGTAGTTTGTTGTTTTCCGCGAGGAAAGGTACGCACTTCTTGAGCAAGTCCGAGCTACCTGCCTGTCGGGCCATCCGCCGGAGGCGGGTTAAGTAGGTGTGTCAAAGCAGGGGGCTTATCCCATGAAACAGAACTACTGGCATATTGAGGGATATGACGGATTGACCAAGATCTATGATCGGAAAATAAAGTCTGGTTACTATGGCGAAAATCAAGCCCAAATCCTCGTGCAAGTATTGGCTGCAAAGGCAGGGCTGAGTTTTGATGAGATTGTGGGAGCATATGCGAGGAGGAGGTCGAAGATATCCAATGATCTCCTTCGTGTGAGAAGGCATGGTCATGGGCCGGTGTTCATGTGCGGTGAAAACCCGCACTTCATAGCGAGATATTGCCGCAGCATTGGGTAGAGTCTCGTTTCGGCGCGCCCACGGACGTGCAAGGCGCGGAGGCGCTGAAGGAGATCAGCCCGCATCAGTTCGAGTGGTGGGCGGTGGACCTGGTGAACGCGCGCCCAGCCAAGGAGCACAAGAAGGGCGCGGACACTGGCATTGACGGCTACATCAACTTCTTCGAGGACCCCGACACGATACGTCGGGGCGGCAAGGCTAAGCAAGTGATCGTACAGGTGAAGAGCGGCCACACTGGTGTACATCACGTGCGCGACTTACAAGGTGTCATCGAGCGCGAGAAGGCCACTATCGGCGCGGTTATCACTCTGCGCGAGCCGACCAAACCCATGCTGACCGAAGCTGCGGCGGCGGGATTCTACGAGTCAAAGAAGTTTCCGGGCCGCTACCTTCGCGCTTTCGTCACCCTGAGCGGAGCGAAGGGTCTCTGCATTTCCTGGGCTGAAGGCGGAGGTTGAATGCGGGGATTCTTCTCCCGCAGAGCGGGATCAGAATGACAACCGTAGGCAAGAAGCTCGAATACCCCGCCCACCGCGTCGAAACCTTCGCCAAAGCCGAGCGGAAGACGAAGGGCAGCCAAGAGGAGTTGTTCTAGCGTGGCCGAACGCCCTGGTCGTGCAAAACAGTTTCGGCGAGAGTGTAGCGCAGGCCTCGCTTTCCAGAGGTGTGCGGTTTTTCTGCTTGCGGTGAGCAAAAGCTACCTTGCTTTTAGGCTCGAGTGGCGGCCCCGTGTCGGAGGTTTTGTGTATCGAGTCCTCTTGGCATATCGGCGCGGCTTCTCTTTACCCCGCCATGCGCGCGGCCCAAGCCAGGGTATTTTCGGGTCACTCGCGGAAGGTGCGTATGCACGTTCGCTACGAATACTGTGTGCGGAGTGAAATCAAGCTTACGGACGAGGTCTTTCCCGTCTTGTCCTTCAAGCGCAGGGGGGTAGATGTCAGGCTCCGCAAGCCCATCGCCAGAAGCGGTCTTTACCTCTCTGCTTCGATTGTCGGTCCGGCCCCGGCCATGACCACCGGGCCCGATTTGGCCCAAGACCTAGGGGCGTCCTTGATCTCTGTTGAAGTTGAATCAGAACAATGCAATGACCAGGGTGAAATAGGAAGTATTCTCGCTCCAGTGGCGAACGAGGTCTTTGACGACCTTGTCCCGTGGATCAGAGTGCTTACACGTCAGTACTGGATCGGTCGGATGGACCGCGAAAGATCCGAGCAGAGGATTTCCGTTAGCTTGGTTGGCCAAAACCGGGCAACCCCCCTAAGCACCTCAATGTTGGGTTTTGTGTTCTCTTACGGTAGCCCTCTCAATTTGGTGATATGGACGGACCTGGGCCGCAAGATGGCAAATTGTGAAAAACCTCCTCTTTCCCGCCTGTTCTTCTGCGATGCGCTTCTTGACATTCTTGAGCAGCACATACCTCAAGCCGTTGTGGCACTCGGTGTGTCGTGTGAATTGGAGATTAGTGGTCTCTTGCAAGACATCTTGGCTCGGAGAAGTGAGGAGTTTAGAAGCCTTTTCGAGAGATACGCCCGTTTCACGTTTAACGACGAGGTCCGCATGATAGCTGAGTTCGGAGGGGAAGCATTCGCAGAAGTCGATAGGGAGTCAGCTAGACTGGTGAGTCTCCTCTATGGCATGAGGGGTCAGGCCATACACCGAGGTGAGTGCAGTTACGATGAGGACGGCAAAACGGTGGCTCTCGACGTGCGATGCATTCCGAAGTTTGTCAAGGCCGTGGAGAGCTTCTTTTCCTGGTGTGAGTCGCAGCGCCGCAAGGCGCTCTAGTTGTTGGCCACGGCGAAGGCTTTATCTCGCCGCGGGTTTTGGGTTTTTGAGACGATCACGACCCCACGGGGAATTCTAAGAAATAATCTGCCGTGGCCACCACTGCTCACGCGCGGGGACCCGATAGATCGGGACAGGCTGCCCGTGCTGCACGTCCTCTCGCCTCGCTGCTCGTCCTTGACTTCTGTCATCCCAGTGCCGTATATGAGGTCAAGCGTTTCGGCCTCAGCACCAGGAGGGCAAGCGGTGGACGAGCAGATTCTTTGCTTCAAACGAGAACTCCTGCGAGCCCACCCTGATTTGGCAAAGACCTTTTACGACGCGAGCCTCTGGCACCAGATTCTAGCTCACCTGGAAAGCATGCCGCGGTCCGCCGCGGAGCATGATTACACCTACAAACAGCTCGTGGTTTACACCTTGATCAATCACGAGAAAGATTTCTTGACCTATCAGCGAACCCCCAAGACCGATGAGGCCCGTCTGCGAGAGAAGTGCTCTATCGGCATCGGGGGCCACGTAAACATCCAGGATACGAATCAGCTCTCGCTATTTGGCGCGGATGATGAAAGGTGGAACGACTTCCTTCTGGAGGCCGTTTGGCGCGAGGTGAACGAAGAAGTACAAATTCATGGGACCATCGTCCAAGCACCCAAACTCATCTGCTTCATCAATGACGATTCTAACGACGTGGGACAGGTGCACTTTGGCGTGGTGTGGCTCGTGAGGCTAGCTGAGCCCAACGTCACCAAAAGAGGCGAACGGGGAATAGGTAAGCTGAGCTTCCGCGGCTTGCCGTCTCTCAGTTCCATGGGCGACAGGCTGGAGAGCTGGTCGCAACTGCTGGTCGATTACTTGCTCCGGGAAAGTGCGGTATGGCAGTACTAACAGACCAGAGCATCAGAAGGATACCTACGTTTCGCAAATCTGACGGGGGCAGCCGCGCGCGCCGCTAGAAAAATCCTTATCGCTCCATGCAAGCGGGTAGGCACCGTCCCGATGAACTCAATCGGGATGCCGTGGGCTCTTGTGGTTTTTCCGTGAAAGGGCCCGCAGCCCCGATAGAGTTCATCGGGGCCGCGGCTACCACTGACCCCACCGGGTGTCCAGTTCCGGAGCGTCTTCATCGTGCTCAAGCCGGCATAAATACAGATTCCGGAGGATGCCCGAAGCTTCGTGGCTACAGTTCAAATTAGAAATCTGGGATAATTTGGCGCGAGGCAATTGCGATGGCAAGCAAGGCTAGCCCGGCGCGGCAAGAATTTGTGCCGGCTTATCTTCGTCTTTACGAGAGCGGGGAACTCCAGCAGCGCATGGAGCGCGCCCTGGCGCTGCTCGAAGCGTGTACCGCCTGCCCGCGTCGCTGCCGCGTGAACCGCTTGGCCGACAGGTTCGGGGTGTGCAAGAACGGGCGCTACGCCATCGTCTCCAGCTACGGCGCGCATCTCGGCGAGGAGGACTGCCTGCGCGGCTGGCGAGGCTCCGGGACCATTTTCATTTGCGGCTGCAACCTGCGCTGCGTCTTCTGCCAGAACTTCGATATTAGCTGGCAACTGCACGGCTTGCCGACGCCGCCCGAAAAGCTGGCGCGCATGATGCTCGACCTTCAGGAGCAGGGCTGCCACAACATCAACTTCGTGACTCCGGAGCACGTCGTGCCACAGCTCATGGAGGCGCTGCCGCTGGCCATCGAGCGCGGCCTGCGCTTGCCCATCGTCTATAACACGAGCGGTTATGATGCGATGGAAAGTCTGGAGCTGCTGGACGGCGTCGTCGATATCTACATGCCGGACTTCAAATACTGGGACCGCGAGTGCGCACGGAAGTACTCGCGGGCGCCTGATTACCCGGAAGTCGCGCGCCACACCATCAAGGAGATGTTTCGGCAGGTGGGCGACCTGGTGGTGGACGAGGACGGCGTCGCCCGGCGCGGCTTGCTTATCCGGCACCTGGTGCTGCCAGGCGACGTCGCGGGCACGTCTGAAGTGATGCACTGGATCGCCCAGGAGCTGTCGCCCACCACCTACGTCAACGTCATGCCGCAGTACTATCCCGCCGGCAAGGTCTCGCGCCGGGAATTCGCGGAAATCAATCGCTCTATCACCCCCGCAGAGTACGAGCAGGCGCTGGATGCGGCTTGGCGTGCGGGCCTCAAGCGCCTCGACTCGCGCCGCGCCTCCATTTTCCGCATCATCTGAAGGCGAGGAGTAAGGGACACCTGCTGTGCCCCTACGACTTCAGCTCTGGAAGCGCGGACTGGCTCGTGCGGTTCGCGGCCTTTCCGGGAGCGGCGGTCCCTGACCGCCAACGGGGCGGCGCCAAGGGCCTGCTGCCTGCGAGGTGGTATAATTTCGGCGAAGCACCCACGAGGGTGACGTGAGAGGTTCGGTGTTCGAAGGGCAAGCGAAATCGCACGAGACTTACTCTCGTCGGAATAACTTGGCCTGGGCCTGCCTGCTGGTTTGCCTTGCATTGCCTCCGCGGCCTGGCGGGGCCGCCTGCCGGGAGAGGCCGACCGTCTTGCTCGACGAACGAACGGCTGAAACGCATCTGCTAGCCAAAAAAGAGCCCGAGCTTCCCGCTAACGCGCCCGCGCTGGCTCGCGTGCGCAAAGTCGTGCTGCTCGTTACCGTGGATCGCGAGGGAGTTATTTGCGAGGTGAAGCCGGTAGCGGGGCCGCAGGGACTCAGGAAGTCTGCTGTTGCGACCGTGAAGAAGCACTGGCGCTACCGGCCGTTCTTGGTTGACTGGAAGCCGGTGGTGGCACAATTTCCGGTCGCGGTGAAATTTGTTCTCCCGAAGGGCGAGCCCCGCATGACCGCCCACCAGAAGGACTGCGGTCCGGCGATTAGGCAGGGAAGGGGGATATGAAGTCTCTCGAGGAATATCTCGCCCTGGCGGCGCAAAGCCACGGGCACAAGTGTCCCGGCCAAGTGCTGGGCGTGCGCATGGCGATAGTGGGACTGAAGGGGCTGGGCATCGATGACCCTGTGAAGCATCGCCAGCGGCTCTTGACTTTCGTCGAGATTGACCGGTGCGCCACGGACGCAGTGAGCCTGGTTACGGGCTGTCGTCTGGGGAGGCGGTCGCTGAAGTATCTTGATTTTGGCAAGGTGGCGGCCACGTTCGTGGACCTGGAGACCCAGCGTGCCGTGCGCGTGGTGGCCCGCGACGACGCGCGTCTCAAAGCCAGGGGCATGTTTCCCGAGCTGTCTGACCCTTACCAGCAGCAGTTCGCAGCCTACAAGGTGATGGATGACGCCGACTTGTTCACGCTCCAGGCGGTCCGGGTCA
>Ga0315314_1003994_pt1 | contig 11267 bp, 10 predicted proteins | sample TDP9_MG_FD_203631 | JGI IMG/M metagenome (GOLD analysis project Ga0315314, IMG submission 203631) | Freshwater sediment microbial communities from Lake Towuti, South Sulawesi, Indonesia - TDP9 | ecosystem: Environmental > Aquatic > Freshwater > Lake > Sediment | place: Indonesia: South Sulawesi... | reverse complement strand
GTCATCTAAAACTAATAGCGGGGCATTACGCACCTGGTTAAAGAATTCATCATAGACAATTTCACTATTTGGGCTATAGGCAGAACGCAGGTGGTCTAGGAGGTCAGGGGTGGTGATAAAGAAAGCGTGGTAACCGTGGCTAAGGCGCTCATTAGCGATAGCTGCGGCGAGGTGGGTTTTGCCACAGCCATCAGGACCAACCAGGATTAACCATCCTTTGGGTTCATTAGCAAATTCTTTGGCTGCCTGGTAAGCGCGGGCAAATTTCTCCTGGTTAATAGGGTGGCCACTTCTCCCTTGGGGGTGTAGGTTGTCAAAGGTGAAGCGAGTTAGCGAGCCCAAGTTACTATATCGTAGCAGGCGGGCTTGGCGCTCTTTATCTAATTCGCCCCGGGTACACCGGCAGGGGATAACTCGGTTAAAGTCTGGTTTCCCTAAGGGTAGGCGAGGATGAACAAATCCTGCCCCTTTGCAAATAGGGCAGACTGGACTGGGTGGGGCTTCTTCTGATTCTTCAGCGCCTGACCATGTGTCCATATTTGCCCTTGATGTATTTGTCTGGTTCAGTCTTCTTAAAATCTCGCTTATATGCTCCACTGTCTTTGCCTTCTGCTGACCAGCACTCTAAAATTCGAGCAATATATCGCCAGTTCCGTTTGTTAAGGGAGACTGCCTCCTTGATGGCATCCTTAATCCAAGCTACAGGATATAGTTTCTCTGCCTCGCGTAGTTCGTCAGCAATCATCGGAGTTAGCATGCCGATGTTCTGTTCATAAAGGGTGAAGATGTCAGGTTCTTCCTCGGTCTCAATATAGTCTCTCCCCTCAGTTTTTAGCCCGGGGAGAGAAAGCTCGCCATTTTGAATTTTGGCTATAATCTGCCTATCGGAGTCGGTATTGAGAAAATAGACATCCTCGGGCACTCCATCTCTATCTAATACAAGGTGAAGGAAAGTCCCCCGCCTGGTGGCTAGTTCCAGGGCTTGGTGTAGCGCCTCTTCTGGGGATTTGGCTGCTTGCTTGAGACTGCGCCTCAGGCTGGTATTGGTTAACAGCTCCTGATAGGTAACGAAGCGGGGATACCCCCGTTTGCGGTAAAGTGCTCCAAGAATATGGAGGGTTGTCTTGAGTTCAGCAATGTCGCTGATTTGTGGTAGTAGTGTGGTGAAGAAAAAATTAGGCACCGGGGTAAAACGCATCTTGACTTGGGAACCAGTAAACTGCTTCATAATAGACTCGGCTCTTCTTTAGCAATATTTTCAAACTTGGCTAGTTTGGGTATGAAACGCAAATTCCTTTGTCCGGTGGGACCGTTACGGTGCTTGGCAATTATAATCTCAGCCGGAGGAGGGTAAGTTTCACCTGGATGGGCATCCTCCCATTCCTTGCGAGTCGGATAATAGGCTTCATCTCGGTAGATAAATAAGACAACATCAGCATCCTGTTCAATGCTGCCGCTTTCCCGCAGGTCGGAAAGTTGAGGTTTGTGTGAGGCTCGCCACTCTACAGCTCGGCTGAGCTGGGATATAGCTATCACTGGCACATTAAGCTCACGGGCTATCCCCTTGAGGGAACGGGAGATGAAGCTAATTTCTTGAACCCTGTTTTCTCCTCTGCCGTCCCCCTGCATCAGTTGTAGGTAGTCGGCAATAATGAGGTTGATGCCACGCTCGTAATGGAGCCGGCGGGCTTTGCTTCGCATCTCTACCACCCGGAGCTGGGGGGTGTCATCAATATAGATTGGGGCTTCAGAAAGGATGCCAGTGGCATCCATAATCCTTCTTTCCTCGGTTTCGGTATGAAGTCCAAGACGGACCTGTCTTAAATTGACCTCAGACTCGCTGGACAGGAGGCGCAGTACCACTGGCTCCCGGGCGCTTTCTAGGCTGAACAGAGCCACACAAGCCCTCTGTTCTACAGCAGCATTTCTGGCGATGTTAAGCGCTAGGCTGGTTTTGCCCATACTTGGCCTACCGGCAATGATAATTAAGTCAGAGCGCTGAAATCCGCCGAGAAATTCATCTAGCGCAGTAAAACCTGACAGCACGTAGGGGATTGGCTCAGGGTAGCCCCCCTCGGCGGGTGGGCTGGGAGTAATAGTTTCAAAATACTTGTCTAGCACTTGGCGAATATGAACAAAGTCTCGGGGGGTCCCATGGCGCAGCTTAAATAAGACATCCTCAGCCCGGCTAAGACTGGCATCAACTTCGGGACCAGCTTCATAACCAATGTCAGCAATTTGTCTGCCGGCATTAATCAGGTGTCGCATTACCGATAAGCGATAAACAATTTGAGCGTAATGCTCGATATCAAGTGAGGTAGGGACTATGGATATTAGGTGGGTTAAATAGGCGGCACCACCGCATGCCTCTAGTTTTTTCTGTCGGTCTAACTCTTGGGCTACGGTGATTTGGTTTATCGCCTCATCGCGCTGAGAAAGTGATAGGCAAGCCTCATATATCCATTGATTTTGTTCGCTGTAGAAGTCTTGTGCCTGGAGGAAGGCAGCAATTTTGTAGATGGCAGTGCCATCTATCAGCAGCGAACCGATTACTGCTTCCTCAGCATCAATGTCATGGGGGGGCAACCTGTCACCATACAATTTAGTCTTTCTCCTCGGCGGCAACTATAACCTTTATCTTGGGCATTATATCCTTAGCTAATCTAATAACTACTTCATAGCTACCGAGTTGACGGATGGGCTCAGCTAACTCGATCTTCCGCTTATCAATAGCTAACCGGGCACTATTTTGCAACTCAGTAGCAATATCGGCGCTGGTGACTGAGCCGTACAGTCGGTCTTTAGCCCCGACTCTAGCTTTTAAGGTAACCTCCCTTCCCTCTAGCTGGCTAGCCAGCTTAACTAATGCGTCTTCGGTCTGGTTCTTGGCGGTTAATTTGCGCTGTATCGCTGTTACATTTGTAGCTGGAGAATTAGCTAATAGGGCTAGCTTTTTGGGGATAAGATAATTCCTGCCGTAGCCGTTAGCTACCTCCTTTATCTCACCAGCTCTAGCCACATTGGGGACATCCTCTAAAAAGATGACCCTCATAACCTCTCCTTTTTATTATACTTCACCCCGGGGTAAAGTAAAAGCCTAATCCTAGAAAGATTGTTTAGCAACCTATCCCCCTGCCCCTTTCCCTTAACAAGAGAAGGGGGAATGTAGGTAAGAGAGGGGCTTCGCCCCTCTCTAAAATCTCTTCCCCCTCTCCTTCTCAAGGAGAGGGGGATTAAGGGGGTGAGGTTAATAAACAACCTCATCCTATTGGGTGATGAATTTTTCGGCATAAAATGCTGCCGTGGCTCCGTCTCCGGCAGCGGTTATCGCCTGTCGGGTGGAGTTACGGCGTATATCACCAGCGGCAAAAATACCGGGTATTTCGGTCTCCATCTTGTTATTGGTAATGACATAGCCGCCATCGTCTAATGGTAGAACGCCCTTGAGGTAGTCGGTATTAGGCTTAAGCCCGACAGATATAAAGACCCCGGCTATATCAAGGCTAGATTTTTTTCCTGTTTTTACCTGGCGAAGCTTGATTCTGGTAACTGAATTTTCACCCTCAATCGCCTCAGCCACAGTATCCCACAGGAATTCTATCTTAGGCTGGGAGAGAGCTTTCTCCTGCAGAATACGGCTAGCCCGAAGCTGGTGGCGGCGGTGTATCACGGTGACCTTGGAGGCGAACTTGGTCAGGTGGAGGGCTTCGGTAATTGCGGCATTACCACCACCGACTACGGCTACAGGGAGGCCTTTGAAGAAGGCAGCATCACAGGTAGCACAGTAGGATACCCCCTTACCAGTGAATTCTTCCTCTCCGGGTATGCCCAATTTACGCCGTTCCGAGCCGCTGGCGATAATCACCGCTTTAGCTGTAAAGTTGCCTTCAGTGGTCTTTACCACTATTTGCTTTGGTTGAGGCTCAATACCCGTAGCCTCGGCGATAATAGTCTGTAGCCCATATTTTGTTGCCTGCTGGTGCATTAGCTCCCCCAGCTTTAAGCCGCTGATACCTTCAGGGAACCCGGGATAGTTGTCTATTTTTTCAGCATTTACTATCTGACCGCCAACCAGTCCCTTTTCTATAAGCAGGCTATTGAGCCTAGCCCTTGAAGTATAAAGCCCAGCGGTAAGCCCGGCTGGTCCGCCGCCAATAATAATGACCTCATATTCTCGGTTCATGGTTTAATCTCTTTGGCAATGATTCTTAGTTGCTTGGGCTTCTTTCCCACAGGTCGCAACGTCCTCCCCACCGGGCAAGAACCTGACCATCAAGGCAAATCTGGGCTATCTCGCAGAGGTTAGGGCAGGCTTTGCATTCAAATGAGGAAATATGGTACTTCTCCTCACTGGCCTCAAACCCCTTGAACTTGCTGCCGTTATTACTGATTACCATCTCTTCCTGCGCCAGTAGGGCGGCACCTATTGCCCCCATGAGCTCATGGTGCGGTGGGACAATAATTTCAGTATTAAGCTCTTCCTGAAGCGCCTTGACTATAGCCTGATTAAAGGCAACCCCGCCTTGAAATACCACCGGAGGTCTAATATCCTTGCCTAAGCCAACATTATTAAGGTAATTGCGGACTAATGCTTGGCACAGACCATAGAGGATGTCCTCGGTGTGATGCCCCATCTGTTGTTTGTGTATCATGTCTGATTCAGCAAAAACGGTACATCGCCCGGCAATGCGCACCGGCGTCTTGCTATCTAACGCCCGCTTGGCGAACTCTTCGATACTCATATTGAGGCGTAGTGCCTGGTGGTCAAGGAAGCTACCGGTGCCGGCAGCACATACTGTATTCATGCCGAAATCAATTACTATCCCATCTCTAATAATGATAATCTTGCTATCTTGCCCTCCAATTTCAATGATGGTTTGCACCTCAGGGATATAGCGCAAGGTAGCCACCGCATGGCTGGTAATCTCGTTCTTGACTAAATCAGCGCCGACGATGACCCCGGCTAGATAGCGGGCACTCCCGGTGGTAGCCACGCCACAAATATCAACCTCTTTAGGCAGTTGCTGTTTAATTTGTTTCAGCCCTTGCTGCACCATTTGGACGGGCTTGCCTTGTGTCAGCAAATAGACGTGGCTAATAAGCTCACCATCCTTATCTACCACGGCAAACTTGGTAGTTACTGAGCCAACATCAATACCTAGATAGACTTCCATTATCTTCCCTTTGGTTAAGTGTTAGTGCGGACTCGTTGCTGGCTTTTTAGTAGGTCAACAAATGCCTCCAGCCTGGTTAACATCCCCGTCCGGTTCAGTTGCTCATCGCAAAGTATGGTTAACACTGGGACATTTTCCTTAGTTGATGACATAATATTTTGGGCCACTATTTCAGGCATACAGGTGAATGGGGCTAGGTGAATTAAGCCATCATACTCTCTGGCGTGGAGCACCTTTTCCCCGACTGCTTCCCAGCCATCACCACCAATATCTCGCTTGAGGTAGGGTAGAGCTGCCTTATGAATCTTGGATGTCTCGTCCAGCCCCAGGTAATTGAAGAAGAAACTGAATTTAGCCCACGCCGAGATGAAGGTCCTCCGTCTTACCTCTACCCCTAGCTTGCCCAGCTCGCTCTCTATATTTTGATTGGCGAACGGCTCTAGCACCACGTAGAATTCCCCGATTATGCCCACTATCGGTGGTTTAGCTTGTGTATCTTTGGCTACATGATTAAGCTGGTCAATGTAGTCTCTCTGTACCTTCTTCAGGGTACCATAATCAGCGGCGTTATCGATAGCCTCGATGGCTTTAGCATATAGCCGATTGGCAGTGCCTTTTACCAGCTCTACAGCACGCACTTTTTGCACTAAGCGCTCTATTTTGTCCATGGCAATTTGCTTGGCTATGCCGAAGCGGAGGGCTGATATGACCTTAAACCAGGAGGCATTATCTGATAAGCGCCTCATTAGTTTGAGTAAGCCGAATACCCTTTGTTGTGAAAGGCTTAGGAGAATAATTTCAAAATTATATCCTAGGTCGCGGAGAATTTTTTCCTGTGTCTTGACATAATAACCCAGACGACAGATGCCGTCGCCGCCGGTTATAACCAGGGTATCTGCCCCCAGCTCGCAGGCTTCAATCAGGTTACCCAGGGTCAGTTTAAATGGGAGGCATAACCCTTCCGGGGAGTACTTGGCACCTAGAGATAGGGTGCGCTGGCTATTGGCTGGTGGTACTATCAAGCTATCACCGCGTCCAAGGCTATGAGCCCAAGCTTTAATGGTCACATATAGGTTGCTCAGATGGGACATGCTTATACGCATACTTCTACCTGCCTTCTTTTCTTTCTGTTTATCATGTCAAGGAAGGCTTCCAGCCTGGTAACTATGCCGCCTTCAGCAGTATGCTCATCCAAGGCAAGACTCATAAAGGGAATAGACCTCAGTTTGGTAGCTTCACGGCGCACCATGTCCATCATTAGCGAATCAGGTCCGCAACCAAAGGTCATAAGACCAATTACACCATCAACCCTATTTTCTAGGTAGTGACCTCCGGCGCCTACCACCTCATCCTCGTATGTCCAGTGGGCTTTGCCGACTAATCTAGTTGTGGCTGATTCAAGCTCTTCAGTGGTGAGCATTTCCGGGGTCAGCACCTTATACTGAGCCTGCTCGAGGCGGTGGATAAGGCGGTGATTCATATGCTCATCATAGACAATATAGGGATGACCAATTAGGGCGATGGTAGCTTGCATTGAAGGTGATGCCTTTGGCTTAACTTCACCCGTCAGCCTGGCTATTGCCTGGGGAGGGGTTAAGCCTTGACTGGACATTAGCTTTTGGTATTTCAGGTGGGCATGCCAGGCAGCCGTGCTAGCTTGTCTGACCTTAAACGGGCTCCAGGCAAAATGCCGCCCCAGTTTGTAAATGGCTTGATACAGGTAGCATTTGCCTTTATTAATGTCTATCTCTATATCTAAGATAGGCGGCGATTCGGGAATAACGGCTTTGGTCATATCGGGTAAGCCAAGAAATTTGGAGCAGTTATAAGCCTTTCTTTTCACACTGCGGATGGCAGGGGTAAAAATGTAGTCGCACCTTTCTACTAGGGAAAGGACGTGACCTAAGAAAATCTTTACCGGCAAGCAGGTATCAGCTACCACCCGAGATGCGCCTGATGACAATGTGGCCCGGGTAGTTGGTGGTGAAACTACCACCTCTGCCCCCAGCTCCTCAAAGAAGGTCTTCCACATCGGGTAGTATTGGTAGTAGAGTAGAGCTCTAGGGATGCCTACCTTAATCATTTTCGTGCCTAAATTCCTCTTTAATCTTGGTCACTATTTCAGGATTGGCGACTAAGTCAACCACGGTCATAGCTAAAGCCTTGGCGGCATCAAATAAGCCCTGGCTTCCCGTCTCTGAGGCAGCCGCTGAAGCAAACTGGATAGAATGAGTTGATACTTCTTCGGGAGCTATGGCGACCATGGGGTGGATACTAGGCACTAGTTGACTAACGTTGCCCATATCGGTACTGCCGAAGGCACGGCTCGGGTCGGTGAGTTCAACCTTGCGCCCCAGGGACTGCATATTTCGTCTGAATAGTTGGGCTAGGGCTGGATTATTACGCATAGGAGCGTAATTGACCTCTCCCCACTTATATTCCAGGCGGGCTCCACTAGCTGTGGCAGCGCCAATAAAACAATCTATGACCCTTTGTCGTAGTTCATCAAGATAGGTGTTATTCTCAGCCCGCACCAGAAAGACCCCGGCGCTGTGGGCGGGAACGATATTAGCTGCTTCACCACCGTCAGTAATAATTCCGTGGATTCTGGCTTTGTCCCTGATGTGCTGTCGCAGTGAATTAATAGCCACGAAGGATTGAATCATCGCCTCTAGGGCGTTGATGCCTGCCTCTGGTCTGGCGGCACTGTGAGCTGCTTTGCCGAAGAATTCAACCTGTAACGCCTGGCAGGCAAGGGCTTGGGTAGTCGCCGTGTCATGCACCCCGGGGTGCACCATCATCGCTACGTCCAAATTATCAAAGCCTCCCCTTTGTGCCATTATTGCCTTGCCACCGTCTAGCTCTTCAGCCGGTGTGCCGATAACCAGAATGCTACCCCCAAACCGGTCAATAACCGGCTTGGCAGCTATTCCAGCGCCAACGGCGCTGGCAGCAATTAGATTATGACCACAGGCGTGACCAAGCTTAGGCAGGGCATCATATTCCGCCAGAATAGCGATGGCTGGTTTTCCTTTTCCGTAGCTGCCTTTGAAAGCGGTTGGTAGCCCGCAGATGCCTCGTTCTACAGCAAAGCCGTTTTCCTCTAGGTATTGAGTTAACCAGGCTGCTGCCTTATTTTCCTGGAAGCCTAGCTCAGGGTTGGAGTGAATTCTTAGACTCAGCTCATTAAGTTGGTGGCGGCGAGCATCTATTTCCCTTGAAACCTGGGCCTTCAGTTCTTCTATAGCCACGCTCTACTCCTGCTCTGAGAATCACTTCCAGCAAAAATAACTAGTGCTTATTATAGCTTAATGGGGCTGGGATTTCTAGGCATTGAGACTAGTTTGTTTACAGACCGTTTATCAACCTCACCCCCTTAATCCCCCTCTCCTTGAAAGGAGAGGGGGAAGATAAATAGAAGAGGGGCTAACGCCCCTCTTAAACACCTTTTAAGGGAGAGTCAAAGGGAGGCGGAGCCTCCCTTATATAACCAATTCCCCCTTCCCTTACTAAGGGAAGGGGGTCAGGGGGATAGGTTATAAGAGAAGAGAAGCCCCTTCAATCTTGGCTAAGCAACCTCATTCAAAGTTATAGGTATTATATACTGTTGAATTTAAAACCTGGTTATGGTATACTTTACTAGGTAAAGATTTAGTAGTGAAGTGGGTTAATTCCCACTTTTTTGTTGGTAGAGAAATAAAATTGGAGGTTTTAGTCTGAGATGAAGAGCGACTTCCTGCTCGCCATTACGCAACTATCGGCTGAGAAGAACTTGCCTAAGGAGGTAGTTATCGGGGCGGTAGAGGCAGCGCTGGTATCAGCTTATAGGAAGGATAACTTTGCTGCTAACCAGAATATCTCGGTCAAGATTGACCCAACTACTGGTGAGGTTCGAGTGTGGGCTGAGAAAGCTGTAGTCGAGCGGCCGTCAGACCGTCGCCGTGAAATATCGCTGGATGAGGCACGTCGGGTTAAGCCAGATGTGCAGATTGGTGATGCCATCGAGGTGGAGGCTACCCCTCGTAACGCTGGGCGCATTGCGGCTCAAACGGCAAAACAGGTTATTCTCCAGCGGCTTCATGAAGCTGAGCATAGCGCTATATTCGAGGAGTATTCTGGCAAGGAAGGCGATATTGTCACTGGATTAGTGCGCCGTATTGAGCCCAGGCAGATATTTATTGATTTGGGCAGAACCGAGGCAATACTGCCGGCGGGTGAGCAGGTGCCCACTGAGAGATATAGAATGGGTCAAAGGCTCAAGGTCTACCTCTTAGAGGTAGCCCGGACTAATAAGGGGCCTCGGGTGGTGGTGTCACGGTCGCATCCAAACATGCTGCGTCGGCTCTTTGAACTGGAGATTCCCGAAGTTTATAACGGGGCAGTGGAGTTAAAGTCAATTGCTCGCGAAGCTGGCTATCGGAGTAAAGTAGCTGTCGGCGCCCGCCAGGAAGGCATTGACCCGGTTGGTTGCTGCGTTGGGCTTCGTGGTATCAGGATACAAAATATTGTTAATGAGCTAAATGGTGAGAAGATAGACGTGGTTATGTGGAGCCCGGATATCTCTGCTTTTATTACTAATGCGCTTAGTCCAGCCCAGGTATTAAGTGTTGAGCTGGATGATGAGCAGGAGGCAGCTACTGTCATTGTCCCGGATAAGCAGCTTTCATTAGCCATTGGTAAAGAGGGGCAGAACGTTAGACTGGCGGCTAAGCTCACTGGGTGGCGAATTGATATTAAGAGTGCTTCCGAAGCTGAGGCAGAAAGGGTGGCAGAAGCTAAGGCGGTAACCACTGGGGTAGAAGAGGCGGCGGTAGTTGGTGGGGAGCTTGCTACCGAAGAAGCAATTGTCGAGCCAGCTTTAGCTGCTGAAGAGACGCCGAAAGAGATAGCTGAGCCAGTACCAGTCCTTGATACTATGTTTACTCCTCCGCTAGTTCCCATTGAACCGCGGGTAACGGCGGAAAGAGCTCAGCTCAGGTTTGCTGAGGATATTTTAATACCGACGCCGATTAAGCCTGGGGCTAAATCGAGGAGGGGGAGAAAGAAGGGCGTTCAAGATAGGGGAGCCGCTGAGGATGGCATTAGGCTTAAGAAACGACGTCGGGTCACAGAGCCGGTAGAAACTGATGAGGAGTATTAGTAAGCACATACCGCAACGAACTTGCGTGGCTTGCCGTCGGGTAAGACCTAAACCGGAGCTAGTCCGTCTGGTGCTTATTTCCGATGGCAATATAGAGGTTGATGCCAGTGGGAAAAAGGCTGGACGCGGTGCTTATTTATGTCAGTCACCACAATGTTGGCAGACGGGGTTGAAGGGTGGTCGGCTGGAGTATGCCCTACGGACTACCCTTACTCCGGATAATCGAGAACAGCTTATCAGATATGGTGAAGCCTGGTAAAGGAGTCAATTAGTGGCCGGAGTAAGTAAGTCGGGAAATGTTGTGGAGCCCTCAGGGGAAAGGGTCAGTGGTACTTCTTCACCAGAGGCACGTTTGATTGAGATTAATCCTACCTTAAGTGTGAGACAACTCGCTGACCTTTTGCAGGTTAGTGCCATTGAGGTCATTAAGCAACTGATGAGAAATGGCATTATGGCCAATATTAATCAGGTTATTGATTATGAGGCGGCGGCGGCTGTAGCCACCGCCTTTGGTCATCAAGCACGGCTGAAGCCTCGAGCCACCAGTGCCGTCAAGAAGCGTCAACGTGTCCAGGAGGAGGTGCTTACTGGTTTACGGCCACGACCTCCAGTAGTTACTATCATGGGGCATGTTGACCATGGTAAGACTAGACTTTTGGATGCTATTCGACAAACCAATGTAATGGCTACTGAAGCCGGGGGCATTACTCAGCATATTGGTGCCTACCAAGTAGAGGTCGATGGGCGAAGGATTACCTTTTTGGATACCCCGGGTCATGAAGCCTTTACTGCAATGCGGGCTCGTGGAGCCCAAGTAACTGACATTGTTATTCTAGTGGTGGCGGCTGATGATGGAGTAATGCCGCAGACTTTAGAAGCCATAGACCATGCTCGGGCAGCCGGGGTGCCTATAGTAGTGGCGATTAATAAGATTGACAAGCCCAATATTAACC